>Ga0307515_10003765_pt1 | contig 31777 bp, 26 predicted proteins | sample 17_EM_MG_FD_194513 | JGI IMG/M metagenome (GOLD analysis project Ga0307515, IMG submission 194513) | Populus trichocarpa ectomycorrhiza microbial communities from riparian zone in the Pacific Northwest, United States - 17_EM | ecosystem: Host-associated > Plants > Roots > Unclassified | place...
CTGTTTCTGCTGCTGCTGGTGCGTGTCCCTCAGTTTCGTGGGTTTCGCAACAACCGTGTCCTTCGCACCAACAAGGGATATCTGCTTCACAATTAAACCAGGAATGGGCTCCCCAGTACCTAGTCCAGCTATTCCCGAATACTGGATCGTCAAGTTCCAGACCTCCTCCGTACGCGGCGGCCTCTGTCCAATAAAGGTTCCAGGGGGATGGAGTATCTGATTGTTCCCAAAAATAAGCAGGGAGGCAGAGGTCGTCTACCTCAGTATTCAATAATCCTTCAATGCTTTCGAAGGCGTTCAAGGGTTCGGGTTCGGACAGGGTGCAATGTATTCCGGCAAGATCAAACCAATTTGTTCGAGAGGTACAGTTACTGTCGTACTTTTGCATTCGAATATGGTGATCGGTGGGGGTAATTTCGGATATCAAATCCGGTAAGCTGTCTGCGGATATCAACGCAATCGTCGCAAATATGAATCCAATAACGTTCGGGTCCTAAATATACCCAACAAGAGGCGGAACAAGGTTCGTGACAATACCTACAACCGTTCGAGGGATGTAGGCACATTCAAATATCTCAATTCGTAGCTGCAGTGGCCGCAAATCGAAATATAACTATCAGTTTCTTCAAAGAAATACCAACACAAATCAAAGCAGGGAGTCAGGCAATGTTGACAAAACATCCGCTATCAGGTGTGTATATAGAGGACTCGTTCTAGTGTAACGGGCGGGGTCGGGTGCAGGTGATATGGATGTTGCAGGACTGAACTCGAAGTGCGTATCGAGGGACAAGAGTCGAAATGTTTTCTCAAAATCGTACTATTGCTTGCTATACAAGAGAACGAGTAAAGAGAGAAGAAAAGGAAACCCTCCAACGCTATCAACACTCTCTTTATATACAATTCGTCTGCCACCCTCGAACCATTCCTCATGCTCCGATGTACCATCCGAATCTCATCCTATGATCTTACACACCACTTCGTTGTTCCTTATCATAACAACCACGCCACCTCACCCGACGTCGCAACACCTCGTCCCACTTCTTTATCTTACTAAATTATACCGCCACCCTTCCACCGGTTTCTCCGCGTCTTCCAACGTCTCCGTCTTTCCGTAACACAACTCCTTCCACACCACCCGTATTTTCCTTCTATTATTCCTAGGTACCACCGTACCTACCTACGCCGTGACACCATATCCCGATGCAGCTGGACGCTGGCGTATGCGTCCTTACATCATGCATGGCTTCTTCGGGTGTAGGTAAGGGCCTTCTATGCTTTAGGACCATTAATATCATCACATACTGTGATGGCAGTGATGTGAATATTTGAGTGCGGAAATCTCGATCGGTTATAGCATCGTCGGTATGGTCCAGTTGTATACGGTAGTTACTGAGCTTGGTGAAGTATGCTTTAAGTGCTTCGTCCTCCTTAGGTCTGCAAGCACGGAACTGGCGTAGGATGTCCTGTCTGCCGATATCAGATCCGGTGGTGTCCAGGCTGGTTTCTAGCATATTCCACATTTCGAGAGGGTTTCTCATTCCCTTGATTATGCACCGTACATCAGGGGAACAGGAAAGTCTGATTATAGACACGGCTTCGGCTTCCTTAGCCTTCCAATCATTATAGTTGTCATCGTGGTTGAAATCAAGAGGCTGGGGTTCAGGGTCATCTCCGGTAACGATTGCATATGCTCTCATGGATGATAGGATGAGTATCATGTCGTCTCTCCATTCGTTGTAGTTGGTATGAGTGAGCTTAGGAATGTTGCCCCACCTGGTCTTGTTGAAGGTGGGTTCGGAGGAAGACATCGTGAGATCGTGGTGTTGAGTTTTAGTGTTGTTTATGCGGTTGTTGCTATGGTGACGAGGTTTAGGGTTCTTGAGGCTCTTTTTTGAAGATCGTGAAAAAGATCACAAGAAAGATTGTGAAAGAGGTCTTTAGGAGAGATCGTGAGATTTTTATATAGTAGCAATAGCCGGGCTCATAACCTGTTGAAATAGTGACTGCTAGAAGCTTGATTGATTCTATCTAAGAGGCCACAAGGCCAATATATATGAGAGTGCAAATACGGCTGAATGCCATCAGCCCGTATCAGAGTCAACAGTCATCTCGGGCCATACAAGACATCACCATCTCCGGCCATACAAGACACCTCCGCTCCGGCCATACAAGACATCACCACTCCGGTCATATGAGACATCTCCGCTCTGGCCATACGAGGCTCATCTCCGGCTGAGACCTGTATATGCAACATCAAATTTTCTTCACAAACGAGTGATACGCAGTGTTTTTCAAAAGTTCAGTATCAATTCAGGCGTACATGGTCGTACCTCCGCATACTACGAAGGTAAAATAGTCAGATAAATCCCAGAAAATACTACCTTCAGAACAGGCTAGTAAAGATCTTTGCAAAACCTAGGCCGACCCGCAGATATCTGGAGATCGCGTATGCCTGCATATACCAGCGGATGCTTACACATGTACCTATGGCTACATTGATCTACATATGCCTTCTGAAGCCCCAGGCACTACTGCGTAACAAGTGGGGGGCCTTATCATATAGAGGAAGCTGAAAGTTTCACCCGCACACGGAATTTGTCTGTAGATATCTACAGACCAAATCAAAATTTCAGTATCTGGCTGGACCGGCCGCTTTATTTGGCCGCCGGAAAGTCAGCCACTTCGGTCATAACAGCTTAGCAACAAGTTATAGATCTCGAGCTGAGTCAAGAGGAAATAACCAAGCAGAGGATAGATAAAGCATGCACGAATAAGGATATCCATCGCTAACAATGGCCATTCCCTTCTTATCATTGCTCCATCCATATGATACGATGTTTCAAACGGATAGTCTGGCCAAGAGTTTGAAATTGGTATCGGGGTGGAGCCATAGCTATTCCGGTAATCTCGGAATTAAGATATGTTCCATCAAGAGCACTTTCTCACACACGCAGTGTATATTGTCTCTTGTCTCTCTATCATCAGTACACACACCATCAACACAAGCACAGTTTCTCCCATATACCTTAATTTGCAATAAGACAGGTGTGAATATTACGATGATATCGGTATCGAGGCAGTTACGCTACTTTCCTGGAGACCAATTCTTGAAGTTGTACCTCTCCCAGAAAAAACACATCTACCATTCTAATGGCGCAAACAACATTTCGAAGGGTATATAATTCTATCTAAAATGTAAAGGATGTCTTAGGTCTAAAACAAGGCCACAATGTACCTATTCGGTCCCCTCCAATACCGGTGGCTTCGCAGTGCCATTAGCATAATCAGCTTCATCACTGTCTCGCAGCATCTCAACGCCCACCACATCACTCGCAAACTTCGTCAAGAAGTTACACACCTTATTGCACGCAAAGTCAATTCCGCCAACCAGCCCTTCACCAGGATGACCACTTACCGGCTTCCCAAACCACCTTCCACCGCCCCATTCAAACCACGATAGATGTCCTCCACCCTCTGTCACCGCCATAAACACATACGGATTTGCCTGAACCTGTAATTCCCTTTTAGCCACCGCCGTCACACCTACATACTTCACACTTGCACCCACCTCATCAAACGGGATCGCCTCCCCGGGAGCAATAGGATCATCACCCGCATGCACGACCAACACCGGCACGCGCACTTTTAACAAATTATCCACCGAGCTCGCATCCCTATAATACGCGCCCACAGTCGGATATCCAAACACCATCGCCGTAAGGTCCCTATCAAACTCATAAAGATATTTCCCGCCCCTCACCTTCGCCACATCAATCCTCGGATCCTGTCTAAGCGTGTCGATATGCAACTCAAACAAGCCGCGCAAATTCGCCCCCATGACTTTCGAATACACCTCCCTCCCGATCCAGCTTCGATGCAGGTACTTACTCGCCAGCTCCAACTGCCAGGGATTCGAGCACACCACTGCCGCTTTGAGAATACACCCCTCCCCTTCCTCGCCGAGGTAATTGGTAAGAATATTCCCTCCGAGCGAGAATCCGATAGCAAACAGTGGACGGTTCGGGAACGCATTGTGGAGGTATGCAATAGCCTCGCGGATATCGGAAGTCCACCGGGCATTGAACAGCTGTCGCGATGTGATCTTGCTCAGCGCACACCCACGGGCATTGACTACACACGCCGTCCACCCGGGGTCTTTCTGTAGCAGCGCATGCAGCGCCGCACGGAGGTACGTCTCGTGGCTGCCGCCGCTGAGCCCATGGAGGGCAATCAGCATCGGGCGTGTATCCTGTGCGCCGAGGTGCTCGTCCTCCGGCATATGCCGGGTTCGCGGGGGGAGGTCGGCGCCCGCCTCGGTGGCGGGGAACTCGGGGACCACAACGTCGACCGCGAAATGTCCGCCATCACGCGGGTTGATGAGGTGTCGGCGTGCGTAGTGTATTACGAAGGAGTCAGCGAACTTGGTGGCTGTCCAGAAGGTCTGGAGGTGGCCGTTGAAGAGGAGCGGGTTGCTGTAGAAGGGTGGGATCAGTGGTGCCGCAAACTCAGAGAGTGGGATTAACGTATTCGCGTGGGTGCGGAGAGAGACGGTGTGGGTGGCGTGGTACAGCGATGGAGTGCTAGAGGCAAAGAGTCGCATTGTATCTCGTCGAAAGGATCACAGTGTGAGGGTTTAAATTGCTTGACTTATCTTTGCGCCACGGAACCGCCAATCTGATCGGCTGTGTCACTTGAGGCAAAGATTGACAGATCGTGGAGTGGCACGCGGTAACTAATGCTAGGGTCATTGCGCAGAAACGTTGTTCGTTATATCTACTTGCTTAGTACGTTTCCCATTGCCTCCCATTGAATTAGTGATCCGGATGTTTACAGCCAGGATAGGACGTCTAGTATGGCAGTGTAAAGTGATCAAAATACCATTTCACAGCGTCCTACATGGAATTAGCAGAATTGGGTAAATTCATGTGCACCAACACTCAATTCTGCCAATTCCATGCACAATGTTGTGAATTTAATGATATCATAGCATGATGTCATATGGCTGAAATTCATGTATGAACTTGTGGAATTTTGACTACTTCTCCGCACCATAGTTAGAGTCTTATAATATCTCGCATTTTACCTGCAATTCACGTGTTGTGGGTTGTCGGCTATTTAGTTTGGCATTATTGACCAGTAGACATTCGGACCCATTTCCTGTGAACTGAAGTTTCTAGGGTTCAATCATGTGAGTACCAGAGTCAACGTCATAGATAGAAAAAAACTTGGAAACATCCAGCAGGATCTTAGGTAAACAAATTAGCATAATGACACAAACTACCAGCCCACAACATGACCACCAGATCCTCACCAAAAATGCTGCATTCAAGGGATAGTATTTTTTTCTTAGCAAATATTTATTTACTCCATCAACATGCGCACATACTCTTAAAACAAAAGCAAACACAATCCTCCAGCAATAAAACGATAAAAGAAACTTACGCATCCATTTCCCAAAATCACACAGCTTTACCACCCCCGGAATCACTCAATCCTCCCACCAATAATAGCGTTTCTTCGTTAACTTCATCTTCCTTTTCCTCTTCCTCATTGCCGCCCGCTCCCTCGCCACTAAGACGCATTGCAACATATCTCCAGCCATGGACTCAAAACGTCCCCTCTCATAATGCTCTCGTACCAATTTAGATAAACTTCCATCTCTTCGCCGTCAAAATGCTCACAACGCAAAACAAAAAGATAGTTCCCAGGATTCCAAAGAACCACGCAAGGGACTCAGTATTCCTCCCTGGAACTGGCACATTCATCCCAAACAGACCACAGATCAAGTTGAGTGGGACAAGGATCGTTGCAATAGTCGTAATCTTACCGAGAACTTCGTTGGCTCGATTGTTCGCCTGAATTGAATCCACCGACAGCTGTGCAAGGTAATTTGCGTGCGATCGAGAAAGCATCTTCTCAAAATGAAACAGATTGCCCATCATAGTGAGGATGTGGTCTAAGTAATTAGTATTGACTATATAATGTCTTTGAGGTAGGGTGTAGTACCTTGAATATCGCCCAGGTACAACCCAATCTCCCCCCTAGGGGTGATTTGATACTGCTCGTTGCACCTCTTGGCGAACCCCTTGATAACATCAGCCTTTCCGCCGAGTAGCCTCATCCCACCCATGGTTCTCTTCCTGCAATCCCCAATCCTCTTGAGCAATGCGCTATAATCATCGCCTCTGGCAATAAACACTGCATCCTCAATAGCATCTGAATCCCTCTCAATATCCGTAATCACCGGCGCAAAAGAATCAACAATATCGTCAATAAGGGCATAACAGATCCAATCAGCGCTAAGCGCAACGTAATCTCGGAGTTGTCTGATACGCCTCCTAACATTGGCCGAGTGACTGGACGGTGCGAAATGGAATGAGAGAACGCCCTCGCGGAAGACAATGATGTAGATATTGATCGGCTCCATATAGTCCTCTGAGCTCTTTTGCTGGACAAAGGAGCGGAAACAAACGAAATAGTAGTTCTTGAAAAGCTCTACCTTCTCGCGAGTTTCTTGGACGCGAATATCCTCAGCGGTCAAAGGATGAATGGCGAACGCCTTCATGAGCATGCTCAGCTCTTCTGTAGAAGGATTGAGGCAGTCTAGCCACCATACACCCTGACCATCCCGGAACAGATCGTGAAAGCTCTCGCCATCGAACAGGAGATCACCAATCTCAGGAGCATGAATCGTGGTATCCATCTCTGACGAGAAGAAGCTGAACCGATCAGGCTTGCTGATACGACGAGCAGGAGGAGGAGTTGATTTTCCCCCTTTTTCATTGATATCGGATGCGGAGTCATCGATAACACATTCATCCTCCGTAGTTTTGTCGGGATAGGGTCTGTCCTTGAACGATCCAGCACTACTCATCTTCCTCTGGCGTTGACCCGATCGCCCACGGTTTTGCATAGCAACAAATTCATCCATTTCCTCAAAGTCAATGATAGCACCACGAACCCTGGGCTCGTCTGGAGGAGGAAAGCAAACATCCTCTTCAGCCTGGTTGGAGACGTCATCAGCAGAGTCGCGAATCCGTTCGTCGCCTTCACAGAAAGTCGGACGACGGGAATTCGTACGGTGGAGGGCCAACCCAAGCTCGCTAGGCATCTGGCTGGTCACAGTCCCTGCGCGTTCTCTCATCCTACGATGCTCCGGATCCGCAAACGCATCCACGGAGTTAGGTGGTGACGGAGAACGCGATGACAGACGCGAAGGAAACCGGACAGACGCGGAAGGGCCATCGTCGCGAACGCTGCGGCAGGAATTCTGGCGGCCCAGAACGGCACCAGGCGCATGGTCGATGCCAAGATAGGTCGGGGATAGCATCTCCGAATCGTCATCATAGACAGCGTGCTCGCTGGTTCGGGAACACGGACGTCCTTCCTCACCGATCAGCTGTGACATATCGGGGCGAAGGTACGAGGTCACAGTGTTGGACCGAGGCAATGAATGCGGTTGGAAGCGGTGGTCGTCGAGTTCGGTCGCGGGAGGAGACGCTAGATAGGAGGGTGATTCGGAGCGTGGAGTATCCATTCTGAAATACAATAATCAAAGAAGTGGGGTATTGAAACGTGCTATTGCAAGTGGCTGGAAAACTCTGTCGCTTGCAAGAAGACGAATAAACTGTAACGACTACGATACGATATATGCAACCTGGTCTTGAGACCGAAAGACAACTGCATAAAGAGAACGCCATCGTCAGCAAGAATGCGATAAACCACTGCGAGAAAGGGATAGAACCCACACAACAGATACACAAGAACTCTACTTCGAGCCTAGGGTGAGCCGCTCATGCGCCCACTTCACTGAAAGCACACAATGTGAATGTAGGTGGTGGGGTTGACAATGACCCCAAGAACTTCAACCTTAGTCGAAGAAAATGTCCAGAGTGGTGCTGGATGTAATCGACGAGGAACAAAGATGTTTTGAAACCAGGAGGCGTTGACCGAAGAACAATGTACCGAAGGGGTATACAATCGCTTCACTCGGATGAAGCGACCGAGTGAAACGGGAGTTAGACGTTCGCGATGCGATATTGAGTGTGCCGAAAGGTCAGTTATGGCGGCTTCTTGGAAGCTCCGAAGACCCAGAAGTTTGGACCAAGGAGTGGACGAGCGTGAGAGAACTTCAGACCAGTATGTCCCGCCAACTTGAGGGTGTATGTGTCAAAAAGGCGCCGAGATCGAGGCGTCGGGAGGTTATCGAGCCTGAGAAAGGTGAAAAGGGCGTTGAGAAGTAGAAACTGTGATGTAGTTGCGAAGAGAGGAGCAAATTTTTCAGTTGGACCGACTTGGGGTGTGTTTGTATCGAGAAGACGATGCCACAAGAAATTGAGAAGACTAGATAGTCAATGCGAAGCCGTTGACATTGGTTTCTGTGAACTCGTTAGGAGCGGTGGTGATATGTATGGTGCTGGGCTGTGAAGGTGACGGTAATGGTGCTAGGTGGTGGTGCGTGCGAAGGAGACAAGCCGGGAGGGGGATAAGGGAGGACGAACGTAATGGATACGAAAGCAAGATTAGTTAAGTCGATACAGTAGCTCTGTTGCAAAGATATACCGACACGATCAAATCACGTCAAGGGTTGCTCGTTTGTTTGTTGCTGGTGGTTGATGTTGTTCGAAAGGGAGAGTGAGTTCGGGGTGTCTGTGATTGTTTGAAAAAAGAGGAGGCAGAAGCCATTGCATTTCGCTGGTCGCCACTTTTCTGCGCTAACAACGGCAGGCAAATCGCTCACCGAATCATGTGAGGCAACGAGCCCGGGCGGCTGCAAAGGACAGCTCACAGCAACCAAGTGAAGCTGAAGCACTTCCAAGGTTACTAGTAGCAAACCCTCCAGAGCTCCATCACATTCTATCCATCAACTACAAGCCGCTCGCTCCACACGCTCCACCATGGACCAACTCCAGGCTCTCGTCGACGGCTTCATTGTGCGCCTCCCTCTTTCCTTTATCTCGCCCGCTGCTAACAATCACCCAGGACTTTGAGGTATGTTGGGCCCGCAACCCCTTCCAAGGCCCTCCATTAAACTTTCCGATCAGGGTCAAAAGCTCGCCGAGCTCCTTACCACTGTGCTCCTCGTGCTTTCTGGCGTTTGTCTCCCCATTAAAATCCAGCTGTAGTATCTAAGCTCTGTAACAGATTGTCGCCTGGGTCGTTGGCTTTGTTCTACAAGACCTTAAATACACCGTCTACATCGGCCTCGGTGGAACAGCATTGACATTTCTCGCTGTCGTACCCCCTTGGCCATTTTACAACAAGAATCCGCAGAGCTGGTTGCCTGCGGAGGTGGAGGATAAGAAGAAGCGCTGATGCAGGCAGGGTTAGGGGTAAAAGTACCCGGGCTTTGATACACGGAATTTTGAACTGGAAGGGTTTTTCATAGTTATCGTATCAATACTAAATTCACGATCCAATTAGGTTGCTATCCTTCAGATGAGCTGTGAGATGTGTTCTCAGATTTTCGCTTCGTTCGCGCCTGCAAAGCTATATAACCGCCAGCCTTGTTGAAGATGTAATCTGCATCCTGCCTCCCCCGTCCCATATTGCATTTGCATCGCGGTAGATTACCTTAGGTATATGCACACCTTACGTTAAGCGAATGGAACTAAAGATCGACATGGTGGGGAAGCATCTCAATTCAAATATCCCATGTTGGGAATGATATCAGCAAACATTATGCCCTGTCAAGTCACTACTACACGGGCTAACTCTGCTGATATCATTTTTCGTCACGCGGAGCATATGAAGTTTTTGCCAATCATGTTGCAACGTGGACTTACAATTATTTATGCGTTGGAATTGGTGTCAACCATATTCTTGATCTATCGACTTTCTTAAAACTCTAAAATATGGGCGGGGAGAGCGACAGCTCAAAGAATAGAACCTATTTATGCCGCGGAACGAACGGAACCACCGCTTCTATGCCCCCGGAGCGGAGACAATGATATCACTACACCCGAGAGGAAGCGTAGGATTACGCGTCAAAACCGATAAGCAGAGAGAAAAGATACGGCGAGTAGAAAGATACTGTACCAGAGGGACGAGCTCGAGACCAAGTACTCTAATAAAAAACCGACGGGGAGAGACAAATGCGGGGAGCACAAAATTACGTAGACAGATGCAGCCGAAAAGCACGGCACTCAAGACATCCATCTGCCTTGTCTGTTTCCCACGGGCTCGTTTTATACTCTTAAACTTATCGACATGAATGATGGAAATCAACAGAGTAATAAAGCGAACCACGGCAAACAACGATCTCATTCACAATTATCTCCTCCGGTAGGTACGCGAACTGCAACTGGCGAACTGCAATTGGCAAAAGCGAGTGAGAGCACTCGCCTGACTGAGGCAAAAGGAAGAAAGCTATCTAAATCTTAAACAATATAAGCAAACAAATCTTTCATAGGGAAGTTTTAGGTTTAGGGTAGGGGTTGAGGTTTCTAACATGTTTCGCAACACCACCACCATCTACCATTAGTCTTCGTTCCACGACCACATATAACATTCTATCAGCGCTACCCAGTACGATGCACGAACAAACAACCGGCACAATGCTTACCCAACTACCATTCAAACTCTACATCCTTATCACCGAGCACCTCATGAGCGTCAAAGATATCTATTCTCTTCTCCTCACGAACCGCCACTTCTCCGAAATGTACACGCTCGCGTTGTCGACACCGCCGTTCTCGAGGAGGTTCTCTGGTGGGCGGTTACTTGAGCTCATGGAGTGGTAGCACTCTCATTCATCCTCGACCACGGCGCCGACGTCGAAACAGAGCTTCGGGTGCCAATATTGGGCATGAACTCAAGCATGCCGCTATTAATGGTTGCCTCTCTCAAAACCAGGAGTCCATTGCACGTGTCCTCATCGAGAAGGGTGCGGATATCAGGCAGATTGAAGCTACAGAGGTCACTTTTCGGCACTGACGTTGGCTTGGTATTATGGATTGTGATGCTTGGCTGAGGGGAATTTTGGGGGTATTTGGTCCCGAGGTGGCAGGTATAGTTCATACGACAAAGCGAAGATTTATGTCCACCGGGGAAACTGTACAACTAAGTGATATTCCAACTAAGATAATTGCGTTGAGTGGTATTCACAGATATCCGCTACAAACATCATTTCATTTCTCATCCTAAATTTCACCACACACAGCCACCGGCGGCGGCGGAAGCCCACACTGTTCAGCGCACATGCGTTCTATTCCATTTTTGCACTTGCACAGTGCAATTTGTTCCTGCGGACAGTTGCTAGAGCGGAAATTGCATTGTTGGACACAGCCAATTGCGAGTGCCAGCGGCAGGAACTGGAGGAGGATGAGAGCAAGTTTCATGTTCTGTTTTGCAGGTGTTAGCGGTAAGTGTAAGAGCGGAACTAAGGTATACTAATACATACCGATAGTTTTAAAGGTGGATTGAGGATGGGATTGAAGATGGGATGAGAAGAGGTTTATATACTTCTGTGATCGCTTGTCTAGACCCAAATTTGAATCTCGTTCACGCTTCGAGTTGAATCCCCTGCGCTGTCTCGGAATACGAGCGCTAGTATCTGGAGGTTTGTTGTACAATGGAGAACGTGAGATCTTGTGCAACGCCGCGACCGCCGAGTGTACCATTTCGTTTATTCACATCTCATTTCAGTATAAATAGCTTAGTATGCTGCTCAGTGCTAACGGTAAATATTGGTTCGGACGACCGCTGTTGACAAATTTGGAATGGTCGGACACTTTGGTGCTAATAATGATAATAGAATAAGAATTTGGGGGCCAATGGGCGATGATGTTCAGACCTTTTGGGTCAGAATGTGCAAGAACAGGAGGGTCCTGCTGAAAAACGGCCTGGATAATTCAATGTTTTTGCATAAAACCAACTCATCACTATCGTGCTCACAACTTTAGCGCTCGGACGGCTTCAAACTGACGCTGGCCGAGATGAAAAAAACTCGGACGGACACCCCCTGCCCTAAACTCGGGAGTCCTTCAATAGTCTGTCAGACGGCTGTACTCTCGCTCAGCGACCAAAAGCTGTCTACAGACTAGTCTCTCAAACGGCCAATCGGCATTCGGTCCCGCGTATGACTTGTCCCATGACCATGAAAGCACTGGCAGCGGACAATAGTTTCCTTCCGTTGGACTGGCTGCCCTTAAACGTAGCTCCAGATGTTCGAAGCCAAGAATGGATTTCATATGGGATATTTCACACATGTTATCACTCGGTGATGGATTGTGCGACATGAACCTGTTGTATCGTCGATGTGGCTTCTAGTGCTTCTATTGGTATCTGATGGAAGAAAAAGTGGTCTTCATATACGTGCTCTGCTCTCGTTCCCCGATTTCTTCGTCGCTCACAAGTTTGCTCCTCGAAACGGAGGCGAAAAAAGCGGCTGGATTTTGCGCGCATTTGTTCTCTGGAAAATTTGAGAAGAGAAGAGGAAATGAGGGGAGCTTGGGAGCTTATATACTGATGGGTTTGTTGTGAGAGCGGCCAAATTGTCGAGGAAAGGTGAGTATTGGCGAAAATGGAGCCAGGAACAGTGACTACTTAAATCCCCGTTTTATCCCGATCCAATCTTCAGACTTCTCAACCTTTACACACACACAGAGACGCATGCAGTTACCGCCCTCCTTCGATCCTACTAAAAAACTTGGAGCATCGGCGTGGGTGGTAGTACATGTCCGCAATACGCACCAAGCCGCCCGAAAACAGACCGCCCCCGTCCCTCTAAGACGCAAACAAGGCGGCACTGCCGAGCATCACAATTAAGCCGAGCTATCTCTCGCTCAGAGGTGCGAGGCTGTAGTTATCTACGGAGTACACACACAGCACACTTGGTCTGAATATGTCTTGCACAAACTCGCATGGTGACTGCTAATGTTATAGTATTCACCGTTCAATTCCATACTTTGAGCACGTACCGCGGCAGAAAGTCTTACATAGATACTAGGATGGATAGTCCGCACGAGTCATCTCCTACCACCACAAATCTCCTATCAGCCGGAAAAAAGTTGAGTATTCCCCAGCATGACACGTTTACTATGGATATCCGGCGAACAGTGTAGGCTGGGAAATTCACACTCTCGGACCAGACTGGCAGTTCCCGCATCAAATTGAAGTTCCTACCGTTGCTGAGAAGGTCACCCTTCCAACAAGTTAACAAGTCTAATCACCATCCTTCCCCGCCCTCCATCAGCCGTCCTCATTATTCCTTCCTTACTCTGTAAAAGGTTTTATATACAATTAAGAAGCCCAGTTACACAACGTCTGGTTGGCTCAGTTGGTAGAGCGTCGGTCTCATACTTCAAATATGACTTTCACTAAGTGGTAGCAATCCGAAGATCGCGAGTTCGATCCTCGCACCGGACATTCTTTTGCTCCCCAAGCCTTCTTTGGTTTATCTTTAGGTAGTACATCTGTATTCTTTAGGAATGTAGCTTGAAATAAGTTCACTGAAGTTTCTCTGGCGCCGTCTAGAGAGCAGAAAGTCCCAGGAAAGTCCCAGTCGATATGCCCAGTCAAAAGAACTATAGCGATATTCAAGGTATTGGGAATCCATAGAGGTCGAACAATACGCACCGACGTCTACACTAGATCGACTACAGAACACTGAGCAACCAAAAATTGGTCTGGGGGTATCATGTAGTTCCTTTGTTTTGGTCTCAGTAAGTATCTTGTGTGTAGCACCACCGCAGAGGTCGGTAGCTCCCCCAAAACTACTTCACAGACTGATATCAAAATCTACGAACCCCCGCGGTTGGCCCAGGACCAGAGATTCTAGTAGCTATTGGGGGGAGGGGTAGAATATTTTGGATAAAGCAGGACGATAGAGTGAGACCTATGGGTTAATGAATCAGCTGCATGCAACACGTTCATAGGCGGGAGGACGTCGTTGTTCATACACCATCACTCGTTATTCGGGGATTCCACCCTTCCATCTAGTGACCCCCCAGCTCTATCAATACAGATAATAAAAACGGCATGATATATTCAAGAATCATATCATATCTAGCCCCAGAATCTCAATTATCTCCGCTTCGTCCCTGTCTCCTTCGTCGCCTCCCCTCCACTTGCTGTAACTACAGTAGCAACATTCTCTTCTTTCTTCTCCTTACCACCCTCTTTCTTCTCTGCATCATCGTCCTCACCTCCTTGTCCAAATTCATTGATTCTGCGTTTATCAACGCGATATACCCAGCTCTGGTACAGTGCGATGAAATAGATAACGTCATCTCTTAGCGTTGCCAGTCTGTGTAGTGTTGGCATCTTAATTGTAAACGCAAACAAGTCGTCAATGAAGCTATGCAAAGATTAGTATTTGCTGGTCCCCTCGCAAGGGATGGAGAAACGTACGTATTCAATAGTTTGTATATCATTGTCTTCCGCGGCATGTGCGCTACGCTCTTGAGCTTGTAGTTGATGTACAAGCTCGGTACCATCATAAGGAATCCATATGCGTAGACGCTTCCTACCAGCGTGGTGATAATGAAGGAATACCAGCTCTTGTGTGTATCATATAGCACACTGTAGACCGCGTATGCAAGTAGCAGCGGCACAGCAACCCAGTACAGATATTTGAATGCCTCTTCATCATACGCTTTAGTCTCCTTCTCTAGCTGCGACAGCTTGTGTTTATCCTCGAATGCAATCCTAAATGGAAGCAGGGATCCGTCGGGGGTGGGAAGGATTTTGACGTTGACAGTGCGGGTGATTTTCCATGCCTCCAACAGGATTCCAAAGCCTTGGCCGAAGAGGATCATCCAGCTGGTGCCATCTGAGTTGTCGAGGAGGTAGAGAAAGATGACAGTTTGCATGAAGACATTGGCAAGGATGGTACGGACCGAGACGCCGACGTTGTCCTTCTTGTTGCGCCAGTGTGAGATGTCGTTCTTGAAGGCTAGCATTTCAAAGATGGTGTGCAGCACGGAGACGATGGCGGTGGTGCCTAGGAGATAAATATTGGTTTCAATCAAAACGCGCTTAAGTTCCTCTAGCTCGGCGCCGGTGGATGCAGACTGTCCGAGTGCGGTGTTAGGTTTAGCAGCAGATTGCTTAAATGAGAAATCCATGGAAGAGGTGATCTGGAATTTGAAGAACGAGGTGGGCGTAAGATCAATGTAGAGTGGCAGGGAGCTGACGGTGTTGTTGATCTCCACCATGTGATCCCTCAACAGCCAAAACTCATTCGGGTAGATGATTGGATAGTACCATCCATTCCTTCCGCTCTTGTCTCTCGCGCCAGTCTGCTCAAGCTCGATATACTGCTTCAGTGGTACAGTGAGCGTGTTGTACTGTAGCACGCCATTGTCACCAACAACATTTAGAGTCAAGTTCGAATGCCAGTAGCTGGCAATGATCGGCTTTCCATCTGGAGTTGTGGCCGGGATTTCTTCGTCCTTCCCATTCTCCTCCTCAGATCCACCAATGAGTTTCTTTGTCTTGACAACCTTCTTCTTCGGGTGATATCTTGTCAATAGCTTCACAGTTCTAAAGCTCTTTGCCGGATCGTATCCAGCCACCTGTGGATCCATCTCGGCGCCGTGCTGGGCCACAAAGATATGTGCGAATAGCGTTCCATTATGCTGCACCCTCTCGGAGAATGTAATATCCACCGCCACCGACCGCTTCTCATCCCAATCGCCGAGCTTGATATTCTTTTCGTTGAAGACGAGGTTTTCCTTCATCGTTGAATGTGACAGCGGGGGCAGGACAACACCTTCGGATAGATAAACGCTCATATCCATCAACGTGCCTTCGGGCCAGATGGGGGAGATCTTCTCGGGAAGATAGTGATATTCATCGACATCTTGCCTGTAATAGCGTTCTTCAAAGAAGTTTCCAGCAGCTGCGCTGACGCCGGTTTTGTTAGTACCGTCGCCGGCGAAGAGCTCTGCGGTTTTGTGTTAGGGCGTGCGGATGGAAATAGGTGAGGATCAATTACTGAATACACTCTGGACTGCGAAGAAGATGAGAATTGCGTGGACGGCGGGTCGGATGTTGTCCTATCAATGAAGTGAGCATTCGAAATAATGGTTAAACTTATATAAGTAGTTAAAGCTTAAGAGTATGCATACCATAAACCCGCCTTGTTCTTGGGCTGGTGCAGCTCCTTGTGGAGCTCCTTGTGGAGCCGACATGTCGATTGTGTTGTCGATTCGATATGTGGCCTTATCGTGGGTGAGTGAGGTGAGGTTGGGGATGAAATCCCCTGTCTGAAAACGGTTTGGTCCATGTGTCGCCATAGCCAAGCATTTGCGCAAATTTGCTTATTACCTCTCCTACCCCTTGTCTCGTCCCCATCCGGCTGCGCCTTAGTCAACAAGTTGACTTGGGCTTCGCTAGCGCTCACTAACGGCCATGAAATAATTGGAATAAGCTGCGTTGGATACTGCAAATTCTACACTCTCCTTACCTCCCAATATAATTCACTGCTACCTGTTCACATAATCTGCAATGCTAAACCCATGATCCTGAACATTTGATGGATGGATAAGTAACGGTACTTAGTAGTAGTTATATGTAGCTAGGTAACTGGCATGTGGCAAGTGGCAGGCAAATAATAACCAATCACATCACAGGATACATTAAGCACTCTCAGCCAATGGATTGTGAGCTTGGCATCCATATTTGCCTACATCAATGATAAGTATTCCATGAAGTAAACTTTATGACATACTGGCCTTGTACTCTGGCCTTTTATCTCATACAATTTTATACTAACCAAAATGGTGAGTGATCCAAATTGGGATCATAAAAAAAGTGAGCTGAAAGGACCTGGAGATATTAGATTTCAATTAGGCTATTAATTGCACTAAGATGAAAATGAACATCAGCAAAAACTACATTTCCTTTATGAAATTTATTTAGTTTATTGTACCCACAAACTCAAAAAAATGAAATTGAGGTTTCGCTGAAATATGGCATTCCTTTAATGTTCCAAAGTGTTCTTTGAGTTGTCGCGACGCTGTTTTCAGGTGTCATGACCAGTGTACCCACTTTTGGGAATGTGACAATGAGCACTTGATGAAAACTTCACACTTCCTTTGGCAATATCACGAATCGTATCTTGGCATACTCCTACATCGCTCAATTTGTTTTGTCATTGCGATGATGATAGTAGTACTTGCTCCATGTATTTAATGAAGCATGTAGTTCTTGTTTATAATGACCCTCATGGATTAATTTGACAAATGATAGTTACCATGCAGAAGTGGTTCACATTATTTAATTTGTTGATGCAAGATCGTTCAGTACCTTGCTGTTGTTCAACCGTTGTGGGAGGGATATGCATCATCGCAATCATGATTTCAGGTGTTTGAGATCAGTCTTAAGCAAATCATCAGTTCTATTACTGTTAGGGGTTATCCCCGAAGCAGTGATAATGACACTTGAGAACAGTCGGATACGTGTAATCTGCGTAGGATGTTTCAAGGACAGTCAGTAACGTTCTCCTTAGCGGGGGCTAGCGTTAGTCACGATAGGATTGCAGACAACCGAGGTTGGCAAAAGTCTTTGCACTATCAAGTGGGATGTTCATGTGCATCAGCAGCGCTAGTAGTTCTATCCTTTTTCATTACCAGATACTATGCGGGACATGCACAAGATAAGTGCATGGCAGTTGAAAGTCAATATGTGAGTATGCACACTCCTCACTCCTAACTGTAATGAGGATGGATTCAGTGAGGCACATCCCGGCCCGGTTGGCCTAAGTATGACGTAAGTGAGGGATTGATGACGTTGGCAATTGCCTGAAGCAAACACGACTTCATTGAATTGAGTAGCATGGGTGTATGTGGACGACTCTCGTCATGTTAAGGTGTGGCTCTGTCACATTAGGTGCGGCGCTGTGGCATTAGTGCGGCTCTGCAGGAGACTCGTGTATTAGTTAGTTCTAGCAAGATGTCAGCTCGATCATCAATAACATTCACTTCTCTACGTGCCGAGAGGCTATTTGCCCACATTGGTAGCAACACTCGATGTCTGACGGCGTCACAAGCATCAGAAGCGATCGAAACACAACGCACGATGGCGGATTGACTTGGTTTATCTTTGAACCAGTGGACTGCTGGCGGCTCGGAGACATTGCAGGAGTCTTCCGACTTCACGGCCCTTCCTGCTATGCATGACACGCACGACATGCACGATGTGAGTTTTATCGACAAAATTGACAAAGCCGAGTCAATTAGGTTTAGCAGCAGGTTTAAGACCTCAACCACTGTGGGCTTCCAACCTACAGAACTTCGCACAACAGAATACATCACAAACCGAATGAAGATCATCGACGACGGCCCTGGGGTCTTGTCTGACCAAGCAATCAACTGGATCAGGGCCACGGAGGACATCCAATTGGAGATCATTGATCCTAACCTATCTGAGAGCTATGAACAATCCGAGAAATTCGCTACGATTTGCGACCTCAACGAGAGCTTGGCCGCTACAGTCGAGGACTTGGAGGCGACTGAGCCCGTCCAAGACGGCCCGAGCAGGCAATCAGTGGCCGCTCAGCAGGACATTGAGGAGTTGGAGGCAGAGCTTCAGATCGAGAAACATCGATCTGCCAAGTTGGAAAGATGGCTTGGCAAGTGCAAGTTGGAGCCGGAGACAACGGAGCAGACAGACATCGCACAGCTCCGGCTGGAAAAGGACATGCTGCTGCACCAAGTCAAAAATCTCTCGTCAGAGAAGAGCAGCCTGGAAACCGAATTGAGAGCGTTCGAACGCGTCATTCAACCACTGACGACTAACCAAGTACATGCGACTCCGGTGCCGATCACCTCCCAACCGCCTCCAGGCCTATTTGGGATCCGTGGCTCCTCTGAATCGACCTCGTGACCATTTGGGATCTGTGGCTCTGCCAAGCCAACCCCTGGCTCATCTGGACGCCGTGGCTTCTCTGTCAAGTCATCTAACCTTCCGACATATGAGGGCAAACGAACCTTGAACGACGTCAGCGCCTTCCTTCTTGCTTTGGAACGACACTTCAAAAATGCAGCCCAGGCCATTGGATGGGTCGGCACGACACGCTGGGGAGAACAAGCAGTGCTACAATTGAAAGGCGACGCAGCAGTCTGGGCCATGCACCGCTTCCCAATGAGTGCGCCTATCGAATGGTCCACCTTTTGCACAGAGTTGAAAGCTAAGTGTATTCCGTCCAATGCCTTGGACCTGGTCAAACGTGAATGGGAAGAACTGAGCCTAAAGAAGGGAGAACATGTCACAGAGTTTAAAGAGTATTGCCGTCGCCTTCATTCGAAGTTGGACCCGCACCAGCCTATGCTGGCCAACATGTTAGCCGACGCTTATGGATACAAGATCGAAAAGGGCAACCAGGGAGTTTATAAAGACTTGGTTCGTTATATTGGCATGCGCAATAGGACTCCAACCCTCGAACAGTGCATGGAACACCTCGCCACACTGGACACATCTCTCAACAAGTCTCAATCTGGAAGTGGCCCCAACACTACCACAACTACCACAGCTTCAGCTAGGAAGATAGACTCCAAGAAAGGTGGTACAACTGGCAGAGTTGGCCCAGCCAAAGACGATGGCTTAACCTGCTATAACTGTGGCAAGGTGGGTCATATCTCTCGCAATTGCCCAAACCGCGACTTGATGAAGAAGCTACTCGAACAAGCTTTGGTCGGCCAAGATGCCCCAAAAGCCAAATCTGGACGCCCCCATAATGATGAGAAATGGGGAGGAGGACTAACCCGTAGAAAGGAGAGTGGGCGGCTTGCAGACGAAAAGGAGGCTAAGCAGGAGACTGACAGTGAGGCGAAGAGCGAGTTGGAGAGCCTCTCAGACTCGGCCTCTGACCCGGGAAAAGGCAAAGGAGGTCAGTAGCTGCGGCTGTACCTCCCGTCAAAACACCATCTTGTACGGTATCGTCAAACAAAAAGGGTGGCAAATTGGTGCCAGATAGTCAATTCAAGTTTTTCACCCGTTACCACCACTTGAAAGCTAGTAAACTAGATGACTCAGTGGTCGACCTACTAAGGTTTAATGGGAAGATAAGATACCAAACTCAAGAAGGATGGTGGAGCAGCAAAAAGGCAAGGGTAGTGAAAGACAATGGTGCGTCAGAAAACTATGTGGGGTGGAAGTTCATTGATGAACTAAAACGTCAAGGGGCCGCCCTACAGGCAAAGGAGGCGGGATGGATGATTGTGGAGACGGCCAATATCAAGGCAGAGGATGGCAGCGAGAAACGCCAAAGAGTCAAATTGAAACTACGACTTGGTGCATCATATGTCTATGAGGCTGAATTTACGATCTATGACGTCAATGGCTTTGATATTGTGCTAGGCACAAGATGGATGCGTGATATAAACCGACGATATCAAATCGACCAAGACAGCAATGAAATGTGGATTGCAAATACCCTCTGGGAGGAAAGAGAGGATGGCCGAGTACATTACTTGCCTGGCCTACGCCCCTTGGACGTCGACGAAGGAATAGTGGAGCAGGCCAAATTCATGGGCATCCACATCATACGGAAGGAAGAGCTCAAAAACATATCTACCTGCCTGTTGAAAAGGGCCTTCTTGATCAAAGTGCACCACCGCGGCGATGGCGACACACTTCCGACAGAACCACCGGGAGAGTATCAAGACATGTTGAATGAATTCCAGGGTCTTTTTGGCGAGCCAACTTATGTAAATTCGCAGAAAGGAAGGCAGACTGATTTCGAAATTAAAACGGACCTGAATGGCAAATACCGTTCTGCTCACCATACCGCATCTCTCCACGTAAAGAAGAAGAGGTTCGGAGCCAGATAGACAAGGCGATTCGCTGTGGTTGGATTCAGCCCTCTCGAAGCAACTTCGGCTCACCAGTACTATTCGTGCCAACGCCTGATGGTACGTTGCGTATGTGCATAGACTATTGCACAGTAAACGCCATTACCGTCAAAGATCGTTATCCTCTCCCACACATTGAGGACTTACTCAACTCCATGCACGGCTCCTGCTGGTTCACAAAACTGGACTTGGTGGCTGGTTACCACGAAATTCGTATCGCAACAGCTGACAGGCATAAGACGGCCTTTACCACTAAATTTGGCTTGTATGAGTGGCAAGTCCTGCCGTTTGGCCTGGGGAACACACCCAGCCAGTTCATGCGCATGATGAACGGCATTTTGGAGCCAATGAAACGAAAATTCATCGTCGTATACCTTGACAATATTATGATCCACAGCCGTACCCTGGCGGAGCATGTCGTACATGTCCGTGCAGTGCTTACCTTACTAACGGAACATGGCCTCAAAGACAAACGTGCAACATGTGCCTGGGCTTGTCAGAAAGTCGATTTTTGCGGCTTTGACATTGACAAGGACAGCATCCACGCCCAAGAACATAAGACACGTGCGGTAATGGATTGGCCTCAACCTGAAAATAGTAAGGACGTCAAAGGCTTCCTGCGTCTCACCAGCTACTACAGAAAATTCATTGAAAACTACACTCACAATGCAATGCCGTTGTACGCCATTGGCACACCTCCCACAGGGAAAGGGGACGTTGGGCGGCGATGTGGAGAGCCGAGGAAGGTCAAGCGCACTCCATTCGCCTGCGATAGAGAACGCCAGCATGCTTTTGACACCCTCAAATAAGCACTCTGCAATGCTCCAGTCCTGGCTCTACCGGATCCCAAAGCCAAATATTGCCTGCACGTCGATGCCAGCCAGTAGGCATTGGGTGCAGTGCTCTCCCAGATGCAAGACAAGGCAGAGAAAGTAATGGGTTATTTCAGCCGTAAATTACACGATGCGGAGATGAGGTAACCTGCATATGACAGAGAACTATTGGGCATCTGAGACGCAATATTATACTGTAAGTTCAATCTACATGGAGCCGAGCAACCATTTCTGGTACACATGAATCATGCGACCTTGCGTTGGATCCTCACACAACCACACCTCACAGTACATCAAATGGACATCCTGACGGTTCTCCAAAATTTCGACTGGGAGGTCAAGCACATCCCAGGTGTCAAGAATCAGGTCGCGGAAGTGTTATCTCGCCATCCAGATCTCCGACAGGAGCGATGCAATGTAATGGTAATGGTAGTTACTGCCGCCGGGGAATGGATTGAGGACATCAAGGTGGGCATAGTTGACGACGAATGGTTCTGGCCTATCGCACATTCCTTGGCCAACCCAAGTCCCCGCCACCCGCCATCCACTGTGTCTGCAAAAGAACGCAAATTATGGGCATCAGCACAGCGAATCTATTTGGAAGAAAATGGCCTACTGTGGTTACGTGGAGATTTGGAAAGGAAGCAGGCGGAGAAAAAGGCAAGGAAAAACCGAAAGGATGAAGAGGAAGTGGAGATCACGGTAAGAGCAAAAGAGAAGGAGGAAGACGGAAAGGCAGAGAAGGAGGAAGAAGGAAAGGAAGAGAAGGAGGAAGAGAGAAAGGCAGAGAAGAGAGGACGGTTGTGAATTCCAAAGATGATGCGGCGTCGAATCCTCCATGAGGCCCACGACACTCCAGCAGGGGGACACTTCGGTGCAGACTGAACATACTTACGCATGAAAGACCGGTATTTCTGGAAGCAAATGTGGCGCGATACCCAGTGTTACGTAGCGGGCTGTGACTGATGCCATCGAACCAATCACCGGAGCAGGAAACCCATGGGCCTCCTACACCCACTTTATGTAGCCGAAGGCCGCTGGCAGAGAATCGGCATTGACTTTATACCCGACCTGCTGGTCTCGGGAAGTGGCCACGACTGCATTGTAATGTTTGTCGACCATATGAGAATGAGAGTACATTGGCGAGCCTGCAGTAAATCATTTGATGCCCCGGCCTTTGCGTGCATAGTCATCGACGACATTGTCTGTCTACACCGAGTGCCTCAAGAGGTTGTATTGGACCGTGATGTACGCTTCACAGCAGACTATTGGAGAGAGGTTGGTAGGATTCTGCAGACGAAGCTGCTCATGTCTACGGCGTTCCATTGAGAGACGAATGGTCTCTCTGAGAACTCGAACAAGATGGTTGTACACTATTTGCGTGGCTTTACCCATCACGATTAAGCCAATTGGGACGACTACCTCCCACTAGCGGAGTATGCTTACAATTCCTCAGTAGTGTTAGCAACGGGTCCGGGTAACCCGCCAGCGGTCCGGGTTTGGATCAGATAAACGGTTTGGTTTGCTTCCAGAACCGTCCAAAAACCCGACCCACAGCTTGTTGGAGGGCCAAACCCTTACCCATACCCGTTATCCCGTGGGTTTTGCTGTGTTTGGCTAGACCCGTCGGTTGCAATCTCCAGTTCTTGTTTTCGGGTAATTCCATTTATGGTCGCGTTCTGATATCTTACTGTTATGTGCAAAATAATAACTTTGGTACATCATTGTCTTTTTTAGTTTTATTGGCTGCCATTCTAATCAAAATAAGCAGAGAGATGCTCCCTGGTACATCCTGAATTTGAGTGTGAATGATCTTTTGTCTTGCATCATTAGTAAGATTTGAGGTACAGAACAGTCATATTGACAGTTAAGGCAGTCATCAAGCCGCAAATCGATCAGTTTGCTCCTGCTACTGCGCTGACAACATTTGGTGAGCCTATGGAGATACATGATCGTGTCAACAGAGAATTGCAATGCCACAAGGCACTTCACGAACTGAAATTGGCCATTTGAGATTAGCACCAGGGAAACTACAGTCAGAAGTAGCCATATTGGGTCTCACACCCGACACGGTACCCAATTGGTTACCAATTAAGAAATCAAAAGCTGTTAAACCTGTAAGCATTTACCCCTGCATAGAACCACTCTAGCACATTACGATACAGGAATTGGATTCCGATACACATATAGTACTGACTCCTTTGTCATCTGTAAACTACTGGCACAATACGCGGTTATTGACTACATATCTCCGCAAAAAGTAATTGATGAACCTCGTTTGCTACATGTCGGCGTTTAGTTTATTTCAGTGACAAAATTGTAAGACATGATAACTCGTCTCTGCATGAGCAAGGGTCATATGTGCAACACGAACGTTCTAGACTCCAAACAAAGATGATTGACGATCGATCAACATGATATCGTCATGCCTCTTACATGTACGTTAGAACGCGCAATCTGTATTGAAGACGAAACTTACTAAGAAAATATAGGTCAGCAATGGCATATGTGTCAGGGAAGGAGCGGTCAATGCGCGACGGGAATCTGTAGGAATGACCACCATCATGTAGCATTCATTCAGAAATCCAACTACATCACTCTGATTTCCGACCTGGTGCACATAGTCAACATTTTGGAAATTGCGTATAGTAGGTCATGGAAATTGAGGAGAAGCAACTGGACAAGGCAAAATACGCAAATTGGGCTATATTGATGAAACATTAGTATAGGGATCAAAATGCGGGAAATTGCCAGCTGAAAGTGCCAAAATGTGACAGCGCTACATTATCCATTGCTTATAGATCATGTGGATCAGTGGATCAAAAATCGACACGCCACAAAGCATTTGGATGTAAATGAGTATTCATATATATTGTACCTTGGCTGCCAATAATGTCTATATGATTATTTATTCAAAATGATTAACTATACAACAACAGTTAGGATATATTTAGGGTGAGGGTCAATGGAGTGTCAACGATTATTGGTCTTGTAAGTAAGTGAATTATGATGTGAGTTGCTTGCTGTTATTCATAACAAATGTAATGGCTGCTGGGATATGCAAAAGAATACGCGACATGGTTATCGCCCCATGTTGAAAATGAGTGTCAATGGAGTGTCAATGATTTCTGGTCTTGTAAGTAAGTTATTTGGGAAGCAATTTGCTTGCTGTTATGCATAACCAATGTATTGGCAGCCTTGATAGGTGAAGGAGAAAGCAATATGGTAACAGCCTCATTCTGAATGTGACCATCAACGGAGTGTCAATAGTATTTGCAGTTGTAAGTAACCTAATTGGGAAGCGATTGGCTCACTGTTATTCATAATCAACATATTGTCAGCCTTAATAGGCAAAGGAGAGTGCGACACGGTAACAGCCACATTCTGATAATGAGCGTTAATGGAGTGTCAACAATTTTTGGTCTTCAAAGTAGGTCAATTGGGAAGCAATTTGCTCACCGTTATCCACAACCAAAGTATTGGCAGCCTTTCTAGGCCGAAGAGAAAGTAACACGATAACAGCCCCGTTCTGAAAATGAGTGTCAACAGAGCGTCAACGATTTTTAGTCTCACAAGGAAGTGAATTGTGACACAATTTCCTCATTGTGATCCATAATCAATGTGTTGGCAGCCTTTATTGGGAAAACAAAAAGCGACATAGTCACAGCGCCATTCTGAAAAGGAATGTCAACAGAGCGTCAACGATTTGGTGTGTTGCATCTTGTATCATCCAGGGGCTGTGCTATGGCTGTTATCCATAATCAAAGTATTGGACGCCTTTACAGGCAATATGGCTGATGTCGATGTCGCTTCACCTGACAATGAGCATCAACAGAGCATTGACAGAGCATCAACAGAGCATCCACCGAGCATCACCAATTTGGGGTGTTGCATCTTGTATAATCCAAGGGCCAAACTATGGCATTTACCCATAATCAACGTATTGGCAGCCTTTGTGGGCAAAACAGAAGGCGACATGGTCACAGCCCCAGTCTGAAAATGAGCGTCAACAGAGCGTCAACGATTTTGTGTGTTGCATCTTGTATCATCCAAGGGCTGCACTATGGCCTTTATCCATAATCCAAGTATTGGCCACCTTTATAGGCAAAATCGTTAATGTCGACGTTGCTTCGGCTGACAATGACCGTCAACAGAGCGTCAACACAGCGTCAACAGAGCGTCAACAGAGAGTCAACAGAGCGTCAACAGAGCGTCAACAGAGCGTCAACAGAGCGTCAACAGAGCGTCAACCATCTTGGGTGTTGCATTGTGTATGATTCAAGGGCTGTCCCATGGCATTTACCCATAATCAACGTATTGGCAGCCTTTGTGGGCAAAAGAGAAGGCAACATGGTCACAGCCCCAGTCTGAAAATGAGCGTCAACAGAGCGTCAACGATTTTGTGTGTTGCATCTTGTGTTATCCAAGGGCTGTGCTACGGCTTTTATCCATAATCGAAAGATTGGTCACTATTATAGGTACAATCGTCAAAGTCAATGTCGCTTCACCTGACAATCAGCGTCAACAGAGTGTCAACAAAGCGTCAACAGCATGTCAAGAGAGCGTCAACAGAGCATCAATTTAGCATCAACAGAGCGTCAACAATCTTGGGTGTTGCATCTTGAATGATTCAAGGGCTGTGCAACGGCATTTACCCATAATCAACGTATAGGCAGCCTTTGTGGGCAAAAGAGAAGGCGACATGGTCACAGCCCCAATCTGAAAATGAGCGTCAACAGAGCGTCAACGATTTTGTGTGGTGCATCTTGTATCATCCAGGGGCGGTGCTACAGCATTTATCCATAATCGAAGTAGTGGCCGCCTTTATAGGCAAAATCGTTAATGTCGACGTTGCTTCACCTGACAATGAGCGTCAACAGAGCGTCAACAGACCATCAACAGAGCGTCAACCGAGCATCAACAGAGCATCAACAGAGCGTCAACAGAGTGTCAACAATCTTGGGTGTTGTATCTTGTATGATTCAAGGGCTGTGCTACGGCGTTGACCCATAACTGACATATTGGCAGCCTTTGTGGGCAAACAAGAAGGCAACATGGTCACAGCCACTGGCTGAAAATGAGCGTCAACAGAGCGTCAACGATTTTGTGTGTTGCATCTTGTATCATGCAGGGGCTCCGCTACGGCATTTATCCATAATCGAAGTATTGGCCGCCTTTATAGGCAATATCGTTAATGTTGACGTTGCTTCACCTGACAATCAGCATCAACAGAGCGTCAACAGACCATCAAGAGAGCGTCAACAGACCATCAACAGAGCATCAACAGAGCATCAACAGAGCATCAACAATCTTGGGTATTGCATCTTGTATAATCCAAGGGCTGTGCTAGAGCATTTACCCATAATCAACGTATTGGCAGCCTTTCTGGGCAAAAGAGAAGGTGACACGGTCACAGCCCCAGTCTCAAAATGAGCGTCAACAGAGCGTCAACAATTTTGTGTGTTAGATCTTGTATCATCCAACGGCTGCGCTACTGCATTGATCCATAATCGACATATTGGCTACGTTTATAGGCAAAATCGTTAATGTCGATATCGCTTCACCTGACAATGATCGTCAACAGAGCGTCAACACAGCGTCAAAAGAGCGTCAACAGAGCGTCAACAGAGCGTAATTGGTAAGTGATTTGCTCACCGTTATCCATAACCAAGCTATTGCCAGCCATGATTGGCAGAAGAGAAAGTTATACAGTCACGGCCCCATTCTGAAATGGCCCGTCAACTGAGTGGTAACTGATTGTCATGAATTTCTCGTGATGCATATTAGGTAATGAAGGCATCACATGGGCATTTGAGGTTATAATTGGACTATTGACCTCCTCCATGGTCAAAAATACTAATTAGTGAAGGAAAAACATGGATTCAAATGTTGTCTATTTCGCACTCTAGAAAACATTCAAAATGGGATTCATGGATGTTGAATAATTGATTTTGATTGATTACTATTATCATACAGCAAATGCAAGTGCAGTATATGTATTTACAGATGGACCCGCTGGAGGACCCACTGAGGACCCGCCCAGTTCAGACAGGTAGGGAGATGTTCATTGAACCGTACCCGAATTGGCAGTTCGGGTTTATTGACGACCCGGACCGCCAATTTGGCGACGGTTCGGTTCCGACCTGAACCCAGACCCGAAGTGACGGTCTGGAACCGTTGGTAACAATATTGCTCAGTACACTGTTCGACGAAGATGACGTCTTTTGAACTCGATCTTGGCTATGAGCCGCCTGTGCCACTGGACTTAATTGCAGATCTCCAGCGGCCGCACGCCAATGAATCAGCGAAAACATTACAAGGCCGCGAATTCGTTGAACGATTGTAGAGTATTTTGGGAGTTGGCAGGGATGAGCTGCACGATGCTCAAGATAAACAGACGGCTGAGGCTAGTAAGTCATGACGCCCAATTGACCCCGCCATCACCCCCGGCGCCGAACTATTTTTAGATCCCAAGGATTTGCCAATCACATATGCCAATGTCAACACCACACAATGCAAACTAGTACACCGCTACATTGGCCCATACGAGATCCTACCAATACGTGGAAACGCCATCGAACTAGATCTCCCAAACGACATGATGATCCATGACACAGTTAACGTCAGCAGACTCAAAGTTGACCGCACGGATGATTCTAGGATTACCTGGTGGCTGCCACCTGCACCGGTATGGACCAACCGCGCAGGCACAAGTTACATCGTCCAATCAATCGTAAAACACCGGCCAAGCTCTGATGGAACTAGTTGGGAATACGAAGTGAAATGGGAAGGTTGGGATGAGAAGGATAATACATGGGAGCCAGAGGAGAATATGGCAAAAGCAAAAGAAATGGTGGAGCAGTATTGGAAGGAAATAGGCGGGCAGCCAAAGCTGAAGAGGAAAACGACACGAAAGAAGGCGTGATGAGTAGGCGTTTTTTTGAATGATTGAGAGACATCATGGAGGCATGTTTGTTTTTAGATCAGGGTGTTTTGTTTCTTCGAGAGGTTTCTCGAAGATGATTGGAGAAGGTTGTGATGTAGATGGATGACTCTGGTCATGTTGAGGGACGGCTCTGTCACATTGGGCGCGGCTCTGTGGCATTAGTGCGGCTCTGCGGGAGACTCGCGTATTAGTTAGTTCTAGCGAGATGTCAGCTCAATCATCAATAACATTCACTTCTATACGTATGGAGAGGCTATTTGCCCACAATGGGTGGCAAAGCGTCTAAATCTACGTTGGCATAGTATCGGCTGATCACCGAGGAAATTCATGATGTGAGAATTAATATCTGGGAGCAGTTATTAATTGCGATAAGGAATGATCAATATTGGGTTATTGATTGAATGTTCCAACTACCGAAAATCATACGATTGCGAGATGCATATGGTAAGTTAAGTTGTGGTCTGATCAATGAGCCGATATGATATCATGCCAGAAACGTGGGGGTTCGTGGCCACCTCTACCAGGCGCACTCTGTGGATGTAAGACGCACAGATATGTGGGTATCATTGAGGGATTTAATCATAGTCTGGAGAGGGTTCTGAGAGACTATAAAGAGATCATGTTGTTCTGGCGATGGAGAGAATGGGCTCAAGGAGCAGAAAAACAACAATACCTACCAGCAGAAGAATATCCTTATCTATTATTGCGTTTTTATGATTCCTATATCTATTATATCTATACCTAGAATCTATTAGCTTTGTGTAGTGGCAGCCCCGCACCTTCGATAGACATTACTCGACGAATAACTGTTACCCATCAGCAACAACGCCAGTCTCTGTCTGAAACACCTGGATGTTCCGGATGGCTCTGACGGCTCTGACGGCTCAGACAGAACCTCGTACCCTCTGACGGAGAATTACATGCTTCCCGTTGCGCAGGCGACAGGTCGCGTTGCATACTTACCTCCATTACTCTATGCCTGGTATACGCACTATCAGAACGACACATGTGTTACACTCTTTGCAGGGGCTGCAGTTATGCTGTAGCCATTCACACCACGCCTGGTGATGTTTATGCCTTTCTTTGGCTGATAGCCACATTTCACTTCTCCGCTATTGGTATATATTGGATGCCGCACTCGCCCCATATATGTTTAGTGTTGAGATTTTGTCACATATTGCAATACAGTTTTCGCTTCGGATACCTCGCTTGCTGTTGCATTTGCTTCGCCATTATTGTATTTTACTTTGCCATTATCATATTTTGCAGGTCTGAAATATACAGTCCAAACTTCACACTCACTAGTACTATGCCCTCAGTCCTCCACATTGTGCATTGATCCATCATCGGCTTGCGATGCTTCTTCCTCCTCATCTGCATCCGCATCATTGCCATCCTCGCCCTCATACCCGTCGACATCACTGGTTCCCAGGTCAAACCTCTCGAGTTCAGTTGCAGCCCGTCGTCGCCGGCTGGTGGTGGGGATGGCATCGCCTTTGTCACCTTCATCTTCGAAATCCTCACTGCCCCCTGGCATCCCGAAATGCAGTTTGTCATCCATGCAATTGTTGTCTATCGGGACGTTTAGGTCAGTGCTTCCGATCTCAGGTTCCTCAGGCGCCACTTCGGAGGCCAAATAATCAACAAGAATAGCATTGTCAACATGCACTGCTTCCACACTGATCACCACGGCAGGCATTGGGTTCTCTGCCTGTTGGATCTGACGCTTGACTGTAGCAAGAGTGTTGTTATACACCCTCTGCTGGTAGCTCTCTGGTAGTGTGTTCCAGGTATTCAGCAGGTATGTAAATGTGTCTGCAATGACAGGCGAGGTTAACAACTTGCAACCCGTTGCAGCGCAGAAGGATACGATCGTACCACCGTCATCAACAAAAAACATTTCCGTCCAGGCGGAATGGCTCCGTCAGAGTGGACGCGCTCAGTCAGAGCCGTCAGAGACACCCTGGTGGCGGATTACTCCACGCCTGGCGTCAATAAAACGCGTCGCGTTGCACATCGCCGTCCGATTGCAGTTTTGCCATTTCTTCCTCAGACTCTGCAAGAGCATTCTCAGATGCTCCTGAAAGCACCTGCAGTTATGGAGGTGCATTCAGGATGCTACGAAATTTGACTATTAGGATAGTCAAATTTTGGAGCAGCTGAGACCTCTGCGCAGCTCTGCGGGAGACTTGGTGCCGTATTCTCAAAGCAGTGGTTCTTAAGGTTCCATAAGCACAAGGCATTTCGTCTATCATATTCGTCTTTGTTACAGTCACAAGATTCGCTACCTCATAATATGGCATGCATTATTTAAGTATCTCTATATATATACATAGAGTCAATCTGGCCACGACGGAATTCGTGAGAAAGAACCGTTCTAGCTCGAGGAGCCTAGGAAGAAAGTGAGAAGATATGATACTACCCTGCTGTGAGAATCCACGCAATTGCGTGGATCCGGATGAGGTGAAAATGAGATGATGTATATCTACCCCGGGGTCTCCAGAATATGAACTCGCCGTCGCTCAGTCCACCTCCGTTACCCCTGTATCTCCGTACACCCGCCGTCGCTCATTAACGATGTACTTGGAGGCCGCGATCAAGCGAGTTGCGGGATGCACTTGGAGGCCGTGATCGTGCGAGTTTGCAGATGCAATTGGAGGCCGTGATCGTGCGAACTTGAAGGCCGTAATCGAGCGAGTCTGGAGATACACTTGGAGGCTGTAATCGAGCGAGTTTGGAGATGTACTTGGAGGCCGTGATCGAGCGAGTTGAGAGATGGACTTGGAGGCTGTGATTGAGCCAGTTTGGAGTTGCACTTTGAGGCTGTGATTATGCGAGTTTGGAGATGCAATTGGAGGCCGTGATCGTGCGAACTTGGAGGCCGTAATGGAGCTAGTTTGGAGATACACTTGGAGGCCGTGATCGTGAACTCAGAGATGCACTGGGAGGCCGTGATTGAGCGAGTTTGGAGATGCACTTGCAGGCTATGATCGAGCGAGATTGGAGGAGTACTTGGAAGCGGTCGATCTGGAGGGAGGGGCGACGGCAGCTGAGACTCTACTCATTGGTTAAGTTGTAATTGAAGGTAGAGAGTCGAGTACAACAACATCCGCCGAGAGATGGGAAACTGGCTGGGAGGGGGAAACAGGCTGGGAGCAGGAGACTGTCGATCTTGGGATGATGCTGTACTTGATGTATGC
>Ga0307515_10003766_pt1 | contig 31775 bp, 39 predicted proteins | sample 17_EM_MG_FD_194513 | JGI IMG/M metagenome (GOLD analysis project Ga0307515, IMG submission 194513) | Populus trichocarpa ectomycorrhiza microbial communities from riparian zone in the Pacific Northwest, United States - 17_EM | ecosystem: Host-associated > Plants > Roots > Unclassified | place...
CCTTTTGGCCAAAATCCTGTGTCAACAAGAAGTGGAATGGGTAATGAGTGGCAAACTAACTAACCAGCAGTGAACCAGTGGATTTTGAACTTACAAATTGCACTGCACTGCACCGTGAGCCTCCACCAACTGCACTGCACTGCCAAGAACTAACTACATACCGCACTGGTTAACTCTTTACAAGCAGTGCACTGGTTCAACCGTTGGGAGGTCTGAGCGTCTCTATAAGGGCAAGAGCAAACTTTCACCTACCTACGTCTACTTCGAAAATCTTCTGGTACGAACAACACCAGATCTCCCTTGTGGAGAGTGTTGCACCAATTGAGCCTAGAAAGTCAATCAGCAGAGCTCGTAGCATTATGGTTACTATGCAATCCTAGTAGAAACATCGTCGAATAAGGCTGGGGAGAAAACTGACGTTGCCAGGTCTCTGACATTAAATGCTCAATTGAACAGGCAATTGCCACTCCGCTCCTCTGTCTCTTCTGTATCCGCACAACTAAGCAATTCGTGTTTTCTGAAATTTGTCGCGTTCCTAGGAAATCTGACTCTTACGGCGGAGGAACTCGCAAAATGTATGAATCAAGCAAAGATGGAACCACTACCTGTTTCCCAGCGCAAGATCGACAGACTTGTCTTACGACGATCTGGAGATGGAAGAGATAGATATCGGGAAGTTTGATGACCAAAGGACTGACGAGATAGATAAGGATGGGAGATAAGATGAGGGTCTGCCTAGTCGCTTTTAGTTAGCTTAGTCTCCGGACTATAACTAGACATAGGCATCATTCCCACATTTTTGTATCCTCAGGATACATGTACTCAGTACTCAGTACCAAAAAATTTGATTGCGAGTTATTGATCTTGGCAAGAAAGTATACAGTTAATCGATGGGTACCTCCTGTGAGGATCTTCATGCGATGTTGATCAAGATCAACCCAACCAAACCGCCTCAAGAGATTGTCGATATAACAGCTCAAGAACTCATTTCTGGAACGACTTGTCACGAACGAGTTAGCGAAAAGCGTTAGAAGCGTCAGGGTTCTCCGGTTACTCCAACATCTCATTTTGAAGATTGTCTCCGAATATATGCAAGAAGTTGGAGACTTGCAGTAAATAACTGCTCTCGGATTTCATGTGATACTGGCAGAGCCGCGTATACGATTTTTGAGCTTCTGATGGACGACGCAATGTTAATACACTTTGTTGACTCAATGGTGATTCAGACTCTGCGAAATGTCATGAACCTTCTTCGCTAAGGTTAATTTGCTCTCACGGACGTGGCCTGTCCGTATGTACGAACTCGCCCTCACTCCACAACCACACCCATAGCAACATCGACCGAACTAATAAGCGCCATGCCGTCCACCTTGGACTCTCTACCTGTGGAGATAATCGAACTAGTGTATGAGTCTCTAGAAGACTTTGCTTCAGCCTGCGACCTTGCTGCTTCGTCAAAGTTTATGCACGCCATCTACAACAGCAACCGACGGTCGATTCACCGCTCCATTCTGCGCCGGACTCCGTTATTGCAGGGGGACACCCAATTGTTCTTCGATCAAGCGCTCGAGTTGTATCAAGTCCAGCAGACCGGCGCCACCGGCAGCGGAAGTACACTCGAGGTTGCTTTGGAGTGCCCAGTGACCATTTCTAAGATACTGCACGACGCGATGGTGATTAGGGATCTGGCTATCTACATGTTCGACGTAACCATGGACTTCGACTACTCCATGGCGTACAACAAGGTGGTGCCTTACAGCTACTCTCATGTAGATTCATTCATCGGTTTAGCTCATAACCAGGGATATAAGAGTGGCGTATCATATCCCAGGCGTATTGTACTATTTCGTAACGCGCTGTACACCATCTGGATGCTATCGATACTTCTTAAGCCCGATGATCTTTTCACCCCGTCAAGGAACCCCTTTGTCTCCCATTTAATAGTTAGGTTTCTTTGCAAGCCTTATTACCGGCGCTTTGGCTTCCCAGACCTTAGAAAGCTTCAGGAGTGCTGCAACAAGTACGCCGCGGATAACACCCGATTGATATTGATACCTTCTGTGGAGGTGGTGCTTATCGGGTTACGTCAAGCTATAGCATGTGCCAGTGTTTCACATTCGGAGAAGGCAGAGTGATGTGTGGCCAGTGTCGGGTCAGGGCGTATCATACCTCGCAGGTTTGGTTATTTGTCTGCGAAAGAAGCGGTTGGAGGGGTGCTAGTCCATACCAATCACCAGGGCAAGATCGCTTAAGAAGATGGTAGACGAACTAAATATAGAAATTCCTAGGATGAAATTGTTGTTTTGTTTATTCTATTTTGGGCCTGTTTGTAGATGCTAGATTGTTTTGTAGTACTTCTGATAAAATGCATCGTGGTTTCAATATGATGACCATTGTGTCAGCCCGATACGATCGGCGGCTGTTGCTGAGTGTATCCGTAGATCGCGAGATGGATTGATAGATGTCTTCTTAACTTCGTAGCTTAAGTAACCCCAGAACGCAGATCTAACTTGAGGAAGTTCGAACAATTTGGATAATCCACAGCATGCAAAATATACGAAACAATACCAAAGCCTAGGAAAGCACAACCCTTCCACTCTTTGATAGAAAACCTCTCCCGACACTCAAACTCGAACGGTATCTCAAAATTAATGCGTGATTTCCCAAAATAACCAAAGGAGAATCCCATGATAATGCCGTACCGAGTGTGAAAAACGCGTTCGTGAAGGATGTTCTTGATACTGAATTCCCAGAGGGCATTGAAACCGTGATGATGACGTTCGAGGGAGGCCCTGCTGTTAACCATGAACCTGGGTATAAATAGCTTTGCAATTTGGGATGGCATAGCGTTTACTTGTGGATCGAGTGAAGAGGCATGTTACTCACTGTGACGCCAAACGACCACGCACACGGGTATTTATTGGTGCATAAATATTTTAATAAAGGCTTAGGGTATTGTGAAACATTAAACTACCATATTTGAATCCCTTGCAGTTATGGGAGTCCTCCTTTCACACGTTGGGGGTACCGGAAAGAACTGGTATACTGCGTTCTAGAATATAAGATACGGTGGCGGCTCCGCCGCCTTTTAGGGCGGGTCCCAGAGTTACCACCTCTAGCCGGCTTGGGATCTAGCTCATCTGCATGCTCCCAGGTGTACTTGGCTCCATCCTGCACCAAAAATCCTAAAACTGCAAGCCGCCTATAAACAGCATGACAAATTCAGGATCTGAAAATGTTCATCTCCTCTTACTTCGCTTTCCGTTACTCACAAGTCCGCTTGTTAAGTCCGCTTTCCTGCAATTGCAAATGCGCTTTCTAAGTGCACCTCTGAAGTGTGCTGCTCAATTCTGCCTCCCAGTCTCCGTTTTACGATATCGATAATAGACACGGTACGGCTGTACAAAATGCACTGATAATGCTGTTTATCCACAACTGCTCATTCAATATTGGGGATATTGTAAATCTGAGACTTAGGGTATATATAATCAGAAAAAAATCGTAGACTGGCGATTTTGGATTTGAATTCAAACTAAGATTGATTATCGGCATTTGCCACAATCAGCCACAGATCAGCCATAGCATGATGGTATGTACCACCAATCAACCAATGAGAATGCTTCAATCTGACAATCATGTGTATAACTATTAGATGATCAATACCCTGCTACCCTGGTCAGGAGCAGAGAAAACGATTAGCTGAACTTGAGAGATGCTAATACCAGGGCTCTAAACTCCAGTACGCAAGTTCGAAACCTGCAGGCCCTATAATTTTTTGCTTCTCGATTTCTCACGATGAAGTACTATCAGCACCTGTCACTTTGGCAAGACTTTTCTATTATCTTAAGACTACAAAATCCCAGGAGATGTCTCAAGTCCTTTCGCTAGAGTGCATGTAGCGAGCATGGATACTTTGGGCCTGTATATAATGATAAAAATCACCGCACATACAACTAACCGCTAGTCTCAGGTGGATAAAAATTGGGTTCAAAGCCTCGTGGCGCTACATACGCCAGACCGCGGGTTCAAAGCCTGCAGTGCTCGCTTACGCTTTTGCCATTTGTGATCCTAGAATTGGACCCTGTACATAATGGTGGAATATTGGATATACAAGAGCTGATCGCTTAGCTCGGGTGATATAACATCAGGTGCTGAAAACACCAGGTTCGAAGCCACATAGCGCTTTAAACGTTACGCCGCAGGATCGTGGTGCTGTAAATACCATTGGTTTTTTGCAGTTCGTCACGAACTAACTACGCCGTTAGATACTCTACCTTTCCATCCCTAGGCTGTCATCCGATAGCGTGCTGCACTACCTATCCCCTGGGTCGTAGTAGACCCTGGTCCCTGGTTGTGATGGACCCAACAAAGCGAGTTGCGTCGACCGTTACTTGGCAACCGCTGGTCAAATGAAAACTCCATTAATTTCAAGAAGAATCATCGAAAGATTCATCTTGTAAATTTTAATCGACACTTGTCGTCATGGTGGAATTGAGTTCATCCAGATACCCGCAAGATGGTGACCATTGCCCATCCCTGGCCGGACATCCGTCGTTTACTCGTTACGCAATCCATGAGATAAGTAGAGATGAGTATTCCTCAAGGTACTCCTGTGGATTCGCTTCTGCGCAAATGCGTGGCTCTAGATAATCACGCGGATATGACGGCTGGGAGGCTTGATCTTACAGAGAAACGGGATCGATATTTCATGCGTACGATTGTGCGCAGACGGCAGTTCGGGAGCGAGCCATGGGTGCCGGAGGTGACGCAGCAGTGGGAATATAGAGTCTCTATTCGAATGCTCCGGTACATAATCACATGGGGCTGGTAATATGTGTGGCCGCCAGATGCAGCTTTCAGTGGAGCGCGATTTGAATAATAGGAAACGGTCAGCTAAAGCGCAGAGCTGCTTACTTCCGCCTCAGCTCCGTCTCCCTTGTCAGCTCCTGGTTCTCCCAGTAGATTTCAATTCCTGCACAGGAGCGCCTGATTACTCAACTCGAAGGGTAAGAGTAAAGTACTTCGCAACCTGGTCAGCAAAGCTTTCATTCCCAGACGCGGGCTAGGAACCATGCAGAGAATCCTCTGGCATCTATCGCACCACACTGCATCGATTTCGTGAGAAGAGCCCTGCAATGGTGATCCCCCGCGGTGAGTTCTCTAGCTCTATCTACTACTAATAGACACTAGCTTGTGCTACTAATCTGCTTACATACGTACCCTCCCCGCCTGGCCGCGCGTCCGGTAAGCCGTATCATCCACCAAACGTAAAATACTACTCCAGCCACCGCAAACGAAACGAGCGCTGTCTCTTGCTTGGCTGCAATCTAAGCTGTCCTGGGCGGTGTTCGCAACCGAACGCAGCACCGCGCAATCCATCCGATACACCTGCCCCACCCTTGCCCGCCAACCTGCCAACCCGCGCACTAGCCATACCCCTGCCCGCCAAACCGCCAAACCCGCCGTCAAGCTTGGATAGCAGGACGTGGCATCATCACATCGTACCCTGCCTCCAGCAGGTGAAGCTATAAATCCCTCCCTTCTATCCTCCAACTCTCCCCATCGTCACCAGTCACCGTTACCACACTGCGACCACCACCACTACAAACACCACGCACATCAACAATGTCCTTCCACCTCAGCGCAGAAGAAGATACCATCTACATCGACGACGGCCACATCCTTCGTGCTCGTCTCCGCAACAACGACGGCGACTACGTCGACGCCGAGATCCACCTCAACAACCATCTCGGCAACGAAAACGGTTTCTTCTTCCCATTCCCTCCCATTCCCGCTAGCTAACCTAACCTCAAATAGGCTGGTTCGTATGGGAAGGCACCGGTACGCCCTCCTACCCCTGTCTCTAAGCACACATAGCGACTGATGCAAATGTTGCAGGTTTCTCAAACTCGGCAGCAAACGTCTACTTTTCGATTGAAGGCGGAGGAGATATCCCAGTGCTGCGTGCGGAACTGATCGACGAGAACGGAGAGCTACGGGGCGCGGATGTGAACCTTGCCGAGCGGATCGAGAATCATGATGGGCAGTTTGTGTTTGGTAAGCTACCCTCGGAGAAGGAAGAGGAGATCGATGGAGCTGATAGAGAAATTGTAGTTTATTAAGGAGCGGAGGGGTAATAGCTACTAGCCCTGGTTGAATTAAAGCGAGTTGGATTTGTATTCTACATTGTTCTTTACTGAAGCTTCATTACTACTTTGTGATAAAACTGGGCATGCGGATGCGAGCTCATCGCAGGCACAACTAGCCACTCGCTATCTACACACGAATCTACTCCATGGGAATTGAGTTAGTGATTCTATTTCTTCAGACAGTTCTCGCCGTGATATCGCACCCCAGTTGTAATTCCATCTCTCAGATTCCCACGTGGACCAGTACGACGAGCTCATTCGCGGGTTTCGAGTTATGATACAGTTAGTTGGGCTTAGTGCAGTCGGCATGTCTCACATTCTCGGCGGGTTAATTCAATGTCTCCAAGGTAAATAATCGCCCGAGCTCGTTAGGTTTTACCATCCTAGCCTTCCGCTAGTTATAACGTTCGGTAGCCGCCAGTGAATTGCGTCTCGATTATCGCGATTCATAGTCTAATAGTAAGCTCGCATGCCAGCCCCTTCTTGGTGCGGGAATGAATACCCGCCCCAGGGAGGGGCTGGACGACTTAGTCGTCGGTGTTACTCCGAGGTTCGGAGAGGCAACGAGCTCCCGAACTCAACACCGAAAATCAAAAAAAGTTTTTGGTCACAGCCTATGTAGATAATAACTGCTCTGGTAGTCTGCCTGCACTTGACCGAAATTGTTTGTGTGTGGTGGAAGTGCCCTCAGTGCTGGCCAATGCTTCACTCAGAGGTAGGCCGAACTCGGGTCTATCCTGCATGACATTATGGGATATGCTGGAGTACCTCCACCACACACAAACAATTTCAGTCAAGTGCAGGCAGACTACTAGAGCACTTATTATCTACATAGGCTGTGACTGAAAACTTCTTTTTAGATTTTCGGTGTTCAGTTCGGGTGTTCAACCCTCGGAGTTGCACCGTAAAACTGATCACCTATTCGGGGACGTAAATCGTCCAGCCCCCCCCTGGATCGGGGCGGGGGGGCTGGTACACGAGCTTAGTCTAATAGCGGTCGGTTTAGCACCCACCGTTCATTTACTCGATAAATATATATCATCGACAGATCTGGTGGCATGGAGTAAGTGCTTTATTGAGGACTCAAATTGTATCTCTTGATGTTTGTCTTCACCTACTCGCTTTCGACATGTTACCCATTTTGTCCCAAGGACCATAACTCCCATAGCTCCCTTCATATAACCCCCACAAAACCCCAGAGCTCCAATAAAACCACCTGAAAGTATCATCTACACAACCCTAGCCCGCCTTAGCATGGCCGCACAAGAACCCTCCAAGCCGCAGCTCCCACATTTCGGCCCTTCCATCACCAACTGATCTAGAAACCTATTCCCTTTTTCCTTCATGTCTACTACTACCACATTTCCCCCAGCCTCTTCCCCTCTCTGAGATCTAACCAGTACTCTCAAACCAGGAAGACAGCTCAAAATGGATATACAAAACGTCTCCAGCTCCGCGAGCAACTCCAGGGTATCGTGGCATGCGTAGAGTAGAACGTGATATGCATTATGGCAGCATTCAACGCGGGTCTTGCGAGTGCGATCGAGATTGTGGTCACTGCCATTATGAATACTTGTGATGGCGCAGAGATGGGCCGTTGCAGTGCTGTGACGGTTTTGCAAGCTATTATGACGACTAGTGGGGTGGTTAGCGTAAGCAAGAGCGGAGAGCTGAGAAGAAAAATGAACGGAGGATGTCAGTGAGGATATTAGCGATGGTAAGAACAAATTCGTTAGAGACTGAGAGAGCGACGACGCGGATGCCGTTGACGTAGATTCCATCCCAAGGCACAGCATGTTAGGCTGATAAGGAGAGGGAGGGATAGGAAGGGAAATACATGATGTCCTCGACGGTCGGATGGATCCACTGCTAGATGATGTCCTTGCTTATAGTCCAGATGACAATGATGAAGGTGGCGGCGATTGTGACAGCGGTAAAATACAACACAGACCGCCATCGACTCGTGAGTGCTTCCCTAGTCTCCACGAACAGCGCTATGAATGCCAATTTGATCATCCACAACGCCTAGCTAAGGAAAATACGCAGCCAAAGTTGGAGCTTTGTACTCGCACTCAGTTGCTATTTTTTGTTGGAAAGAGAGAAAGAAGTGTACCATGTAGATTTCCGCCGCAGTTTCTATGACGATGTAGACCTCAGCAGAAGTATAGGAAGTCGGTGGGCGGTTCATCTGGTGGTTGGCCTCGTTGGGGCTTATGAAATCACGGATCCAGATTATTCGCTCATTGAGGAAGTAGACAACGACCAGAAGCGCCACATAGATTATGCAGAGGATTGCGGAGGACAACGTGAGCAGTGTACTAACCCCCCGCCAGCTCTTGAGCCCCGTATAGTGCTTTCGAAACGCTCAGAAGCGCACACCTACTACTACCCAGAGTATAGTGACAAGTGTGAGGAAGATGGGGAGCCGGAATTTGTCGTAGTAGATGTCGTTGGACGGCATCATGATTTGCGAAGTGTATTCGGGTATGTGCTGGTGCTGAGACGTGTTAATTCGCTGCTATCAAGTGGTTGAACCCTGGGAACTCACGCACACCGCACCTCTGGTTTCGGGACTAATCAGTCAGGCATGGATTGATCGCAGAGAGAGAAGCTACGGGGAGAGTCTACTTAAGAATGTCACGAATATCCGACGCCAACTAGCCAACGGCTACCCGAATTCGATCTCGGAGTACTATAATCCCAATTTGCCTCTTGAACAGTTGAATGAACTACCACAAGCCTCTCACAAAATCTCCCGCTTTCCTTCCTACGCGCAGATATGCGCCGTGCAACCACAATTCCTCCAATTCAGCCTAACTGTACATAGAACAACGCCTGTTGTTGATGGAGGTGGAGGTAAAAATCCTGGAGTCGTAGTCGATCGCAAGCATCCTTAGCTTGACAGTTGCGGGCTGGGCGGTCATCCAATCAGAGCGATGAATTCGTTTTGGAGCTCGGCAGCTATCATGCAGCTCGCTTATCTAGGTCGTGCGCTTTCGCTTGCCATCGAGCTTGGGCATATTTCGGTCTTCTCTTCCTCTTTGATTTGGACTTTGAAGAATTATTCATGGCCAATATCGGTAAAGTCATTCATTGCCCCAGTATATGCAAGCCATCCTCCCGAATCCATGTTCGTAGAAACAGCCTAGTCCCATAGCGGTAAGAGGATACCCGCACGGATTAATTGCGCTCTCAAGCACCAAGCGTGAATTCCCAATAACAACCGCAAGAAGTCGCCCAGTTAGCTAAAAACCCACATTGACGGTGATCATTTCCGTGTAGCGTTCCATATACAGACGAGGCGACATTTAACGTAACGCTCACAGGAATTGATCGACAAACTGATATTTACATAAGGCGTTCTAAAAGCTGGTGATAACGGAGGGTTTCTGCCGGCAGTCTACAAGGTACCTCAGGCAATAGTATCAACAACGGGAATCCATAAGTCCAGAATTCCCAGAAGGGAGAAATTGCAACTTTCCGACGGAGACGTTTCCCCAAAAAGATGTGCTTCATATATTTCAAATCGCAACTCTAATTCCTACTCCCGAGGTAGTTTGCCGATTCTGTCTCGTAAGCTTCCGACGACGGACACAGGTTAAAGGTTTCCTCATTCTGTAGTTGATTTGGCTCCCAGTATCCGCAACCTTCGTTGCATTATTTCCGGAAGTTGATCTCAAGCAGACAGGAACCAGCTCAGCCCGTCCTTCACCGAAATGCAGTATTCCAGCAACCATTTTCTGAGATGGAACTAAGTGCAGAGACGCAGTGGCGGGGGTGTTCGCGATATTTGTGGTGGTGGGACGCACGGGTGTGCATTGGGATCCTACACGGTGGCAGCTGAAGCTAGACTACGACGACGAGAGACAATTTTTCGGAGGATAAAGGAGGATGTGACTTGTAGCTGCGGCAGCTTAACGCGGACCCTGTGGAGCGGTGTAAGGATTTGTTGTGTTGCAGGTATTGGCAATGCGCTTGTTGTGTGGTGAAGGAGGAAGAAGCGAGGCGGCCAGACGAGGTACGCAAGTGCTGCTGTGGTTGTAAATGGAGTCCGACATGAGGGGGGTGCCTCTTTGGGATCTCTATTGTTGGGTTGAATAGCTGGATTGTAGGAGTGTCTTCCCGCCGTACGGCCGCCAATGGGAGGCCGAGGGGCCAAGTTGACGGCGGCTTGAGGGAGTTTTTGAGTGTTTTGTCGTTTCTATCGGATCGTCTACAGGAGAGATGCAATCTCAAGACAGAGCCCGATTGAAATCGAGGTCGCTAACAGTGAGGAATCAACGAAGGTACCAATAGTTCGTCGAGGGATAGGAAAGAGATAGGTGGAAGTGTAAGAGTGGTGTAAGAGCGGTGTAAGAGTGGTGTAGTGTGGTGGATTCGAGAAGCAATATTGTCCAAGGTTCCACATAGGCAAACGGCGCTTACGTCGTCACTGGAAGTGCACTAAATGGGTCCAACCATGCCTCTGCGACGCTGTGTTCTCGACCTCAGGACTTTCCTGTACTCTATGAATCTTATCTGATCGGTGCCAGGTCGATATGTTCATTACTTCTACTCATTACCTATTTTTGACTTCATGAAATTCAACTTCGCATAATACTTATGCGGCTAAGCTCGATCCCAAAATCTCCTACCACTTTCGAACTTGGGTTGGTTTATGAGCTTAATCCACGGCACGTGAAGATTCTACTCCAACACGCCGCACCATGTCGTATCCTCGCTCTCAGTCGGCTTCAACTGCAGCCTGTCACCCAATGTCTCATGCGCCAAAACTACGAAGGATGTCGGAAGTCCCTCTCAAGCCCTCGGCATATGTCACAGCAGCGTCGGCTTCCCATTGCTACTCCAAAGGCTATCGTGACCTGAAATACATTCTATGCAACAAATATAACCCTACAGCCTCCTGCTCATCCCATCCAGCGCTCTACCCTGCCATCCTGCCAGAGAGAATTTGTATGTACACCAACGAAAAGAACTGTTTTGATCCGCTTGTTTGGCTTCGCCCTATTCTTAGAGCCTTATCTAATTTGGCATAAAGCATTTGCTGATTATATATATGCAGGACGAATGGGGATGGACACTTCACACTTACGCATGTAATTCTCCCGAAAGTTCCATGGGAGTTCGTATCAGTATTATGGTCGTCCGACAATCGCTCCAGCGATGGTCCCCACCTCTTAGAGCATCCGATATTTCAGGCATGGAGTATCTGGACAACAGCCGCTTGAGTGATTCACGAGTGAATACAAGATTGAAGACGCTGGGGTTCGTGGTTAAGGTATACGGCCTGTGAGGCGCAAGAATAATAGACACCTCCGTGGATAATGCAGTGATCTGGTTTTACTGTGTGCTCGGCGGGGCTTCCGAATGAAGCCCGAAGAGTAGGAGTTATTGGAACTGGAAGACGAGCTGGTCAATGGGTTTCGGCGTAGTCATCGATACGACACTATTTACAAGAACCCCAGGGTTTTTTCTGGCTTTAGTGATGGAGATTTATTCGGGGAAAAATGGTGACAGGTGATCGAGTAGGTGGAGAGATAGAGACCAAGAGACTTGGGGGGTGCGTAATGATGTCGTTCACAATAAGAACCCGACCAAATGGGGGCGAAAAATTGGAGGGCCCGACCCAAATTTCAAGAACCACATCTTGCCCCAAATTAGCCTTGTCCACTTTCAATAACTTTCGCTCCCACAACTTTTCTTCTCTCTATTCTCATCTTTCTTCTCCTCACCTTCTCGTCGTCATCTTCTGTTCTAGTGATGTGCTGGACACGAAGTACGACCAATAAGTCCCGATGTTATAGGTGCCGACTTCTTGATAGGAATGTTCTCTATTTCATGACTTTAGCTAACTCTTCCAGGGCTTTCCCGACTAAGCAGGTCCGACATTTTCTCACCCCGGAATCGCTCCCTCCAGCCACGATTTCTTGTTGTGGCCACTGCACCGAGTGAAGCTACCTCTTCCCTAACTATTCTCCTTCGTTGCCTCCTTCCACCAGATAGTCCTGCGATCACTACAGAAAGGAAGAAAGTCCAAGCTGTTGTCCCATTTGGGCGGTTTCCGGATCCCATCGTCGTTAATTCTGGGCTCTGTCTATTGTTTGTTGCATTATTGCAGTCTCGTTGATATAAGCTCCGTTCTATTATTTTCCGGCAGTCTTCATGATGCTCCAACGTCATCGTATTCTTCAGACCAGGGATAATTGGTTCAATTCATTCCATCTTAGTAGCGGCGAATAGGGTGAGAGATACGGTACTAACTAACTGGCTAACTAAGAAGGCAAAAGGTATGGAGGGTGAGGAGATGGGCCTAAGTGATACATCTTCCATATCTTTTCTGTCCACATCCTCGAGCACGAAACAAATATATCGACAGCTCAACACTGCGTGTTCTTGAGGGTGACAGTTTTTACCGGATCTAGGATGTTATCCTTGTGCACTTCAGTGCTGTGGAGTCTTATTGAGGCTGGTGGGCCTGAAATCGGACACACTGTGACATGTTTCATCACTCGCACCAGTTAGCTTGTCGGCTCGATGTGGATCCTCGACACAAGTCAAAGAGACTGGGATCGGCTCGGAATAGTTGAGTAAGGTTCTGGATACCTCGCAGAGAACAATGCTTAATATGGACCTAGAGTGGGAGTTCCGAGCGAAGCATAGACCGGACGATGTGGGATGAGCTTTCACAACCGGACGTCAATCTTGTGTTTCTAGTCGCTCAATTCGATATTGCGATCATGAAAATGCATCCGAGCTTTTTCTGTTTTATTCGTTGTTTTTTTGACATTTTTCTAACAGCAATGAGATAGCACAGCTCCAAGTTGTTGTGGGCAGCTATGGGCTGTTTCTCTTTAACATCGGCACGTTACTCTTTTCACCACCACTACCATAGACTTCACATCCAAACTGCGGAAGAATCACACACCAGAATGCACCAATAACCACTCCGAATGGCAGCAGCACCTCCCACCTACGGACAGAGAGCAATTCGGGTACTTGCGACAGGAACCGAGTGCCTCAAAAACCACAATCCCCTACCCACTCCGCTACCCTTCTTTCGACACCATCATCGATAATACTCCTATCGCATTCTCCACTCATTCCGATCAAACTCTCCGCTCAAGGCGCCAATCGCCAGCCATGTCTCACCAACAGAGACCTCTGGTCGTCATTGATCCTACTAGCATCTCCCCAGGGCCACCGCCGACAAGGCCGCTTCCAACCCCTCCGGGACAACAACCGGGACAACTACTAGGACCATTGTCGCATAGTTCGACGGCTAGTTCGACAGCCCTAGGACTATCCACGCATACTCAACCACAAGAGAGGGTTCAAAGCACGCTGCTACCAATGAGTCCAAGATTTCTTGTCGGATCGGCTCCTCAAATCCCCCCTTCGCAACCGAGTCGTCTACAGAGCGAGATGAATCCCCGGACGACTTCTACTGTGCTACGGAGAGAGCCGGGATATTTCGATTCGAATCTGGCGAGTCGGCGACCTTTAGTTGTCGACGAGAATCTTACGGGTCTTCATGGAACCCCAAATCTACAACGTCAGCACTTCGAATTATCACCCCAACGGCTTCACGACCCTCTGCATCATGTAGGGGTGCGACATGGCGACATGAGCGGCACTCGCGGAAGCTTCAACTCGGATGTGTCTGTCTCTTCAATCACCCCCAGCGAAGTCGAGATGATGAGCGCTGGGTTGGCAGTCAATCCGATGGGTCGCTCCAGATTTGCAGCACCATTGATGATGGATATGCCTAGCCCGCTTCCGGAGGACGAAAGGTTCAGTAACGTTCCCACAATTTTCGACGTTGCTCCTCGGGAGGGTTCCCATCACAGTCTCAACATGCAGGTTGCGTTGGATCAGGCGCCAGGAAGGAAAGGAAGTAGAACAACGACAGAAACGGATCCGTTTTTCGACGTACCCGGTTCGCATACACCCTCCACACGGCCAGATATGCCGCCTGCGTCTTCCCAATTGCACATAAAACCTGCCCCAATATTTTCACTTACTGCAGGAGCGGCAACCGGACAGGAAGTGATATCTGGAAACAGAACTCTCGAGAAGAGTTCTGTCGGCTCGGATGAGACGGCACCTCGCAAGCGCCATTATGAAGGGTGCATGCTGTGCTCACCTTTGCCATCACCAAGCTCCTCGATCTCGAGCTATATGCCAGATGGTCCAATATATGCTCCGAGCGATCAGCGAGCGCGCAGTTCAGGGCCGCCACCTGATTCTCCACTACCCCAATTGGTGCCGCAGACCACACCTCATAAAGCCAATCGGGTGCAGGTCGACCGCAGTGTCGCGAGTGAATTCAATCCCCTGAGACCGTATCTGGAACTCGAAGGCGAAGTAGCTGCATATGGTCAATGCGAGGGGTTACCTACCACACCTCCAGTCATAGTGCCACCTGCAGCTCTTTTGGGTGAACCTGGACCAGATCATTTTAACCCCGTGGAACACGGTGCGCCATACGCCACCGAACGCCCTCTGTATGCGCATCCAGCACATGGTGGATCCCTATCGACACTCCTTGAAGGGGACGAAGAATCCCATCTTACCCAAAGCAGGCAGCCGAGTCATCGTGAAGTGTCAAGGTCCTCCAACGATGCTGGGCAACGAATGCGGAGTTTCTCCGGAGAGCATAATAGGCCACAAACGAGCGGTAGTACCATAGGCACACACAGTGCGGAACTTTCAAGAAGCCCTACGCATGGTAATACTAGTCAACATTCACTGCTTGGGGCGACCGATCTACCAATCATTCCGCCGATCCTTGCAAGCCGCGCGGGTGTTGGCGGCATGAGTCGGAATCCTTTTAGGCGCGATGCAATTGCACTTTCAGCCATCCAAGAGCAAGGAAACTCGCCGCGACGGTCTTCTTGGAGAGGTGTGTTTGGGAGAGAAGATTCTCCATCACTTAGGACGGTTCCCGGTACAGACGCGAACGATATCGAATTACAGCCTACTCCAGCTTTCCGGACGCCATCAATTCATCACGCCGGTGCTATTACCGATCCTCATCCGGGACAGAGGGTAGATCGTCTTGACGGGGCATACGAAGTCGTCGACCTTTCTGGACCTTCACGCGATGGTGTGACTACCAACGAGATACAAACACAGATGCGCGACAAGAGGAGTCGATTGAGGCGTCTGCTTCATAAGATAATCAAAAAGATCAAAAGGTACTTACCCAAAGATATCGGAAGATATATCAAAGCGATTCTTATTACAGCTGGAACGATTATTCTCGTCCTAATGATTGTTCTGCCTGTGGTATATGTCGGTTATCCTATTATAGCCCAGAAGCAGCTTAATGGGGCAAAGCTCGACATCCCATCGCTCTCAATCACAGGCGCTGAGCCAAATTCTGTTGATATTTTGATGGAGGTCAAGTTTTCAAACGACATAAAGTTCGATCCTGTTGGCGAGAATGCCGAGTATCGACTTGTCGCGAAAGGAACCAATTCACCTAATCAGAAAAAGTTTGAAAGCAACATTCCCGGCCGTACGGTGCGACCGAATCTTCTTGGTTACTTACAAAAGCCAAAATCGAAGGCCCTCTTGTTAGACGCCGGTAAAGGCACGAAATTGACAGGAAAAGATGGTGGGCGTTTCAAGATACGCGATGTCAATTCTTGTGGCAAGGTCTTGGAGACATTAGTCTATGACAAGGAGGGTGTTAAGGTAGAACTTCACGGGCAAATCAATATGCATATCGGTTCAGTGAAGGCTGTGAGCAAACTTGATAAAACCGTAACTTTACCTGGTAAGTTCCATCAAAGCAAAGGTAGCAAAAGCTGATTATCTTGTGCAGGAATTGGAGGCTTAGATATGCATGTTACAAAGTACGACGTCCAGAAAGGAAACGATACTTTTGCCATTCAATTCAATCTTCAGAGCAATTCGTCTACACATATTGATTTTGTACATCCACCTATCGCAGAGAAGGGTTTTATTTACTAATTATAAGCTATAGGGAACCGTGAACTTTGATTTACTGTTCGGATTAACACCGATTGGAAATGCGACAGTTGAACACTTCGCCGTTATCCCGGGAAACAACACCATGACAGCGCGTGGGTCTCTGAGCGATGATATCATGCGAAACGACCCGGAATTGCTCGGAAAATTCTTGTCTTCGCTCTTCATCCGGACAAACAATAATCCTACGAGTGCGGTTGCATTGAAGGGTGTACATGCCATCGTGAATGGCGAGAAGATAGGATGGCTTGATCCAGCCGTGGAGAGACTTCAGGTTTCACTGCCTGCAGTCGATGGTGGCCCGCAAGAGAGCGTCTTGGAAAGTTTCGACATGGGCTTGTCAATTGATTTGGATCAAGATCCAGAAGTTATCAATAGTTATATTTCGAGCAATCTTAACCTCCCTTTTGCTTCCCAGGGTTTTGACGCACTCATCAAAGGAGTCGGACACAATTTGGAGCTTTCGACAGAGGGAGGTGCAGCATTTGCAGCGCTAGGTTTGCCTGTATCCGTGGCAACTGTGACGGATGGAAAGGTTGAAGTTGCATACCCGAGTGGCGGCCACCTCACGATCACCAATGGGAAGATTTGGTCTGAAGGGTTTCTGAAGCCGCTGATCCAGAACCCGAAGTTTACTGTGTCAGTTGGAGGTAACTTAACTACCGATGTCACTACAAGCCTAGGAAATGCGACAATTCAGGATATCTACTTGGAACAGACCGTTTGGAGTGTCGCTGGGTATGGACTTGCAGGTGAAATCGAGCGAATGGAGCTCCATTCTCTTAACTTGATCAAAGGTTCCGGGGATGGTTTGCACATGGCTGTCAAGATCAAACTCAATGGTACCGGGGATGTCGAACTCAAAGTAAAACTAAGCTCTTATCTAGTGATAGTATATTCTAACTACAATATAGTTCGGGGAAGTGCTTTTTCAAACCACGCACCAACCTAGCTCGCATCCCATTGGAAACCTCACTATCCCGGCGTTTATTCTATCCAATGGCACTAATACATACGACGGCATCTTAACCTTCAACACTGCCACAAAGTACCAGGGCTCTTTTAATGTATTCCTCACGTCATTTTTTACCGGCGGCACAATTCCATTGCAACTAGACGCGCCATCTGCCTCCAAGCACAGCGAGGTTGCAAACGCACTGGACGGAATCGAAATTCTCACATCCATCATCTCTCCCGGTTACATGGATAACTTTGTCCGCAAGATCGAGCTTCTCGTTTACGGCAAGAAAACGCAAATCCTCAAAGGCGCCGTCGAATTTCACAATTCCTTCCCGATCCTCATGACAATCCATGGATTCGCACTTACAATCAAACTTGCCGAGGATGACGTTAACATCGGAAAAATCGAGCAGATTGTGTTTGAAAAAGTCGTCCTCCAGCCTGGAGAGAGCATCGTCCTGGATGCCGAGTTAGTTGGAGGCGTCGATATCGCCAAAGCTAATGTCTTGTTCCTTGAAGGAGCTGTTGGCAAGGAGGTGGAAGCCGACGGAAGAGCCGCAGTTGGATTGGGAACAAACTCGGCTGGCGTCGTGGACATGCAGCTGAAGAGGGTTGTGAAATTGTCCGTCGTGGGGGTGTAGGGGAATTTAGAAACGAGATACAAGTGCGCATACGATATGATATCAAGGGCGAATCAGAAGGGAGATATCAAAGTGCATAGGGGTAATTACTTAGGTCATGTGTCTGAATTGTGTGCGTCAATAGTATGCACGCGCATTGTCCTGTTACTTTCCGATTACTGTACTACAATTACTATTAAAATTACTACTACGACTACTTGTTATCTTTTAGGCGTTCTAGGTACGGTGGCCTGGTGCAACAAAACCTTATCTCCGTCGTAGTAACGGCGAGTTTGAGCAACACCTAAAAAAGTTCGCCTCAACTGTAAAAAAATTTGATAGAGTAGTTAAGAGGGTAGTTAAATAAAAGATAGCCGTGTTTTAAGAACTCTTTAAAGAGGTAGGCTGGTGGTAGTAGCAGAGTTGAAGGTGATCTCTAAACGATGATGGTGGTCAGTTCAATGGCAGCACCATCACCCAGCCTATCTATCACTCGTCAGATTTCAAGTCTCTGAACAACTCATGATAAGCGATACATCATATTACCAATGACTTCACATCGAAAATTCAATGACTTCTCATCAAAGTTAAATGACTACAAAATCACAACCAAGTGCGAAAAGAATATAGTTCTCTTGCAGAAACAAATGCTCTACCAATCAAACAGAAGGTTATCTGGTTTGCCATCAATTGATTCCATTGAAGTACCTAACTGCATGTCTCAGTGTGAACAACCACTAGTAGATATTGTGATCAGTAGTTAAAGCCATATAGAAATCAGTGGCCATGAATCCTACCTGACACCTACTTAGCTATGTGGGATTTAATCCCCGACTAAGACGTGAAAAGTTGGAGCCAATTTAGCTGGGAGAAAAACTGTGCCTCCGCTCAAGCAACCCATTCGCTCACCTAATTAAGTCAACGAATTTCGCTCTGATGGCAATGTATTCTGTCCATGAAATGTGCATAATCATGCGTATTTCGCCTCCCGGTCTTAGATTTGTGATACCTGCGATATTGACTGTATGGCTTTATACAGTCCTAAAAATTGCAAAAAATCGACGAAAATCAAGTGTTTCCACAGCTGTTTGCTAAATAATACTCTAAAGATATCGTAAATCCGAAACCTAGAGGTAAAAGTGTATATGATTATGCCCATTTCATGTATTGAACATATCACTATCAGAGTAAAACTCGCGGGCGGATTTTGGCTTCAATACTTTGCTACTAATCGGGTAGTTGTGTGTGAGGCTTAAAATCACGCGATGTCACTTAACACTTCAACATAACATAACTTTCGCACATATATGTATAACCCGCTAATCACCAAGCTTTTGGTGCCAATACCTTGTATTTACTTCCCTAAACTCCTAAAAGTATTGCTCATACCATTGACTATCTTCTAGCATATTGTTGAGTTATTTTGACCACTGTGATAGATATATATTTCCACATTGGTAACAACCTTTTTGGAGTAGAAATCCATTGGAACCCCATGCTGAATAGGACATTTCAAGTACACAATGACTGGGGAAGCTAGCCGTGAATGCGTGCCATATCGAATGATATCAAGTGACGAGTCAATGATATAGTTATGGTAGTCCAACAAACAATTCACGTCTGACTACCGTATCTATACCGATATTTTCAAGTAGGTATGCACAATATAACCAACTATACCCTTAGTCTGCTACTGGCTGCCAGATGCGGGATCAGCAGATATTCACAACAAACACTACGAGATCCACAAAATATTTTTCTCCTCGAGCTCGCCAATGTTCTCTAAACAGTTCGACATCTAGTTTGACCACAATATACTACCAATAGGCGTCTCCCCTCTTCTCTTAACATAAAAGAACCCAATTTGATTGCCAATCAAATGCTAATATTCGAAGAAAGTCAAGTTACAATTTCGTACAATTTGCAGAGGTAATTGTACGGCTAGGTATCTTGGTGTACATAGCTTACTATCCCGTGTTCACTTTGTAAAGTCGGCAGGTCTGACAATTGACAACTCCGGACACAATATAACAAATCATACATTTGAACTACCGTAATGAATCCAAGACTACACTTAGGGAAGAATCTGTGGTACAACCCGCATTGATGCTATTACCAATTGATATGCCGACAGCCATCATCGCTGCTACCTCCCCATGATATCCCCCTTCTACTGCCAAGACTATCCCATCCTTCGCAAACCTCTGCGGCTTTAGAACACCACCACAACCCCATCATCTCTTCCTCCTAAACTCCACCACCGCCTCCATATTCGCCATAACATTAACCGCAAAGTGCCCATCCTTCGGTCTAGGCTGTCCGCCCGCCATGCGCACATCATACTTCATCAAAATCGCCGCCAATAGCAGTTTCACCTCAAGGGCGGCAAAGAAGCGTCCAGGGCAGGCATGTTTCCCATTGCCCCAGTGGCCGCCGTTAATGGACGCAAACCCCCATCTATTCGGGTCGTCACTTTCTTTCTTCAGTTTGACGAAACGGTAACCATCGAATTCCTCCGGGTTCTCGTATATCGTTGGGTTCAGTGATTCTGCGGCGTATGGGATTCCAAGAATAGTGCTACCTTGTGGAAGGTGGTGTCCTGAGGTGAAGGTGAACCCCGACGGAGACATGACTTTGCGGAGCATTGCGACTGCAGATGTTAGTACCACATGCCAGTAATGAGAGTTTCAAACTTGTTTACGAATGCAGCAAGGAACGAGAGGGTATCTACTTGTTTGTGGGGGGCTGAGTCTTTGTGATTCTTTTAAGAAGGAGTCCATCAACTCCATTTTCTGAACACTTTGCCGCGTGAATACTCCACCCTCCTCTCGCAGTGCCGCTTCCAGCTCCTCCCGCAGGGGTTTTATATATTCCTGTCTCGACGCGAGATCATAAAGTATCTTTGTCAACGCTACAGTTGTAGAGTGAATTGACGCAAAGCTGATCACCAGAAACTGCTGGGAAATAAAAGTGATTTCCCGTTCCTCAGGAGTAGTCGCAGAGTCAACCATCCATTGCACCATGTCATCTCCTGGCTTTTCCTGACCGGAAGCCCGTGCTTGAATCAGAGGTCCTATGATATTTTTGGCCACGGTAAGGTGCTTGCGGCAGCGCCGAACTTCGGGGATGATAAGTGCCCCGAGTGGTCGGAGGAAGCCAGGGAGGATGCGAAGATACTCGGCGGAAATAAAGGCATCGGTGGTATATTGAATAGCAGTGTGGAGCCATGCGGGGTCTCGATTCTTCTCCCGTCCGATGAAGATGCGGCCGGAGATGAGGGCGACCATCTGCAACAATTTCGGCTGAAGTTGGAACCCAGTCCACTCTGGTTGTGTCAGTGGTTGCAACTCTCACCATATGGGCTTGGAGAATTTTAGGAGGAGAAATATATATATATATAGTTTCTAACCTTCGCACTCTCCGATCTGGAGCGGAATGGCGTAATCGGCTTCGTCGATCATCTCGGGGATCTTTCTCTCTGCGCAAAACTTAGTACCGCACATCCCTTCCCACAAGTGAGATCAATGCTGAAGGCTGCCTACCTAAAGATTTTGTCAAATCTACACGGACGCACTTAATCCTTAGGTCCGCGTTGGCATCCACCCCCGTGTATTTCCCGAAGAAGCTATCATTGAAAGCTTCGTGCGTATTCAAGACCGAGTCGGATGCGCCAGTAATCTCGCCAGAGAGGTCGGGGGAGACCATGACCTTGAATCCATCGGGGGTCCACACCTTATACACGCTATTTCGAGGATACTGTGGAAGTTAGAATAAACTTTATATTGTACGGCTGCGGCAGTAGATGGAACGAAGGCATGAATGAATCAGCTTACTGCATACCTTCTTGTGACCTTCCAGACTCAATCCCAAGCTGTCCCAAACAAACCTCTGCCGTGCCCTCCAAAAACCGGCCCAGCTATGACTTTCGAGCCCGACGGTGGGGATAGATGCAAGTGCGCGGAAGCTGCTGAAATAGGCCCACACCGACGGGACCAGAACCAGGAGGGCCAATATCGTCCCAGCTGTGGCAGCGGAGTTGGCTGTAAGATAGCCGAGGAGTGACATGGCAAGTTGAAGTCTACCCTTTCGAAATTTCAGAGAAATCTGGGGAGATGACAGGTTATAAGGTGGCTTCTGATTCCACAGCCGAGCCAGACAGCCCTGGTAATACTTATACACAGAGGGTGGATCTTTCAATGCATAATGCGCACCTGAAGAATTCCATTGGTCGGAGATTGTCTATATCCTTCCCAAGCCCTTCTTCTATCTGTACGAAATCCGCACGTTCCGTGGTGCCACCGTTGTCAACTGCCGATCATGCATAGCTCCCGATTGGGAATCTGCCAACGCTAATTGGGATAACCCTTGCAACTCGTCAGCGATGTCAAACGAACCGCCTAATAGAGGTTAATCTTCGTTTCGTACCCCAGTGGGCTCGTGGTGGGGTTTTGCGGAATGTGGAGGATTTAGGACGCAAGTGATTGATTGCAGGATTGAGGGCAAGCGTGAGAGTTGCAACTGGTGTTCTGGATTGGTGGTGGTTTATGGCAGAGGTGGTGTTGCTGCGGGTAGAGATAGTTTAGTCGGCGTTTGGCCCGCTTTGGACAGCCGCCAAGTGGGAACCTAGCCCGGACACCCGCTTTACAACGGCATCCAAGCTCGGCCGCCGCTAGCACACATTGCCTCGCGCGGTAGTTACTTGAGAGGGGCGCCGCCTAGTCGGCTATGTCGCCGAATTTTCGCAAGTAACTTTCAATCTCTGTATCAAAATTTACAATCAAGCTTCATCCAGGTCCGCTGCCGCTGTATACTCAATCTGGGTATAGTTGTGACTGGGGAAAGGGGACGCTTATTGGAGAGAAGGATAGAGAGCAGGAAGAAATGGGAGCACTCTTAGCTTTCGCATCCGATATTCTGTCAAATGGACCCACTACTCTATAATCTGCCTCGTGGCGTTTTCACCAAACAATTCTGTTATTCCTGAGCGCTTATACGCCACACGGAACTTGCCAAAACTTCTCCATGGCTGAGACATGCTTTCACGTGGCTACTTCAGCTAATCGGGATTTTGATTGACTTTCGATACTTGAGTACAGTAGAGAAGGTTGTGGAAGGCGAAATTGGCGATGCTTGAGATTTGATCAATTAAATGAGATCAGGGGTTAACATTTCCGAATTCGCCTTCCATACCCGTATTTCTCGCAGAGATCTAAGCTGATGGAAGCTTGGGCACTAACACGATCTCTTCCCCCATGAACCGTTCCGCATTCCCTTGGACTGCGTTATTTACGGCCTCGCCTGCCCCTGCAGGAAGTTCACACAAGTTGACTTACCATAGTGAAAATGATCAGCTGTGACAGTTATCAATCCTACGATTTCTGATATCTCAAGATTCATCGGTCTACACTTGCGACGGCATAGTTCGTAGCTCCCAGGTTAATCCTTGTTGTAAACCCCTGCAAAGTGATCCAGACGAGCACTACGGGACCACCGGCGTTTTCCCCGCAGTGCTTCTTACCATTCGCATCACTTGGTTTATTTACGACGGCTTCCCTCGAATCTTACACCCAAAGCCCAAGCGATCACCATGCAGTCGACAGCGCTCATTCTTTCGTCTACAGCCGTAGAGATATGAACTCAAGATTCGAAGGTTTGCACCAACAAATGTGATTTTTGTCCTTATATTTAGGAAAGCCATTGCGTCACATCTGCCTTTTCAGCTTTGCAGCTGCAAAGCCTCTCGCGACGGTATGGTCGACTTGGATCACTTCTGTTGCAGCCAGCTTATGGTCGGGGAGATAGCCGTAGCGTGCCTGGTGGCTGCTGTGTATGTGGGGTTTGTTGGCTCGTATATGTGGGGGCTGGGGGCTATGTGGCTGCGAAGGCGTGTCGAGTGAGGTTTTGTGAGAATATAGGCGATTCTCACCCGCCCTGGCTTAGTTGGGTCTGGTGTTTCGGGAGCGAACGGCCGTTGCATGGCGCATCGGATCTTCCCTGGCGAAAGCCCATTTCTCAAGATCTCGCTTGGAGCAGCTGGTCTTGCAGTTAAAAGATGCAGCTTTGAAAGAAACCCCCGTCGCATGAATCTTCAACGAATCAATAAGTTCTTCCAGGTTGAGCATAGTGCTAAAAGCACCAGCAAACAAGCACGAAACCTGCAAAGCTCAATCGATACTTGCTCTCGTGCCCAGACTTTCACTTTTTCGCTAGCGCTGTGAAACGAGCTTGCGAGCGAGGCAAAGTTTGGTTTACGAGAGCAAGCGGTACCATAAACACCTTTCCAAGTTTGAAACCTCATCACTTTTTATTCTCGCTTATGTCAGACGTACGAACAATTCCAATTGCATCTTGTATACCAAAAATTACAACGCCAAAAAGCAAGTCAAAGCCAACCGACAACCCAAAAATGCCCAATCCTGAAGTGCAAAATGAAAAACCATGTACCAGTTAACTCCAATCGCTATGCTAACCCACTTTTACCTTTAACTAGATTCCAGAGCTACCGTTTGCCACCACTCATCATCCTGCTCGAATTCATATATCTCCCCCTCTTTGATATCATCCATCTCCTCTGTGTTGTACCGCTCTTCCTCCTCCCCCTTGTTGACATGCTCTTCCTCCTGCTTGATATCGTGCTCTTCCTCCTCCTGCTTGATGTCGGGCATTTCCTCCCATTTAATACCATGCTCGTCCTCCTGCTTGATATCGTGCTCTTCCTGCTCCTGCTTGATGTCGGGCATTTCCTCCCATTTAATACCATGCTCATCCTCCTGCTTGATATCATGCTCGCCCACCTTTTGCCTCTTCGGTGCCGGCTCCATATCGTGCCCCTCCTCCTTTTCCTGTTCGATATCATGCTCTTCCGCCCAGGCCGTGTCGTGCGTCTCTTCTTGCTTGATATCAGGAACTTCTTGCTTGATACCCTGGTCCACTTCCTGTTTGATATCGTGCCCCTCCTCTTCCTGGTTGATATCGTGTTCATCGTCGTCGTATTCGGGTATTTCACTCTGCGACGTAGTCGCATTCCACACACATTTCTTCTGCAGTACAGCATCGAACCGGCGGACAATCTCACAACACCTAATAGCCTTCTTCAGTGCGTCCTTTCCTCCCCATCCCAGGATTTGTAGTCCCTCAGGGCTCCGGCAGCGACTAAGCCCAACATACGCCTGCCCTGGCGCGAAGGAGTTTTCAATGTCGATGGCCGCACGGTCCAGTGTCATGCCCTGTGCCTTGTGAATAGTAGCTGCCCAAGCCAACGCAAGAGGAATCTGTATACGTTCCAGCACTTGCTCATTTCCGTTCGGGAGGGTTGTGATTTGGTGCCAGCGGTGGGGGAAGACAGTATATGGCGGGATCTCTGCCTTAGCATCACCTCCAGTTGGCCGGAGAGAAAAGAAGCGGACTTGGGGAAGTGTCAATTTATTTTTCTCGCCAGGTTTGCGGATGCAGTTGTGCTCGAAATATGTTTCCGCACTAGACATATCGGCGCTAGAGGAAGCTGCTGCGGCGAGGAGATCTTTACGTGTGTATTCTACGAACCCGCAGACGACGCCTCGGGAGCCGTTGACGAGGCCGAAATTCTGGTTGATGTTGGCGAGCATCATTACTTGTGCACGGTCTTTGAGACGAAGGAGGTCGGATGTTTGTAGGGATTTGAAATAGGACATGCCTTCGAGCTGAGAGGTCCCGATGTATCCCGTTGGTACTTTCTTGCCCGTAATCTATAAAACCATTAGCATCTGCGCCGGCATGAAACCACCAAACGTCTCGTCTCCAGCCTCTCATAGCCGAGCCAGCTTATGAGTGAGGCAACGGAAAAATGAGGCACAGATGCTACTATTAGAGTCTGCGCACGAGATAACGTAACCTACCCTCCCTGAGTCTTGAGCATTAAAGCTATATTCCTGGCTGCTTAACTTCGCAAATTCCGTATTATTCTCTTCCATGACATTAGTTCGGTGGGTGTACAGCCTTGTGGGTACGATCCCTCCAATAATCGCTAAAGGACGGCGCAGAGATTCCAGAAAGCTCAGGACTTCTTCGTCGGCGTTCCCAAACTTAATCTTGGTTAACATATCGACCCACTTCTGATCTTCTTGACGGTGCACTTTGGTGAGGACAACGCAGCCAAATGATGCCTTGTTCCATGTGCGTGTTTGGAAGACATATATCTGACTTTCGTTATATGGATGTCTGCATTTAAAACATATACACCATTTCTTCGGGTCGATTTTGATTCCGCTGGTGAATGCACTCGAAGGAGGCTCTGGGAGACAGCGGCGCATAAATCTGTTTGGGAGTATGGTTCCTGCGCAACATTAGCATAGAGACAGCTGGATTTTAAGGGAAAAAACTTACCGCATATCTGGCAGTTCCGATTATCACTGTAGTTGGTCACTGGAGGTAGTTGGAAGAAATCACCACACACAACTACTTGCATCCCGCCTGATCTCTGTCAACAAACCCATTCATTCCAGTAAATAATGGCATCTACATACCAAAAAAGCTATCGGCTTCCCCTCGAATCGCCTGCGCGATGCCATTCAGCTTTTCCCATAGATCTGCGTTCAACTTGCCACTCATATCATTAGAACGGAACCGTCCATCGCTTTCCCGTCCAATTAATACTCACCATGGAGATTTCGTCAATAATAAGCACCTGTATCCTCTTCCACTTCTCCTTCTCCCGCCCAATCAGAGTGTGTCTCGCCGTAGCCATACCCACGTAATCACGCAATCCCTTCTGACCAAGCCCAACCCCGGACCAGCTATGGATCGTCGAGCCACCCAATTGCGCAGCGGCAATTCCTGTAGGAGCAGTGATCACAAACCTCTTGTTCTGTTTCATGAGGTGGTATTTGACATGCTCGAGGATCAAACTCTTCCCTGATCCTGCCGGTCCGGTGAAAAAGACATTCCGGCCATCGAGAACGAGCCGTAAGATCCGGTTCTGCTCAGGAGTGAGTGGTATACTAGGTTTTTTGGGGAGCACATGGTCGATATCAGGGTCACCACTCTTGGAATCTAGTTCAATGGCGAGTAGCTCTGGCGTTGATGGACGCGCCCTCTCAATTACCGACTGGAACGGACTTCCTGGGATAGAGTTCGATGACTTGAGAGGAACAGAACTGTCCCTATTGCCTCCACAATCTCTTTTGCTTGGTGCGTGTGGCATTAAAATTTTCCTGTCCCTAGCACAACTGACACCACCGCCTCTCTCAGGATTCGGATGACCCTCGTCACCTTGCAAGACCGTTGACAACCGCTTGACAGCACGTGGAAAATAGGAGCTCGTAGTATCCGATCCTATTCCTCCGTATTCTCTAGCAGCTGGATGGCCATCGTTGCCGGTGGCCAGTTTGATAGAATCTGTCTTCTTCACGACGCCTTCCCAACCTCTCTTCCCAAGATTCGATGTAATATGACCAGACTTCTCCACGCCGCCGGCCAGATCCACCCCATACGTCGTCGTTCCACCAGATGAAAACCAGTTCTCGGCTTCGATTCGGGTCAGAAAGCCTTTGTTGCTCGCTCCGGGGAACCTATGGACCTGAGCTTTCGCCTCCTCCCTATACAGTTAGCACACCTAAAACCCTAAAACGCTGGATCGAGGAATATACCATGTCCTGTAGACACCGGGTTGTCGCCCTACACATACAGCATACCATTTCCGAGGCGGCCTCGGGCCTGGTCTTCGTGGAGGTCCCTTACGTCGTGAAGGCGGCATCGCGGGAGTTGTGGCGCGGAGCTTGCTGTTTGCAGACGTGTCAATATAAGCGCCACTAAAAGGGGTATATTACCCTAACCCTTGTACCTACGGCGCAGTTCAATAAGAATGGATTGGAGATGCTGGAGTTCTTTACAGCGAGTAAACTGAAAACCCAGGTTTGTTGGGTAGAGTTGTGTGATGAATGGGCTGCGTATGTCAGGCATTGGGACCCTATCTCTTGCCTTTATAATCATCACGAATCACTCGGCCACAGCTGGTGTTGCATAATGCATGTAGATACCCTGACCTACTCTGCTATCCACAGATGGTCCTAGATTCTCACGAGGATATGTATGTACACGGTAGCCAAAATGGACTCTGTCTGCCTAATACGATCAATTAAATTCGTATCTAAGTAACACCTAGTTTGGAGATTTACTTTATCTTTATGCGGCCCCGACGGTCGCTAAATTGGGTTATCGCTCTCTTCATACGGACGAAATCGTTTCCAGTTACGCTGATTTCCAGCTGCATCAGTGGCCACCTACGAACGATCCGCGTTATACCTGCATAGGTTAGGGCGGACCAAATGATTGGATAAGTGTCTAGCGTTTTCGAACTACAATACATTATTGGTACAAGAAAAAAGTGTTGAGATGCATGCGCCAAAAAGAAGAAAAGAGACAAGTGCACTTTTGCTGGATTTCCTGCCAAAGGGTACTTACAAGAAAAGTAAGCTTTGGCTTCTGCATTTAATATCTTTTTCCTTGCACCACATACTGAGTACAAGACCGAGGAAAGAAGCGGGGCTCCGAACTTCTCGCATGAGATTCGTCTTCGTGGTCCCCCCGCAACGGCACCCCATCATAACAGATTCCACAATTGCAAGTCTACTCCAGTCCACCTACACCGTGAAACTGGACTCTTCCGTGCTCGACGCCTCCAGCTCTCTACATCAAGACGTAACAAACCATTCCTGAGCAATTGCAAGAAGCTTCCAACGTGTTCAACATTCCTCTGCGCTACTACTGCTGTATTCTTATTTTCTGTATCGTAAGCATAAGCGCTTAAGCCGTACTACCTTTAAAATGGAGTACGTCACCCACGACTCGGAGCTCATGATGCAACACGTCGCGGCTGCGCCTGTCCCCAACTGCTCCCGCTTCGTCGTCGTATCTGACGAATATGGACGGGCCATGATCTTCTCCTTGGGAACTGACAAAAAACACTATGTCCTCAAACTAAATGAAGCCGGCGAACGGGAAGTAGTTGATATCGGAAAATTGCTTCGGCTTGACCTCGACTATACCGCTTCTGCGTTTGCCGTGTCACAAGATGTTGCAACCGCTGACATTTATGTTGTGTTTGCTGTGGACAAGAATGATTCTGATGGCGAAAGTCAGCTCATTGTCCTCAGAGGATTTCAGTCTAAAGAGTATGATCTAGCAAAGCCTAGCACAGATCTTCGGGTGTTGCAGGTACCTCAGCATGTGTCGCCAGATTACGTCGCGGGAAGAATATCGGACATATATATGGCACAGCATTCTCCCATATTCAAGCTCTATAAAGCCACTGATCTTTTGTTAAAACAAGTCCATTAAAACTCATATCTATCCCATCTCCCTAATTGCGTTCCAGCCCCTCACCGAAATCAATCAACAAACGGGCCTGGCCCAAATGAATATCGACGATTCTCTTGAGCGATGGAATCTAGCCTCAGATTTGAATATTCCTGAAAACGAATTTACTATGACAGCTCTGCAACCAGTGAATATACCATGCGGAAATAACAAAAGCCTGTCTGGTTTTGTGGCACTGTACGTTATGCAGGGTGAGTTGTTGGTATTGCCGGTTATACAATATTATGATGTGTCTGACTGATTGTCTCTGTTACAGAGGTAAAGGAGTTGATCTTTATGTCGGTCGATAAAATAGCTGGAAATCACTATCGTAATTCTTTGGCATGCCCGCCAGGTTAGTTATGTTACAACATGGAATACAAATGAGGTATCTTACTGAGTTTTTTCCGCGATACACAGGTGCTCAAGCATTATCCACCTTTACCAACAAAGACGGCTTTACAGACCTCCTGGTTGGCGGTCAGGAGTTGTACCATTTCCAGGCTTCAAAACTACTAAGCAACGAATCCATGTACGACACAATCAGTCAGTCTGGTGTATTTCAATCTATCCGGCAGCTATACGTGGCTCAAGTCTCAACTGCTCTTTCCATTTGGGCGGCAAGCAGCGATGATGGTGTCGGATATCTCCGCGCGGATGCTGAGTTGACAAACGTTCAATTACCAGTACAGGTCATCCCGGACGGCCAAGGAGGAAATTTTGCCCCTTTTATATCACCAAGCGGCAAGCAGGAATTCATTGTTTCCGACATGGACGGCGTACTTTCACTCTTCGAGCAGGATACAGTTCTAGGCCTCTGGAAACCGGTGCCACTGTTCACTCCTGCCCTCGAAACGACCGTCCAAGTTCGGGCATATACGTCCCAAATTACTATAGCTGATGGCAATAAACTACCAATGGTTAACTCCGAGGTTGTCCTAAAGAGTTCTGGATCAGTTACTATTATTGCAAATGGTCAGCAAATGACCATAGACCCTTCAGGGACGCCTGTAAGAACCGATCACTCTGGACTCCTAACTCTGATTATCCCGACCGAAGACATCCACAGCTACGAATTTTTTGTCCAAGCTCCTGGAGGAAAGGGACCCGTTTTCATGGTCGACCCGACGGAGAAGGTGAATCAGGAACTTTCGAAAATTCAAACTGGCAAAGATCTAGAGGATGCTAGACTACAAGACGGCTCGAAACTTCTCGCCGGCACTAAGTTGAATTCGAAAGAAATCGAACAAGCTGCCAAAGCCATAGTGGCCATACTTTCAGCGCACAGGAAAATCAAAAGCAACAGTGGACCGGAGAAGGGTTTCGCTCCAACATATCCAGTCACGAAGACGTACTCGGACGAGACAACAGAAACATGGTCATCCGAGGAGTCTGACCTGGATACTCCCGAGAGTTCTGATGTGGAAATTCCTGAGGGGCCTGATGTGGCCCGCGTCAGCAGTAAGAGGGATCCAGAATGGGTCGAGTTGAAGTGGGTATGCAACTCCTTCGTATTTGTATTTTCTCTCTCGCCCTAAGCTCACCAGCCATTGTAGAATGCGTGGCACTGGTTCAAATCCATTGTAGGAAAGATCGAGTCCTGGGTTGTCAATACAATCAAAGAAGGCGTCGAGTTGGTGGTAAAACTGGCAGGAAAGACTTATCGGTGGGTTTTGAATGGGTTAACAGAGATTGGCAAAGCGTTGTCGTGGCTATTTGACAAGGTCCTCCAGATATCAGAAAAGATGATCGAATGGATTGGGTTTATATTTAACTGGAAAGACATCCAGCAAACTCACAGATCCATCGCACATCTAGTCAATAGCGCACTTGACACGGGGACAGGGTATCTAGGAACCCTCGAACCTAAAGTCGAAGGCTTCTTCGATAACCTGGCGACCAAAATCAAGACGGTTACCGTTGACAGTCGGCCGTCCGAGGTGGACGATTCGACAGCAGATAGCAACTCCTCAGACCCCAACGCTACCAGTCCATCTCAGTTTGCAAAAGTCAACTGGGTACAGTACCAGGTCAGTTAACGTCCCTGTGGGTATCTTACATATTTGCTTTAGTGTGGTGAATTAACAACTATACAAGCTTATTCACGGAGGAGCTTCTTCGGCATCAGTTATTCATGATTCACTCGGAGAAAATTCGGATGACGTGTTCAAAATATTCTGGGATGATGTGGTCATGCCATTCATCAAAACGTTAGAAAAAACAGCGAAAGAACTTGGAAAAACCGTTCTTGATCTTTTTCTCAACAACCACTCGCTTTCGGTCAAGGACGCGATGTCAAAAATGGGAATCGAAATCCTTCTCAATTTCGTTGATGAAGTCAAAAGATTAGTAATAGGGTTTCTAAAAATTGGAAAGGCCGTGGTTTCCAATTTCCAACAGTTCATCAGCTGCAAAGTCGAAATCCCAATCTTCTCGACCCTCTACAAGGAATTTATATCTGGCGGGGAAGAACTAACGTTCCTCGATGGATTCTCTATGATCCTTGCCATTCCTGTCACTATTATCATCAAGATGACCACCGGAAAAGCACCGGCTGATCTTGTTGAAATACTGATTGCTAGAAGCTTGTGTTTTCTAAAGTACAGGTACGTTCATGAACTTATATACGCGGTATTCGGAGTATGTCTTGTATGTCTCGTACGCATGCATGCGCACTCAGCTGGCATCTCCAGCTGAGTCTGGCATCTCCAGCTGAGTC
>Ga0307515_10003767_pt1 | contig 31772 bp, 4 predicted proteins | sample 17_EM_MG_FD_194513 | JGI IMG/M metagenome (GOLD analysis project Ga0307515, IMG submission 194513) | Populus trichocarpa ectomycorrhiza microbial communities from riparian zone in the Pacific Northwest, United States - 17_EM | ecosystem: Host-associated > Plants > Roots > Unclassified | place...
CAATTTGCATAGGCTACTTATAAGTAGCTGCGTGTTTGTAGCAAATTGCTGCGAATTGCCGCAAATCGCGACTTACGCAGGTTTTGCAGACCCGATTTTCGCTTGCAACAACGTGCCTAAAAAAAAAAATCCTGATGTTTTTATTCTCTTTTATACTATTTTTACTATATTTCTAAGGTAATTATAGAGATTTATTAGTGTCTCCATTCTTTCCTTAGCTTTACTATATATTTTCCTTATCGCGACGATAATAATATTCTTAGCTCGTAGCCGTAGTTCGCCTTAAATAGTGATAATCCTATTTCTTCTTGTAGTATTATATTATATATAAACTATATAACTAGTAATAACGATACCTAATTATTCTGTGCGTAATTAATATAATATCTTAGATACTATTCCAGTGTCTAGTTTAATCTTTCCATTTATCCGTCCATCTGCGGATAATATACTATTAACATTACTACGCAAACCCCTTATTCCGCTAAGAATACCTCCTAGAATACTACTACGAATCTTAAATCTTTATCCGATATAATCTTATATAGTACCCTATACCTTACGAATACTTCCTTAATATATATTCTAGCGACATCTTCTACTAAGATTTCTTCTAAATATGCTATAAACTATCCCTACTTTATAAGCTTATCCACTATTACTAAGATCGTGTTATAATCCCGTCTAGTAATAGGGTCCTTTAACCTTAGTAACTTAATAATAAAGTCCCATAATATAACTTCCTATAGTCTACTTAGTATCTTAACTAGCTGTAGCTCTTTATACGGCTTATGCCTTATTAGCTTGTTTCTTTGGTAATCTAGATATTCCTTTGTAATTTTTCGTGCTATGCCCTAAATCCTATTAATAATATATTCCTCTTAAAGTCTTAACACTAGTCCTTATACTCTGTTATATCCTTAAGTTATTCCCTTATAGAATTCTTCTATAAAATGCTCCGCTATACTCCTTAGTATATATATTACTTCTCGGTTTTTATATAATATACTTATAGCTAGATTGTCTAGCTATGCTTTTAGGATCCTTTGTTTCTAAAAGCTCTCTAGTATTTTATAGATCTTCTCTAACTCCTCCTAAGTTACTACTAGCTTTAGGTAATTACACTAAATTACTTCGTCCTAATCTAGTTTTAGTAATATACCTAATAGTTTCTTAGTGCCTTATAATTTAGCCTTTCTGCTAAGTATATCTACTCTTATATTTTTAGTTCCCTTAGTATACTAAATCTTAAAATAATATTCTATAAGTATCTCTGCCCATCTAACCTGCCTCTAATTAAGTTCTTTCGTTATTAGGAACCCCGTTAGGTTCTTATAATTTATCTTAACTATAAATAGCTTTTCTGCGTCTTATAAGAATGCTCTCTATTCCTTAAGTACTGCAACTATACCTAATAACTCTTTATTGTAGATATCGTAGTTTAGTTCTAGTAGTGTTATCTTTTAACTATAATACGCCACTAGGTGCTATGCGTCCGAATATTTCTATAATAAATATACTCCTAGTGCGAAGTCTAATGCATCCGTTTCCATAATCGTGTCTAACTTTAATTAGTAAATTTTAAGGATTAGTTCTCTAGTAAATAACTCCTTAAGTTCCTTAAATAGTTTCCTATATTTATTACCCCATATTTATAGTTCCTCTTTCTTTATAAGTCTAGTAAATAGCTTAATACTCTTTAACCACTATGCTATAAACCTCCTATAGTAATTACAGAAACCTAGGAATAATCTTAGCTACGTAATATTCTCCAGTTCTTACTAATCTACTATAGCCTTAATCTTTTTTAGGTCCATGCTAATATATCCTAGTTTAATAATAAATCTAATAAAATTAGTCTTCCGTGTAAAGAACTTGTATTTCTTAATTGCTACTAGCATCTATTCTTCCTATAGTCTCTTTAAGACCCATTTAATGTGTTCTTTATATTCTTCCTTACTTATTAAGTAGATAATAATAATATTAAGGTATACTATAATAAATTCGTCTAGGTGTTTTCCTAATACACTATTAATTCGTTTCTAGAACGTTGCTAGTGCGTTTATAAGTCCGAATTGCATAACTAATAGTTTATATAGTCCCTCCTATAATCTAAAGGCTACCTTCTATTTATCTCCTTCCTTAATCCTAATCTAATGGTACGCCCATCTTAGATCTATCTTCGTGAAGATCTACGCGTTACCTATCCTATCCTAGATCTCGCTGATTAAGGGTAAAGGATATCTATCCTTCCTGGTAATACTATTTAACTACCTTATCGGGAAAATATTCGCAGGATGAGATTTAAGTAGACTTTGGTTTTCGCGTGTCGCGTAATTGACATGCAATTTAACTAACTTGACACGCAATTAACTAACTTAATACGCAATTGACTAACTTAACATATAATTTAACCAACTTAATACGCAATTAACTAACTTAATATATAATTTAACTAACTTAATACGTAATTGACTAACTTAATATATTTAAAAGTTAAATAATATACAGTTAACCTACTTAATAACTTTAAAAGCTAACTGTATATTTTTTAATACGCAGTTAACCTACTTAGCAACTTTAAAAGGTAACTATATATTTCTTAATATGCAATTAAGGTAAAGTTATATGCTATATATTTAACTATTATATATTATCTAATATAATCTTATACAATCTTATATAGTTTTATTACTTAAAGGCTCTATATAAGGCTCTGCATAAGGCTTTGCACGAGGCTCTATATAAAGCTTTATATAAGGCTCTATATAAAGCTCTATATAAGGCTCTGCACGAGGCTCTATATAAAGCTTTATATAAAGCTCTATACAAAGCTCTATATAAAGCTCTATATAAAGCTCTATATAAAGCTCTATATAAAGCTCTATACGAAGCTCTATACAAAGCTCTATATAAAGCTCTACACGAAGCTTTATACGAAGCTCTGTGTATAAAGGCTCTATACGAAGCTTTGTACGAAGCTCTATACAAAGCTCTATATAAAGCTCTATACGAAGCTCTGCATAAAGCTCTATACGAGGCTCTATACGAAGCTCTGCGTATAGAGGCTCTGCACGAAGCTCTGCGTATAGAGGCTCTGTATAAGGCTTTGCGCGAAGCTCTATATACGGAGGCTCTGCGCGAAGCTCTGCGTACGGAGGCTCTACGTATAGAGGCTCTATATAAAGCTCTGCATTGGGTCCCCGCTATATTCCTAATAGCCTCTACACGTGCCTCTGCCCTATATAGCCACCTTATTTTTTTAACCCTTCCTTCTTTATATCCTTCCTACCTAGGGAGGTATTAGAACGGCAGCTAGTAGAGGACCATTGCTAGAACTAGACGACTGTCGCTAGAACTAGATAACTGTCGCTAAAACTAGATAACTGTCGCTAGAACTAGACGACTATTGCTAGAACTAGATAACTGTTGCTAGAACTAGACGACTGTTGCTAGAACTAGACGACTGTTGCTAGAACTAGACGACTGTCGCTAGAACTAAACAATCGTTACTAAAACTAGATAACGACCGTTTGAATAACTAGCTAGTAAACACCACGAATGATTTAATTAATCGATTGATTGAATTGAACTAGAGCTTTAATATTGGCCCATTATTGAATCGAATTAAGGCCTTTTAGGGAGGTACCTTAGATAACTACCGTTTAAATATAATTAGGGCCTTTAATTAGGCCGACCCCTCCCCTAAATTGAATTATATACTAATATAGGCAGGTAGGTAAGTAGGTAGGTAGGTAGGTAGGTAGGTAGGTAGGTAGGTAGGTAGGTAGGTAGGTAGATAGGTAGGTAGGTAGGTAAATAGGAAATAACCGTTGCTAAAACTAGACTACCGTCGCTAGAATTAGACTACCGTTACTAGAACTAGACGACCGTCGCTAAAGCTAGACTACCGTCGCTAGAGCTAGACTACCGTCACTAGAACTAGATAACCGTTACTAGAACTAGATGACTGTTGCTAGAACTAAATAACCGTCGCTAGAGCTAGATAATAATAACTAGCCAGCGAACACTATAAACGATTTAATTAATCGATTGAATTAAGGCAGTATAGATAGGTAGGTATAAATAGTATTATGCCTAAGCCTAACCCACTTAGCTATATAAACCTCTAAAAAGGTAGTAGTGTCTCGCGACTAGGGAGACTGCCGGTTAGAATGTCTTATAAGCTCTCTAGCCTATACGTAACGTATGGGTAGTATAAGGCATGATAACTGCACCCCCTCCTAGGGCGCATGTCCTTAGGCGCCTAAACTATAACAAATGGCTGGCCTTTCGCTAGGTGGTTTTAGCCACATAGCGCGTAAGCTGCCTATAGTACCTTAGCTGCAATTACGAGGCGTCCCTGCTAGTACCCTAGCTAGCGTATTAAGCTTTCTATAAGGTAACCTCTAGCAAGTATATACGATACCCTATACTTAACCGCAGGTAGTGCAGTTACTTAGGCTGTCCTATACTTATGAATATTCGACCCTATACTAGATTAAACACTAACCTCTGGGTAGTTGTGAGATATATTATTATACCTAAGCCTAACCTACCTGGCTATATAAACCTCTAAAAAGGTAGTAGTGTCTCGCGACTAGGGAGACTGCTAGTTGGAATGTCTTATAAGCTTTCTAGCCTATACGTGATGTATAGGTAGCGCAAGGCATAATAAATAGGGAGATGCTAACGGGTAGGCAGATATAGATAGGTAGATAGATATAAATAGGTAAGTAGATATAGATAGGTAAGTAGATATAGATAGGTAGGTAGATGCTAACGGGTAGGCAAATGCTAATAGGTAGGTAGATATAGATAGGTAAGCAGATATAAATAAGTAGGTAATATAGACAGTAGGCGATATAGATAAGTAGGCGATATAGATAGATAGGTAATGTAGATAGGTAGGTAATGTAAATAGGTAGGTAATGTAGATAGGTAGGCGATATAGATAGGTAAGTAATATAGGCAGGTAGGTAGATAGGTAGGTAGGTAAGTTAATAGATAGATAGGTAGAAGAGAACCATCGCTATATTATATTAAATTATCTAAAATAATAATATTTATTTTGCTAGCCTTATAAATAGCCTTAAAGTAGCTTTTATTTATTTAAAAGAGGTAAATATAATTATGGTTGCCAAATGCGCAGATTGCTAGCAGGTTACGCGTAGGTTATATATAGGCTGCGCGCAGGCTGCGTGTTAAAAAAAACACGATATAGGCTAGTTAGTCAAGTTGCCAAATGCCCTTAACTACGCGCCAATTGCGTCAACTACTAACCATTAAGGCTATTAGTAGGGTACTATATTTTCCCAATATTATAGTTAATATATAGTCTAAGTTTTCTATTTTTCTTTAGTACGAACAGTACCGAATATCCTACTAATAACTATAATGGTCTAATATATCCCTTTTATAGGTTCTCTTAAACAAACTCCTTTAAAGTCCTTAACTCCTTATGGGTTAGCTTATATATTAGGAAGAACCTTAAACTCGTTCCTAGTTCTAACTCTATCTTATAGTCCTATACTATATAATTTACTAGCTTTTTACTATCTAGGCCCTATAGCATCCTACTATATTTGTGGTATCTCTCTAGTATATGGCTTAAGTCGTCCTTAGCTCCTTTATACGTTGCTTCCGCTTAGTACTATACTAACTTAGCCTACTATCGCATCTTATATTATTAAGTATCCTTAATATTAACCTGTCCTGTAACCTAATTAATCTTTAGATTATATTCCTATAACTAAGGCATTCCTAGTACTACCTTATCCCTTCCTAATAGTAGGATATCAAAATTTATTACTATTAATCTTCCTTTAATAGTTAACTAAATTAGTCCTATTTTAAGATTAATAATACCTCCTCTATAGGCTATTAGATCTCCTAAAATTATTACTAATAGATACGGATTCCTTTTTTATTAATATAGTAATCCTATCCTTTTTACTGCTGCTAGTAATATATAGTTCCTTATTACTCCACTATCTACTAATACCTTAAACTATTGATCTTGCCACTTAACTTATAAGTTTAAATATCGTCCCTATATTCCTTTAAGGGTCTAAGGCTCTACTACTAGCTCCCTCTAGTCCTATAGGCTTCCACTTTTCCTAATTATTAGCTTAATTCCTTTATACTTAGTTCTTTCTTTAGCTAATACGCAGTTCGTTTCTTATCCTTAATATGCCATAGATACGTATTCTCTAGGTATTCCTACTACTATTATCCCTCTAAGTATTCTTCTGTTAAGAACCTTCCTAGTTAAAGTCTTAACTTATTTATTTCCTATACCTCCGTTAGATACCAGCTATATATATACTTAGCATTTCTATATTTACGCTCCTCTAGCGCCTAATACATCCTTATAGGGGATTTCTTATTTTTTACCTTTAGTATTTTATATATTTCGCACTAGTTATCTATATATGCAATCTATACTAATATATAATGCGCTATGTGCTTTGGGTTAACTCTTGGTTTATCTTTATCCTAAAGTTTAAACCTTTGCCGTAGTAATCGGAACGTGCTCGTCTTATTCGCAGGTACTAAGATCTGTCGGTTATATCTCTAGTCCTCTAATCTACCTTCTAAATCTTTTAACGTTATAATTAATGCTCCTTTAATATAGTTTATTCGTTTTTCCGTAATGGCTTAGTCTAGTATAACTTTTTCGTCTAGCTACATATAGAAGTCCTCCTACTTATCGCCCTTTTGCTGTTAATACTACCTTTAGTATAGCTATATAAGTGTATACGGCTTATTTATAAGGAAGTATCTACCTATTACTGCATTATAACAACCCTTTATATGTCTTTCTTCAAACCTAGTTAGGATCCCTAAATCCTTTTCTTATTCTAGTTCGTCTAGCTACTTAGCTCTTAGTATGCCTATCTTAGGCCTATTTATAACCCTTTTTATAGGTCTATAGAGTTTACCTAATAATTATATTTCCGGGTAACTACCTTATTTCTACTATACCTTAATTTAATTCCTAAATCCTATCTAGTCTTCTCCTGGTTTGTACTTAGTAAGTAAATCCTCTAAATCCTTAAGTTTTATTATCTCGTTACTATTACTTTATTTCCTAGGCTAAACGTCTTATTTACCCTTCTTTAGAGTTACTATTTACTCTTTAAATTCTAATCCTCTAAAGAATCTTTATTCTTAATTAGCTTCTCTTTTAAGCTATACTCTAGCTCTTATCTAGCTAAGTAATGCCCTCGTTCTTATCTTACTTTAAGAGTCTTAAGCCTAGCTTATCCCGTCTTAGGATTCTTCTATTATACTTTCCTCTTCTTAGGAACTTTATACCTTAGGGAATCTTTATCCCGTGCTTATTTATTCTATTATAAACTAAGCTTCTACTTATATCTAGCGGTTTTTATCTATTATTGGTTCCTAAGCTATTCTTATCTCGCCTTAAGAATTCTAAGTTTGTGGCCCTTTGCCTTTATTAAGTAGTAAGGTAGCGATAGCATATAGTTGCTTGCTAAGTTTACTCTAAAACATTCCTTCTCTCCCGTCTTACAAAGTAATAGATACCGTATCTAATAGAGTATTAATCCCTATTATTATTTCAGTCTCTATTTCTAATTTAATATCTACCTTTATTATTGCGTCCTTAAGGTCTACATACTTTTAGTAAGCTGCCTCTATTACCTTATCGTCGCTGCTAATAGTCCAATTATCTTAATCCTTAGATCCTGCCGCCTTCTAGAACTAGTGCGCAAGAAACTTCTCCGCTAACTACTGGCTTGCTGTACTGTCTTCGTCCTTTTCTAGTTTAAAGATTTAGTCCACCTCTTTATCTAATTCTCTTATGCCCCTAAGTGCCCTTAACTTAGGTTCCTATAGCTAATAGCCTACGCTATACTTAGCGTCCTTATAAATTTAGTATACCCTATTATAATAAAACGCAAAACTATTAATTAAACACTCTTTTATTCCTCGTAGTATATTATTATCCCTTTATATATATATATCGTCTATAAGTCTAGTTCCCTTTACCCTATAGTTACTATAACTACTTTTGCAGTCTCTAGCGAAATAACCCTATTTTCCGCAATTTATATAAACTCCTTCTTTATACCACTTTTCTTATTATAGAGTCCGCCTAAACGTCTTCTGCTACTAAGATCCCTAGTTTAGCCTCTACTCCTTAGACCTTTAATTACTTAATCCTTATCCTCTAGGTTTCTATATTTTCTTATATTTCTTTAACTCTCGCATTCCGCTAAGGTCTATTGGCTCTGCGCTATACTATAGTTTAGACACCTATTACGTCTTCTTTATATAAACCGGTCCCTAATATATTCTTCCTAACCTCTTACTTTAATATAGTTGGTTATCTACTTAGATAGCTTATTTAATTAACGTCCTTATATCGTCTAGATTATCTATTAGTATTATAGTTTATTATACCCTATTTTTTAATCCTTGTCGGTACTATACTATTAGTGCCCCCTAGTTCTATTTAGTCTACGCTACCAATATTTAAAATTGCGTAGTGTAGTCTATTGCTAATCCCTTTTGCGTAAGTTAATATAGCTTTCCCTTAGCTATTGCTACTAATTCCGGGTCTCCGTATATCTATATTAGTTTACTAGCAAATCCTTCCTAGCTTAAGAACATGTACCATATTTCTAAATTTTAAGTGGCTAACCTATTAGCTTGTATCTCCGTAAGATGGTATTTAAACTATTCTAGTGCCCTTCCCATTAAGAATAATCCTACGTAAGCTACCTAATTACTTAGCTATACTAGTTTAGTTCCTTTATATAGTACCTTTATACGTATCTATATAAGGAATCCTTTTAGCCTATTCTTTTCTCCTATAAACCTTTTAATTGGTAGCATCTTAATCTTTTCTTTCTTTATGCCCTATAGTTATTTAACTAACGCCTACTAGTTATTATTGGCCTATTCTATAAAGCTTCTAAGTTATCCTATTATAACTATCTAGGAATTATTATCTTATATACTAGTATCGCTACTAGTTCCTAAAGTAGTTCGTGCCGTAGATAGTATCGTATCTGGTGCTTTGGGTGGCATTATATTAACTTATTATCTTCTACCGTAACTATAGTAGTAATTATATAACAACACCTTATAGGAGTACTACGATGGATGCGTTAATAGGCTAGGTATATAGGTATAGAATTAATAATTAACAACGTTATAATAACTAGTGGAGTAGTTGCCTAATAGATTATGTAACAGTTGCAGTATAGAAGAAATAAATAAGCGACTTGATTTTTGAATGTAGCTCTAAAGTCTCTATATATATACGAGGAAGATGCGGGGAATAGAGACAGGTGATAAGAATTATAAGGGTAAGCAGCTGAATGGTAAGATATGCAGGGGTAAGTAGCTGAGGTAGTAAGATGGTAGCAAATAAGTCCGATTTTAGGGTCGACAGCAGTATAGTACCTATAGTCGGTTACACACCCCCCCAGATTTAACGATGTAGTTAAAGCTGTAGAAAACGAATAAAGGTAGAAACTATACCAAAATAGGAAATTTTAGATACAATTTAGGAGTAGGGGTAATATTTAAGAGTCTTTATCAGGTGATGCAGTAGCAATTTAATGTCGAATATCCACCAAATTCAACTGCTTTATCCATACTTCGTGCCTCTATCGAGGTAGGATCTTAGTAAGACCATCGGCAGGCATCTTGTCCGTAGGGACCCACCTAACGTCAATCTTTTTGTCTTAGACTTCCTGTCTTAGCCAGTGCTAATAAACGTCAATATATTGAAGCTTAGTGTCCAGTTTTGGTATATCCTATCTTAGCAGTTGTATAGTCTGCGTATTATCGCGGAGTAGGGTAAATTCGCGCTCTAAATTAAAGCCAATTGCCTTAAAGAAACGCTGCCACCAGATAATCTCAACAGTAGCAGTAGATAGGGAGAGAAGCTCTGCTTTGGTAGTCAAGCGAGTTACTAATTGTTATAGGGTCGCCTTCCAATCAATTAGTCCTCCGAATAGTATAAAAAGGTATCCTTAAGAGCTCCGTCTGGTCTCTCTATCGTCCGCAAATACTGCGTCGGATGCTCCGTAAAAGGTAACGTCTTCTCCCTCAGGGTTTCTAAAGTAGACATACGCTCTAAATACTTCGCCAGAGTATTTAATAGCTGTCGATTTTATACCAAGGCAATAGGTAATAGCTTGGTTTAATGCATCAAGGTATTTCTAATTTGGATTAGTAAGAAATTCGGCCAGCCTAGAATGCGCCTTTACAATATCAGGTCTTCTATATACGGCTAGGTAAGCTAGTAAACCAACCCGTTACTAGTAGGCTAGTGTTCTTTAAGGGTTCATCTACTAATTAGATGGAATTAGTTCCTCAGCAGGAAGTAGTATCTTAGGAAATCTTCCTAGTGGTTAAATATTAAATCAATTGGCTATCTTTTCGATATAGGAGTCTTAGCAGAGCCAGATCTTTTAACTAGGTCAATCTCGTTCAATTCAAATTCCTAGGAACCACTATAGGTCTCCTAGTGCACGGATCTCGTATTAGTATAGTAGTTTAGCTTCAAATTCTTCCAGTCTTTAAAGGTCCTTTTTAGCAAATAAAACGGCAATATCGTCTACATAGAAGAAGACAATAAGTCGTCCATCGGTATATAGGCAGTTAGTACCTAGGACTAGTTTCAATCCAAATTCGGCTAGTATACTAGTAAGCTCTTTATACCAGAGTAGTGGTGAGATTTTTAATCCGTATAGCGCCATAAGTAGCTTTAGGATATATCCATTTTAATTAAATCCTTCTAGGCAGTAGTAGTAGACTGGCTTAACTAGCTTAGCATTTATAAATGCGTTTATAGCGTTATACTATCGAATTTCCAAATTAAATGTAGCTGCTATAGCCATGAGAGCACGGAATATTCAAGCAGCTAGGGTAGCTGCATAGGTCTCCTCTTTGGTAATCTATAAGTCTCCACGGACGCATAGTCAAGCCTTAAGCTTTTATAGGTAACCGTCGCTATTGAACTTATATTTAAAGACCCATTTTAGTAGAAGAATCTGCTTATTGCTTGCCTCTGCTTTTGGTACAGATTCGAATATCCCTCGGCGTTTAAGGTCGTTGTATTCTTTTTCCATAGCTTTTTAAAAGCCAGTAGTTAAAGGGTGCTTTCTTAGCTCTTTGAGGTTCTTTAGTTTAGGAGGAAGATTATCCCAATATAGAGATAAGGATAAGGATCTAGTTTGGCTAATGTCCTTTACTAGTCCTATAGCAAATCCAGCGTAGTAACCAAATAGGGTAGATAGATTGGCTATTGCTATTGCATACGCTTAATATCAAGCTCGTTTTAATCCTTCTAGTAGGACAAGGTCGGCAGAAGGTTTGGCTAAGACTTCATTAGCTTATAGAGCTGTATTTAACGGTTCTAATAAACTACTTAGCTAGGCAGTACTTATTTCAATTATATCCAAGATATCGTCTTAAAGTCCTCCCGGTGTGGTGCTTGTATCTAGTAAATCTAGAGATACCGTTCTGCTAGGGGTCGGTAGCTGTTTAATATCCTTTATAGGATGCTCTGCTAAATCGTTCAATATAGGGGTAGTCGTTTAATCTACATTCGAGGTAGGTCTATATAGGATAGATTCGTCCTTAGATTTATCCTCGTGGAGAGGTTCTAGTAGACTAATCGTCTGGATAGTATCTTCTAGTGCTTTCCTTAGGAGGTAGTCGATGTTCTAACCCTTGGGGTTATAGAATAAGGTCTCGTTAAATATAACGTCTCTAGTTCGAGTGACTTTGTAGAGGCTTAGAATCTAGATTTAGTAGATATTAGTTAAATCGTAGCCGACTAGGTGTCTAATCGATGCATAAGGAGCTAGCTTATCTCCCTTTCTGACTTGCTTATTTAGCGTATAGGTCTTATAACCGTATTCGTGCATATAGGTAAGTAATGGCAGCTTGCCGTAGGCGACCTCGTACGGAGTTTTCTATCTAAGCTGCTTATTTAGTGTTTAATTAAGCGCATATCTAGCAGTAAGGAAGGCCTCTAGTCCTAAAGAAGGGGGTAAGGATGCTTCTAGCTGTATAGACCTTAATCGTTCTATTAGGGTTCGTCCAGATCTTTCTACTCTACCATTTTATTCTTTAGTATACGGGGCTCGACATTTAAAAGTAATACCTTTATCTGCACACCACGTCTATAGGGTGTCTCCCGTTTAACTAAATATATATTTATTATCGCTCTAGAAGAAGACGACGTCTTAGTAAAATCGTATTTTAATTAGTCGGTGGGTCTTACGGATAGTAGGTAAGACGGTAGCTTTGTCCTTGTTCTTAGAGGTATAAATAAAGTTAAATTTAGAATACGTGTAGTAGAAATGCATAACGTATCTATCGCCGTTGTATCCTCGTTCTCTAAGGTCAATAATATCAAATGCTAGCCGTTCGAATGGTTGAGTGGCTGGATATTCGTGCTCTCGTCTTTAAGAGATCTGCTATATATGCTTTGCTAATAAGCAAGTTTCATATTCGATTTTAAGCGGTGCTCGTTCAGTAGTTAATTCGGTTAGCTCTACGCCAATAACATACTTAGGAAGCTACTCAATAGCGGCAGGTCCTGCATAGCCGAGTATTTTGTGCCATTTTGTAGCTATAGCTCCGACTAGTTTACGGGCCATTCTACTTAGTTAATATCTTCCTATTAAGAAGGTTAATTGATTGGTTAATTCTAGGGTAGGCTCTCTGTATCAGTGCCCAGTGGCCCCCTAGTCGTGTCGCATAGCATACTATTTCACCAGTTGCTAGACGGTATAGCAAGTTTCGTCCTAAGTCGAAATAGATATCGTTATCAGTAGCTCTTAATAGCGCTACGATATTTATAAAAAAGGTAGGTGCTAGTGCTATATAGGAGAGCTTTATTTTTGACTTCCCAGTAGGTATATCGACAGTGATGGTTACTATTCCGTAGGCTTAAATCTTCTTAAAATTTCCGCCAGCAATTAGGTAGTCGTCTTCTGCAGCTAGGTACGAGAAGGTAAAGTCTTCTTTATTATTGCAGACGTGGGTATCTATACTAGGGTTGAGTATCTAGGTATTCTGGAGCTTAAAAGGAATTTGACCAGTACCAAACACGGCAGCATAACTGGTCGGTGTTGTAGAAGGTGGGGTTTTGGAGTCAAAATCAATTATAGATTCTATATTCTAATTATTCTCCTTTACTTCCTACTCTCTTTTTTAAATCCGTTTAACGATTCGTTTAATCTAGGGTATAGATAAGATCGTCTCGTCTACTTTCTTTTAAATATCTGCCCTTAGTCTCTATCCTTAAGGGCGCTTATGCTCAATAATATAGTAACAGTCGTTGAATTAATGTATAAGGCCGTATATACATTCCTTATTCTATCTCGAATTTAAATTAGAATTGCCGTTGGGGTCTAAATTAGAATTGGAATTGGAATTAGAATTAGGGTTATTCTAAAGGGTTGTAAATGTAGAGTTATTGGCAGTCGTGGATGCTGCCTGCTACTGCATGCGGTAGTGCTCCTTAAATTCCTCAATAAGGTCGATAATAGATGGGGCAGGTTTATCCTTCTGTTCCTTACAAATAAGGTCTACTTCTAGAGCTCCTACAAAGCTAGAAGAGACGGGTTTAATGGCTCGAACGAAGTCATAGTATAGCCTAAATCCCTGCACGTCCGGTAGCTCCAATTGCTCTGCAAGCTTATAGACGTTCCTCCAGCTATTCAGCCATTTATCAATATTCTGCCTTTTATTATAGGTTTTCAAAACCGTGTATTAATTAAGGACGTCGTGCTTTCGACCTAATATAGTAGGGGCTAGTGCAGCCTTAAGTGCTTAAAGCCGTTTGTGTACCGTGTCGAGGCCGTTAATAAGTGGGAGGTAGGTTACCAATGTCAATCAAATAATATAGTTGCTGACATCGCTTATAGACTATTCCCGCTTCTAATACACGCGTAGATCATCTTTATATTTAGCGTAGATTTAATTATAGGCTGTAAGCTGCTTCTAGTCTAGCTCGGCTACCAATATAGCATTAGGAAGTACGTCCGCAGGTATAGGTCAATACGGTGGTTCAAGCTCTAGAAGCTCGCTATTCGTCTTAGATGGGTCAATATACTGCTATACCTTATTAGTTTTAGCAGTATCTTAAACAACAAAGAACTATTAAATCCAATTAGATGGCTTATTAAGGATAAGGTTAATTTTAGATAAAGATTCGTTCGTATTAGTCGTCATTTTTAGGATTTTAATAGGTTAGTAAGGGTCCAGGTCAGGGTCCAGCTAGCGTTAAGGCTAAACCTTATTTTAACGTTCCGAGCTCTTAATTTAATTCGTCAGCTCGTTTGTCGGTTAGGTATAGTCGTCGGCTGGGGTCAATCGTCCGTTCGTTTAGTAGATAAAGAAGCTCAAGACACTTATAAAGGTAGTAGAAGTAGTGACTTCTTAAATGAGGTAGTAGATTAATTGGTTAGCAGGTAGTGCGATCCGGGCTTATAACTGTAACAGTTGCAGTATAGGAGAAATAAATAAGCGACTTAATTTTTGAATATAGCTCTAAAGTCTCTATATATATACGAGGAAGATGTGGGGAATAGAGACAGGTAATAAGAATTATAAGGGTAAGCAGCTGAATGGTGAGATATGCAGGGGTAAGTAGCTAAGGTAGTAAGACGGTAGCAAATAAGTCCGATTTTAGGGTCGACAGTAGTATAGTACCTGTAGTCGGTTACAGATTAACTCTAATTATATTTTAAGAATTACTATAAGGAAAGAACTATCTAAGTAGGGACTGTGGTCCTTTAAATACACAACCATACTCCTAAGAAATCCTCCTTGTACGTGATGTACGTGAGGTACGTACGTAAGGTACGTGACGTTCCTTATAGAGCTCGTCATGTGACCTCGGCTACTATTCCTCGTCACATGGCTCGATGGGGTCTATCTTAGACCGTGCCTCCATTATCTAACGGGCCGCTTCCGACTCTTCTCCAAGTAGTCGTAATATCGTACTTAAAGCGTCCGTAACAGATAATAATAGGAAGCCTACTCCGGAGAGGATACCGAAGATAATAGTTTTTATTAACGGGCGATTATCTATTCGGGCTGTAGCTGTATACTTTTAAACTATATTACTATAGAAGGGGTATTTAATAGATATAGTAGACGAGGCCATTTATATTAGTACCGTAGTCTAGAAGTTTACTACTACCGTATAAAAGTATAACCGTACTTAGTAGTATACTAAGTTTAAAACTACTATATCTAGTATTAGAATTATAATAGCTATAACCTTGCTTAGTATAGGTATAAACGTCTCAAATATTAAGCGCGTAATTATTTAGAAGATTTCTATTACTAAGAGCCTAGCTAATATATAGCAGCGAATTGGTTAAGGCGGATAATAAAACGATTGCACTAGTATAGGATATATTTTCCTGCTATACTAGGTCTTTAATATAGAGGGGGGAGATATACTAGGGAGGAAACTACCACCACCTAAGGCGAAGGCACTTACTTAGGCGCCTTAGAGGAATTGAAGCTCTAACCTTCTTCTTTTAATGTGTTGACTACGGCTTATAACCTCTACACGCGCTTCCCCTACCTCCTATAACGCCTTAATAAAGGCTTAGGCGCTTTATTCTTATTACTACCCGTTTAGTTATTACCTATATTATTATCGCTGTCGTTAAAGGAGGGCTTAGATAGTTTAATAGTGTTTTCCAACTAGCTAAAGAGGCTAGAAATGGAGGAAGGACGGCTAGGGGTGTCTTAGTCGGAGTGACGCCCACTTAGGGCATAGCTGGGCTCTATTATGGATAGATTCTATAGAGTAAGAGGAGGGCTTTTAAATGGAGGTATCGGCGAGTTAAGCGGTGGTGTATTAGGGGGCAATATACTGCGTTAAAGGCGATACAACCGTCGTCTACTAGGTAGGCTGGCCTGCCCTTACAAATCGCGCCTATAATCTCTTAGACGCTTTGTAGAGGAATTAGGGTAGTAGGGGTGGTAGAGGGTAGCGCGGCGTTCTATTGGCTAATAAGTACCTATAAGTTAGAGCGACCATCTAATTAGCTTATAAGTTTGCATAAGAGCGCCTATGGCACTAGAGTGGGGCTATAGCACGCTAAAGTGGGGCGGGAGTAGGGGGTGGCCGCCTCCTTAAATTCCTCGGCGAAGCGGATAAGTCAACTGAGATAACACCTGCGTGCATAGCTTAGTATCCACCAATTAATAACGTCTTCTTTACTTTAGGGACTTAGGCCCATAAGCAGGCCTAAGGAACTAAGGTAATACTACGGCTATAAACACTACTTACGTGCACGAGGGTCACACGGATCCTAAGAGTGTGATTCGCTCGTCCCTAAGCCACAGGCCACCCTAACGCCACGACACTATGCGGGGATCTTAGTTGAACCAACGTTTAGGGTGGGAAACATCCCCAGGTTCATCGTGAATGTTAGATTCACTCAACCTGCAAGAGCCTTCTCCTCCATTGCCGCCCAGCGAGGCATTAAGAATTCGAGAATTGTGGGCGGCTAAAAATAGATAGGCCCAAAAATGGACCTTCTTTAGGGTCGGGCTTATCCCCATCTTAGATCGCACTAGGCCCTTCGCGCTCGCTTCGTTCCTCCCCACTTGTGCCCTTCCCTTCACCTATTACCACCACTACATTAAGCTAATATAGACCGAGCCAGCCAAGCACTAGCACAAGGCATTCCTTCTAGCGTACGTAATACATACCGTGCCTTAGCAGAATATCACAATATCGCTCGCTCTACCCTCTATAATTGTGTATATGGCCAACACTTAAAAGAACAGAAGGCCCAGAGCTAATAGTATCTCACCCCATATAAAGAGAAGGCCGTCGTGAACTTTTTATTGTAAATAGCCGAATTTAGACAACCTGTGCGAATAAAGCATATACCTTTATTAGTGTCGACCTAAATTAGGTATCTACTACCCCGACTTAGCTACCTACCCGTTAACTCAGTCATTAAGTCAGTCATTAACTCGGTCACTTACCCCGTCTTAACTCAGACGTCTACTCCGTGTTTCTATTACCACCCCCTACCCTCCTTCCCTTTCCTTTCCTACACCTTTTCTTATATATATATAGAGGTCTTAGAACCATATTTCAATAAATAGAGTCCTTATTTAATTCTTATAATCGGTATACGGATATCTAGTCAACAGTTATAAGCCCGGGTTGCTTACCGTATTGCCCCTATTTAACTACTTAATTTAATTTAATTATTTATTTAATTCTACCCCTTATTAAATTGCTATTTATTATTAAATATTTTATCCTTTCTATAAGCACCTTTTAATATAACTTCTTAACCACCTACCTAGACTATTACTATAACGGTAATATTATTAAGTTAAGCTAACTGGGATAAATAGATTAACCTTATTAGGCTTTAAGCTTAAATAGGAGACGTATAGGAATACGTTAACCCCTTAACCAAATAGGATAAGTTGCCCTAACTAAGTAAACTAGCCTTTTCTAGGCCTTAAGATGTAAAGGCAGAAATAACCTCCTATATAACTCTCTCTAAGGACGAGAAGGACGAGCTTTAAATTCTCTATAAGAGATATAAAACAGTAGAGAAGGAATATAAGAAGAAGAAGATAGCTTTAACCTCTTTATAAAGCTATATTATAGGTATAGTGGCCAGGAACCTTAATACCTATATACTGGGTATTAACTTAGTATATAATACCCTAGTAGCTCTTAAGGAGAGAGTTGCCCCTACTAATATAGCACGTCAGCTCTACCTATCCACTTAATATGCTAAGGTCAAAAAGGGCCTAAAGAACCAGAACTTTAAGGCCTGGCTATAGCAATAGGAGAAGACGTACAATAACTGTAAAAAGATTAAGCTGCCGGACGTATAAGACGACTAAGCAATTAGAGACTTTTTAATAGCGGTAGAGCCAGTATTACCAAATTAGGCCTTAACGTGGAGGGTCGAATTTAACAAATATAACTAGGCCAGCGACTACGTAATATCTATATATTAACTAGTTAAAATATATTAGAACTATTAAAGATTAGAGACTGCTTAGTAGAAGAATAGAGCTTAGTTTAGTGCCAATATAGTAAGCTTTTAGGGCAAGCCAATTAATAAGACTCCTAAGAACGAGGCTCCTAAAGACAAGGCCCCTACTACTACCCCTTCTAGGACGGCTCGGAAGAAAGATACCCTAACGTGCTACTATAGAGCTATTCACTAGTTTCAAGATTGTCCTTATATTAACGAGTTAGTTTAATTAAAGGACTGGAAATTAGACAAAGCTACGGCTAAGAAGGTTAAGGAAAAGATAACTAACGCCTTAGATTAGACCAAGTCAAAAATTAAGAAGATAAGGCAGTAGGCTTTAGGTAAGGAGGCTCTAGAAAAGGAAGCTATATAGAGCCTAGATTAAGATTAAAAGGACAACCTTAGTACCTTTGCCGTATATTAAATAGGCGCCTATAAAGTAGGCACTAACTATAAGCTACGCGATAGCGTAATTCTTAACAACAGAACCATAATATACGTTATTAATAATTAATTAAGATTTGTCAACGAGCTCTAACTAAGCAATGACTTCGTATATACCGGAATGGGTATTAATCCAATTAAGGGTATAGGAACGGCAGTAATTACTATCTAGACGCCATTGGGTCCTAGAAAGATCTTCTTAGCTAATATAGTATATATACTAGCCTTTTATACAAATTTAGCCTGCCTAAAGAAGTTTAATAAGAAGAATATATAGTAGGATAATAAAAAGAACCTACTATATTATAAAAACGATTATAAGACGTTCGCCTTTTATAAGAGCTATTATAACCAATTAACGCTTAAGTATAACGAACTATAACTAAGGACCCTAAACAAGGCCTTATTTACAATCTAATTGCAAGACCCCCTTCCTAATTAGGAAGTATTAGGCGAACTCTAGTATAAGAAACTAGGCTATATAGGACCCGACGCGATTAAGCATTTACTTTAGGAAGCAGGTGGTACAAAACTTTAAGGTTTAGTAATAATCAACTATAAGACCTATGCTGTTAGCAAGGTTTATAAAATTGTATTAAGAACACCTACTAGTAAGGCAATTAGGCCCTTCTACTAAGTATATATTAACTTATTTCCGGAGATTGTGGCGTATAACGGTCATATCTAGACAATATATTTCTATAATAAATATCTACGTATAAATGAGGTAGAAATCTTTACCTATAAGTTATTAATAACGTAAGCAATTATACAATATTTAAATAGGGTAGAGCATTAATATAACCTAAAGATCGCAATAATTTAAATCAATGGCGAAATATCTCTAGGTGGCAAGTTTAACGCCTAGAAAACTTAAAAAAGAATATTACTAGAGAAACCGGCCCTATATATAAAGTCTTAGAACGGTTCTACTAAACGTTTTTGTTACGAACGCTTTAAGTACAATATTACGACTACTTGGAGAAGAGTTAGAAGAAGCTAGTTAGTTAATACAGGTACGGTCTAGGATGGAACCCGTAGAACCATATGATAAGGAATGGTAAGCGAGTTATATGATGTTATACGCAGTATACGCAGTGTACGCGGTATACACCTACGTACAATACGTATAATACGTATATTACGTACAAGGAGGATTTTATAGGAGTACGGTTGTGTATTTAAGGACCCTCGGTCCCTACCTAGATAGTTCCTTCCTTATAATAATTCTTAGAATATAATTAGAGTTAATCTATTAGGCAACCACTCTACTAGTTATTATTACGTTGTTAACTTACTTATAATACCTATATACCTAGCCTATTAACGAGTCTACCGTAGTTCCTACTATAAAGCTCCGTTACACAATTACTACCACAGTTACGGTTTTAATAAGTTAAATAATATACCACCAAAAGCAGCCACCACAACGCCATTAACGGCGGCAACTACTTTAAGATCAGGTAACGACACCAGTATAGCAGACACTAACTTATAGCAACCTATAACGGTCGGACAACTACAAGAGATAGTTAACCAGCTGACGGAAAATAATGCGGCGTTAGAAAACATGATTAACGGGATAGGCGTAGTAAAGGTTAAGTTACTATTAATTAAAAGGTACTTAGGAGAAAGATTAAAGCTTAAAGGATTCCTTATGTAAATGCACTTTAAGGTAGTATAGGAGGGAGCAAAGCTAGCAATACCTATGGATTAAATAGTATACGCAGGACTATTCTTAATAGGAAAAGCACTTAAATGGTTTAAGCCTTACCTTATAGAGATATAAGTAAACGGCATAACGACCACTAACTAAGAGGTACGGTTTATATTCTTAAGCTAGAATAAATTTATGGAATAACTTATATAGATATTCGGAGACCTAGAGGCAACAACCACGGCGGAAAGAAAACTCTAAGATATTATATAACGAACTTTAGCAATTAAGTATATAACGTAGTTCTAAACGCTAGCAATATAAGTTAAGTAGAATAACAAGGCGCTTATAGCATAGTATAAATAGGGACTTAAGGCTAAAGTCTAGGACGTAATTATTCTAATAGAAGATATGGACACCCTAAGGGAACTAATAGATTAAGTAATAAAGATTAATAATAGGATCTACCAAAGGGAACAGGCTAAGAGGGGCTAGGATAGAGTTCTATAGTTATATAAGACGTAGAGTATATAATAACCTAAGCTAAATTAAAAAATATGGTATAGCGCAGAGCTAATAGACCTAAGTAGTACTAAAGAAACCTATAAGAGATAGAGTAAGAAACTATAGAAACCTAGAGGTTAAGGATTAAGTAATTATAGGACTAGAGAGCATAGGCCAAACTAAGGATCTTAGCAGTAGAAGACGTTTAAGCGGACTCTATAACAAAAGCAATAGTTTAAAGATAGAGCTTATATAAATTACGGAAAATAGGGTTATTTCGCCAGAGACTATAGAAGTAGTTAGAGTTATTACATAGTAAAGGGAACCAGACTAGTAGTATGTAATATATACGTATAGAGGGACGATAGTATGCTGCGAGGAATAAAAGAATATTTAATTAGAAGTTTTACGTTTTATTATAATAACGCATACTGAATTTATAAAGACGCTAAATACGGTGCAAGCTATTAGCCATAAGAGCTAGAGTTAAGAGGACTTAAAGGAACTAAAGAGTTAGATAAAGAATAAGATTAACTCTATAAGCTAGATTAAGATATTATAGTAACATACGGATAAAGATTAGTAACAATAACAATAGAGTTAGAGTACTTATTAATTAATAGCAATAAGGACAGTAAGGGAACTAACTAGGGGTATCTAAACCTTAATAACGCAATAGAAGTAGAGACTAAAACCGCCATAAAGTAAGGTTTAGTAACGGGTATTATAACACCATTAGATACGGCATCCATCGCTTTATAAGACGGAAGGAGTAATATCTAGAGATAATTAAGTAAGCAGACAACTGCTAGTGCTAGCTTACTACTTAATAAAGGCAAAAGGCTAAAGGCTTAAGATTCTTAAAACGAGATATAAGATAACTAAGATTCTTAAGATAAAATAAGGCAAGCTTAAGGACCTATAACGGACAATAACTAATGGGATAGAGCAACAGCTTAGTTCAGCAATATACAAATAAGCTTAGGACGAAGTTTCCTAAAGGTATAAGATTTTTAAGACGAGATAAGTAAGATCCAGGACTCTTAAGACGAGATGAAAACACTAGTAAAGCCTAGTTAGACTAAGGCTGGAGCAAAGCTTAAGATAGAGGTAAGCTCAGGATTGAGAATCTAAAGGGGTTAAGAATTCGGAGTACAAATAAGGACACCCGCAAGAAAGAAGTAAGAGACTTCTTTATAGATTAGAGAATCTATAATATAAATAGTAGTTAGATTGGGAGACAGATATATAGACCTAGAAGACTTACTAGGCGAACGCAGTGTTTAACCTAAAGATTAAAAAGTTAATACTATAATTAAGAAGCAAGAAGACTTTAAGGATCCACTCGCAAGACGCGAAAGGAAAAAAACTATAGATAAGTTCAGAGCAAGAATCCTCGTATAGTAAGAAAAGAAACTAAATATAAGATCTAGCACACTAGGTTATATAAGGGACAAAGCACCCGTATAAAGAATTACTAATAGGCCAAAAACAGGCACACTAAGAGCTAAGTAGCTTACCGAACTAGAAAATAAAGAGGATCTAGGGATTCTAACTAGGTTTAAGGAACAATATATAAAAGGCTATTATAACGCAGTAATAAGAAGATACTTCCTTACGGATAAGCCGTATACACTCTAGTAGCTGTATTAAAAGTGGTATAGGCAAAGATATAACGATGAGTAGGAAGATTTCTATATATAGTTAGACAAAAGAGTTATCTAAGACCACCCGATTACGGAAAAAGCGATAAATCATATTAAGGGAGCCTTAATTATAATATTAAAGGATCTAGAGGAACAATTAAAGGACTAGAGAAGCGAGAAGCACGTCTTAGTACCTATAAATAAAGTTATAACGTTCAGATCAATGCGACAGAGGTTTAAACTTAAGGATAAAAATAAGTCAAGAGTTAACCCAAAGCACGCGGTATATCACACGCTATTATAGATTGCATGTGTAGATAATATATATAAAATGCACAAAAATCCAAAAGAGAAAAACTGGAAATACCCTATAAGGATATATTGGGCGCCAGATAAGCGATAGTATAAGAATGCTAAGTATATACACGGCTGGCATCTAGTAGAAGTTTAGGAGTTAGGAGACTTAACACTTTAACTAGGAAGATTCCTTACGGAAGAATGCCTAGATAGATAACAATAGTGGGAATATCTAGAGAACACCTATCTATAGCATATTAAAGATAAAAAGCGGACTAAGTATTAGCTAAAGAATAAGTTAAGTGTATAAGGATTAAACAACCAATAGTTGGGAAAAGTAGAGGCCCATAGGACCAAAGGGAGCCAGTGGTAGAGCCTTAGACCCTTAAAGGAATTTAAGAACGACACCTAAATTTAAGAGTTAATTAGCAAAATCAATAGTTTAAAGCATTAGTAGATAGTAAAGCGACACAAAACTATATCTTACTAACAGCAGTTAAAAGGATGGGGCTACTATATAGGCAAAAAGAGCACCCCTATCTATTAGTAATAATTTTAGGAGATCTAATAGCCTATAGAGGAGGCATTATCAATCTTAAAACAGGACTAATTTAGATAACCATTAAAGGGAGATAAGTTAAGATATCTTTTAATATATTACCATTAGGGAATAATAAGGCAGTATTAGGAATGCCTTAGTTATAGGAATATAATCTAAGGATCGATTAGGTTACAGGTTAAGTTAATATTAAAGATATATAATAACGTAAGATGCGATAACAAACTAAGTTAGTATAGTACTAAGTCGGAGTAATATACAAGGAGACTAATTAAGGATTAAGTTATATACTAAAGAGATACCACAAGTATGGCAAGAAGCTATAGTTACTAAAAAGTAAAAAGCTGTTAAATTATACAGCATGGGACTATAAGATAGAGTTAGAACTAGGAATGAGTTTAAGGTTCTACCCAACTTATAAGTTAATAGAAAAAGAGTTATAGGCACTTAAGAAGTTTATCCAGAAAACCCTTTAAAAGGGATACATTAGACCATTGTAGTTATTAGCGGGATATCTAGTACTATTTATACCAAAGAAGAATGGAAAACTTAGGCTATGCATTAACTATAGACAGTTAAACAGCATTACTAGGAAGGATAGGTATCCTTTACCCTTAATTAGCGAAATCTAAGATAGGATCGGCAACGTACAAATCTTTATTAAGATAGATCTAAGATAGGCGTACTATTAGATTAGAATTAAGGAAGGCAACGAATAGAAGGCAGCCTTTAGGTTAAAAGAAGGACTATACAAACTACTAGTTATGCAATTTAGGCTTATAAACGCACCAGCGACGTTTTAGAAGCGTATTAACAATATATTAAGAGAATACTTAGATGAATTTGTTATGGCATACCTTAACAATATTATTATCTACTTAATAAACAAGGAAGAATATAGAGAACACGTTAAATAGGTCTTAAAGAGACTATAAGAAGAATAGATGCCAGTAGCAATTAAGAAATGCGAATTCTTTACTAGAAAGACAGATTTTATCAGATTTATTATTAAACTAGGCTAACTTAGTATAGATCTAAAGGAGATCAAGGCTATAGTAAATTGGCAAGAACTAGAAAATGTAACACAGTTAAGGTTATTTTTAGGGTTCTGCAACTACTATAAAAGGTTTATAGCTTAATAGTTAAGGGATATTAAGCCACTTATAAAATTAATAAAGAAGGAAGAACTATAGGTATAGGGAGAGGAACAAAAGGAACTGTTTAAGAAAGTTAAACAGTTATTCACCTAGGAGCCAGTTCTTAAAATCTATCAGCTATAGTTAGAGACAGTAGTTAAAACGGATGTATTAGACTATGTACTAGGAGCGTGCTTTCTATAGAAATATAAAGATAGATAGCACCTAGTGGTATACTATAGTTAAAAGATAACACCACTAGAACTAAACTATAACATCTATAATAAGGAGTTATTAGGTATAGTCGCAGTACTAAAGGAATAGAGATTATTCTTACAAGGTATAGAGAAACTATTTGTAGTTAAGACGGATTATAAGAACCTAACGGGGTTCCTAACAACGAAAGAACTTAATTACAGACAGGTTAGATAGGCGGAGATACTTACAGAATACTATTTTAAGATTTAGCATACTAAGGGTATAGAGAATGCATAAGCGGATACTCTAAGTAGAAAAGCTAAACTATAAAACGACGAAAAGCCATTAGGGGCTTTGTTGCGAAGGGATATAGATAGATTAATTAGGTACAATTATCCAAAGATCGCAGCAATATAAGAAAAGGAGATCCATAAATCACTAGAGAGTGATTAAATATAAAAAATCCTAGACGTATAAATAGAGGATTTAGACTTAGAGTAGTACAAAAATTAAGAAGCGATATACGTACCAAGATCTATTGCAAAAGAGTTTATTAAGTTATTTTATAAAGGACCAACTTAAGAACACAACGGAGCTACAGGCTTAGTGTTAAGACTTTAAGAGGAGTATATTATTAATGGAATCTAGGGATTAGCTAGGCAAGTTATAAAAGAATATTTAGATTGCTAAAGGAATAAACTAACGAGGCATAAGCTATATAGAGAGCTACAACCTATTAAAATACTAGAGAGACCATAGGAGGTCATATTATAGGACTTTATTATTAAGTTACTAAAGTTAAGAGATCCTATCACCAGATAAGATTATAACGTAATCTTAGTAATAGTAGATAAGCTTACGAAGTGGGGATACTTTATAGCATATTCAGAAGAAATATTAGCGGAAGATGTCGCTAAAATCTATATTAAAGAAGTGTTTATAAGACATAGAGTACTAAGTAAGATTATATCGGACAGAGATCTAAGATTCGTAGCAGTATTTTGGGAAGTATTCTTAGCAGAGTAAGGAGTTTAAGCAGCAACTTCTACCGTATATTATTTACAGACAGACGGTTAAACAGAAAGATTAAATTAGACACTAGAACAGTATCTAAGGCATTATGTTAATTATATATAGAATAATTAGGTATTGCTATTACCAGTTATATAGTTTGCATATAATATAACACCACAAGAAGAAATAGGCACGTTACTATTTAAGGCAAATTACAGATATAAGCTAAGGACCTTATTATCGCTATGTTAAGTAAAGAAAATAAGTAATATAGTAAAGCAAAGAATGGAGATACTAATAAATCTTTATATAAACCTTATGGAAATAGCTAAGGTGGTACAGCAGAGAATAAAAAAGTACTACGACGCTAAGAGATCTAAGGGACTAGATCTTAAGGAGGGAGATAAAGTATGGCTACTATATAAAAATTTTAAGAGTTGATAATTAAGTAAGAAGTTAGACTATATTAAACTAGGACCTTTTAAGATTATAAAGAGGATTTCACCAGTTATATTTAAGTTAAATCTACTAGCCAGAATAAAGATCTACCCTATATAGTATATTGTAATGCTAGAGCTAGTATATAGGAATATTAAGCCACTAGTTTATAAAGCAGACACGTATAGAGGATAAGAGGAAGACAAATAGTAAGTTTTAAAGATTATTAGTTATAAGGATATAGACGATAAAATATAGTATGAAGTAAAGTGGATAGGCTACGATAAGACTACCTAGGAGCTACTAGAGAACCTAAAGAACGCTATAGAAAAGGTACAGGAGTATTAGAAGAGAAAAGGTCAGGTAATATTAATAAAGGGGAATCGCCAAAGAATAAGTCACCTAAGGGGGACCCAGGAAGAGCGACTGCTGAACTACTTAAAGTTATTTCCTTCTCTATTAGAAGAAAATCTATCCTTTTATTACTAAGTTTCTGTAAACCTTATTCCACAAGTTTCTACTCCTTAGAACGAACCTTTTCGTAAACTTTCTTAAAATGAATTAACTAAGCGGACGCAGCAAGACGAGAATTAAAAGCCCGTTATTAAGTATTAGCAGCCTCCTTTTTAGCGTTATATAAATAATAAAGTTCCGCTAAGGCGACGGACAGTTTATTATTAAGCTTCGCAGCAGCAAATTAAACATAAGACCCTATAATAAATTACTTAGGGAACTTAGAGACTATTAAGAGTTATAGGACGCGTATACTTAGCGTTAGAAGTAGAGCGAACATCGTAGGACAATTAAATGTTTGCTTTAGTGCACTCTAAGTAGAAAGAGGGTTGTTGAGACAATGGACTCGCTATCGCGACATATACTAACCCCGCCTTTAAATAACAAGAATATAGAGATAGCATAATCTTACTAAGTAATAGTATTGCAGCAACAGTGCGGGCATAACGTTGCGCTTATAAGGAAGAAGAGGCTTTAGGCATTATAAGTAACGATATTAACTAAATTAATTAGACGGATATTACACCTCTAGTAAACAACTTAGAGATACTAGGTATCTTCAAGGACAAAGATAAAGAGGAGGGAGATAGTGTTACGAACGCTTTAAGTACAATATTATAACTACTTAGAAAAGAGTTAGAAGAAGCTAGTTGGTTAATATTTATACGGTCTAGGATAGAACCCATAGAACTATGTAATGAGGAATAGTAAGTAAGTTATATAATATTATACGCAGTATACGCAGTGTACGCGGTATACGCCTACGTATAACACGTATAACACGTATATTACGTATAAGGAGGATTTTATAGGAGTACGGTTGTGTATTTAAGAACCCTTAATCCCTACCTAGATAGTTCCTTCCTTGTAGTAATTCTTAGAATATAATTAGAGTTAATCTGTTAGGTAACTACTCTACTAGTTATTATTACGTTATTAACTTACTTACAATACCTATATACCTAGCCTATTAACGAGTTTACCGTAGTTCCTGCTATAAGGCTCCGTTACAGTTTTAGGGGGGTAATTATTATTAAGTCCTGTTATATGCGAATTAAAGCTTAACTAACGTGTTTTACCACTCATTCGTTAACCCTAGTCATTTGACACCTTAAAAAACTCACCAAAAATTAGGAAATTTATATTTTAATAATTTAGATTTAGACTTTTATATACACTTTATAGCTTCTATTAAAGTTGTATAATAATTAGTTTAGTAGTTTTTAAGATATAGTGATTTAGCTTTATTTTAGCCCCCAAATTATAATATCTTAAAAACTACTAAACTAATTATTATACAACTTTAATAGAAGCTACAAAGTGTATATACATCAGGAAATTTTTTTTTAGGCGTGTTGTTGCAGTTTGCGGCAAGTTGGTCTGCGGGCATGTAGACCATGCAGGCATATGGACCACCCCATTAAAATCGCGAAAGACGCGACGCGTTATACAACTACAACCTCAATAGCCACCCTATAACAGGAAAACCCCCTTTTTCGAGAAGGCAGACTTTTTCTATCTATTAATGCCTATAAGCAAGGCCAATTTACGAGTTTCCAAAAGGCCACCGCCACGTATAACGTACCTAGGACGATAGTAGGACGACGTGCCAAAGGCACCCAGCCAAAGCGCGGTTCTATTACATTAAATCGCCGGCTTATACTAGTATAAGAAGAGAGCCTTAAGCAGTGGATTCTATTAATGGATTAACGCGGTATACTACTACGAAACGCGACCGTACGGTAGATAGCTAGCCTACTAGCTACCCAACACCCTGGCTTATAACTAGTTAGCGAGCGATAGTATATAACTTTATAAAGCGCCACGACAACCTATAATCTAAATAGAATCGTAAGTGTAACTACCAGTATGCTAAATGCGAAGATCCTGTGCTTATTCGGGCCTGGTTTAAACGCGTTTTAGATATAAAGATATAATATAGGATTCTTAATAAAGATACCTGGAATTTTAATAAGACTAGTTTCTAGATGTATGTTATTATAACTGCGAGAGTTATTACTAGAACTAAAAGGGCTGGCTGGCCTAAAATAATATAGCTAGGCAATTAAGAATGGGTTACGATTATTAAATATATTAATGCGTTAGGGGGTGCAATTCTACCACTTATTATCTTTAAGGCAGTAATATACTAAGCTACTTAGTACAAGGACGACATTATTCCATATAACTGGTTAATTAGTGTTAGCGATAATGGCTAGATAATAAACGAGATTAGCCTTACCTGGCTAAATCTATTCTATAAGCATATAAAGGATCGCACTATTAGCACGTATCGGCTGCTTATACTAGACGGCCACGGCAGCCACGTTAACCCCGAATTTAACTAGTTCTGCCTAGATTATAAGATTATTATTATCTATATACCGGCGCATTCGTCGCATCTACTATAGCCACTTAACGTAGGCTGTTTCTTAGCACTAAAGTAGGCCTACGGACGCGGCGTTAAATAGATAATAGGCCGCGGCGTTAACTATATCGATAAACTCGAATTCCTGCCGCTGTATAGGCAGGCTAGGCAAATAGCGCTGCATTAAAACAATATACGGGCAGGATTTGCAGCTACTAGCCTCGTTCTATATAGCCCTAATTACATGCTATCGCAGCTATATACTAAATTTTAGACACTATTACCCTAACGTTGTCTGCCGTTAGATGCATCTTAGGTAGCTAAAATACCTTATAATATTACTAAGCTATAGAAGCAGACGGCCTTACTAGGGCGCTATCTTAAACGCCGTATATATAGTCCACCAAGCCTAACAGAATAAGTACTTGGCCAGCTTATTAAGGGGTGCGAAATAGCAATATTAAGTGCTATGCTGCTTATAAACGAAAATAAGAAGTTATATATGTTGTTTTCACCCGATATTACATTACATACATCACGTAATTGTGTCACGTGACTTGGTTGTCTTTAACCTTTACTCTAACCTCCAACTTAGATAGTCCAATTAATTACTTAATACACTACTTAATATTCTGTAATCATGCTCGCCTTAACCTGCGCATTTAACAGGTTATGAGCCCGGTTAGCTTAACGCAACTTACGCCTTTTTATTATTAGTTTCGAGTTAAACATGCCCTCTAGCGTCCTTGTACCTTGAGACTTAAATTAACACAAAAACGCGTTTAAACCTTAACTCCTTTTAACGTACATTGCTTGCTCCTTAGCTTTTACAAGCTTAAGCCTTGTTCTTATAAGCTACCAGCCTTATAAGCAACTTACCTTACGAGCTACCTTACGAGCTACCTCACGAGCTACCTTACGAGCTGTCTGCCTTACGAGCTGCCTGCCTCACGAGCTATCCGCTTCACAAGTCTTTAAGCTACAGGGCATCTAATATACCCTAAAAAAGACCTATCGGCATATACAATTGCAATGACTTAAAGGACACGTATTAGTGGTTAACGATTGGATCTACTAACACTAATACTAATACCAAATTCTTTAAAGAACACTTATTGCTAAGGCGCTAGTAGTAAGCGAGCCAATAGCGATTTTCTATACCGGGCATAGAAAATCCTAATTGGCTGGTACAACGGCATAGCAGAATTTGGCAGAATTTGGCAGTAGTGGACAATAACGACTGTACTAAGTCGGATAAGAACATACTATAACTATTAGAAAGTCTTCGTCCTTAAAAATTATTACCGCTTTATCCTTATCTCTTAACCTATATACTAATACTATATCAGAAACTCTTACCGACAAGAAACGTCTTGGCATTGTCCTTAAAGGTTAAGATAACTACCTTTTATAGTCCACCAAAAAACGCTATAAGCTTTGTTTAAGAGCGCTCTGGAAGTATATTACCGGCAAAGCAACTGCTTTAGCTAATAATGCCTCCTCAAAAGACAAAGAAAAATATACTCTTAGGGAATCTTAAGCTTTCTGGTTAATATACAAATCGGTTAGCCTTAAACTTCAATCGTATATTAAAAACCAAACGGTAAAGCATGCCTAGGAAATACTTAAGGGACTATATATAAAAGCCGGCTAGGTCTCTTACCACCTCGGACTTAAGGCGCTTATTAATACGCGTTTAAGCGACTCCCTTAAGGAATATTGCACTAAATATAAAGCTGCTGCTAAATAGATAAAGCAACTTTTTAAGAAAATACCTTACTTAAACGTGACTTATACTAGGCCTACACGAAATAGGGTAATAGATACTTAAATAACTAGTATCTTCCTTTATAACTTGGGTGATTACTATTAGAACTTCCGCGACAGTAAAATTATGCCTAGTTATAAAGAGAATACGCCTCCCGCTTTTAACAATCTTATTATAAAACTCCTTAGCCTTAAACTCTATAAGGAAGCCCATTAACTAGTTAACAATAAGTCATCCACAATGTTACTAGGCGCTTAGTTACTCCTAAATCGATCTTATATAGCACCCGTCGCTATACCTAAAAAAAGATAGTATAACTTTTATAAGTCACCTAATTACTAGACTTACAACTATAGGGCTATAAAGACACCTACTAGCAAACCCAAGAGTAAGAAAAGGCGCTTTACCTAGAATGGAACTCCTCTACCTAACTAAAGCGATAATTGACTGGCCGACTTCTTAAACAATTATAAAAGGATCCTCGTGCTTTATAATACAGTAGATCCTTAACTAAAAGGATAGTACTTTAATACTGGAGTAATATACCATACTTGTAAGGATTATAAGCTTTTTAGGAGCTTTTGAGAATGTAGGATTAAAGTTAACTCTGCTACTGGCATTACCTACTGTAAGCTTTGCAGTGTGTGGGAATTGAACGAGCAACTTGATTGTAAATCTATGGGAATCAAGTGATATAAATACATGAAAGTAGACCGAGTCGGTGAGCGAGTCAAGGGCTAGGCAACTAAAACAAGGTGGTACGCTAGTGAGACAAATGACGTTTTGACATGGTACCGGTAGTCGGTTACACACCCCCCCAGATTTGACGGTGTAGTCAAAGCTGTAGAAAGAAAAATGAAGGCAGAAACCATACTCCCCAGCTTTATATCTCTGGACATAGAGCTGTATTCAAAGAGATGTCCTCCATAGCCTCTCAGGAGACTATATTCGAAAAGGTGTCCTCCCCAGCCTCTCAGGAGACTGTATTCAAAGAGGTGTAGTGATTTGATCTGCATTTGAGGCAGTTAATTGATCTGTGCTTAGGGTAGTCATTTGATCTGTAACCGAGGTAGATGTTTTGATCTGTATTCGAGGTAGTCATTTGGGCTGTAGCCATATGAGCTGTAATCGAGGTAGATCTGGTGGTAGTCACTTGGTGACTCTGGTGACGTTAAGACGTCGTATCTGG
>Ga0307515_10003768_pt1 | contig 31758 bp, 27 predicted proteins | sample 17_EM_MG_FD_194513 | JGI IMG/M metagenome (GOLD analysis project Ga0307515, IMG submission 194513) | Populus trichocarpa ectomycorrhiza microbial communities from riparian zone in the Pacific Northwest, United States - 17_EM | ecosystem: Host-associated > Plants > Roots > Unclassified | place...
GCACGGCCCACCTGAAAGGCGTACATCCTACATCACCATCACATCGTTGAGATTTCAGTGTCGACGGAGCACCACCAGCGGATATCTTGCTCATACACAGCCTGTAATGGTGCCGTAGGAATAACTTCAACATTCATTTTACAAGTATGAGCAAGGGGCACAAGTCGTTCACTAACCTTGACGAGTCAGCTAGGGAGTCACCCTATGATAACCTAACTACGTGGTCTAGGACCCGGTCAATTCGGTATTCACTTATCACCCACTATTGTAGCAATTGTCCGTGGGTATCGCATACTTGAGGCAAATGACCTGGTGTTCCGGTTGGGCGGCCTGACATCTGTGAGATTGGTAAGTCGCCAGTGCTAGAATAGAGGACGGCTTCAGGAAGATTACATGTCAGATAACGAGCCATCCGTTAGATTAAGAATTTACATTCTGACCTCTGGAGTTGATTCTTAGAGGGGAGTTGTGGTCGTATCGTTAGATAAAAATTTATAAAAACAGAATTACGTTTAAATTCAAATTCTGACGTCCAGGGGTTGATTCTCCTTTCCTACAGATGTATATCCCGTCACATTTGACTAAGCGGCTTTGGTTTTCAGTCCTCTTCGCTTGATTTTGGGCATGTACGATGGTTCTCGTGTGGTTACCTAGGGTTACAGTGACAGATTGGTCCAACAGAGTCAAGAGGAACTGGACTCGGTGTTGAGTACCGCACGGAAACTAGATGTCGAGAGTTGTGGACTGGAAAATTAAGCGTTGAGAGGCGATCGAACCATCGAACAGGGTGAGCCGAAGAAGTTTCTTGAGGTTTTCGAGTGGAAGTTGATTGTCGATAGCGAGGCAAGAGTCAATGAAACAGCCCGTAGATCCAGAATCGGGAAGTGTAGAGGTTTTCTTTTAGAATTTCCATATTTTCTGAGAGATAGAGAGCGGACGGCGAGTAGAAGGAGGCGGCATTGAGCATCCCTTTCTCGTAGAGGTGCCTGCCTAGTATCAAAAGCTATCTGTTAGATACAAAGGGTAGTAAGGGTCGATCGACGGTATTAGGCGCTTCCGTACATAGGATAAGGAACTGAAGGTCGATCGTGTCTTAATTGAGGACAAGGAACGCTTCCAGTACTTGCGCCGATACAAGAACGAGGGGATGCTCGATGCCTTGACTATTTGCGGATCAGCTTCTATGGCTGGCCCGGATCGGAAATCGAAGCGCGTTCGTTCGTTGTACGGGCTCAAGGGATTGCGTCGCTGCCGGATCGTTGTGCCCATATCCACACGCGACCTAAATTCACCCTCCATCTCCGGGGTTCCTTCTTCCAGGGAATGTGCTAATCGTCAGGAAGGTGGATCGAGCTCCAGCGATTAGGTTTCCGATGAGGTATCGAGTTTGCCGACAATGCTTGGGGAGAGTCCGAGAATGAAGAGGAGGATGGGTTGAGCAGTTATAAGTGAGTGACTCGCCATTATAACGCAGCTAATGTAAGCGCAATTCACAGTAGTGGCACAATGCCTGTGGACCGGCCGTTTTTGAGGGTGTTGTTTATGATACACCTCAGTAAGTGGTGGTCCAGGACCGTCGTCGGGGGTGGTGGCAAGAACGCAGTCTGACGGGTTAGTGGAGATGGGTACCGAACGCGATTGTTTTGGAGTCTATAATGTAGGGTGGAGGCGGTGAATGTTCGCGATCCTCGAACGTGTTGCAGTTGAGAGAGACTTAGTCTCGTATCCATATTTATAGAGCCACTTGTCACATTGTAATCTCACACCGGCGACTTACCGGTGACTTCCGGTGTAAGGCCTCCCCAGCCTCACCCTCAAAAAAGAGCCTCGCGACTCCACATGAACGTTTACACGCATATCAACGCCTCATCATCGCAAATTTCAGCCATTGATTTTAATTCCCGATAGGATCGCAGCCTTCTCCCTCTCGCGTTCCCCGGCACAGCCCGCTTCTCGTCGGATTTCCAGCCTCAACACAAACACCCTCGATACCTCGAGGTCGCTCACAACGCCTTGTACGCTTCGGGCCGTCCCTCAACGAGGAGTTGTGAACCGGTGCAATTGACGTGAGAGTTCATAGATGTGGGTAGCGAGAGGGTATTGCGCGCGTTGCCAGGATGGAGGCGACCCGCTCCATGGGGGAGCGAGTGAGCTATCGAATGCATTGGTTTACTGGGTGGTGGTCACCAAGTAAAAAGGTATCTTAAAGCCGAATACACACCGTCCCCAGATGGCTGAAAAATACAACTAAAATCGCCCCGGCTGCATGCCGGGGCCAGGTGTGAACCCTTGATCACTAAGTGCAATACCTGCTAGATAGATCCACACCTCTTGCGGCTGTCCATTAACAATCCAGCCCTACCGCACCACCGCATTATGCACGACGTCGAGCGGCTCCTCCAATGCCTAGAGGAGCGCCGCAGGTGCGGTTGACTCCAGACTGTTGAATATTCCAGAGCTCCATTCGGCGTCTCTGAAAGGACTTCCTGTGATAAGCAACTCAGTGGTGTCATGTCCCGATCAATAATGATGGTTGGGACTCCAATAACCGAAAGAGCAACTAAAGCCAAACTACATGCGGATGTTCAGCGACAAAAAGGCTAAGAAGGTGCATTTTTAAACATCTGAGTCCATGAGGTTCCAAACACAAAGTCGCCAAAGTCAAGAGAAACGGAACGTCTATGAGATGTAAGGGGGATTGTCAGGAGGGCAGGTGAATGCAACCCTGCACGACAGTCGTGGGGTACCCAGTAGAGTAAGCCACCCTCTGAGCCCCTGACCCAACCATCCTTGTCGGGCTTTGCAAAAAACTCAGCATGGATTGGGTTACAAGAGACCGTGTGCTGCACGCCAGAAGAGTAATCAATAGACTGGGCTGGGTAGGTATGCGACTCGCGAAGCCTGCCGACTCCTGTACTAACCTCAGAATCCCAAATTCTAATGGTGCGGTCATCGGAACCGGAGATGATACGCCGTCCATCAGGAGAGTAAACGACGGACCGCACCCAGTCAGTGTGTCCCTTGAGAGGACCGCCGACTGAGGCGCCAGTCTTGGCATCCCAGATTCGAACGGTGTGGTCGTCGGATCCGGAGACGATGCACCGCCCATCCGGGGAGTAGGCAACAGACCGCACCCAGTCAGTGTGCCCATGGAGAGGAGTTCCGGCTGAAACGCCAGTCTCGGCATCCCAGATTCGAATAGTGCTGTCGGAGGATCCGGATATGATGTGCTGTCCATCTGGAGAGTAAGCGACGGACAGCACCAAGTCAGTGTGCCCCTTGAGAGGATCGCCGACCGAAGCCCCAGTCTCGGCATTCCAAATTCTAATGGTGCAGTCGAAGGATCCAGAGACGATGCATCGCCCGTCAGGAGAGCAAGCAATGGACCACACCCGGTCAGTGTGCCCCTCGAGAGGATTTCCGGCTGAAGCGCCAGTCTTGGCATCCCAGATTCGAATAGTCTTGTCTTCGGATCCGGAGATGATGTGCTGTTCATCGGGAGAGTAAGCGACGGACCACACAGCGCCAGTGTGCCCCTTGAAAGGATCGCCGACCGAAGCGCCAGTCTCGGTATCCCAGACTCGAATGGTGCGGTCGCAGGATCCGGAGACAATGCGCCGCCCATCAGCGGAGTAAGCAACGGACCACACCCAGTCAGTGTGCCCCTCGAGAGGATTTCCGACTGAAGCGCCAGTCTTGGCATCCCAGATTCGAATAGTGTGGTCGGAGGATCCAGAGATGATGTGCTGCCCATCGGGGGAGTATCTGACAGAATTCACACCCTCATTGTGCTCTCTGAGGTGCTCGCCAACCGAAGTGCCAGTCTCGGGATCCCAGGTTCGAATGGTGCAGTCGTCGGATCCGGAGACGATGCGCCGTCCATCAGGAGAGTAAGCAACGGACCGCACCAATTCAGTGTGCCCATCGAGAGGATTTCCGACTGAAGCGCCAGTCTCGGCATCCCAGATTCGAATAGTGTGGTCGCCGGACCCGGAGATGATGTGCTGCCCATCGGGAGAGTATGTAACAGAACAAACACCCTCATTATGCCCAATAAGTTGCTCGCCAACGGAAGCACTGCTCTCGGCACCCCAGATTCGAATGGTGCGGTCGAAGGATCCAGAGACGATGCGCCGTCCATCAGGAGAGTAAGCAACGGACCGCACCCTGCCAGTGTGCCCATCGAGAGGAGTTCCGGCTGAAGTGCCAGTCTCGGCATCCCAGATTCGAATAGTGTAGTCGTCGGATCCGGAGATGATGTGCCGTCCATCGGGAGAGAAAGCGACGGACAGCACAGCGCCAGTGTGCCCCTTGAGAGGATCACCGACCAAAGCCCCAGTCTCGGCATCCTGGATTCGAATGGTGCAGTCTTTGGATCCGGAGACAATGCGCCGCCCATCAGGGGAGTAAGCAACGGACCACACCCAGTCAGTGTGCCCCTCGAGAGGATTTCCGACCGAAGCGCCAGTCTCAGCATCCCAGATTCGAATGGTGCCGTCGTCGGATCCGGAGATGATGTGCTGCCCATCGGGAGAGTATGCAACAGAATTCACATCCCCATTATGCCCTGTAAGATGCTCGCCAACCACAGCACCAGATTCTGCATCCCAGATCCGAATCGTCTCGTCGAGGGATCCAGTGACAACGCGGGTCCCATCCGGGGAATAACACACACTCATGATGGCCCCCGTGTGTCCAGTCCACTTCAATGGCGGTGCTGGCCATGACGACAGGTTCCCCGCTTGTACATTGATGGCACTAGTGAATGTTCGGCTCAAGGTCCGCGATAATGGGGACTGTGAGGGCAAGAATGGTCGTGTCGAAATATAGATGTGTGGAGCACTGATGGAGATAGGAGTGTGAAAAGTGATCAGGAAATGACGAATATCCTGAATTCTCTCAAGAAGCGTTGAATCCACATCCTACAGCCAATTCGAATCAGCTTGGAATCAAACTGGTAGCATGCTGGTTGTACTCACCCTGACCCAGGAGAGCAACCTTCGAATGCTTTGAGCGCCAATTGGGACCATCCCCATAATGCTCAACACCTCAATCCAAAATAATGGGTACAATCCCCCAAAGAAGGTCTTCAAGCCTCCCAACACCAATAGGCGCTCATTGCGGTTCGCTGAAGAGCAAAGGTGGTTCGACCAGTGGAGACAGCTATACTGCAAGGCGTCGGAAATGTTCTGATTCACTCGGGATGGGAGGTCGCTAATGTCTGCATTGGCGAGCCGAGAATCTTCGAGATTACAGATATTGAAGCGGAGCCCTTTTATCATCATCTCGAGGCAGGCGATACCCAGCTGTGCGTGCGCCTCGAGCAGGTTGACCTGGTACTCGCAGCGATTGCTGAGAAAGAAATCGGAAATTGACAAATGTCGGACACGAATTGCTCCATTGGCCCCTTTGTCTCGATATAGCAAAGAGCTGAGGGTATCCACCCACTTCTCAATTAGATTGGGTTTCACTCCTGTCAGCTTTGCAATCGGCTCTTCGCACAGTGGGTGGTATTGAGCTGTTACAATCACTACTATCATCCGCCAAATCCCACCACTCTTACTGTGCGCTTTCAGGATTCTCGAATAGAGTCCGTATAGGGACTCCAAGCCAGTCCCGGCTGATCCTTGTAGGGCTTCCTTCAAAGACTCTTCGGCGTCCTCACATTCCTCCAATGCGAGAGTAAGAGTCTTGATGAAGATGAAAAGACCGTTCGCGCGAGAGATAAGCTCGTTGAAGTCCGATTCTTCTGGCCAAGCCGTGCGGATACGGCAATGCGAAGCCACCAAGGCGAACTGGCTTCGGGCGAAGGTTCGCAAATCATCACTGGCTTTCTGATCGGCGGTCAGATCGTACGATGAATGTGACGAGCCAGTGAGACCACGAAAGAAGCGTTCGATATCGGCTTCGGGTCTACTGGTGATGATAATCTTGAGCCACGGAGCGAGTGCGGCTGCGTCGGTCAGGGCCTTTAGGACGTCTTGGCGACTTCGATTGTTGCCGGACTCATCAAGTGCGTCAATGACAAAGGCGCAAGGATGCTCATTGGGTTGGCTAGGCATCGAGCGGATGAAATCGAGGAAGTGTGTGTCTGTCATCGACTCCGTTGTCAGGTTTGGTCTACTACGAAGTTGTTCTGCCACAATCTTTCGAAAAGTCGGGAAGATTTCGGCGAGTTTATAGATGAGAGTGGGAAGGATGTTTCTAGGTTCGCTCGAATTTGTGTCATCTCTCTGGCAGAAAAACGCTCCAATGAGTTGATTTCGCTCATCGAGTGTTTTACAGATTGAATGAGACAACGATGTCTTGCCGATTCCGGGTAAGCCGTAGATCCAGTATGTATTGTTCGACCCCGATCCATTGGTTACCCAGGCAGTGACTTGATCGAGGATAGATTGGCGGGTGCCCTCCATGCAGCAGAGCGTATGGTCATAGCTGGTCCTGGTGGGTTTAAGCCGCTTCTCAAGCAAGAGGTCTTGCTGAACTAATTCTATACAAACCAATTGAGAATACAGTATCATCAGATTGAGGTCAATGCTTACTGGACTCCTTAGCTAGGCGGAGGGTCTCAACATCCATTGCACGGTCGAAATCTTCAATGACCTTGGTCAACTCTTTGCTCATTTCTTCAATCCGATGCGGGTGCGTCAGCCCACTCAACGTCCTCTCTGCGATCATTAGCATTGCGAGATTCAAAAAGGCCGACTGCTTACCAAAACGCCCGCGTTTGACATAGTCGAACGAACACTCTGCGACGTTTTCCATCACCTTGAACATTTTTGAGATTGTGCTCTTCAAGATTTTTGTCTCTTCATCGCTGATCTCGTCTGCGACTTTGTCCGCAAAAAACAAAATGCGCTCCAACCGATCCAACAAGTCTAATGGCATCTGGTCGTACTTGTTCTGTTCCTGCAAGAGCTAGTGCAGACGGGCGTCACCTCTGTTTCTGACGCGCAAGAGAGGACACAGACCTCAAACGTGACTTGGGCAACACTGAAGGCAGCCTTCGCGATCTCATTCAACTAAAATGCGTCAATATCCAGATTGTTTTGATATGGGAAACTGAGAACCGACCTCCGAGAATGCAGCCCCGAATTTAATCACCTTTTCCAAAGCCTTCTCCGTCGATTCTGTCATCAGTGGGGAGTAATCCTTTAACATATTTGCGAGTTTAAGGAGCGAGGAGCGTAGAGAATCCGTCTGTGCGAACAGTATAAGCAGCCTGCGGTGGACAATTGTCAGAAAACGAACGGTAACTTCTGCAGAGAATTGTAATTCCAGTGAGTAACTGTGTTTCCCAGCAACAATGTCCGCTGCGTCCTCTCGGTTAGCGATGAAGGGACTGGTTCGTGCTTCCAACTGACCCGGTACTGAGAACTCGTGGGCTGTGGTGTTCCCATAATCCTTGAAAAGTGCTTCACAGTCGATCTCTGTGGTTCCCTGTTCCTTCTTCTTCTTCCACCACTTGCTCTGCACTTGGATCTCAACGCGCATGTGGGATGTCGGAGATGCACCTCTACATATGCAAAGACTTTATCAGGTGCACGCGTCAAACAAGCAAGGTGCATACAGTGGCTTCGCTGGTTCCCAGGTGCGGCTGTTTATCCTCAGTAATTCTCTGTCCCTATCGTCGACTAACAACCTGAGGGTATACTGCAACTTTGGAATGTCTTTGAGTGTGATTTCTGTATGATGGTTGAGATCAGCGGTATGCGCCGGAACTGAAGTGAACGCGGAGTACGGTCTAGATAGAGGCTTGGAGTATGATCAGCGATCTGGTGCGCGATGCGTCGAGGGTGCTCACAGGTTCGCTTCCTTTGATCGTGAAGTCGCCATGTTGATCACTTGTGGAGACTTGGGCGTGCAGCAGCAACGTGGGGTGGTGTTTGTCCTGGCTGGTGACAGCTGCCATCTGTCAAATGAGTTGCACTCCCTCGCGTCTCCTCCAACTGGCTTCAGAGGACTGAGTCGTACGTTCTCTTTCTCCTCGAGTACCATGCCAAGCCACGGGCGCCGCCGCTGCCGCTGACGAGGAGCTATATAGTTTCCTGGTTTCGATGAGACTAGCTCCAGGCTCGAGTTGCGACAGTTCGAGACTCAGGCCGTCTCCTTGAAGAGTCTGTAGCCCTCCGAAATCAATGATTGTAGATAGAGCTCGAAACATGGCTCCACTTCGCTGAGACTCATTGCTTTTTTTCTTTTCTTTTCTTTTCTTTTTTCAAGCTTGGAAATCTGGAAATCTAGAATTTGTTCGACGGCTCCGCTGGCTCAATCTGCTTCTGCCTACGTATTCATAATTCAGTTTACTCGCCAACTTATCCAGATGCTGTGTGGGGCCCTCGCTCGCTCGTCGACACGCCTTGTTCGACATCTCCGCGCGCGCTTCCTGAGCTGAGTGCTTCACCTTTGAACCAAGCCACAGTACGCCAGCACGCTCACCTAGCCCTTCGCTGATTCCAGAACCCTCCCGGTCTGCCAGGCTACTCGCTACAGCGGCACGGATACCACCCATCGAACAAGAGCTATACTTCGCTCGCGGCGCCATCTGTTCCCCTCCAGATTCCGCCCTCGCCGATGACGCGCGCGCTGCTGAATACGCAGAACTCTGGTCTCCAATCCCTCAAGACTACCACCACCTCCTCAGCGTTCTAAGTAAACAAAATCGTACTACCTTTCCGCCTTGATGCCCCCACGACCACCATATCGACCTTATGGACCGCACTACTCCGCACGGTCCGATAGACTCCCTCTCCGAAGTCTCGAAAAATTACGAGAACCTCAACAATCAGTTCATCCGTCCCTCTCAATCTTCCACTGGCCCACCCGTCCTTTTTATCAGGAGGAAGAAGGTTCTCTCCACCTCGCTGTAGATGACCGCGGTCTCAACAAATCACCAAAAAGCATTGGTATCCGCTCCCGCTTATCCCTGATTTAGTATACCGTCTTCGCTCCGCCCGCGTCTTCTCCAAGGTGGCGCCTACAATCTCGTGCGCATAGCAAACGGCGATGAATGGAAGCCCGCGTTCCGCCCTCTTTATGGGTCTTACGAGTCTAGGTCATGCACTGCCGCCTTACAAACGCCCCTGCACCCTTCCAACGCTTTATGAGCGAAGTTTTCAAGGATATTTTGGACGTGTGTGTGGTTGGCTACCTAGAGGACATCCTAATCTACTTTGACAACCCAGGCGAGCACCTCCAACATGTACACAAGGTCTTGCAACGCCTTCATGCAAGCGCCCTATACGCCAAAGTCGAGAAGTGCGCTTTCAGCGTGGACACGACGGACTACCTCGGGTTCGTTATTGGCCCTGACGGCCTTCGAATGGATGCCCCGAAGAACCAAGTCATCCTCGACTGTCCGGCACCAGAAAAGGTAAGGATGTCTCATCGTTCTTGGGTTTCGCAAACCTTTTACAGACGGTTTATCGCCTCGTACTCCGATATCACTGTCCCACTGGCTCGGCTCACGCGCAAGGACGCCCCATGGGTCTGGTCTCCGTAGTGTGAACCTTTCAACCCTCAGAACGGCCTTTATTTCGGTACACATCCTCCAGGATTTCGACCTGTCCCTTCCTCCAGTGCTCGAGACAGACGCCTCTGATTATGCCATCGCCAGTATTATCTCGGTACACACTGAGGATGGTCAAGTGCACCCCCTCGCGTCCTTCAGTCGCACATTATCTGGTGGAGAGCTCAACTACGATACTCACGACAAGGACCTGCTCGCCACCTTCGAAGCTTTCAAGACCTGGCGACATTATCTCGAGTCTCGTCACCATAGGGTCGACGTGATCATGGACCACAAGAATCTGGAGTACTTCTTCTCGACAGAGATACTTACACGTCGTCAAGCTCGCTGGTCAGGATTCCTCTCCGCGTTTAACGCGGTTATTTGCTTTAGGCCGGGGACACTTGGTGAGAAACGGGTTCTCATACTCGGCGAGCGGATTTCTACCTTACAAAAGGAGATAGGGACTATACGCTAGCGAATCCGCAAAGCTTCCGGCCCACCTTCACGCAAAGAACAATCCGCTGCTTCGCTCCGCGCTACTCAGCTGCGCGACGTCGCGATGGACGCTGCTGCGCTTGTCGACTGTCCCGTCCCGATCCTCGATATCTCAGCTGGGCTATCTGTCGACCCCCTCTCTAGTAGGGAACTCGACCACTGTCTCAAGGGAAGTCCCTCCCCGCGCTATTCCTTGTCTCCCTCCTGTTTACTTCTGACGGACCGCCGTATATACGCCCCAGGGTCTCGACCCGAGCGAGGAAATCTCCGTACTCGCGGCCTCCAAACGAAACATGACGACCCAACGGCAGGTCACTTCGGTTACAACAAAACACTGGAGTGACTACGTCGCGACTACGTTTGGCCCAGCATGCGCACGGACTGCAAGGAGTTCGCCTTACAGTGCGTCCTGTGCGCTCGCAACAAACCCTCTCGCCATTGTCCTTACGGCTTGCTGCAGCCTTTACCGGTCTCGGGGCACCCATGGTACCCCATCAGTATGGACTTTAGTCGAGCATTTACCCACGTTTAATGGTTTCACCAATCCTGGTGGTTATTGGCAGTGTGTCCAAGTAATGTCTTTTCATTCCAACTACGGACACTAGTACTACCCCGGACGTTGCGGATGCATTCGTTTCCCATGTGTTCTCAAAGCATGGCATCCCTCTCCATGTGTCCTCCAACCGCGGATCGGAATTCGCCTCCCCTCGGCTCCTCCTTCGAATACGCCTACACTTCACGTCAGATCACCACCCCTCAGCCAACGGTCAGGTAGAACGGGTCAACACCACCTTGGAACAGTACCTTCGTTTCTACTGTAACTACAAGCAGGGCAACTGGTCCACGTCCCTCCCACTAGCTGAGTTCGCCCCCCCATGACACAACGGGCGTATTCCCTTTCTTCGCGACTCGCACCTATTCCCCATTGGCCTTGTCGTTGACTCAGGCTCTCGAGACGGAACCGAGGCAAGGCGACCAGCCGGATCCCCATGGGTGCGCTGCGGATGTGAGTCGGTGATAAACACAGGTACCGTTTATTAACAAATGCAGATATCAGATATCGAGAACGGACAAGGTTGGCAGTTAAATCACCACAGATCTTGTCGAGCGCCAAAAGCGTATGACGCCGGAATTGGGTAGAGATGGAATGCCTTCGAGCTCGCCGTGAGACCCAAGGCGCTCAGAGAGGACTACAGGATGCGCCTTCGTCTTGTATTTCCGATCTACGGCCTGTGGCTGCAAGGTCACTTTCCAGCCAGAAATAAACTCGAACTTCCTCACTGCGACGTGGTCAACCAACTACACCGGAGTTCGCCCCTTCGCGAGAAAAGTATTACGAGTGCTTGCTGGCGGTCCCATACACCCACTCCCTCCGCCGTCCTTGCTTTTCTGGCCGCGTGAACACACAGCCGCGCACGGACAACGACCAGGGTAAACGCATGGGGCTTATGCGTAGGTTTGGCGTCGTCGGAGCTAGCGTCGTTTGAAGGTAGTGCATTCGATCGGCTCGAGCTGGTCCTGAATACGTTACTGAGGTACTCAGGCTCGTCCTGCTCACTCAATGGCAACCTCTGCTGCTCGTTGTGAGAGAGAAACATTGGAATATTGGTAGGCCCGAAGACGCGAAGAGCAAAGAGTGGAAGAAAGTCCGAATCCGACACGTGCACGCGCACGCACGGCCCACCTGAAAGGCGTACATCCTACATCACCACCACATCGTTGAGATTTCGGTGTCGACGGAGCACCACTAGCGGGTATCTTGCTCATACACAGCCTGTAATGGTGCCGTAGGAATGACTCGAACATTCATTTTACAAGTATGAGCAAGGGGCGCAAGTGGTTCACTCACCTTGACGAGTCAGCTAGGGAGTCACCCTATGATAACTACGCGGTCTAGGACGCGGTCAATCCGGTATTCACTTGGCACCCACTATTGTAGCGATTGTTCGTGGGTATCGCATACTTGAGGCAAATGACCTGGCGTTCCGGTGGGCCGGCCTGACACCTGTGAGATTGGTAAGTCGCCGGTGCCAGAATAGAGGACGGCTCCAGGAAGATTACATGTCAGATAACGAGCCATCCGTTAGATTAAAATTACAAATTCTGACCTCTGGAGTTGATTCTTAGGGGGTCGCAGTCGTATCGTTAGATAAAAAAATTATAAAAAAAGATTCAAGTTTAAATTCACATTCTGACGTCTAATGGTTGATTCTCCTTTCCTACAGATGTATATCCCGTCACATTTTGACTAAGCGGCTTTGGTTTTCAGTCTTCTTCGCTTGCTTTTGGGCATGTACTATGGTTCTCGTGTGGTTACCTAGGGCTACAGTGACAGATTGGTCCAACAGAGTCAAGAGGACCTGGACTCGGTGTTGACTACCGCACGGAAACTAGATGTGGAGAGTTGTGGACTGGAAAATTAAGCCTTGAGAGGCGACTGAACCATCGAACAGGATGAGCCAAAGAGGTTTCTTGAGGTTTCGAGTGGAAGTTGATTGTCGATAGCGAGGCAAGAGTCAATGAAACAACCCGTAGATCCAGAATCAGGAAGTGTCAAAATTCTCTTTAAGGGTTCCCATATTTTCTGACAGATAGAGAGCAGACGGCGAGTAGAAGGAGGCGGGATTGAGCATTCCTTTTTCGTAGAGGTGCCTGCATAGTATCAGAAAGCCATCTGCTTGATACAAAGGGTAGTAAGGGTCGATCGACGGTATTAGGCGCTTCCGTACGTAGGGTAAGGATGTTACATCCCGCTCCACCCGACCGTCGGGCGCGCCTGACCAATTGATTCCTCCGCGCTCCATCCCGCCGGTTTGTCGATGAGCCCAGACTCGTTCTCGATCCTGTTGCTTGACATTGTACCTCGTTGTCGGACTGCTGACCGACATTCTTATCCTTCGGTTGTCACTTTATTGTATTCGACAGACAGCCATTTCTAGTAGTCCGGTACCGCTATGACTTTCACTTCGACAGTCCTGTAGTATATAAGGCATGTATAGTCGATAGTGGTACTCTAGTCAGAATATCAACTTGGGCAAGCACCCTGCCCGTTCTGTCTCGCCTCTCCTCGCGTCCCCTTCCGTCCTGTTCCCGTTGGCATCACTCGCCCCGATAGCGATACTGTCGGGAAAGTTCCGTCCAGCCCCCCTTCCGTGCTCCCACCCTAACAAAGGAACTGAAGGTCGATCGTATCTTGAGGACAAGGAACGCTTCCAGTACTTGCGACGATTCAAGAACGAGGATACCCTCGATGCCTTGACGATTTGCGGATCAGCTTCTATGGCCGGCCCGGATTGGAATATCGAAGCAAGTTCGTTGTACGGGCTCAAGGGATTGCGTCGCTGCAGAATCGCTGTGCCCATATCCACACGCGCCCGAAATATATTCACCCTCCATCTCCGGGGTTCCTGCTCCCGGGGAACGTGCTAATCGCCAGGAAGGAGGATCGAGCTCCGGCTATTAGGTTTCCGACGAGGTATCGAGTTGCTGACAGTGCTTGGGGAGAGTGCGAGATTGAAGAGGAGGATGGGTTGAGTAGTTGTAAAATGAGTGGCTCGCCATTATAGCGCAGCTAATGTAAGTGCGATTCCACAAAGCCTGTCGACCAGCCGGGTTTTGAGGGTGTTGTTTATGATACACCTCATTAAGTGGTGGTCCAGGTCCATCGTCGAAGGTGGTGGCAAGAACGCAGTCGGACGGGTTAGTGGAGATGGGTACCGAACGCGATTGTATTTGGAGTCTATAATGCGGTCAACGATTAGGGTGGAAGGAGTGAACATTCGCGATCCTCGAACGTGGCAGTTGAGAGAGACTTGGCCTTGTATCCATATTTATAGAGCCACTTGTCACATTGTAATCTCACACCGGCGACTTACCGGTGACTTCCGATATGACGCCTCTCCAGCCTCACCCTCAAAAAAGAGCCTCGCGACTCCACATAGACGTTTACATGCATACCTACGCCTCATCATCGCGATTTTCAGCCATTGATTTCCCTATTCCATTAGGATCGCAGCCTTCTCCCTCTCGCGTTCTCCAGCCCGCTTCTCGTCGGATTCCCAGCCTCAAAACAAACACCCTCAATATATACCTCGAGATCGCTCAGACACGGCGCCTTGTACGCTTCGGGCCGTCCCTCAATGAGGAGTTGTGGACCGGTGCAATTGACGTGAGAGTTCATAGATGTGGGTAGCGAGAGGGTATTGCGCGCGTTGGAGGCGACCCGCTCCATGGGGGAGCGAGTGAGCTATCGAATGCATTGGTTTACTGAGTGGTGGTCACCATGTAAAAAGGCATTTTAAAGCCGAATACACACCGTCCCCAGATGGCTGAAAAATACAACTAACATCGCCCCGGCTGCATACATGCCGGGGCCAGGTGTGAATTCTTGATCACTGGGTACAACACCCGCTATATAGATAGGTCCACACCTCTTGCGGCTGTCCATTAACAATCCAGCCCTACCGCACCCCCTTTATGCGTGATGTCGAGCAGCTTCTCCAATACCTAGCGGAGCGCCGCAGGTACGGTTGACTCCAGACTGTTGACTATTACAGAGCTCCATTCGGCGTCTCTGGAAGGACTTCCTGTGATGAGCAACTCAGCGGTGTCATGTCTCGATCAATAATGATAGTTGGAACTCCAATAACCGAAAGAGCAACTAACACCAAACTACATGTGGATGTTCAGCGACAAAAAGCTAAGAAGGTGCATTTTGGAATATCTGAGTCCATGAGGTTCCAAACGCAAAGTCGTCAAAGTCAAGAGAAACGGAACGTTCATGAGATGTAAGGGGAATTGTCAGGAGGGCATGTGAATGCAAGCCTGTACGACAGTCGTGGGGTACCCAGTAGAGTAAGCCACCCTCTGAGCCCCTGACCCAACCATCCTTGTCGGGCTTTTCAAAAAGATCAGCATGCATTGGGTTACAAGAGACAGTGTGCTGCACGTCAGAAGAGTAATCAAAAGATTGGACTTGGTAGGTATGCCACTCACGAAGCCTGCCGGCTCCTGTACTAACCTCAGAATCCCAAATTCTAATGGTGCCGTCATCGGATCCGGAGATGATACTCCGTCCATCAGGAGAGTAAGCGACGGACCACACCCAGCTAGTGTGTCCCTTGAGAGGATCGCCGACTGAGGCGCCAGTCTTGGCATCCCAGATTCGAATGGTGTGGTCAGAGGATCCGGAGACGATGTGCCGCCCATCCGGGGAGTAGGCAACAGACTGCACCCGGTCAGTGTGCCCATCGAGAGGAGTTCCGGCCGAAATGCCAGTCTCGGCATCCCAGATTCTAATAGTGTGGTCTTTGGATCCGGAGATGATGTACTGTCCATCAGGAGAGTAAGCGACGGACAGCACCCAGTCAGTATGCCCCTTGAGAGGATCGCCGACTGAATCCCCAGTCTCGGCATTCCAAATTCTAATGGTGCGGTCGAAGGATCCGGAGATGATGCATCGCCCATCAGGAGAGTAACCAATGGACAACACCTGGTCAGTGTGCCCCTCGAGAGGATTTCCGGCTGAAGCGCCAGTCTTGGCATCCCAGATTCGAATAGTGTTGTCGGAGGATCCGGAGATGATGTGCTGTTCATCGGGAGAGTAAGCGACGGACCGCACACCGCCAGTGTGCCCCTTGAAAGGATCGCCGATCGAAGCCCCAGTCTCGGTATCCCAGACTCGAATGGTGCGGTCCTCGGATCCGGAGACAATTCGCCGCCCATCAGAGGAGTAAGCAACGGACCACACCCAGCTAGTGTGCCCATAGAGAGGATTTCCGACCGAAGTGCCAGTCTTGGCATCCCAGATTCGAATGGTGCGGTCGTCGGATCCAGAGATGATGTGCTGCCCATTGGGGGAGTATCTGACAGAATTCACACACTCATTATGCTCTCTGAGGTGCTCGCCAACCGAAGTGCCAGTCTCGGGATCCCAGGTTCGAATGGTGCAGTCGAAGGATCCGGAGACGATGCGCCGTCCATCAGGGGAGTAATCAACGGAACACACCCGGCCAGTGTGCCCATCGAGAGGATTTCCGACTGAAGCGCCAGTCTTGGCATCCCAGATTCGAATGGTGTGGTCTTTGGATCCGGAGATGATGTGCTGCCCATCGGGAGAGTATGTGACAGAATAAACACCCGCATTATGCCCAATAAGGTGCTCGCCAACCGAAGCACCTGTCTCGGCATCCCAGATTTGAATGGTGCCGTCGGAGGACCCAGAGACGATCCGCCGCCCATCAGGGGAGTAAGCAACGGACCGCACCCAGTCAGTGTGTCCATAAAGAGGAGTTCCGGCTGAAGCGCCAGTCTCAGCATCCCAAAGTCGAATAGTGTGGTCGGAGGATCCGGAGATGATGTGCTGTCCATCAGGAGAGTAAGCGAAGGACAGCACAGCGCCAGTGTGCCCCTTGAGAGGATCGCCGACCGAAGCACCAGTCTCGGCATCCCAGACTCGAATGGTGCAGTCGCGGGATCCGGAGACGATGCGCCGCCCATCAGGAGAGCAAGCAACAGACCACACCCAGCTAGTGTGCCCATAGAGAGGATTTCTGACCGAAGCCCCAGTCTCAGCATCCCAGATTCGAATGGTGCAGTCGGAGGATCCGGAGATGACGTGCTGCCCATCGGGAGAGTATGCAACAGAATTCACATCCCCATTATGCCCTGTAAGATGCTCGCCAACCACAGCACCAGATTCTGCATCCCAGATCCGAATCGTCTTGTCGCGGGATCCAGTGACAACGCGGGTCCCATCCGGGGAATAACACACACTCATGATGTGCCCCGTGTGTCCAGTCCACTTCAATGGCGGTGCTGGCCATGACGACAGGCTCCCCACTCGTACCTTGATGGCACTAGTGAATGTTCGGCGCAAGGTCCGCGATAAAGGGGACTGTGAGGGCAAGAATGGTCGTGTCGAAATATAGATGTGTGGAGCACTGATGGAGATGGGGGTATGAAAAGTGATCAGGATATGACGAATATCCTGAATTCTCTTAAGAAGTGTTGAATCCACATCCTACAGCCAATTCGAATCAGCTTGGAATCCAAACTGGTAGCATGCTGGTCGTACTCACCCTGACCCAGGATAGCAACCTTCGTATGCTTTGAGCGCCAATTGGGACCATCCCCATAATGCTCAGCAATTCAATCCAAAATAATGGGTACAATCCCCCAAAGAAGGTCTTCAACCCTCCCAACACGAATAGGCGCTCATCGCGGTTCGCCAAAGAGCAAAGGTGGTTCGACCAGTGGAGACAGCTATACTGCAAGGCGTCGGAAACGTTTTGCTTCACTCGGGATGGGAGGTCGCTAATGTCTGCATTGGCAAGCCGGGAATCTTCGAGATTGCAGATATTGAAACGGAGCCCTTTCATCATCGTCTCGAGGCAGGCGATACCCAGCTGTGCGTGCGCCTCGAGCAGGTTGACTTGGTACTCGCAGCGATTGCTGAGGAAGAAATCGGAAATTGACAAATGTCGGACGCGAATTGCTCCATTGGCCCCTTTGTCTCGATATAGCAAAGAGCTGAGGGCATCCACCCACTTCTCGACTAGATTGGGTTTCACTCCTGTCAGCTTTGCAATCGGCTCTTCGCACAGTGGGTGGTATTGAGCTGTTACAATCACTACTATCATCCGCCAAATCCCACCAATCTTGCTGTGCGCTTTCAGGATACTCGAATAGAGTCCGTATAGAGACTCCAAGCCAGTCCCGGCTGAGCCTTGTAGGACTTCCTTCAAAGACTCTTCAGCGTCCTCACATTCCTCGAGTGCGAGAGTAAGGGTCTTGATGAAGATGAAAAGGCCGTTCGCGCGAGAGATAAGCTCGTTGAAGTCCGACTCTTCTGGCCAAGCCGTGCGAATACGGCAATGCGAGGCCACCAAGGCGAACTGGCTTCGGGCGAAGGTTCGCAAATCATCACTGGCTTTCTGATCGGCGGTCAGATCATATGATGAATGCGACGAGTCGGTGAGACCACGAAAGAAGCGATCGATATCGGCTTCGGGTCTACTGGTGATGATAATCTTGAGCCACGGAGCGAGTGCGGCTGCGTCGGTCAGGGCCTTTAAGACGTCTTGGCGACTTCGATTGTTGCCGCACTCATCAAGTGCGTCAATGACAAAGGCACAAGGATACTCATTGGGTTGGCTAGACATCGAGCGGATGAAATCGAGGAAGTGTGTGTCTGTCATCGACTCCGCTGTCAGGTTTGGTTTACTGCGAAGTCGTTCTGCCACAACCCTTCGAAAAGTTGGGGACATTTCGGCAAGTTTATAGATGAGAGTGGGAAGGATGTTTCTAGGTTCGCTCGAATTCGTGTCATCTCTCTGGCAGAAAAACGCTCCAATGAGTTGATTTTGCTCATCGAGTGTTTTACAGATCGAATGAGACAATGACGTCTTGCCGATTCCGGGTAAGCCGTGGATCCAATATGTATTACTCGACCCCGATCCATTGGCTACCCAGGCGATGACTTGATTGAGGATAGATTGGCGGGTGCCCTCCATACAGCAGAGCGTATGGTTATGGCTGGTCCTGGTAGGTCTAAGCCGCTCCTTCAGCAAGAGGTCTTGCTGGAATAATTCTATACAGAACAATTGAGAATACACTATCATCAGATTGAGGTCAATACGCACTGGACTCCTTAGCCAGGCGGAGGGTCTCAACATCCATTGCACGGTCGAAATCTTCAATGACCTTGGTCAACTCTTTGCTCATTTCTTCGATCCGATGCGGGTGCGCCAGCCCACTCAACGTCCTCCCTGCTATCGTCAGCATTGCGAGATTCAGAAAGGCCAACTGCTCACCGAAACGCCCACGTTTGATATAGTCGCACGAACATTCTGCGACGTTTTCCATCACTTTGAACATTTTTGAGATTGTCTTCTTCAAGATTTCTGTCTCTTCATCGCTGATCTCGTCTGCGACCTTGTCCGCAAAAAACAAAATGCGCTCCAACCGATCCAACAAGTCTAATGGCATCTGGTCGTACTTGTTCTGTTCCTGCAAAAGCTAGAAAAACCGGGCGTCACCTCTGCTTCTTATACGCAGGAGCGGGAACAAACCTCAAACGTGACTTGGGTAACACTGAAGGCGGCCTTTGCGATCTCATTCAACTAAAATGCGTCAATGTCTTGATAGTTTCGATATGGGAAACTGAGAACCGACCTCCGAGAATGCCGCTCCGAATTTGATACCCTTTTCCAAGGCCTTCTCTGTCGACTCTGTCATCAATGGGGAGTAATCCCTTAACAATCTTTCGAGTTCACGGAGCGAGGAGCGTAGGTCACCCGTCTATGTGAACAGTATAAGCAGCCTGCGGTGAACAATTGTTGGAAGACGAACGGTAACTTCTGCAGAGAAGCGTAATTCCAGAGAACAACTATGCTTCCCAGCATCAATGTCCGCTGCGCCCTCTCGGTCAGTAATATATGAAAGGACTGGTTGTTGATTCCAACTGACTCTGTACTAGGAACTCGTGAGCTGTGGAGTTCCAATAATCGTTGAAAAGCGCTTGAAAGTCAATCTCTTCGCTACCCTGCTCCTGCTTCCCCCACTTGAGAGGACCGCTCTTCACTTGAATTTCGACGCGCATGTGGGATGTCGGAGATGCATCGCTACATATGCACAGACTTTAACGAGTGTACGTATCAAAGAAACAAGGGGCATACAGGGGCTTCGCTGGTTCCCAGGTCCGTTTGTTTATCCTCAGTAATTCTCTCTCCCTATTGTCGACTAACAACCTGAGGGTATACTTCAGCCTTGGAATGACTTGGAGTGTAATTTCTATATAATGGCTGAGATCAGCGGTATGCGCCGGAACTGAAGTGAAACACGCATACGGTCTAGATAAACGCTTAGAGGCTGATCAGCGATCTGGCGCACGATGCGTCGAGGGTGCTCACAGGTTCTCTTCCTTGGATCGTGAAGTCGCCATGTTAATCACTTGTGGAGACTTGGGCGTGCAGCAGCAACGTGGGGTCGTGTTTGTCCTGGCTGTGGCAGCTGACGCGCGGACATCTGTCAAACGAGTTGCACTCCCTCGCGTCTCCTCCAACTGGCTTCAGAGGACTAAGTCGTACGTTCTCTTCCTCCTCGAGTACCATGCCGAGCCACAGGCGCCGCCGCTGCTGCTGACGAGGAGCTAGTTTCGGTTTCGATCAGACTCCAGGCTCGAGTTGCGACGGTTCGAGACTCAGCTCGTCTCCTTGAAGAGTCTGTAGCCTCCCGAAAATAATGATTGTAGATAGGGCTCGAAACATTGCTCCATTTCGCTGCGACTCATTGGTTTTTTTCTTTTTTTCTTTTTTTTACAAGCTTGGAAATCTGGAAATCTAGAATTTGTTTGACGACTCTGCTGGCTCAATCTGCTTCTGCCTACGTATTCATAATTCAGTTTACTCGCCAACTTATCCAGATGCTGTGGGGCCCGGCACTGGATCTAGCCCACGAATGCAACGAGTCCTCCGCTCGCTCGCTCGTCGACACGCCTTGTTCGACATCTCCGCGCGCCCTTCCCGAGCTGAGTGCTTCACCTTTGAACCCAGCTACAGTACGCCAGTACGCTCACCTAGCCCTTCGCTGATTCCAGAACCCTCCCGGTCTGCCGGGCTACTCGCTAGAGCGGCACAGATACCACCCATCGAACAAGAGCTATACTTCGCTCGCGGCGCCATCTGTTCCCCTCCAGATTCCGCCCTCGTCGATGACACGCGCGCTGCTGAATACGCAGAACTCCGGTCTCCGATCCCTCAAGACTACCACGACCTCCTCAGCGTTCCAAGTAAACAAAAGAGTACTGCCCTTCCGCCTCGGTGCCCCCACGACCACCATATCGACCTTTGGACCACACTACTCCGCACGGTCCGATAGACTCCCTCTCCGAAGTCTCGAACAATTACGAGAACCTCAACAATCAGTTCATCCGTCCCTCTCAGTCTTCCACTGGCCCACCCGTCCTTTTTATCAGGAAGAAGGACGGTTCTCTCCACCTCGCTATAGATGACCGCGGTCTCAACAAATCACCGAAAAGCATTGGTATCCGCTCCCGCTTATCCTTGATGCAGTATACCGTCTTCGCTCCGCCCGCGTCTTCTCCAAGCTCGATCTTCGCGGCGCCTAGAATCTCGTGCGCATAGCAGACGGCGATGAATGGAAGGCTGCGTTCCGAACTCGTTATGGATCGTACGAGTTTCACGGCATGCATTGCGGTCTTACAAATGCCCCTGCACCCTTTCAACGTTTTATGAGCGAAGTTTTAAAGGATATTTAGACGTGTGCGTGATTGTCTACCTAGCTGACATCCTGATCTACTTTGACAACCCAGACGAGCACCTCAAATATGTACACGAGGTCTTGCAACGCCTTCATGCAAGCACCCAATACGCCAAAGTCGAGAAGTGCGCTTTCAGCGTGGACACGACGGACTGCCCCGGTGTCGTTATTGGCCCTGACGGCCTTCGAATGGACATCCCAAAGATCCAAGTCATCTGCGACTATCCGGCACCAGAACAGGTAAGGATGTCCAATCGTTCTTGGGTTTCGCAAACCTTTCACAGACGGTTTATCGCCTCGTACTCCGATATCACCGTCCCATTGACTCGGCTCACATGCAAGGACGCCCCGTAAGTCTGGTCTCCGCAATGTGAGCCTGTCAACCCCTCAAAACAGCCTTTATTTCGGCACACCACCTTCACGATTTCGACCCATCCCTTCCTCCAGTGGTCGAGACAGACGCCTCTGACTACGCCATCGCCGGCATTATCTCGGTACACACTGAGGATGGTCAAGTGCACCCCCTCGCGTCCTTCAGTCGCACCTTATCTGGTGGAGAGCTCAACTACGACACTCACGACAAGGAGCTGCTCGCCACCTTCGAAGCTTTCAAGACCTGGCGACATTCTCTCGAGTCTCGTCACCATAGGATCGACATGATCATGGACCACAAGAATCTGGAGTACTTCTCTTCGACAGAGATACTTACGCGTGGTCAAGCTTGCTGGTCAGGATTCCTCTCCGCGTTTAACATGGTTATTTGCTCTAGGCCGGGGACACTTGGTGAGAAACGGATTCTCATACTCGGCGAGCGGATTTCTACCTTACAAAGGGAGATAGGGACTATACGCTAGCGAACCCGCAAAGCTTGCGGCCCACCTTCACGCAAAGACAATTCGCTGCTTCGCTCCGCGCTACTCAGCTGCGCGACGTCGGGATGGACGCTGCTGCGCTTGTCGACTGTCCCGTATCGATCCTCGATATCTCAGCTGGGCTATCCGTCGACCCCCTCTCTAGTAGGGAACTCGACCACTGTCTCAAGGGAAGTCCCTCCCCGCGCTATTCCTTGTCTCCCTCCTGTTTACTTCTGACGGACCGCCGTATATACGCCCCAGAGTATCGACCCGAGCAAGGAAACCTCCGTACTCGCGGCCTCCAGGCGAAGCATGACCACCCAACGGCAGGTCACATCAGTTACAACAAAGCACTGGAGTGACCGCATCGCGACTACGTTTGGCCCAGCATGCGGACGGACTGCAAGACGTGCGCCTTACAGTGCGTTTTGTGCGCTCGCAACAAACCCTCTCGCCATCGTCCTTACCGCTCGCTGCAAACTTTTACCGGTCTCGGGGCGCCCATGGCACTCTATCAGTATGGACTTTGTCGAGCATGTACCCACGTCTAACGGTTTCACCGCTATCCTGGTGGTTATTGACCATGTGTCCAAGTACTGTCTTTTCATTCCAACTACGGACACTAGTACTGCCCGAACGTTGCAGGTGCATTCGCTTCCCATGTGTTCTCAAAGCATGGCATCTTCTCCAGATGTCCTCTGACTACGGATCGGAATTCGCCTCTCCTCGGCTCCCTCCTTCGAATGCGCCTACACTTCACGTCAGGTCACCACCCCTTAGCCAACGGTCAGGTAGAACGGGTCAACACCACCTTGAAACATTACCTTCGTATGTATTGCAACTACGAGCAGGACAACTGGTCCACACCCCTCCCGCTAGCTGGGTCCGCCCCCCGTGCCACAACGGGCGTATTCCCTTGCTTCGCGACTCGCACCTAAGACCCATTGGCCTTGTCGTTGACTCAGGCTCCCGGGACGGAACCGAGGTAAGGCGACCACCCGGATCCCCATGGGTGCGCTGCGGATGTGAGTCGGTTATAAACACAGGTACCGTTTATTAACAAATGCAGATATCAGAGATCGAGAACGGACAAGGTTGGCAGTTAAATCACCACGGATCTTGTCGAGCGCCAAAAGCTTATGATGCCGGAATTGGGTAAAGATGGTGGCCCTTGGAATGCCTTGGAGCTCGCCGTGAGACCCGAGGCGCTCAGGGAGGACTACAGGATGCGCCTTTCGTCTTGTATTTCCGATCTGCGGCCTGTGGCTGCAAGGTCAACTTCCCAGCCAGAAATAAACTCGAACTTTCTCACTGCGACGTGGTCAACCAACTACACCGGAGTTCGCCCCTTCGCGAGAAAAGTATTACGAGTGCTTGCTGGCGGTCCCATACACCCACTCCCTCCGCTGTCCTTGCTTTTCTGGCCGCGTGAACACACAGCCGCGCACGGACAACAACCAGGGTAAACGTATGGGGCTTATGTGTAGGTTTGGCGTCGTCGGAGCTAGCGTCGTTTGAAGGTAGTGCATTCGATCGGCTCGAGCTGGTCCTGAAAACGTTACTTGAGGTACTCAGGCTCGTCCTGCTCACCCAATGACATCCGCTGCTGCTCGTTGTGAGAGAGAAACATGGAATATTGGTAGGCCCGAAGACGCGAAGAGCAGAGAGGAAGAAAGTCCGAATCCGACACGCGCATGCGCATGCGCACGCACGGCCCTCCTGGAAGGCGTGCATCCTACATCACCATCACAGTGTTGAGATTCAGTGTCGACGGAGCACCACCAGCAGGTATCTTGCTCATACCCAGCCTGTAATGGTGCTGTAGGAATAACTCGAATATTAATTTTACAAGTACTGTATGAGCAAGCGGCGCAAGTCGTTCACTACCCTTGACGAGTCAGCTAGGGAGTCACCCTATGATAACCTAACTACGTGGTCTAGGACCCGGTCAATTCGGTATTCACTTGTCACCCACTATTGTAGCAATTGTCCGTGGGTATCGCATACTTGAGGCAAATGACCTGGTATTCCGGTGGGCGGCCTGACATTGGTAAGATTGGTAAGTCGCCGGTGCCAGAATAGAGGACGGCTCCAGGAAAATTACATGTCAGATAATGAGCCATCCGCCAGATTAAAAATTTAAATTCTGACCTCTGGAGTTGATTCTTAGAGGAGTTGCAGTCGTATCGTTAGATAAAAGATTATAAAAAAAATTCAAGTTTAAAGTCAAAGTTCTGACGTCTAGGGGTTGATTCTCCTTTCCTACAGATGTATATCCTGTGACATTTCGCCTAAGCAGCTTTGGTTTTCGGTCCTCTTCGCTTGTTTTTGGGCATGTACGATGGTCCTCGTGTGGTTACCTTGGGCTACAGTGACAGATTGGTCCAACAGAGTCAAGAGGAACTGGACTCGGTGTTGAGTACCACACGGAAACTAGATGTCGAGAGTTGTGGACTGGAAAATTAAGCGTTGAGAGGCGACCGAACCATCGAACAGGGTGAGCCGAAGAGGTTTCTTGAGGTTTTCGAGTGGAAGTTGATTGTCGATAGCGAGGCGAAGGTCAATGAAACAGCCCGTAGATCCAGAATCAAGAAGTTTCGAAATTTTTATTTAGGATTTCCATATTTTCTGAGAGATAGAGAGCAGACGGCGAGTAGAAGGAGGCAGGATTGAGCATTCCTTTTTCGTAGAGGTGCCTGCATAGTATCAGAAAGCCATCTGCTAGATACAAAGGGTAGTAAGGGTCGATCGACGGTATTAGGTGCTTCCGTTCGTAGGTTAAGGAACTGAAGGTCGATCGTGTCCTGAGGACAAGGAACGCTTCCAGTACTTGCGACGATATAAGAACGAGGGGATGCTCGATGCCTTGGCCATTTGCGGATCAGCTCCTATGGCTGGCGCGGATCGGAAATCGAAGCGCGTTCGTTCATTGTACGGGCTCGAGGGATTGCGTCGCCGTCGGATCGTTGTGCCCATATCCACACGCGACCTAAATTCACCCTCCATCTCCGGGGCTCCTTCTTCCAGGGAATGTGCTAATCGTCAGGAAGGAGGATCGAGCTCCGGCTATTAGGTTGCGGAAGAGGTATCGAGTTTGCCGACAGTGCTCGGGGAGAGTCCGAGAATGAAGAGGAGGATGGGTTGAGTAGTTATAAGTGAGTGGCTCGCCATTACAGCGCAGCTAATGTAAGCGCAATTCAAAGTAGTGGCACAATGCCTGTGGAACGGCCGGGTTTTTAAGGGTATTGTTTATGATACACCTCAGTAAGTGGTGGTACAAGACCGTCGTCGAAGGTGGTGGCAAGAACGCAGTCGGACGGGTTAGTGGAGATGGGTGTACCGAACGCGATTGTTTTTGGAGTCTATAATGTAGGGTGGAGGCGGTGGTTGTTCGCGATCCTCGAATGTGTTGCAGTTGAGAGAGACTTGGCCTTGTATCCATATTTATAGAGCCACTTGTCACATTGTAATCTCACACCGGCGACTTACCGGTGACTTCCGGTGTAAGGCCTCTCCAGCCTCACTTCCAAAAAGCGCCTCGCGACTCCACATAAACGTCTACATGCATACCTACGCCTCATCATCGCAAATTTCAGCCATTGACTTTCCCAATAGGATCGCAGCCTTCTCACTCTCGCGTTCCCCGGCACAGCCCGCTTCTCGTCGGATTTCCAGCCTCAACATACACACCCTCGGTACTTACCTCGACATCGCTCACAACGCTTTGTACGCTTCGGGCCGTCCCTCAATGAGGAGTTGTGGACCGGTGCAATTGACGTGAGAGTTCATAGATGTGGGTAGCGAGAGGGTATTGCGTGCGTTGCCAGGCTGGAGGCGACCCGCTCCATGGGGAAGCGAGTGAGCTATCGAATGGATTGGTTTACTGAGTGGTGGTCACCAAGTAAAAAGGCATTTTAAAGCCGAATACACACCGTCCCCAGATGGCTGAAAAATCCAATTAAAATCGCGCCGGCTGCATGCATGCCGGGGCCAGGTGTGAATCCTTGATCACTAAGTACAATACCCGCTAGATAGGTCCACACCACTTGCGGCTGTCCATTAACAATCCAGCCCTACCGCGCCACTGCATTATGCATGACGTCGAGCAGCTTCTCCAATGCCCAGCGGAGTGCTGCAGGTGCGGTTGACCCCAGACTGTTGAATATTCCAGAGCTCCATTCGGCGTCTCTGAAAGGACTTCCTGTGATGAGCAACTCAGCGGTGTCAGGTCTCGATTGATAATGATGGTTGGGACATCAATAACCGAAAAAGCAACTAACACCAAACTACATGCGGATGTTCGGCGACAAAAAGGCTAAGAAGGTCCATTTTTGAATATCTGAGTCCATGCGGTTCCAAACGCAAAGTCGTCAAAGTCAAGAGAAACGGAACGTTTATGAGATGTAAGGGGAATTGTCAGGAGGGCAGGTGAATGCAGGCCTACACGACAGTCGTGGGGTACCCAATAGAGTAAACCACCCTCTGAACCCCTGACCCAACCATCCTTGTCGGGTTTTGCAAAAAGATCAGCATGCATTGGGTTACAAGAGACCGTGTGCTGCACGTCAGAAGAGTAATCAATAGACTGGACTTGGTAGGTATGTCACTCACGAAGCCTACCGACTCCTGTACTGACCTCAGAATCCCAAATTCTAATGGTGCGGTCGTCGGAACCGGAGGTGATACCCTGTCCATCAGGAGAGTAAGCGACGGACCGCACCCAGTCAGTGTGTCCTTTGAGAGGATCGCCGACTGAGGCGCCAGTCTTGGCATCCCAGATTCGAATGGTGTGGTCGGAGGATCCGGAGGCGATGCACCGCCCATCCGGGGAGTAGGCAACAGACTGCACCCGGGCAGTGTGCCCATCGAGAGGAGTTCCGGCTGAAACGCCAGTTTCGGCATCCCAGATTCGAATAGTGTGGTCTTTGGATCCGGAGGTGATGTACTGTCCATCAGGAGAGTAAGCGACGGACAGCACCCAGTCAGTGTGCCCCTTGAGAGGATCGCCGACCGAAGCCCCAGTCTCGGCATCCCAAATTCTAATGGTGCAGTCGAATGATCCGGAAACGATGCATCGCCCATCAGGAGAGTAAGCAATGGACCACACCTGGGCAGTGTGCCCTTCGAGAGGATTTCCAGCTGAAGCGCCAGTCTTGGCATCCCAGATTCGAATAGTGTTGTCGCCGGATCCGGAGATGATGTGCTGTCCATCGGGAGAGTAGGCGACGGACAGCACAGCACCAGTGTGCCCCTTGAAAGGATCGCCGACCGAAGCCCCAGTCTCGGCATTCCAGACTCGAATGGTGCAGTCGGAGGATCCGGAGACAATGCGCCTCCCATCGGAAGAGTAAGCAACGGACCACACCCAGTCAGTGTGCCCATCGAGAGGATTTCCGACCGAAGCGCCAGTCTTGGCATCCCAGATTCGAATGGTGTGGTCGGAGGATCCAGAGATGATGTGCTGCCCATTGGGGGAGTATCTGACAGAATTCGCACCCCCAGTATGCTCTCTGAGGTGCTCGCCAACCGAAGTGCCAGTCTCGGGATCCCAGGTTCGAATGGTGCAGTCAGAGGATCCGGAGACGATGTGCCGCCCTTCAGGGGAGTAAGCAACGGACCACACCATTTCAGTGTGCCCATCGAGAGGGTTTCCAACTGAAGCGCCAGTTTTGGCATCCCAGATTCGAATGGTGTAGTCCTTGGATCCGGAGATGATGTGCTGCCCATCTGGAGAGTATGTGACAGAATAAACACCTCCATTATGCCCAATGAGGTGCTCGCCAACCGAAGCACCGGTCTCGGCATCCCAGATTCGAATGGTGCGGTCGTCGGATCCGGAGACGATGCACCGCCCATCAGGGGAGTAAGCAACGGACCATACCCTGCCAGTGTGCCCATCGAGAGGAGTTCCGGCTGAAGCGCCAGTCTTGGCATCCCAGATTCGAATAGTGTGGTCGTCGGATCCGGAGATGATGTGGCGTCCATCAGGAGAGTAAGCGACGGACAGCACAGCGTCAGTGTGCCCCTTGAGAGGATCGCAGACCGAAGCACCAGTCTCGCCATCCCAGGTTCGAATGGTGCGGTCTTTGGACCCGGAGACGATGCGCCGCCCATCAGGAGAGTAGGCAACAGACCACACCCAATCGGTGTGCCCATAGAGAGGATTTCCGACCAAAGCGCCAGTCTCAGCATCCCAGATTCGAATGGTGTGGTCGGAGGATCCGGAGATGATGTGCCGCCCATCGGGAGAGTATGCAACTGAATTCACATCCCCATTATGACCTGTAAGATGCTCGCCAACCACAGCACCAGATTCTGCATCCCAGATCCGAATCGTGTTGTCACCGGACCCGGTGACAACGCGGGTCCCATCCAGGGAATAACACACACTCATGATGCGCTCCGCATGTCCAGTCCACTTCAATGGCGGTGCTGGCCATGACGACAGGTTTCCCACTTGGACCTTGACGGCACTAGTGAATTTTCGGCTCAAGGTCCGCGATAAAGGGGACTGTGAGGGCAAGAATGGTTGCGTCGAAATATAGATGTGCGGAGCACTGATGGAGATGGGGGTATGAAAAGTGATCAGGAAATGACGAATATCCTGAATTCTCTCAAGAAGCGTTGAATCCACATCCTACAGCCAATTCGAATCAGCTTGGAATCCAAACTGGTAGCGTGCTGGTTGAACTCACCCTGACCCAGGATAGCAACCTTCGAATGCTTTGAGCGCCAATTGGGACCACTCCCATAATGCTCAACACTTCAATCCAAAATAATGGGTACAATCCCCCAAAGAAGGTCTTCAAGCCTCCTAACACCAATAGGTGCTCATCGCGGTTAGCTGAAGAGCAAAGATGGTTCGACCAGTGGAGACAGCTATACTGCAAGGCGTCGGAAACGTTCTGCTTCACTCGGGATGGGAGATCTCTAATCTCTGCATTGGCGAGCCGGGAATCTTCGAGATTGCAGATATTGAAGCGGAGCCCTTTTATCATCGTCTGGAGGCAGGAGATACCCTGCTGCGCGTGCGCCCCTCGCAGGTTGACTTGATACTCGCAACGATCGCTGAGGAAGAAATCGGAAATTGACAAATGTCGGACACGAATTGCTCCATTGGCCCCTTTGTCTCGATATAGCAAAGAGCTGAGGGCATCCACCCACTTCTCGATCAGATTGGGTTTCAATCCCGTCAGCTTTGCAATCGGCTCTTCGCACAGTGGGTGGTATTGAGCTGTTACAATCACTACTATCATCCGCCAAATCCCACCAATCTTACTGTGCGCTTTCAGGATACTAGAATAGAGTCCGTATAGAGACTCCAAGCCAGTCCCGGCTGAGCCTTGTAGGGCTTCCTTCAATGACTCTTCAGCGTCCTCACATTCCTCAAGCGCGAGAGTAAGAGTCTTGATGAAGATGAAAAGGCCGTTCGCGCGAGAGATAAGTTCGTTGAAGTCCGATTCTTCTGGCCAAGCCGTGCAGATACGGCAATGCGAGGCCACCAAGGCGAACTGGCTTCGGGCGAAGGTTCGCAAATCATCACTGGCTTTCTGATCCGCGGTCAGATCATACGACGAATGCGACGAGCCGGTAAGACCACGAAAGAAGCGATTGATATCGGCTTCGGGTCTACTGGTGATGATAATCTTGAGCCACGGAGCGAGTGCGGCTGCGTCGGTCAGGGCCTTGAGGACGTCTTGGCGACTTCGATTGTTGCCACATTCATCAAGTGCATCAATGACAAAGGCGCAAGGATGCTCATTGGGTTGACTAGGCATCGAGCGGATGAAATCGAGGAAGTGTGTGTCTGTCATCGACTCTGTTGTCAGGTTTGGTTTACTACGAAGTTGTTCTGCCACAATCCTTCGAAAAGCTGGGGAGATTTCGGCGAGTTTATAGATGAGAGTGGGAAGGATGTTTCTAGGCTCGCTCGAATTTGTGTCATCTCTCTGGCAGAAAAACGCTCCAATGAGTTGATTTTGCTCATCGAGTGTTTTACAGATTGAATGAGACAACGATGTCTTGCCGATTCCGGGTAAGCCGTGGATCCAGTATGTATTGCTTGGCGCCGATCCATTGGCTACCCAGGCAGTGACTTGATTGAGAATAGATTGGCGGGTGCCCTCCATACAGCAGAGCGTATGGTTATAGCTGGTCCTGGTAGGTTTAAGCCGTTCCTTCAGCAAGAGCTCTTGCTGGAATAATTCTACACAAAACGATAGAAATATATTGTCACAAGATTGAGATCAATGAGTGCTTACTGTTCTCCTTGGCCAGTTCCTTGGTTAGGCGGAGGGCCTCAACATTCATTGCACGGTCGAAATCTTCAATGACCTTGGTCAACTCTTCGTTCATTTCCTCGATCTTCTGCGGGTGGACGAGCCCAGTCAACGTCCTCTCTGTGATCATCAGCATTTACGAAATTCAGAAAAGCCGACTGCCCACCGAAACGCCCACGTTTGACATATTCGCACGAAAACTTTGCGACTATTCCATCACTTTAAACATTTGCGAGATTGTCTTCTTCAAGATTTCTGTCTCTTCATCGCTGATCCCGTTTGTGACCTTGTCCGCAAAAAACAAAATGCGCTGCAACCGATCCAAGAGAACTGACGGCATCTGATCGTACTTATTTTGTTCCTGTAAAAGCTAAAATAGCCGGCGTCACCTCTGCTTCTGAGGCGCGGAGTGGGAACAAACCTCAAAAGTGACTGTGGCAACACTGAAGGCAGCTTTTGCGATCTCATTCAACTAGAAAGTGTCAATGTATTGATAGTTTCGATATGGGAAAGCTGAGGACTAACCTCTGAGAATGCAGCCCCAACTTTAATGACTTTTTCCAGAGCCTTCTCCGTCGATTCTGTCATCAGTGGGGAGTAATCCCTCAACAATCTTTCAAGTTCACGGAGCGAGGAGCGTAGATCGTCCGTCTATGCGAACAGTATAAGCAGCCTGCGGTGAACAATTGTTGGAAGACGAACGGTAACTTCTGCAAAGAAGCGTAATTGCAGAGAACAACTATGCTTCCCAGCAACAATGTCCGCTGCGCCCTCTCGGTCAGTGATGAAAGGACTGGTTGTTGATTCCAACTGACCCCGTACTAGGAACTCGTGGGCTGTGGAGTTCCAATAATCCTTGAAAAGGGCTTGAAAGTCAATCTCTTCGCTACCCTGCTCCTGCTTCCCCCACTTGAGAAGACCACTCTTCACTTGAATCTCGAGGCGCATGTGGGATGTCGGAGATGCATCACTACATATGCAGAGACGTTAGTAAGTGCACGTATCACAGAAACAAGGTGCATACAGGGGCTTCGTTGGTTCCCAGGTGCGGTTATTTATTCTCAGTAATTCTCTCTCCCTATCGTCGACTAACAACCTGAGGGTATACTTCAGCTTTGGAATCACTTGGAGTGTAATTTCTGTATCATGGTTGAGATCAACGGTATGCGCCGGAATTGAAGTGAAACGCCGCGTACGGTCTAGGTAAAGGCTTGGAGGTTGGACCCGACCACAACTTTCACGTAGTTCCAACCGTGAGTAGCACCGGGGCCAGGTGTGCCCTGGATGTGAAACCAATGGTGGTCAAACGGGGTAAGCCTGCCCCCTGTGTCCGTTCTGG
>Ga0307515_10003769_pt1 | contig 31758 bp, 30 predicted proteins | sample 17_EM_MG_FD_194513 | JGI IMG/M metagenome (GOLD analysis project Ga0307515, IMG submission 194513) | Populus trichocarpa ectomycorrhiza microbial communities from riparian zone in the Pacific Northwest, United States - 17_EM | ecosystem: Host-associated > Plants > Roots > Unclassified | place...
CCTGGAGTGGCAAAAGAACAAAGGTGTTCATCCGAAAGCTTCCAAGTCAAAGCTGAAAGCGGACAGACCTGATCGCTCGAACTACTTCAACTGCAAGAATGACGGTGGTAAGATCGTATCCTGCTGCTCTGTAACGGGTCGCAAGTTGTTAACCTTGCCTGGCGTTGCAGACACGTATACATTCTTGATGAATACCTGGAACACACTACCGGAGAGCTACCAGCAGAGGGTGTATAACGACACTCTTGCCACAGTCAAGCGTCAGATCCAACAGGCGGAGAACTCAACGCCTGCCGTGGTGATCAGCGTGGAAGCAGCGCATGTTGACAATGCTATTCTTCTTGACTATTTGAACTCCGAAGTGGCGCTTGAGGAACCTGAGACCGGAAGCACTGACTCAAACATCCCGATAGACAACAATTGCACAGATGACGAACTGCATTTCGGGATGCCAGGGGGCAGCGCGGATTTCGAAGATGAAGGTGACGAAAGCGATGCCATCCCCACCGCCAGCCAGCGATGACGGGCCGCTACTGAACACAAGAGGTTTGACCTGGGAACCAGTGATGTCGACGGGTATGAGGGCGAGGATGGCGATGATGCGGATGCGGATGAGGAAGAGGAACCATCGCAAGCCGAGGATGGATCAACGCAGAATGTACAGGACTGAGGCCATAGTAGGTTTGACCTGGGAACCAGAGATGTCGACGGGTATGAGGGCGAGGATGGCGACGATGCGGATGAGGAGCAAGAAGCATCGCAAGCCGATGACGGATCAACGCAGAATGTGAAGGACTGACGGCATAGTACTAGAGAGTGTGAAGATTGGACAGTATATTTCAGACATGTAAAATACGATAATGGCAAAGCAAATGCAACGGCAAGCGATGTATCCGAAGCGAAGACTGTATTGCAATAAGTGACAAATCTCAATGCTAAACAAATGAGAGTGCGGCATGTGGCCATCGGCCGAAGAAAGGCATAAACATCGCCAGGCGTTGTGTAAACGGCCACTGCATAACTGCAACCCCTGCAAAGAGTGTAACATACGTGTCGTTCTGATGGTGCGTATACGTCACCACATTCCGGACGCAAAGTAAAGGAAGCCTGACGCCGGAGCGGCGAGCGTAATATACAACGCGATGCGTCGCTAGAATAAGAGGCATGGTATAATAGCCGCCGCAAGGGAGGTATGCAACGCGACCCGTCGCTTGGGCGACGGGTCGCGTCTGATTCTCCATCTGAGGGCACGAGGCTCCGCCAGAGCCGTCAGAGCCGTCCGGAACACCCGGGTGTTTCAGACGGAAACTAGAGTTGTTGCTGATGACCCAAGTGCTGAATTTTAGCTAGACTGTCTTGAGTGCCAACTGGGATTAGCAAATATGTACTGATCGATTGGTTCTGACGAAATATGCCCAGGACTCTCCAGTGCACCACAACTTCAATCTTATACCAGCACCAGCTGCTGCTTAGCTATGCATAAGCGAGCCGTGTCTCATCTTCTGACCCAAGTACTCAATATTACCTAGACTCTCTTATTGCCAAATGGGATAGGCAAATATGCCATAGTGGATCAGTCATAAAACAACTTCACACATATGGTGACAATTCTCCGGTGCACCTGAAGTTCAATCTTATCCCAGCAAGTGAAGGGGCATTGTCACCAATCAGCGAGCCGTGTCTCATGTGCTGATCCAAGTACTCCATATCACGTCTACTGTCTCATTGTTGATCGTGGTTCGGAAATATGCTGTGCTGGATCTGTCATAATTCGACTCAATACATATGCTGATGATTCTCCGGTGCACCTGGACATCGATTCAATGCCACCAAATACTGTAGCTTCGCCAAGAAACAGCAAGCTGATGTGTGGTATCCAGACACACCTACTCAATATCACCTAGACTGACATTATTGCCAACTAGGATTAGGAAATTGGAAGTGATCAAGCAGTGGTAACGAGACATATGACATAAGCCAATGATTCTCCTGTGAAGGATGTCGAATTATGTATTTTCCCATCTGTTGACTTTGAGATGCGTTCATGGCCTGACATTCCTGGTGCACCTGGAATTCACAACTGACGAATGATTGAAATACCTACACTGCATAATTCTCAATATTCAACTCTTGCCATTCATTGTGAGATGTGCCAGCTGGGAACTTGTAATGAAGCTTATCAATAGACTTCATCTTATGTGGGTAATTGATAGTAAACAAGAACACCAACAAAATCCGACTCTAGCCATTTCCAATTATAGACCCAACAATTCCCACATCAGAACTTTGATTCAGTTCAAAATAATACAAAGCCATGGTTTATTTATCCAGTATAGTATTCCTTACAAACAACCTTTTTGACTATTTGTATGAGTTAACAAGACTATATTGCTTGAATTTCACGAGAGCCATACCTTGATGGAGAGTCCAAACTAGTGTTAGCAATGGTTCCAGACCGTCACTGCGTGTCCGTGTCCGGTTCAAAAGCCAACAATGCCCAAATTGGCGGTCCAAGGTGTCAATAAACCCGATCCGTCAACTCGGGTACCGTTCGATGGTAAACTCCCCACCAGTCTGAAGTGGGCTGGTTGTCAGCGGGTCGCCCAGCAGGTCCATCCATAGATACATATAAGGCTCTTGTGGTTGGAGTTTGTTAATAGTATCTTATCAAAATCGCGTTTTCAACAACCAATGATATGTTTTTGCATGCTTTGCAGCTTGCAATATCGATTAATTTGGACTGGGTATTTTACCTTCGATATATTGCATTTTTGCCTATCAGGGCGTTCAATAATTTCGTTACGAATGCCATGATCCGCGCGATGCCTCGATTACCAATTATGCAACAACTTAAACTGTTGACGCTCCATTGACGCTCATTTTCAGAATGAGGCAGGAGCCTCTCGCTGTTGTTTTTGCCAGTAACGGCAGCCAATATCTCATAAATGGATGTCTGCAACCATTCAGAGCACAAATTACCCAAGATGCGAAGCTAGACAATATTGACACTCGATTGACGCTCATTCTCAGAATGCGGCATGGTGGATGTCGCTGTAGTTTTTCCCGGTAAAGGGTGCCATTATCTGATAAATGGATCTCTGCAGCCAATCGGAACATAAATTACCCAAGATGCGAAGCCAAAAATTGTTGACACTCCTTTGACGCTCATTCTCAGGATGCGGCAGGGAGCATGTCCCTGTAGTTGTTCTCTGTAAAGGTTGTCAATATCTGACAAACGGATGTCTACAACCAATCGGAACAAAAAATTACCCAAGATGGGAAGCTAGTCATTGTTGACACTCCATTGACGATCATTGTCAGGATGTTGCACGGAGCATGTTGCTGTAGTTTTTCCCGGTACAGGCTGTCAATATCTGACAAATGGATTTCTACAACCAAGCAAAACATAAATTACCCAAGATGCGAAGCTAAACATTGTTGATGTGCTGTTGACGCTCATTCTCGGGATGTGGCAGGGAGCATGTCGCTGTAGTTCTTCTCAGTAAAGGCTGTCAATATCTGACATCTGGATGTCTACAACCAATCAGAAGATAAATTACCCAAGATGCGAAGCTGAAAATTGTTGACGCTCTGTGGACGCACATCCGCAGGATGCAGCACGGAGCATGTTGCTGTAGTATTTCCCAATAATGGCTGTCAATATCAGAGAAATGGATGTCTACACCCAATCGGAACATAAATTACCCAGGATGTGAAGCGATACATTGTTGACCCTCCGTTGACGTTCATTCTCAGGATGCGGCAGGGCGCATGTGGCTGTCTCTTTTGCCTAGAAAGGCTGGCAATATATCGGTTATGCATCACAGCGACCAAATTGTTGTTTAATTACTGTACTTACAAAACCACATATCGGTGACGCTCCGTTGACGCTCATTTGAATGTATTGTCCATTCAACATCTGCTGCCATCAATAAGAGTTTTCATCATGATTGGAACTCATTGGTAGTCTTTCTGACATATTGAGACTTGGCCTTGTGACAAAGCCGAGCGCACTAACATTCTGGCACTGTTCGCTCTCACACGACTAAAATTCATGTATCGTACCAAACACTTCATTGCGCCTGCTATACTTCTGTTTGTCAACCGATATTGACAAGCTACTGCTCACCATTCACCCATGATATCACTAACTGAAACTCTCGGTCAAGATACATAAAGAAGCTGGGGAAACATTGACGTATTCTGTCATACATTTTCTTCACTCCCTTATTCCTCCTCGTTTTGATTGCATTCACTGTCATTGACACCTTTTCAGCCTGTCTCTTTGACTTCCATGTAGGCAGAATCAATCCGGGAAGATTTGGTGCGGCGCTCACATCCCGCTGCTCTGGGCAGTCCGGATCCTCCATGCTATTGTCTTGCTCTCTATCAGATTCAACATCCGCCCCGCAATCATCTTCGCTGTCATTTGTAATATCTAAGTCCGCATTCCAATGAAGCCAATCTTCGGTGTCAGAAACGCTCTCAGGTGCGCTTTCATCATCACTTTCGACTAGATGACAGTTGATTCTTCGGATTCGGCGGACATTCAATATTTGAGTTCGTCCTCCATGGAGGTCCTTTCCAGACAAAGGTGGTGGCAATGGAGATCTATCTGACAATTTGAATGCAGCCGCACCATCATGTTGAAAGAGTGACCAGGATGCATTGACAATTTCTTCCGTGTCCAAGGTGTATCCCACGTCGGTCATCGGCTTGTTTTGAATGTGAGATTCATTTTGGGTAGCATGTAGGTTTTGGCTGCCCTGCCACATCTCCAAAAGGTCGTGCACCTTGGCCATTCTGTGCAATTTCCTATCCACCGGCCTTTTCTTCATTTCCGAGCTGTTTCCTGTGATTACTGTATCCAGTTCTGGGCCAGCACCTGCCAAGATCCCGTGATTGGCTTGAGCAAACTGACTTACAACGACTGTTTCACGAAGAGTCTCGCTTGTGGGATTTGACCGCCTCCTGCTGATAACATCTCGGCCTGGGGAAACACTGGCCTCCACTCCGACACCATGTGGTATGATAGAGAATATGTCACGTGCCACATTAGAGAGATCAGCGGACTTGGAGTGCGGTTCCTCCTGTTGACGCCACCAGTCGGTTATGTCCAGTAACCAAAATGTACTGCTTATCTCCATTGGGTCGGAGTGGTAATCATTGAGATTTGAATTAATTTGCCCCCAGTTCTTTGGTGCGTCAGGTGGCGAGTTCAAATAGGGCATGGCGGCGGTCAATAAGCGTGCTGCGCCATCGCTTCGTCTTGGTGTAGTCTCAGCCACATCGTTAGGCGTTAAGTATCCTTCATCATTGCTTGACAAATCATATGGATCAAATGATGATTGACAGGATCCTAAAACCATTTCGGAGGGGATAAGATTGCTCTTCAGTAAGCTTTCATGTTTATTGGCCGGCATACGTCGATGTTTGGCACAGTATTCATTCTCCACATGCATTACGAAGGCCTCTTGGTAATGGGTAGTATATGATGTGTTGTCGTCAGGATTGATATCCATTCCTTTGTGCCACTTTCTGAACGATCGCAACTTCCGGAAAAGATCGAGGATATGTGCAGAATCAGACACATGCCCGTCATCGATGGAGTCACTTTGGCTTAATATTTGGACAGCTTTTGTAGAGCTAATTTCACCGCGAAGAAGAAGTCGTCCTTCCATGGAGTCTTTGTATTAGCCAAAGCTCGCATCACACCATCCATGCGATCGATCATATTGTTGTACACTGTGATCACATGATGCGATGAGACTGTATGCCTCTTCAACATCCACAGGGTCGAATATCAGAATGGCCTCAACACTTCCATGACATACTTCACAATGGTTCATGCATCTTGAGTTGTGATGAGTGGCCTGTAATTGCTGTATCTTGGGTTTTCAAGCACCTCGGGTGTGAATTCAGGTCATCGGAAGGCTCGTTTGAGCAACTCCACGGTCGAGTTCCAACGTGTCTTCACATCCATAATCGGAAGTACCGCGATGCAGGCTTTGGCCGTTTGACAGTCAATGATGTTGTTTCAAAGACCAGGTGTTAGCGTAATCAATCCAGCAAGCATTCTCTGCTATATGAAGGTCAGTTTCAGCACTTTCAAAATATCATGAAATACGTACTTTCTCAATTATCTTTCCTACACCTGGTTCCATGGCCGACACCTTATTGATTCTAGCATTGCCCTCTTTTCGGAGCCTTTGAGTCCTCCCAATGTCTACGCATTCATTCTCCCCACATTGCTGATCGCACTCATGGGCTTCCAAAGACTTGGTGCGGCCTTTGACACCGAGACTGCTCATGAATGCACCTGAAGCCAGCTGTATGATGTGCGCCATGCAAGGTATGTGGTTCCTCAATGGAGGCCACTCCATTCCATCGGCCTCAAGTGTTGATTGCAGCTTGCGTGTCATCGAGTGATTTGAGGAGGCATTATCGGTCATAATTCCAAGTAGACGGCCGTCGGTAAGCTCAAAACAATCAGGAAAGTCCTTCAAATGTACGGCTAGCGTTGCTCCAGTATGTTGGCTCTTGACCTATCATGCTTAATTAGATTTTGAATCGTGAGATGAACAGGCGATCAACCTCATCGAACACGAGTCGAACTCCACGCAATTCCCAATTTCGATCCATATGGTAAGCAATGACCGACGTTATGGCTAGTGTGTTTGTTGGTGACCATCCATCCAAGGCTAAACTAACTTCATTTCGTGACGGCAATTGCTTCTCAATTACATCCACAGTGAGTGCATATTCCCTCTGGCAAATGTTGCTGAATGTCGTAGCAGATGGCAGCACTTGGTCATCGCGTCACACCTTATATCACCGTCGTAGCTCCAGATTTGATATAGCGTTCCATGGAATAAGAGCCGAAACAAATCCTCATATGAGGTAGCAATTCCAAGTGTCATGGTGAAATTTGGAAGTTTCACAGTCCTTCGCTGCCAGTTGAGAAACTTTTGTCTGTCATTACTGTCGATATTGATTAACCTGGATGTGAAAGCTGATCTTCCTCTGAGACCTTACTATTGTGATTCCTCGACTTCCTTGCCTCTTCAGGATGGCCAAAGCTGTTTCATCGACCATCGAACTAGTCAATTCAGTAACCTCTGACTCTGCAAATCTGTTTAACTTTGCGATGTGAGCTTTTGCCAGTGAGTGTCTCCCCATTGAGCTAGTCCCATGTTCTGATGGATGGCGAAGAACTTGATGACAAACGATATATATGATGCCAGGGCTGCCGGTCTCCTCAAGTCCGCAGTGTAAATAGAATTGTCATGAAGGTGCATGTCTAGAATTATTCCAAGCAATAGGCCGCTTCGAGTCTACATTCATTGCAGCCCACAAAGCATCGAATATGATATCTAAAGTAAGGTCGCTCAAATCACGAATGAAGAGAGGTTCGTTTTTGGAACAGACCATATCCTTGAGCAATGAGGTGTTCAAAAATTTTGCATCCAACATGGCGGTAGCAATTAGAAAGCTGGGTGATCCGACTCGAAAGACTGCTGAAGGTAAAAATACTGCAAAGCAGACTGCGGGTTCCTAAATATTGACACTACGGCTATAAGTAAAAAAAATCAGATCTGTAACACATTGCATGCACATTTGTCAAGTTGTATACAAGGTTAGATTACAAAGACTGACCGCGTAAAACTCGCTTCAGGAACGGCACAATGCAGTTCATCTCTATGTAGCGCTCTGAGCCTCCAGAAGAAGTGTTGATGCTGTGCGGGTGCTCAATTGTAGGAGGCGGACGCGATATCTTCACTAGCATCTTTGCCAATAATGGCTGCCGATGGGTTCATTGTGGGTTACCTATGCTCCATTGGTGTTATATTATGCAAGATGCAAGATCAAAAATTGTGTACGCTCCGTTGACACTGATCATTGGACATGGTTACAATTTTGTCGTAATCATTTTTGCCTAGAACGGCAGATAGTTCGATTATGGATCAAAGTAATCTCATAGCCCATTGATATTCCAAGATGCAAGGCCTAAAATCGTTGACGCTCCGTTGATGTTCTAGGGTATAGTGACGAAGTTGTTGAAGGCATTTTTACCTTGAAATGCGGCCGATAGTTCGATTATGTTTTAACATAGTCTCATAGCCCCTTGATGATACAAGATGCGAGGCCTAAAATCATTGACGCTCTGTTGACGCTGATTTTGAGGGTAAAGTGACCAATGTGTGGAAAGCATTTTGGCCTAGAAAGGCGGCCGATAGTTCGATTATGGCTTTATGTCACCGCACAGCCCTTGCATTTTCCAAAATGCAAGGCCAGAAGTCGTTGATGCTCTGGTGACGCTCATATTCAGGATATAGTAGCGATGTTGTTGCAATCATTGTAGACTAGAAAGGCGGGCTATTGTTCGATTATAAATGAATGTTGCAGTGAAACCCTCTGGATTGTCCATGATGCAATGCCAAAAATCATTGACGCTACATTGATGCTCACCTTTGAGCTCACCTTAGAGACATACTAACAGTCATTGGGTGCTCAACAATTGTACATATCATCCATAGAGTCTTTTTGGCAGCTGGTATACCGTGTCAATGTAGTATCATTTGACACCAAAATCTTCGCGACATCTCAGTTTCTGAGCCACCACTCTACACGTCATTGGCATGATGAATGATGTAGGTCCGTCGCATTTCAGCGCTTTTGGCTGGCACTTTGCCGCATAAAAATCCCTGCACTAATTTCAGATATTTATAGCATGACGTCCTCACCATTCCTCATCCAGCTCATTCTCACAGGTGTCCATATTGTACCATAAGCAATGTTCGATTTTTCGACAATGTGCAGGATGTCTGAGAGGAGAGTTATGTGGCTGGGTGCATGGATTGATGCAGACTGACGACTGTCATTCATCCGGGTTTTGGATGTGCTTTGACCGTTCTTTATGTGAGTTGCATGACATCACTGACTTAAACTTTGTTAGTAAATTTGATCTCGAATTTAGGTTTTGTTTTGTCATTTAACCGTAACAGGCAACACCATATACAGTTCATTGTTCATCAATCTTCTTCATGTGGTGTCTAGAACATTTGGATGGCTCGTACGACCCTTGCACACACACTGATAAATAATCCTGTCTCACAATTTGGTCATTGAAATCCAGAAAAAGCTGACACGTAACGAATTAGGCACAATTTGCTCTTGCTTGAGATACGTCGTCAACAATACCTATTTGCCAATCGATTCGTCCGGTGACGCTGGAGCTGTCACCATGTCTTCGTCCGAATCCGATTTCTCCATGGTAATTACCTAGCGAGGTCATATGCTGGGGTAAATGGTCACAGGTTGAAGTCGCATCGCAATTTCCATCCATGAGGAATCGGGCACCGCGTCGGGCATGAGAGATACTATGTGATTGTCTGCCTGAGCTTTCTCCAAACCCAGCCTCAGTTGACTACGTCCCTGTCGAGACATCACTTGTGGCATTTTTGATTGTCTGGGGACCATGTCAGGAACCAGCATAAGCTCTCCAAATGTTGTCGGTGATGGTGTGGCTGCTGTCGTGTCAGTTTGGGGCCTGACAACTGCCGGAACCTTTAGTTCAGTTGTCCCGTACTTCATATCTCTCTCACTGAAGTAGTCAGCTGCCTGCCCCCATCCCGGTTGCGTCAGTTCTTCAAGCCTCATATGCTGCTGCTGAAAGATCTCCATGCGGTGCTGTACCGTTTTGGAGATTGTGCCCATCACCCAGCCAGGTTCATCATCTTCGCGCAGCTTGCCAAGCTCTATATCTTCTTCATCATCACCCTCGTCTTCCCCATCCTCCTGATCTTTGGAGCTTGCAAGATCACTCAGACTGTCTCCCATAGCATTAAACATTTCCTCAAATGGTGTTTCAGTCTTTGTGGCTGTCGATCGTGCCTTTTCAACATTCCTCATATGTTCCTGCTCTTGCATAATCGCTGCCTCTGCAGCTTGAACTCAGGTTCTTGTCACTGCAGTCTCTGTATCGAGATAATCCTTGATCCATTTCAGTTTCTCTTCGTTGCTCAAAAAGTGGGTTTCACGTCGTTTCTCCACTGAAAGCTTCTTTTTGGATCGTAAGCTGCGCAATGCTCCCAATGCTCGGACCATTTCTGCCTCCAAGTCACTCCTATCTGTATTCGCTTGATGACGTGGTCGTGTGGATTTCTTCGTCGATTTGTAGTATTTGCCCACCGGAAGTGGCGAAAGGTTCTTTTTCAGAGCATTGACCATTGTGTCTTGTGTTGACCTTGTTGTGGGGCAAGATGTTGGATGTTGCAAGATATGCACCCCATGGAGGCAAGTTGCGTCTTGTATGCCAAGGTTGGTAGGTTTCATCGATTAGAACAAAGGAAAATCAGTGTTTTGACCGCCACTTCATTGGGAATAGTCAGGCTAACCATACATTAAGACTTGATGGTTGGTGTGTGATTCATGTAACATCCCGGCGATGTCTTCAGACAAACACCACCAGTCGTCCTTTCCGTCGAAGAATGTGCTGTTCATATCTGTCAAAAATGAGATATCGACTGTCGTTCATCACGATATATCCCTTCAAACAAACACGCAACATCGGACCGACTTACTGCATATCGCAGGACCGTTGGAATCCCCTGCAGCTATACGCAGTGAACCTATACGAAGCCAGATTCAGCTTGAATTGAATGTGCAAGTTGGCTGTCACTCGTTCCATTTTGACTTGTAGCTTACTATATACTCTTCAGGACTTCCCACTTCTTTTCGTGATCATCTTCCTCACCATTCCACAACAGCAAGAGATGGCTCCAGAAATACTTCAACCAGGTGCGAATGAAGCCGAATCGAGCCGAACGACAGGCGCTTCAAACAATGCGCCACTCGGTGAGACACAGCAGCAATGCAGACACCAGTTAGTTCACCACGATGCTGCAATTGTACCCACCGAAAATCTGACCCAGGACGCACATTTAAACCGTGTATGTAGAGCCGGAAGCCGCAAGAGTGAGCAGCAGCATGCAATCCGATCTGAGTCAATCCATATTGATGTAGAGGACGGTCAACCAATAGTATAATGCACAGCTGGGGTATGTTGAGAGCTATGTGGACAAATTCATCGCTGCCCGTAACGGGAAACCTCCGTGGTCAACCAAGGCATTGTTCCACACAGTCCGCGAGATTGAACATTACGATGCTGTCAGTTCTGGGATTTTCCCAGCCAAATTTGGTGATAGACGACCCTGGGAATGAACTAAACAGGCTTTATAAACCTTAGAAGAGGCTACCGAGTCGTATAGGGTTGAGGCAACAGCCAAATCTCACTCTAGAAGCAGCAAACAATTTCTTGTAGGTCTTCAACATGTCAGCTACTATGGCAAGACAAGGAGGTCGCCTACAGCTTGAACAGTCCAACATGCATCTTGCCTTGATTATGGCCAAAATGGCTGACGAAGGGTTTTCGCGCACCACAATTGAGGAAATGAAACAACTAATCAAAAACCTACTTGCGGAAGTCCGAGAGGTGAACAAGCGGGGTGTTGTGTTTCCCGAGCATAACAAGATGAAGGCTATGATAGAAAAACAACCGGGAATGATTCGGGAAAATCAAATGGATGGCTGTTTTCCCTGGCAAAATGGCACAGCAAAGAATCCACAGACTCGCTGAAGGCGCAAAAGCACGGGTGCACCTCAACCACGACCGGCACCACCGATGCCCGGAACGCCACCTGCGCCACCTGCGCCACCCGATGTCAGTGAGCGAACTCAATGCTCCGAAACAGAATGTGTGCCACCCGGATATGTGTTTATACCTACCCCGCCTCCCAGCGCTCGAGATATCATTCATGATCCATATGCCAAGGATCAGCTGCGTGATAACGATTTTATTCCAGATTTGCCGACTGATGAAGGTCGATCCACAGGTAAGTACACTATCAGCTACGTAGTAATGCTGCTGACAGCCAATTTGTAGACGACAGCAGCCTTCTGAGTGAACATGACAGCGACGTCGAGAGTTGACTGAAGGGAACAGGATTTTTGAGTATTATCATTATCTACAACTAGCCGACACTGTAACGTATATTTTGAAGGGTATATTTATATGCATCATTAAAGAACAATCTAGTTAGAATAGAGAATGTGAATGGCTGCCACAACACCATTATTGATATAGTATGCCAAAGTGAATAGTTCCATATTGTGGTTACGCCCGTGGCAAAATGAGCATCCACGGAGCGTCAACGATTTTAGTTCCTGTAAGTCCTGTGATAAAAACGCAATTTGGTAATGAATACACATAATGGAAGTGTTGCCACCCTTTATAGTCAAAAGAGAAAGCAACATGCTCCCTGCCCCATCTTGAAAATGAGCGTCAAAAGAACGTCAACAATTTCAGCTCTTGTTAGTCTGGTAATTATGAAGTAATTTTCTAGTGGTTATACATAACAACAGCATTGACAACCTTTATACACAAAAAAAAGAGCGAGACGCTCCCTGCCCAATCTTCAAAATGAGCGTCAACGGAGCATCAAAGATTGTTGGTCATGTAAGTTGGGTAATGAAAATGCGATTTGGCAGGGAGTATACATAATGGAAGTGTTGCCATCCTTTATCGGCGAAAGAGAAAGCGACACGCTCCCTGCCACATCATGAAAATGTGCATCAATGGAGTGTCAACTATTGTGGGCCTTCGATCTTGGTTTATGGAAGCGCACTGTGGCTGTTACAGTCCATTTCTTCAGTTTTGGCCGTTTTTGTAGTCTAAAACGCTCGTGAACACTTAGTTGCACCTTTGTGAGTGGAATAGGTTGTTACTGTTCGGGAGGCTCTCGCGGGAATATCATTTGCTTATTTGCTCATAAAGGCCGCTGATCACATGTTTATAGATATGTGCGATTAAGCGCCACTTAGATTACCCAAGATGCAAGACCATCAATTGTTGATGCTCCATTGACGCTCATTTCCAGGATGGGGCAGGGAGCATCTCTCTACTTGTTTGCTATATAAAGGTTGTCAATACATCAGAAAATGACAATGCAGTACCATAGTCAATATTTTGCAATTAACAGTAGGATATCTGAATGCGACGATAAATAGATACACCCGAAACGCAGAACCGGAGATTGGATCCGATCGGTCTAGCCAAACCTGGCGAAACACGCGGGTTGACGAGCACAGGGCCGGGTTTAGACCACCATGAAGCAGCGGGTCGGGTTTTTGGACGATTCTGGAACCAAACCGTATTTCCGGCCCAAACCCGGACCAGAGGCGGGATGCCCAGGCCGCTGGCGGCATTCCTGGACCCGTTGTTAACACTAGTCTTGACAATGTAAGATGATGGTTCAACAGCCGGCATCGTTTGTCCATTCTCTGTCAGCCGCCTTTTGTGGTCCTGACAGGACTACAGAATCCAGTGCATCATTGACGGCATGATGTTCAGTCAACTCATCAAGACAAGCGGGACTCTCATTTGGTCCACTTGTGAGTGTCGATTGGGATCACTAAGAAGGATATCATAGCCACCAGCACCTCTATCCAGTAATCATGAGTGTGGTACTCTGTAGTGCCCTTGCCAGACAACTCGTTGAAATGCCTGCTGCTGCTCATTTGATACCCACATCTTCTGAGTTAATACTGCATGGTTTGCCGCTGTCAGATTGAGGCCTGTCCCACCCACTTTGAGTGTAGTTATGAATACAGAGGGATTTTGTGAATCCTGGAATTTGAGCTGCATTTCTGTGCATTGATCATTGCCCATTTCTGCATACATGTTAGGGGTTCTCCCTTAACAGAGGTATTGGTACTTGCATAGGGTTGAAAGACTTTATTCCTATATTGATAGGGATACAAAACACCATGTTTCGACATAATGCAGGTGGCCACATCAGCAAAAAACATTTCCGTCCAGGTAGAATGGCTGCATCAGAGAGAACGCTCTCCGTCAGAGCTGTCAAAGACACCCCAATGGCGGAGTGCTCCGCGCCCGGCATCAATACCACATGTCGGGTTGCTCATCGCCCTCCGATCGCCGTGTCGCTGTTTCATCTCACTCTGTCGGTCTCCTATTTCAACGAAACACTCTGGCGTTGTAGCCAACTGTGACCATACGTGGGAATGGGTTCATTGGGTACGCGCTTGGGTCAGGATTGCAATGCAATGGGTGATGCTGCGAAAATCTCTCCTCCTGTTCCGTCCACATTCAGCTCGAGGTGCTTTGGAAGAAGGCGAGAACATATGATACTACCTATCCATAAGGATTCACGCTATTGAGTGGATCCACGGAATCTCGGAGAGGGCGAGTGAGACCAGAAGCTGGGAAAGACACAGGGTGTATTTTCGTTGTATGACAAGATGAGATGAAAATGAGATGCTGTCTATCTACCCTGGGGTCTACTAAATATATACTCCGCTTCGCTCATTGAACCTCCGTTGCCCCTGTATCTCCGTACACCCACCGTCACACCTTAACGATATACTTTGAGGCCTTGATCGAGCTGGTTTGGAGATGCACTTGGAGGCCGAGATCGACTGAACCAAGAGATACGCTTGGAGGCCGAGATGGAGTGAACTCAGGGATGTCACTTGGAGGCCATGATCGAGTGACTTTGGACATGCACTTGGAGGCCGAGATGGAGTGAACTCAGAGATGCACTCTGAGGCTGTGGCCGAGCGAGTTCAGAGATACACTTGCAGGCTATGATCGAGCGAGATGGGAGGAGTACTTGGAGGCGGTCGATTTCCAGGTAGGCGCGACGGCAGTTGAGCCTCCATTCATTGGTTAACCTGTAAATGGAGGAATGTAGAGAGTTGAGTACATCATCTGCCGAGAGATGAGAAACAAGCTGGGAGCGGGAGACTGTCGATCTTGGGATGATGCTGTACTAGGTGTATGCTGTACTCAGTGTTAACTCATGATTTTGGCATGGAGAGATAGAGAGGGATAACTTAACTTTGTGTGCTTCAGTGATGGTAGAGTTGAGCACAAGAAAGGGAGAGATCAGAGGAGATGGGGGAAATCATCATGAGGAACTGGGAATTAGAGAAATTTGTGTGCGAGTGAAATTACCATTTCCAATATGGCAGGTACGAGTCCCGATCCGGCGGGTATTTCGACCATTACGAGGTCTTCTAAAGCCAATCAGGCAAGCCGTTATCCTGATTGCTCATAGCTGCTCTGAGCCTGCATATTGTTGTCATCTTCATCCCCCATCTCTCCCTTTCTCGTCCACAACTCTACCATCATCGCAAGAACACACAGTTAAGTCATCCCTCTGTATCTCTCCATGCCATCATCATGAGTTAACACTGAGTGCAGCATACACCAAATACAGCATACACCGAGTATGGCATACACCGAAGATTGTCTGTCATCCCTTCATTCTCACCATACCGAGTTCACCCCTGAATGTAGCTTCAGCTTCCAGCGAACCTCCCCACCAATCGACCGTCAGAAGCCAGTTCTCCATAGCAGCTTCAAAGATACAGTCACCTCGTCACATGCCCACGGTTTCGAGTTCACTGACCGATGAATAGAGTCTCAGCACCTGGTGCTCCTCCCATCAACCGCCTCCAGGTCGACCACCTCCAACTACTCCTCCAATCTCGCTTGATCATTGTCTGCTACATGTGTATCTACAAACTCGCTCGATCACGGCCTCGGAGTTGATCTCTGAGTTCACACCATCACTGTCTCCAATTGCATCTCCAAACTCGCTCGATCACGGCCTGAATGTGCATCTCTGAGTTCACTCGACCTCGGCCTCCAACTGCATCTCCAGACTCGCTCAATGACGGCCTCCCAGTGCATCTCTGAGTTCACTCAATCTTGGTCTCCAATTGCATCTCCACACTCGCTCGATGAGGGCCTCAAAGTGCATCACTGAGTTCACCCGACCTCGGCCTCCAAGTGCATCTCCAAACTCGCTCGATTACGGCCACCCAGTGCACCTGTGAGTTCACTCAATCTCGGTCTCCAATTGCATCTCCAAACTCGCTTGATCGCGGCCTCGAAGAGCATCTCCAAACTTGCTCAATCACGACATCCCAGTGCATCTGTGAGTTCACTCAATCTCGGTCTCCAATTGCATCTCCAATCTTGCTCGATCATAGCCTTGGAGTGTATCTCTGAGTTCACTTGATGGTCATCTTCAGGCGCACCTCGAATTGCTGACAATCACCGCGTGCAGCCAGTCCAGATATACAGTGTATAGATCGGTAGCTATATATATACATAGATACATCGATGAGAATATAAACTGAAAGCATAAGTTTTGATAATCTTTGAACAATGAAGAGTAGCTATGATTTCCCGGTGCACCAGCAGGATTTCGAAAGAAGATGTTTTTCCCGGACTGCTCTACAGTGATTCAACGTGTACCTGAAGGCCAGTACATCAGTCCAGTATACTCGGACCTGTCGCCTTGGCGACGGGTAGCATTGAATTCTCCCTCAGAGTGTACACGGTTCCATCAGAGCTATCAGAGCTGCCCAGAACACCTGGGTGTTTCTGACAGAAACTAGAGTTGTTGCTGAAGCAGCCCCAAAGTGTTTAGCGGGATTGTATGGGAGCCTTGTGTCAATTTGATGACAAGCAAGCCTTGTTGCTAGCGGATTCAATGAAAGTTCCCATTCTGAAGATCTGATTCGATGATGCAATGACCTTGGCCAGTCACATGTAATCAAGACTTCGAGATGCCAGTTATTTCTTACCACATTGACTAGCTTAAGCTAAGTGGGACTAGATGCATCGACTGCACTATGTCCGACCGACGTGTCAGGCAGGCAATATGCCATTATGCGATGACGAGGGATCTCAACCCAATCCCGAGTGGAGCGGAACAACTTGGGGACTCCCCAGTCAGTGAGAACGATCTCGACCTTAGCATGGCCTGTCAGATCAATTCCAGTTGAGCCTTAGAGTGGTTAATCAGCATTTGATGTGTCAGTTAAATGTCGATCGATCAAAGGTGGGTTGTCACATTAGCCTCCGGAACAGATAGAGCCATCTAGCCTGAATGGTGAGGCTGCGTTAAGCAATCTGTTGGAAGTTTCCAAAAAACAGCGTCAGGCGAGGAGAAGTTTTTGACTATCCGAACGTACGAGTTGCAAGATATCTAAGGTGAATTCACTGTTTGATTACATCTTATTACGGATAACGGCCAGAGAGGGAGCATAGTGCTTTGAAACTGATCACGCAGGCACAAGATAACCCTTGGGAAGCGTGGTCGTGTCAAGTGAGATTAAAGCTCATTAAGCAGTACTCTAAGATATGACAGATGAGGTCATAGCAATGCTTGATTGATGATGATGGCCCTCCGGGACGAGTAACTCTTCAAAACCAATCATGCAATGCAAGAAAGCTATAAAGAGACAGCAATGCTCAGGCATTGAAAGGGATAGCCCGAGAGTTTCAAACGATACCTAACTACGAAAGTCCAAGCTGAATCATTATTAAGTTCTCAGTTCTTATTCTTATTATTATTGCCGAGTATATTAGTATTATCCATTAGGATTGTATGCCGTTCTCCCACCCCATAACTGAACATAGATTTAACAACAAGTACTACGTTATATTGTGAACCTTGTCCTTGCTATTAGACCGCTTCGATAATGAGGAACAATTATGTGCTGTGCAGTGTATCTGATGGCTACTAAGTATAACGCAGTTTACAGAGATAGTAATCTCTTATCGACATTATACAATATTCCCATCAGACTACGTTATTAATGGTGTGGTTACATCATTATTCAGTAGTCATGGAGATATCATACCCGAAGACGATATTCCAGAATTAAGTTTAGAAGCGGAAGTGAATTCTGAATCTCCCAAAGATCGTTATTCTGGGTGCCCTTCGAGGACAAAGAATCTGCCAACGGAATCAAGTGGGAGTTTCATCATTCAGACACAAAGAGGGAAAGGATTTAACTCTCGAAAGATAAAGCAAAAAGAGCTTCAGAAACCATATCCCGGACGAAGCTATACATAGTTACATACGATCTGGGATACTTTACGAAAAGACCGCTTGATATTATAAGTAGGGATAATAGGACAAGTAGAGTTGACATCTACTTTTGAGTCTGAATAGACGTGGATTTTCAGGGAGATTAACATTAGATGTAATATTGCCGATAGTATCTGAATACCAGATTCATCCACCAAGAGATTTAGGGAGCTGTGAAGAATCGTGTTAATTCAAGATTACACTATCAATGAGAAATTACCCCTACGATATTAATTAATCACAGAGATTAATTATATGAATACACGTTACTATATTAATCAATAACGTAGATATATTATACGAACATACTTTACAATATTAATTTATCACCGAGTTTACTTATAGGAATATACCTACACCTGAATCAAGCGATTTATCATATGTATTGTCAGTATTGTATTACACCATGATATGATTTAGTCAGGATCTACTTGGAAGCATCCGAAACGACTATATATATCTGTCCTCTGTGCGTATACTATTTATACAGTCTTCTGGTACTCTTTGAGTGGAGATACGCATAGGAGATAGTATGATAAAAAGTACGGCAGAGTGTGACTTACTACGTACTCAAGTATTGTATTATACTTTGAACTCTAGTTATGTAGGCTATACTGACCCCGTAACAATACATGTGGAATATATCCACATGATCGGCAAAATGCTTAGCTTGCCACCACTTCAAATGATGAACTTGGCCAGAAAGTGGACAAAATCTGACCGCCATCATTGGAAGAGGTGCACTGGGGAGTCAATTGTCATTTCAGTTGTGTTCCAGAAGGAGTGCCTCTCTTGATGTGTTGTAGTGGTCAGGTTTGGGATTCTCTGCAGGATTGTTGACAATGATTGGCAGACATGTCTCTCTTGGCCATGGCAAAAATGGAGAATACTGCCACAGATCAAATGGCCATTGATCGTACCATTGTCATGAACCTTCGTTGTAATCCTCGGTATCTTCTGACACAAATGAAACATACTCTAGCAACAATCTATGAACACTCCATGCGCCTGAAATACCCACTGAGGTGAATCTCTTAATCAGGGTCTTCAGTTTTGCTCGCTCTTGCTCGGTTCACTCGAGATCGGTGAGGTTCTGCTGTCTGGATCCATATCCGAATGAGTGGTGTTGGAATTGTGACTATCACTTTCAACCACCTCCTCATTGCCCAACTGTTTGCAATTTGTATCACCCGTTGTGCTGCATCCTGTTGAGCATCTTCGTCTTCAGTCCAGATTGCACGCATCAAACTCTTCAGAGTGGAAGACAATGCCTCTGCACTGTGCTTTTCCATCACTGTATCATCCCCTGGATCTTCAGGCGCACCTGAAAACAACCACATCATCTGAAAACAGCAGTCATTGAGAGAATAGATTCCTAGTGTGCCTGTGACTTGAAGTTTGAATCCAATTCTCACTTTCATCTGAATTTGCCAGCCCACACTGTTTTCAGTCATATACTGATGGGACTGATCAAAACCCAAAACTCCATACACAGTATGAGAGTTGCCCATTGCTTGATGGTTTCCCACTGGATGTTAAGGTATCATATAAAAGATGGTGGATATTCCATTGGTTTTCCTGCTTGTCAATGCTGCTGTTCAGATCCACATGGCTGACATTCCCATTTTCTGCATGCAATATATTCACCAGTGTGAACTCAGTTGCATATGTCCACAGGTCAATGACACTCTTGAATGTCTCTACCACTCTGGGCATTGTGAACACCAGGACTGGTTCAACGGCTGATGCAAGCGCTGCATGCACCTGAGGTGCAGTTGCCTTGATCACTAAAGGCGGTGGAGTGTCAAATTCGGTCTCAGCAATGTATAACACTTCCGTTTTTAACTGAAAATCCCGGGATTGTCCTTCCGCACCATATTCACCCACACTTGAAGAATGTTCCCCCACAAAATTGACAGTGGCAACCCCATAACGACCTTCACAGTCTCACAATTTGCATATCATAGCCGCTGCCACTGAGGTAAAAGTCTTGCCAAGAGCCAATTCATCTGCCACCAGCGCTCCTTGGATGTCTGAATCCCAAAACAATCTTCTCACAATGAACAATATTGCCCAAACCTGGTGCACCAGAAACTTGCCTCCACGCAAGCCTGGCATTGAATACTTGTTGCCAGGGACTCTTTCAGCTTTCCATTGGCAAATAAGATGTGCATTCAGGAAGCTGACAGCCTCCTCAAGACACTTGTGTTCCAAATCGTTGTTGATTGTATTATGAATCGTATGTAATACTAAGCTGGAATTATCTAGATGGAGGACCTCCTCACCATCCTCTACTTGCTCCTAAACCTCCCTTGCCGGATTGCGTGTTGTCTTTTCGTCCTCAATGATCACTTTTGGATGCTCCGATGTAAGCTGGGCAGATTGGCTCATGCTCCGGCGCACCAAATCTTCAACACAATATTCGATATTTCACCACAAGCAACCATTGGAATGAACATTAATGGATGGAATCTAAACAATTGTATTCTTTCACTCAGAACTTACATTAATACAAGTATTATTCCCTTGCCCACCATCCTCCTCATCTTCCTCTGTTCTACCCTCTTCAGAAACTTCCAGAGTCTATGTATAATGTTTAGCAGTTGTGTGCATCTAGCCATAATACAGCTAGCGGGATTACTATTGCTGGTCTCATTGTGTGCTTGGCAATCAGCCACCCTGTAGCTCTATTCATTTCTACCAAAAATCTTTTCAGATTGTGTCCAAGTTTCAACTTCAAAAGCTTTCAAGCGGCAACAGATGTACAAAATCTGGCCATATATGGGGTCATTCATCATGTGCCCATGAGTATATATAATCCCATATACTCTTCGTCCAATTCGTCCTGCTCCAAGGCACACTTGACCATTTAGCTTATAATGGTTGGCTCTTTCAGGCCTCAATTTTTGACGATGAAATGAATCACCTCATCCCACTGCCTCACATCTGGATACAAGGAATGGAGTTGTTTGGCGGTTATCACGATACTGTTGCAATACAACAACCAACGAATCTGAACCATGAATGTTGTAGATGGCAGTTGTGGGAGGTTCCTTCTTGCCTTGATGCCCGCTTGCTCTCCAAAATCCATCGCTGGTTGCTTGCTGTGAAGCCTTCCCTTTTTCCTTGCCTTCTGGATTTCGCTTGCACAATTACTCAAATTATCTCAACCCACTGCTGCTGTATCCGTTCAGCATTATCGATATTATCTGAATGCGGCCAGTCTTCGAATGTCACCAAACGATCTGCAACTGCTGGCTCCCATGACAGGAGTCCATCTTGAAGCAGTTTCACACCGTTCTGCCCCCAGATAATAGACCCATTCTTTTTCTCTAGAAACGCCACCACCCATACTGTCGTCCACTTGTTGAACGCACTGTTGTTGGCCTGCCCCATTCTTTTGGCAAAGTGCTTAAAGGAGAATTCAGTTTGCTTCAGAATGATTGGGGGTTTGCCCTCTGCACCACCCAGGTCAGACATATTGGTGCTCTCTTCATCTGCATCATATTCGTGCTGGGAAGTCTGTGGCAATGGGGGTAAATAGGTAACTTCTGGGACATCAGTTTTCTGCATTTCCGCTGGCAGCTGCAAGCCTTTCTTTGGGAGGTGAATTGGGGGTCTCCGAGGTGTGCCAGAAGGCGTTCCAGGTGGCAAAGCAGAGCAAAAAGATGTCGGCTGATTGACTGGATTGTTTCCTGGGGGCCCTGCAGGAACTCGCTGGGCAGCTAATGATCACAGCCCTTGCGCTGGAATGTGCCAGAGGTGGAACATTTGAGCCCTGTCATATCCACCATGGTGGAGGTCATATCCTTGCCACTGTGACCCATCACCTGGAAATCCTGGGTTTGCCCTGTAAGTTGGTTGCAACCTTGGTATCATGTTGAATGGAGAATGGTGATCAAACTGCAGAGCGCCAGGAGGAGACTGCTGTGCAGGAGTGTAACTGTACCATTCTGGCAGATGATAGTGATTGGTGTGTTTACCACATTAGCGGTCATTGCCTGTGGCAGTTTCTGATCTATTATCTGATGATTCTGAATTGTTGTCACGGCATTTTGTGAGCCAGGGAGGCTACCTGGGGAACCCTCATTTGGTGTCTTCAGTGGAGATCCCTTCGTTGACATACTCTGTGAAGACAGATAGTCATAAACTACTCTGGATGGAAGATGTGATGTATAATGAATGAGAGTATGGTGGAGTATATTGCAGGTAGCAGTGACCTTCGGCGGAATGAATGGCTTCTTATATCCTATTCTGTTGTCACAAACTGTGCGGTTTCACTACACCTCGGATCCATGAACTCAATCCGGCTGAGAGAAACAAACCTTAATCACATATATTCCGCTTTTCTTTGTTATATTCTTGAATTTGTATACTGGGATACTGGATAGATGCTCACCTTTGAATGCTTCCATGACTTTCAGGGTCATAGAAGTAATATAGTATGATAACTCCAGCAAACCGACAAGAACTATATCCAGTGTGAAGGTTAGCATGACAAGGGATATTACACATAAGTTGTGCCTGTATGACCTTGCAACTTCATTCAATTGGAGGCATGTGAGTCAAGCAGCAACAGTGCTTGCTTCCTATTGAGCTCCTTGTCTAAACATCATTTTTCTCATCAGTATCCATGCTCTGGTCAACGATCATTACTGACACAACCATTGTTCCAACCAGCCTATCAGTTCTTGATGATAATTGTTTGGGCATACAGCTATCTAAGAAATCACATATCAATTGTACTATGATGATCTACCTTCATTATGAGCTGCTCGGAGGTTGAAGTGTAGGTATAAGTCACAATCCCACAAAGACTCAGTCTAAGGCCCATCATGGTGATTGGAGTGATGGCAAAAGAAACCTTGTCTTGTCTGCCAATGATTTTTACCAGACTATGGGCCTGATAATTGTGCGGGATATGATATATATATCCTTATTTATGAAGAGAATTTATCATAAGGTGACTGTATTTTACCCCTTCACTGATTTTGGCGGTATGTGATGTGGCTATGAATGTCATATGCCAACCCAGTTGCCTCGTTTTCAAACCAACATCCCTGTGGCTCAAAATCACTCACTGATGCATCATCGAGATACATCCAAATATGTGTTCACAGACCATGTCTCAACCATGGTCAACACTCGCAGAGAGCATGTTATGTGTTTTATCAGTAAACAACAATTATTCCAATAGAACTGACTCAAGGGTAGCTATCGACAGTATCACCCAATATCAATAAATGGGGGGGCTATTAGCTGAAATGATTCTACCACCAGCAGACAGGGATGGAGCTGAGCCAGCATAATTCGACTTCAGTCAATGCACCTAGATGACTATCACTGAGCTATTCAACTAATGATCTGCCGATGGAAAATGTACCTGGCGCACCGCCACTGGAACATACTCTGAACAAAGAAAAAATACAACCCAGGAAGCCCGATCTGACCTATTCACCTGATCCAACAACGGCAAAGCCTCCTAGGCAGGTATTTGGAGTGGAATATGTGGAGGGAAAGTATATGGCAAAGCAACCAGAATGTACAACAACAATCACAAGTACTCAGAACAATGGAATCCATCGTATCCAGTTTGGTCAGCACACAATTTTCAACTGGCTCAATCATTTAGCCAGCAAACAAAAATGTGGACAGATCAATATCTGAGGCAGCGACTGCTCAACTTCAAAAATGACCCATTCCTATCAGCAGAAGCCCTGTGAAAGCTCCTCTCTGAAGTCGATTTCCAGCTCGGCGATAATTTTTGGATTGAATATCATTCATATATCCTCAGGACATTATACTACTGGGATATTTTCAAATGTGTAGCATCCCTTTTGGGACATCTCGAATTCCAGGTGCACCTCGATTCTGAACCAGTGCACCTTCCAGAAAAGCACAGCTGCTGAATGGACTGCGAGATAAATGCAGGCAATTGGTGGTGGGATAAACAACATTAGCTTTCTGCTGGAGCAACAATTGTGCCAGTCATTTGTGCATCCAACAAGACTCACTTGACCAATTTTTTGGACAATCAGTGTGCCTTGCTGCTGTATCTCACAATAAGAGATATTTGAAAAATTATCTGCTGGACACCTGAATAGTTCACCTGGATTCTCGTTAGGCTGATCCCGTGTCCCCCAACTGGTACTGAAAATACTAATGGGACATGGTAATCCGTGGTTGGAACTGTGCAGTCCCCACTCGGGAATATTGACATAACTGGTTCCCACTTGAAATGGAATTGTGCTGATGGATTCCAGAGCCAATGATATCCTCTTCTGCACGCCAGGGTCGGGGATTATCCTGAACAAGTCATGATTGATCAAGTCTCATATGGCCTATGCTCAATGTGTGAAATTCCTAGAGGTGCGCTGATGCGGCATTCAACTTTTCGACCACTCGATAACTCAAGAGATCAGCATGGTAACTTGGAGCATCTGCACCAAAGTAATATTGATGTTCTACACAATGTTGGTGTTCATGCATTCCACAACTGGTTCTGGCAATACCCTTTTTGCAATGTCCATTGGTTGTGGCAGCCTGATGAATTGCATCAGCCGCTCTTGGGTTTAGTTAAAGACTTATTGCACTGGCTGCTCAAATACCTGAAAGCTAGAAATGTCAAGGATCAATTTGACAATCCATTCACATTGGTACCACAATATCTGCGCCTCCAGCGGGTCTCTAGACCATTCCATTGGGTGAATAACAGCTCCTGGAAGTGAAAAGAGATCCGGGCCATGAACAGATTACTAGCAGTGAATTGCACTCCAATTCTTGACTCTACCCTGGATGACAGGAACACTGCAGTGGAAACAGCCTCCAATGAAATGGCAATGGGAGTAGTGTGGGCATTATGTGAATTCGCTCTACTTGTTAGCTGACACAATCACTTGGAACAATCCCTCCCAGCACTAGACAATGCACTGATGCACTGTTACAAGATCAAGGGTGCTTTTCAAGTAGAGAAAATGTCAAATTCTGCGAAGCCCATAGTCGATGAACTGTTAGAATGGTAATCCCATCAGTTATGGAAACAAAACATTGAGAAAATTTGTCCTACAATGGAGGTTCAGGCATATGGGTCTGAAAAGATTACTTCAACAAAATGGAGTGAATTGTAGGTGCATCTAAATAGAGCCCAACAAGCGGGAACTTGTGGGACAGGTTGCCTTAGTCCAGACTTCCTGTAAGAGTTATTGCTCATGATGTCGGCATCATTAATTGAACAGCTTATGCTTAACAGGTGTCACCTGATGGAGTTCATGCTCCAATTGCTCATGTACCCTTTGCCAATCAGCATCCGACCATTTGGTACATTCGCCCAAAAACTTGCTCCAATAAATACTGCTACAGAAGGAGAGGTTTGATATGTGGCAAACATGACTGACAACAAGTGTGTGGAATGTCAGGTCCGTCTATCTGATGCTGAGACTGAAGCCACTACCTGGTTAACTGCTGAGACAGACGGCATTGTGATCCAGCTGGAGAGAGAGACTTATGGTATCCCATCGAATCAGCAGATTTGGTTCGAGAAGAAATTCTACATCCATTTGCACGAGTGTGAAGCTTGGTGGCAGGCAATTGGTGTTCAGGTGCTCCGCAGAACCATCAAACAGTGTGTAATGCATTTCGGATATCCCAAGATATATCTTGTGAGCCATATATCAGAGTCAATTCAGCAAATGGGTTCTTGTGATAATATCACCACCAATATATCTGTATGGCTACATATCAGCAATGTGAATGAGGGATATCAATCAACCAACAGAGTCACTTACATTCAACAGATGCTCAAGCATAATGATTGGTGTACTGGTCTTGACTATATGGAGGAGACTGTGAGTTATTGCCCTGCGAGGCTGGTATGATATCGACTCTGCAAATGATTCCAACCTATTACCTGCTGCCAATAAACGGTGACATACTTGCAGTGCTCATTTCTATGCCTCCAGCATTGTCAGGAAGAGTCATTTTTCCACCCTGTATCACAACAGGTACATTATTTCAGAGAAACTCATCTCCACAGTGTGTACAGAAGTATCAGATTAATGAAAGGGCACGTACGCCAGCGTTCGGCCTTATAGGGATATGTATGGTAATTATGGTATACGGTTGCAAACGTGGACTCGAGTGATAGTAAATATAGGTGTATAGGTAAGATTATCGCTAGAGATCTAGGTCTTGTGGCGAGCTGACTATATAGAATGGCTGTTACACGGACCTGGGTCACGTGCCGCCGGTACATTATCCCTCTCTTTAGGCGCAGACCTCCTGGGCTGCATAAACCGTACAAGAGAAAAGGAAAGGAAAGGGAAACAAAGAATGAAACACTCATCCTACATACGCAATCGTACGAACCCATATGTCCCACAACCGATCGGTACAGCTCAATGGCGACCTTTCGGCGGATCCGGCGCGCGGGGAAACTCCACCTCCATTGGCTGGTGGTAAGAACTCATGCCGACGCCATTTGTACTGGGCCGTGATCCAGAGAAGAGAAGAAGAGAAGAAACAAGAAAACATCCAAAAGTGATCCCGTCTCCATATCTCGACTTCCTAACCCATGCTCCAACGACCATCATTCCCGTAGCTCGTATATCTCGGCGTAGGTCGTTGTCGGAATTCGTCAGGGTGGTAGCGCTTCCGCTCATGACTTGGCATCGATGGAACTTCCGCTGCCGGCATCGGTCGTAGCCGTCAATCATACAGGTCAATTGCGTCGCGTGTAGTCGCGTCGCATTAATGGACATCTAACAAGTGAGCCTTTCTAAAGATGGTTATACTTACCAAATTCAAGCGTGCCTGCGCTCACTTGAGCCTTCGTGCAGTGCTTCGTCAAATTTCTCTCAAGCGGTAGTCATCGGTAAGTGGCATTGACTTCCAGATGCTGGTTGACTAGGTAGTCGTCTTTGGAAGTCCGCTTCGGTGACCATCAGGTCGACTTCATGGTTGTGCTCTCGAAACGAGGCTTCAGTTGAATCTTGATCGACTTGGTAGACTTTACGGTCAACTTCTGTTAGACTTCTCGGTCGACTTCTCGGTGTGTCTCGGTAGATTGCATCCCGGTGGGCTTTTGGCTTGTCAGTAGGTCTGGACAGGTCGACTTCTTGGTAGACTTCTCGGTCGACTTCTCGGTGCGTCTCAGTAGATTGCATCCCGGTGGGCTTTTGGCTTGTCAGTAGGACTTGACTGGTCGACTTCTCGGTAGACTTCTCGGTCAACTTCTCAGTGTGTGTCTCGGTAGACTGTCTCCAGGAGAGCTTGTTTACTTGTCGGTAGGACTTGATCGTATGGACATGGTTATCTCCCCCTTTTTGAAAATTCGTTGCTCCGTCGACGACTTCATCATATCGATTGTCGATTGCCATTGTTGCTCGGTAGACGTAGGGTGATCTTGTGGATCGACGCGTTTTTTGGCGGGCTTCGTCTCTGGACTTCGGAGGTCTTCGACTTCGCTTGTCTCTTGGCTTGCTTTGTCTCATTTTTCCACTTGCTTTGTCCTGTCTTTGACTCGCTTTGATTGTTGACTTGCTTCGTGTTTCAACTTGCTTTTCGCCTTTTCGGACTTCGCTTGGTCTGTTCTTGTTGTCTCTGACTTTGAGCTTTGGCCGTGAATTCTCTAGGTGAGCTGATGATCTTCCGGATGCTAGGTGCGGATGTTGATTCTTCTGGTACCCTTATCCCCGCTCTCTGGGTGCATTTATTGCCGCTCTCTGGGTTCCACTGGACTTCTCTGGCGTTAAGTGCACTCTGTCTTCATTCCGGCACCTCCGATAGGGTCATAGTATATTGGGATTTCGGTTCCGGTAGGGTCATCCCTCTCTTTAAAGGTCATTGCTCTGCCGACGACTTATCTCTTCTGATTGGTATTGTAGCTTGGTAATATGGTAGCTGGTGCGTTCGTCAACCTGAATGGCATGACTGGGTGCTCCAACTGCCTGTACGGGGTGCGAAACGCGGTGTTGTACTCGTAGCCTCCCTTGATTTGGATTAGGTGATAGGCATTCCTGAGGTCCTGTCGAGCATCTCCGAGATCAGTGGGAGAGGATTTTAGTTCTTCACCGGGGCTTGATTGAGAGCTCGGTAGTCCACACACAGCCGTAGTCCGCCGTCCTTCTTTCGCTCTTCCGAGATTTCGTAGATCCACGCAATTTGTGTGGTTCCTCACGGCCGGGTACCCTGTCATTTCTTCTCACCCTCTTCAGCCAGAACCGCTCTTCCTCACGAATTCCCTTCGGATGCCTTGAAAGGTGCGGTGTGTGAGTTGGCATATCTTTTGCTGCATACGTCCACATAGTCCTTGTATCTCACGAGGATACGATGAATCTTGATATTGTGGTGGGATGCGACCCCATCATCTGTTACCATCTCCACGTTAACTATGTCTGTTCCTATTCTCATTAGCCTTTTCCGCATTCTGCATTGTAGCATACTTGGCGGAGTGGAGATGGGTAGGGGTCCCGGGATAGCTGGATCAGACGGTTTGTCACCACAGGACCAAGCACCGTTGACCGGTTTCTCCCATCATGTCTCGGCGAGCCGGTAGCAGTCATTCAAGCACCGTCACTGTGTTACTCTTCTGCCGCAACTACCGCCGCTGCTCCTGCTTGCACATTCAGCATCCTGGGGTTTCTCTCACATTCGGTGATGCCTTCCAGTCATGCTCGCAGCAACCCTTGACATTCTCCAAGTCATATGGCGAATGCCTCGACCACGTCCTCACTAGCTCAGAGATGATCGAATGCGGTAGCCCCAAGTAGTTGTATACCCGGAGAAGGCTCACCATTTTGGTTACCTCACCGCGTTCCGGCAGAGGACTTATCCAATCTACTTCTGGAATCTTCGCCCGTTGCGGTCCATCTGGCGCTCGCAGGGCTGTCAATCGACAGTTGCTGCAGTCGATTTCCGGGTTTCTCGCCATAAATCATGGCAAGCCCAAAACTGGGTCGTATACCTTCATTGGGACGACTGAACCCTCCGATTCGTCAACTGGTTCAAGGTGTTCAAAATACTGAACCAAGAGACTGGCCATTCGACTCTTTACATACATCATCACCGGGCCAGGGTGGAGGTGGATGCTGGTTCGTATGGTAGCTGGAGTTTCCTAAGTAGGCTTGGCGATAAAATGATGCTCATTGCACCGCAGTCGATTTGTGCTTTGACTCGCTGCATGTTGCCATGTATATTTGGTGCAAGGTAAGTTTTGTGGTCTCCGCTGCCGCAGCGAGTGCATTACCAGTTTGGCTTTTGGCTTTCGTAGACTTCCTTTGAAAGCCACGGCGCTGGTGATAAGTTGGCACAGCTGCCTCCACTGGGCTTATTGGACTTGACCGATTTGAATTCCCGGGATCGGGATTGTTGGAATTATCAGAAATGCCTTGGGTGTTGCTGTCCTCCGAGCTTCCTCGAGGTTGCTAGAGTTGTAGGTGTACACGCCAATTGAAGTCGATGCACTTTACTCAATTCGAAGGGATGTAGTTGCAACTGTGCTGATTGGCAATCGTCTTTCGACTTCGCCTTCAGTTCTTTGTATAGCCGATTCAGGGGTAAGATCGCATCATTGATTGTAGGTTCTCCGACTGATGATCACGCTCAATTGAATTGTAGGAATGGTGTTCGACTCAATATCTCTATCGTATTTGGTTTCTATCATTGGCCGAATCGAAAAGTCGCGGCCTCTAGTCATGAGAATTGTCCTCATCGCCGGTGACGCGTCTCGTGCGAGAGTTGGTCTCTGAACTCTTCTCCGCTGCCATCAGGGCGCCCAATTGAATGATGAAATGATCGATATCCGTGCTTGCAGTAATCATGCTTCGATATGTCGTTTTGAAGGCAGTAATCTCAATTGTTGACTCGATGATGTGGCGCGTTTAGGGGTACGGCGATCATGTAGACTTCGACAATGGGTGCTCAATGCAGCTGTCGGTATTTGAACTCGTCTCAATCGACCGTATGCAATCAACTCTTTCGACCTTTGGTGCAATTCGGAGTCGATTCTGGCGAACTCATATGCGACACGTCGAATAGGGGTAAAACTCGTGAAATCCTGTGAGCGAAACGTATCCGTTTACTGAAAAGCGATAATAGTGTAAAGGCATGTACGCCAGCGTTCGGCCTTATAGGCATACGTATGGTAATTATGGTATACGGTTGCAAACGTGGACTCGAGTGATAGTAAATATTGGTGTATAGGTAAGATTATCGCTAGTGATCTAAGTCTCGTGGTGAGCTGACTATATAGAACGGCTGTCACCCGGACCTGGGTCACGTGCCGCCATTACAATTAACTACACTCAGAGATGCATCAAAACATTTCCAAATACCCAACTTTGGACAGCTATTCCATGCACAAAATGAAGAGGACTGGGGACATGAAGTTAGTGGACTGGTGCTCAGATATCATCAGAAAGTACTCATAGACAGCATATTTATTAAACTTCAGAATAGGCTATTTCTCTACCATCAACCTTGTCACTACCCTACATCTGTTGAGTGTCTGGGACTTGATTGCAAGGTAGAATATCCTGATGCCAAACTATGGATCATGTCTGAATCTCATAACATCTGGGTCTAATATATGGAAAGTGACCTCGATAACACCTTTCAAGGCTGAGTTACGTCGTTTCCTGTGCAATTCCCTAGCTGGACTCCACCGAATCGGATCCTCGAATCTAACGCGGGGCATCCCACTCGAAGAATCATATGAACCTTTTCTACGATGTGCACGATGACTCAAGAAAGGATATTATGTCCTCAAACTCAAGAATATGCAGTGGTGATTCCAACAATGTACAAAGACCCGCATGGTTGGGCTCATTGTGTTGAAATGTCCATCCTGGTTGTCAATCAGACTGATATGATGCATACTGTACCTGTCGGAGCAATTCTTGGACTGGCAAATATTGTGTGAAACAATGCTGCATTGGATAGAATCGATATCATATAGCTTGTATTTAATCATGTGAATTTAGATACCTACTGGACTGCATATTAAGTTGCAATGTGTGAATCAAGGTGTGCAGGAGGAAGATAGTTAATTTAATTGTACTATTTGATATAAACATTACAATAATCGCGCCTAGAGAGTCTGGCTCCGGGTTCGAGGTGCACCGGAATGGTCTTGGAGATGCAGTAAATATTCCCAATTGCTCCGAAATTGGCACATCCTAGTAGTCCGATTCTGTTGCATTTTGAATACAACTATACACTCTTCAGGATATTCTTCTACTCTGTTCCACAACTTCCTGAGCATTCAAAAGTACCAGTGAAGTAGTCTTGGAGCACCTGAGAGCTCATCGCTTTGCATTCGGCCTATCTGGGAGCATCTGAGAACATCTGGAAAGATCAGTGGGGCTGATTAGTAGTGTGAGCAATGGGTCCGGGTAACCCGCCAGCGGTCCGGGTTTGGACCGCAAAAACGGGTCGGTTCGGTTCCAGAACCGTCCAAAAACCCGGCCCGCAGACTCTTGGCGGGCCAAACCCGGACCCGTACCCGTCAACCCGCGGGTTTCGCCGGGTTTGGCTAGACCCGTCGGTTCCAATCTCCGGTTCTGCGTTTCGGGTTTCATATTTACGGTCGCATTCAGATATGCGACTGTTAATCGTAAAATATTGACCATGGTATGTCACGGTTCGTTTTCGACGTATTAGCCACCTTGATGTGCAAAACAAGAATACTCAAGCGCCCAACTACATCCTGAAAATGAGCGTCAACAGAGCGTCAACGATATTTGGTCTTGCATCTTCGGTAATATGAGTGCTGCGTGATCACAAACATCCA
>Ga0307515_10003770_pt1 | contig 31757 bp, 17 predicted proteins | sample 17_EM_MG_FD_194513 | JGI IMG/M metagenome (GOLD analysis project Ga0307515, IMG submission 194513) | Populus trichocarpa ectomycorrhiza microbial communities from riparian zone in the Pacific Northwest, United States - 17_EM | ecosystem: Host-associated > Plants > Roots > Unclassified | place...
ACCTCCCTGTCTTCGATTTATGATATCTTTAAAATTGATTGAGCAGCTTTAAAACAAACAGCCAAAATTGCTGAAAATCGGTGTTTTTTCACAACCATTCTATCAATATTAAAGATATGGTAAATTGGAGACCAGGAGGTGAAAGAGCAATAAATTACGCATATTTCATGTATACATCACTTTGCAATCAGAGTAATTGTTACTTTTGTTTGAGCACAATTAGCACCAGACAGTTCATGGAGAACTGATCTGACTGGTTCATTCATGGAAGGTGGGGCTCCGTGAACTAACCGGTTACTCCGCGGACTGACATTCTCCGCGAACTGACTAGAACACCTTTTACTACCATACAAAGAACCCCTAACCCAATTCTTGCACTTAAATGCTTGTTTTCGGTGTAGCAAAAGGTACTGTTCTGTGCCTTTTCCGGTGCCTTTAAAGAAGCACATTTCTGATTCTCTTAGAGTGAATGATTTTGTGGTGGCAGGTTGAAAGCGCAAAAATGTAGCTCAGCGCCAAGAAATCGAGTGATTTACTGTGCTTGGAGAATATTGTTTCATGCCTTTGTGTTCAATGGAAACTTGTGTTTTATTTGGTTTCGGAGAGGAGCACAGGGCGAGGAGAAAACTCACAATATACTGACGTCTGGGTGAGGGGTAGAGGCAGAGAAAGTGCACTCTGCAGCCCCGAGTCAATCTGCAGTAGCACTCTAATGCCGATTGTTTTGGTGTAAGTAAACTGAAGGCCATAACTCCATCTCGGAGGAGCTTCAAGTAAGTACATGGTACACTGGTTGTGAGTGTGAGTGGCATCAATATATATTCACCCCCTGTATTATATACCCCTCTCCATCTATTTGCGTTTAAAATTTCAAAACCTTGTAAATACATCATCGTTTATTTCTTACGCGAGCGGCTGTATACTATAATCTCGTACTGTTGGGAGTGGTACCTGCGAGTTGTCAGTAATAAAACGGGACACTGCGGCATTCTGACACTCACCAATCATTCTTCCCCAGAATCCACAGCAAGATATTCGTCATGCGTTCTACGTTTCCTTGGGTTGATACGTGTTGTGAGTTCGATAGATGTATCGCTGCCTGTTTGTTTGCGAAGCGCGAGATATCCCAGCTCTTCAGGATCTGGAATGCCATCCTTGAATGACTGGCTTGAAAAGAACGCATAGAGGATAACGCTAACTAGCAAAAAATGAAATACAATATTCGCGAACACGAGAAAGAGCCCAAGTGACTTTCGGGGTACCGCGTACGATTTGAAGAAGCGTATCGTTGCATCCCCGGGAAGCACAAAGAAGTCGAGGAGGTGGTAGTAGAAAGTTGTAATCGATGTCATCATGGCGGCTTCCCAGGCTAGAGAAAGTTGCTTCGTGTCGTGGTTTGAATTCATGAAGAGAGTCTCCACGGTCGCCTCCAATAGTCGGGTTTCTCCGGTCTTTGCTCCCGGTATGGTTGCGCCGTACCCCGCGCGTGTCGACTGTAATCGAAGTGACCACCCGATTGAATGTATTGGTTGAGATTCGTTCCGGTTAAAGGAGGGAAGATTGAGTACACCGCGGTCCTGGTTCGACAATCTCTTCGGTCCATCGCTTCCGAGCTGTCTTTGTACGTACGTTGTGTCAAATTCCCAGCTACCGTCTGCCGACGGTGGGTTGCGGTATAATCGGGGTTCGGTATAGTTAGATGTGACATCGACGTCCACGTCTCCCGCCGCCCATTTGAAGAGAATTGCGCAGAGACTGTGCCTGATGCGGAGGTCTTGGGAGGGAAAGTTCTGAGTAGCCCACTCGGTACCATCGAATGCTTCATTTCCGTCTCGTTTGATTCGGGCGGGGTTAATGCTTGAGATATTAGTCCACGACGAATTCGAAACAAGTAGCCAATGCAGCCCAATATCGGATATATTCATAGCAGGGAAGTCATTAACCGCTCTTGGAGTATTCTCGTGCCTTTCAATGGTGTCCGTTACCTCGCAGATACTGGTGGTGTTGGCTGTAAGCGTGCAGTTTATCAGGCCAAAGTCGAATTCTACCCCACCAAACTTCAATGAGCTTCTTTCGAACAACTTTCTGTTGGCGCTCCCAGCCTCCATGTTGTCAATTTCGGCCAAGAAGTTAACTGTTTCTATCGTCCGCTTGTCGATATCGGGGGATTGTGGACCTAACGGCGGGAGGCGACGAAACTGTGCTGTTGCATTAATAAATTTTGGCGCGAAGCAGACGGCCTGCGTATTTACAGCCGTCACTGGACCACGGTATGACGCAAGGGTGGCCAGCTTTAATCCTCGTAACGGTAGTAGCGCGCGAATGACACTCCCGGAATCCACCATGCCAGCAGCTTTGCCACCCGTAACGGTGGTGCGCGCGGCGGACTTTTCGGCAAACACTGGGAATTCGACAGGTGTCGCACTGAGCATATTCAAATCGTCCCCGGGGGCCCAGGCACCAAATGTGTAATTGACCTGAGTCACCGTATCGAATCCCTCTCGCAGCGATACCGGCTTCAAGTCACCGAGCAAGATTGTCGACGAAAACTGCACAAAGACACTTTCCAAGGTTAACAGCACGATTGCAAGCAGTCCCAGACTCCCCCGGCCGGATTTCGCCGCGGTGATGAACGACCATGCGATGCCGAACGGGCCAGAATTTGCGTACTGATGGATGAATGTTATGCCAATGTCTTTATCTCGAACTTGTCGGTTCTCGAGGGCTAACGACGCAAGCATCTTGCAGACGAGAAGTAGTTGCATACTTATGCATATTCGGAGTATAGCGCTGCAAATTGTGACGAATTGCGACAGCCACCCCCGGAGGACCAGGTCCGACCAGATACTTTGCTCTTGTTGCCGCGATGGCGTCGACACCCGATTGCAGTATTCCCAAAGTGTTCCGAGCAGCACCGCAATAGAAACGATGAGGATGGTGCCCACGGATAGGGCGACCAGCTTAACGCTACCGAAGCGACGCCTAAACCGGGGCCAGATCCCCTTCGATGCAGAGTCTAAAATAGGTTAATGAGAGATGAAAGTACTCTAGCCGTCGGACGTTTGTATACCCTTCATGGCTCTTGTGATCGCAGAAAGTTGGTAGTGCTACGAGGCTTGCCGAAATAGTGACTAGTGCGATTCGAAGGTTGTGGGATATCGTCTCAATCTGTGGTTGGCTTTTCTTTTCGGCTGTCGAATGTGATGCCAGATTCAGGATGAGCACTACTTGCCATAATTAAAGAACTTTTCTGTGCACAGCCATCCACATAACTTACTCTATTTTTGTTTAAGTCGCGACTGCCGGTTTGCGCAAAGTCACCCTGCGTATTACCCCCGTGTTATTCGCTAGCGCCCGAAAGGGTGGCCAATCAGCTTGTTGTATTTGGGCTGCTAGCGGGATTCAGATGCTATCCACATTTCTTGTTCAAGTCTAGCGACTTCGCTCCTCCGGTGAGTGCTGCAGTTGCCTAGTCTCTCATCAGCATTTCTTGCGACAGATGGTCACGTATGTAGTTATGAGTCGCGAAATAGATTTACAGGTGAGCTTTCTGTCATCAATTAAATTGTACTCTATTTCGTGTATGTTGTCAGCAACAGTAGTGGAGGGAGCGATCGGTTTGTTGCTATATGGCAGGGAGAACCGTGTGCGTGAATAGGCTTAAGGTTCAGAGAGACGAGAAGGAGAAAGACTCAAGATATATACAGGAGACTTGTGTGTCAACAACCCCAGTTACAGTGAGTTTATATGATGTTTGAAACGTCTCAGATCTCATTATGCAACTCGGTTCCAACAAATGTCTTCGAGCTAGCTACTTGGAGATGGTGGTCGCGATGATCGGATTACTCTACTCCAGTTAAGATGGGATTAGATTAGACTAGATAGCAGGCGCTACTGACGTGCGTAAGCCACCTGTGGCCACGTTGCTTCGCTACGATTTTAGTACCCCGTATTACTATAATTATCAACCTTTGTCAGACTTAGAGCAGCGAGAGTGGCCAGAGGTAATTTGGATGATGTGCCCGGCAGTCCTACACGGCCCGACATCGTCGCGCAATCCAGAGTACCTAGGCCATGGCTTCCCTTAATATGGACCTCATCTAGTCCAGTGTTCTGTTCCTAACAGGCCAGTCCGGTCAGATATGGCCATGATCTGTTCCGGCCTGTGCCAAGGCCGGTCAAGGAATCAGTGACCCAGGCCGTCTAAAGACTTTGAGAACTTGACCTGGCTGGCCTGTAGATATCTGCAGTCTTCTTCCTCAAATTTGATTCAAGTAAATACAGTATTTTGAAGCAGTTATAGCCTCTGTGATCCACCAGTTCCTACCAACCTCAGCTAGGGAACGGTCGATAATACAATAAAGCGAAGGTAGGTACATTATGGCCGTATCATGGGGATTTCATAAAGAATGATTTCGTCTATGCCGGCCAAAATATTGCATAGATTTACACGATAATGCAGATTCTGCAGGTATATGCAAGTTTCTGCAGATATATGCAGGTTTAGATAGTTCATGCAGGCTATGCGCAGGCATTTGGATTAGTTTAGATTTATGCAGATTTAATATAGGCCGCTACAGGTAACTGCAGGCCAGCGCAAGATGGCCCAGGTGTTGTGGCAGTTGACCTTCACCGGACTATGCCAAGGGCGGTCTGACCGCTTAGGAACACTGATCTAGTCTTGTTCCTAAAATCGAAAACCCCCGTAGTTACAACGAGCACTCGCATTATTCGTATTAAAAAAGTGTGGAGGAATTCTTTTGCATTAATGGCAATCGCGGCAGCTAGAGGGTTATTGGAGCTACAACTGGTGTGGTAGCGGTTCGATCACTCGCCCATAGTGTATCACTCGACTGGTGGTGAGCTTGCAAGGTTTTCCAGCGTGCCTCCGGACTATCACCCTCAGTATCACGGCCGGTATCACCACTGGGTCTGAGGGTCTACCTATGGTGTTGTCCCAAATATAACTATCATTTCTAGTATTCTCCACAGCGCATTATACTCCTATATTATCTAACTCATTCTTGATGTTATCCTCCAAGTCCTGCGCTGCGTCCAATGCCACTGTCAGTTGCAGATACCCCGTTCTCGCCCTCTCTGTGTATGATTCGACTAGCTTCCGTTCTTGAGTAATTAACTCACAAGGTCAACTACGGTCTCTTGTGTGGCCTCACTAGCACCGGTCCTGTCAGCAGTCTGATACTACAAAACTTCGAGTTCATATAAATCCTAGGTCTTGCTGGGAACTACACCTGGAGTGGTGATTCGCGTTATTATGGTAAGGTGTAGGATATACTGGTAGTGTATAAGGCATTATGATAGGGCACAGCTTCTTATGCATATATGGGGAGTCTCTCTGTAGATCGACTCTATCATTAAGAATCATCACTACAACAGGTAATGAACCTGGCGGTCACCAAAATACTATGATCGCCCCCAAACGTTGAGACCCTGCTACAAAACTGTTTGAACTCGTGCATTCGAATGTATGCGGACGCTTCTCTACACCCTCGCCAGTACTATATACTACTTATCGATGACTGTACACGCTACACGGTCATCTGGGTACTCATAGATAAGAAATCAGAGAACTTCATGTCTATCTACCGACCATTACACGCTAGTGTAGACTCTATGGCCTACGACGTAGAACGCTTCCGGTGTGATAGCGGCTTAGGAGAAAAGAACAACAAGCTCTTCTGAATGTTGCTCGCTGTCCGCGGTGCTATATATGAACGCTCTCCTCCATATGTTCATCGTAAAAACGGTGCTACCGAGCGGATGATCTGGATAATTACCGAGTAGGCTAGAGTGTTGATATTGTGCGATACTGATAATGCCTCTTAATCTATCTGTAGGTAGAATGCAGGGTCCCGTCGGAAATCGTCGGAAGTGGTTATCGGAATGGCGAGTGGAGACTGGTGGAGTGGCGGTTGGCAAGAGTGAGAAATCTGTGTACCGACAACTCTGAGAGACCTCTAGATCCAGTTCTAGGCCAGTGACTCTGGAAGGCCTATCTAGACCTCCCTCATACTAGACGTTATAGTAACGCAGTATATAACGATAGATTTTCAAGCACCCCCAGCCATGGGGAGAAGCTCGGCACTGCAGTCTACGTTCATCTTCAAGCAGTAAAGTCAACTGTCCCGTCCGCCCGGGACCACAGCGAACGGGGACGGAAATGATGCTGTCCTTTTGATTACCGACGGGGACGGACGGCAAGGACGGCCAGGGACGCAGCAGTGCCGTCCCCGGCCGTTGCCCATGGGTGTCCACGGATCCCGCTTAGAGTAAATAACAAAAAATCTTAAGATGTGTCTGGATGAGCAAGTACTTCTTCAATCTTCATATTTGTTCTGTACGATATGCGACCCATGCCCGCTCGCGAACCGGATGTTTTGCGGTTTACGATCCATGTCCCGCTCGCGAACTGGAAGCCCAGATGCGACCCCACTAAGTTGAGCAGGCTTTCATATCTACCAATATACATAACCAGAGGCTTGAGTTCAAGCTTACAGATGAAATAAACTCTGTAAAACGCATTCACCACATAGTTCTCTTCCGCCTGCCTCTCATTTATTCTCATATCATCACTGTAAATTCCCTCAGCGCTCAGCCTCGAGAGGGAAAACGTCCAGTTTTTATATATGCGAGCTCTGAGCGCCCTCAACCCCTCACCAACACTGCCCTAAATTCCTCTACATACACCCCTAACCGCAATCACTTCTCCTCAAGGAGCAGCACTGCCAGTGTGGGTTTTCTGGAGTGTGAATTGCTAAGATAAATTATTAGTGGTCGTATATGGTGTCCTGTTTGCAAATCTTCACCCATTCACAAACCAGACAACCGGTTCGCGAACCGGATACTCCAGTTCGCGACCGGCTATGGGTCGTGTATCGTACGGAACATATACATACCATCCGCATCTACTCATGCTATAGCACTGTAGTTTTATATATGTATCGCAGCACCCTCCATCCATTTATATCTCTTCCCACGCTCTCCCAAAGCTATATTTGATTTCATCTAAACATACTAAAACCGCCCGTTATCTATCGGGGATGGTGGAAATACTGTCCCTGGTGGTCCCTGGCCGTCATGCAGTCTTCGACGAGTAAGGACGGGACGGGTGGCCTTGGCGCAGTCCCGTCCGTCCTGAAGAAATTGTTGAAGTGAGTGAGTGTGTTGATTGTAGGTACAGTGAAGAGAAAAGAAGCGAGAAGAAGGGAGAGCAGAGTGCGAAGTCTAATATGGCAGTCATGGTGTGAAGTCTAAAGAGCCAGTCACGACCATGCATCTTAGGGCTTCCAGCAACAAAACCTCGAACGGCCCACCGTCCCTGGCCGTCCGACTGGACGGTTTGGCATCTGTCCTCAAGTGATTCGGCATGGAGCATGCCACGGCGCGACAACTCCCATAGACTCTAATGTTAAGCTGGATTGTAAAAGGCTGAGGGAGAAGGAACTGGTGATATTAAAGACTACCAAGCAATTTATGTACAAGTTGTTGCAACTCGGCCCGAAATATCATTTGCAGTTGCTGACCTTGTTGGTATAACTCCTGTGTTGCGAATATGTAGGACAGAGAAATGTGCGTGTATAGACTTTAGGTACAGAAACAAGAGAGGAGGCATGTACAGAGAATTTTCGAGTGTATCTTCGGTATACCGGTGCCAACCTTGCCACTTGCCACACCGATATTCAATATCCCGATCATTCACCAGCCATGACAACCGCAGAGAATGTCCTCCGGTATCGCAAGGCTACTGTATACACCACGGCAAAGACCACCACAATGGCAATGGAAACGATAATTATGTCGTTGGATATACAGACCCTGCTTGGACCAGCGACAGTGATGACCGTAGGTCTCAAGGGGGCTGCGTCTTTCTTACTAACGACATTGGCGCTATATCGTAGCAATCCATGTTCGACATCGCGGACGAAAGCTGACGCTCGGTACAGTACAGCTTCCTTTGCAAAGAACCAGAACAAACTCGTTACGTTTCGCCAATCAACCCCTCACCCTAATACCTCCAACACCCATATGAAACGCGGATGACATATGAATTATCTGCCATAGCTATACCTGCAGGTGAGACCAAATACACGAAGTTGTAGATTCCCAGCTCCCAGAATATCTCCCAGTCCCCGTGGCTAAGTATCGCCAGCTTTTCTGTGCCATCTATGCCTTCCACACCAGCAACTGCACTGGTTTCAATGCAATCTAGTACCGCCCCACCGTCCAAGCCCAAACGATCAACCAGGGCATTATGTAAGCCCTAACTGCATTAGTTCCCTCATATATTGACACCAGCAATAGATTGGTGAGGATGTACCCGCAGTGTCGCCACGGTGCTGCGTAGAATGACAAATGGTTGGCGAACTTCAAGTAGGGAAATGCCATCGAATACACCTAGGGTGAGGATGACGCAGCCCTCGGGTACCTCTTCGGACATCGCTTCGTTAGGTCCCTGTTTATCGGCGCATCGTTGAAAATGTTTAGTGACGTCAACGCTTCATCTGGTGTTCAAAACGATGTGGAATCTTACCCGGTGTTGAAATTCGATTCCTCGAGTGCTTGTTTGAGCCTTAGAAAACGACAATGTAGTTAGTCAAGCTGGCAAATGGCCTATGGAGACAGTTTCGTGACGTTGTCGAAGTAATTGAGGTAGACGCTACTAGAAGAGTCCCAGATATTTAGTAAATACGATTTGGTGACGTGAGGTATGCTAGTTTCGCTAGTCTCGGTGGTGTCGAGTCGTAGGAATATCTGCGAGTTAACGGTTGCGAGCGGCTTGGAGATGCGGGGTTGGAGCGGGGTAGGGCTAGGGTTCACCCGATGTCGCAGTCATTTAGCATGTTTCCGAAAACGATGGCATCAATTTCTGGGGAATGGGGATTTCAGTTGTCCCACCCGGCTGCGCCTTAGTCAACAAGTTGACACGCGGAAAATGAAGTGATCTTTTTGGTGGGGTTGAGGCTAAATCACATGACTACGAATAACTAACACCAAACTGATTTTCCGGCGACATGATTTGGGAGTGTAGTGTAGGTGCCACTTCACCGTGGGGTGAATCTCGTCAGGAGTGTAATTTTACGCATTGGTATTTAATCCACACTGTTGCAATCGACTCGCTGGGTTTAAATATTGTATTGTGCTTATCGTAAACTTTGTTGAGAGGGATGGTGTGGTGGAGTGTAGCTTACTGAAAAATTTCGAAATTTTGTCAAAGTCCAAAGTTGTATGGGTAACAACGTGAAAATGTTAGTACATAGTTATTTGTTAATCCAGAAAAAATACTTTATGGTGTAGTGATTAATATAGATAGTGTTGCACACGGGACGAGACGAGACGAGCTTGGAGCCGATCCTGGAACATATCGTCCTACCCCTGGTCCCAGGACTAAGCAGTGGTCTCGCTCAACATCCCGGGGTATTGTTTTAGTATATATTTAAGAATTATGCATGACATCCTCCGCATCCTGTGCCTTCCAGTCCCACTTTCAATATTCAAACCGCTATGGCCCTACCTCCGGCCGCTTCCCTGACATCCCTAGCTTCCCAACCGTGATCATCAATGGGCATCTACTCCGCGTTCACCTAATCTTCTCCTGCTTCCTATACCTCCTCCTCCTCCACCTCCGCAACATCTCACACCTCCACTTCAGGCTGCCCGAGCCAGTTCTTTATCAGGAGAATGGCTCAGGCTGAGAGTCCCTTTCGATTTTCCTCATAGTATATTACTCACAGAGTCTCGAGATTAGTCCAAAAAAGTCTCGGGATATCTCGTCCCGTCGATAGGCCGGTCTTGTCAGTCTCGGGACCAGAATCCATGTTCCTAGCGGCCCGGCCCTCATTTAAAAGCCGCCGCTAAGGCCGGCCTGGCCGCTTAGGAACGCTGGCAGAATCCGGGATGGAGTCTCGAGATAATTCGTCTCGTGTGTAACACTAGGTCAATACCCCAGAAATGGTGGCACATATGTTATTTTAAGATAGGCTACCGGTTCAAATCACACAAGGTGTAACGGCAAAGCACTTGAGCTGGGCGTGCGCTTGGCTGGTACGTACGGTTGGATCGCTGAGTATATAGTCATCCCATGAAGTGCTTGTACGGTAGCGATAATCTCACTTACATTCTACCCTACTTCATCAATTGTTCTCGTTTGCAACCGTATCCACTTTATTTGACATACAAGTATGAGCTCAAACTCAAGCATTCGTGCATTTACATAAGGCGGAGTTCCGAACGGGCCGGGCCGGCCGGTATTTGCCTCTCCGAGGTTGGCCGTAGCTTTTTGGAGGTTAGGCCCGCAGGCCTCCCTTAGCGGGGATTTGTCTATAAAGCTCGCAGGTGCCCGCGGGCGCCTGCGGGCTGAGTGATGTACCGAGCATCTGCAATATATATCGTGCACTTAGGTGAATGGTTTATAAAATAAGTATTGGTGCTAGGGTTTCATTAATAGCTACCTCTGAACAATCAAAAAGGACGAAATAACATGCAGATAAACGAAGTATGCACTGGATGACAATGAAAAGCATCTAGCCTTATACCACACTTATCTGATGCTCCAAAGCCTGTAGCATCTCCTCCAATTCCTGAATCTTCTCTACCTCCACAATTCCAGCCTTTTCCCATGATTTCAAACATTCTACTACTACAATAATATCGCCCCCTAATCAATTGCGGTGGTCTGAGAGTATATACCTATTTCCTAATCAGTAAAAACTAATATTGATCTCCGAAATGCAGGCTGGCCGCCGGGTATCACGAGCGCTCACAGGCTAGTCTGAACAAATCCAGGCCAGCCCAAGCTTTTGAAAATCACAGCCTAGCCCTCTGAAAAGCATATCAAAGCCCGCCGGCCGGCCGGGCCCGTTCGGAAGGAGACTATTTTTTTGTTATTTTTTGCGTTGTTCATGGTGTGTATAGACCTGCATATTGCATGTGACTTGCTAGTCCGAAAAGATTTTCAGTCACGAAGCGGTCTACAAAACAGCTGACGGCCTCGTCGCCAGAACTGATGCGGTTTCCTTGGCGAACCAATTTTGGGTAGGCAACTGCCGAATCAGTGAACAATGAACAATAAAATTAGCCACTCAGTTAGACTAAAACCGCAAACTAAATTTCGTGAACTCTTCAGAGCTAGAGAGCAGTGATCTGTGATTGTGTATTCAAGTGGGAATTATATGGTAGCGCCATGGTACTGGAATGTCCTATGATCCAGGCGATAGCAATCCCGGTATTATACCCTTCAAAAGTGAAAACTTCGTTCCGCATATCGATAAATGGTCACTTTCTGCGTTCACTTATCGCGTGATATTTCATCATAATTTTCGGGGGTCTTTAGTGACTGCAAGAACGTCAACAACACTTGATAGCTGCAGATAACCCCGACTTGACCCTACGTCGCTTATGATTTAGACGAACCTACGTATCAAGTCATTAGTATCATTAGAAGAACATGCATATAATGAGTCCCCTACTCAGAGCTTGAAGAAATTGGCACCAATGCATGACACCACACTATTTCACAAGGTAAAAACAACACACTGTGTCCTGCATGAAAAGAAAGAGGATAGAGCGCGCACGGAGTTATTCTAAGTACTCTGCGAGAATTCCCTAGCGACCGCAACTGTGAAGAGTATACTCATTTCCAATCTCCAGCTCCCTTTGTGATCAAGGCTCGCGAGCTCGTTTTTCTAGTTGTGCAGCTTCTGCGACAACTTAACACTCGTAATAAAGAACTGTGTGGCTCCTCCCAATAAGGTTGTAACGGAAATGAGTGACTATCGATATATTATGCTCATCGAGAGGGTTGGCATCGAAGAATCATGCCATATATACTCGGATATGAAGTACGGAGTGGAAGAGACGATAGAGGTTCTATTTAAGGTGGTTTTGACTTTGTTTCTTTTTGGATAGATTCATTGTTTTTTATGGATTAACTATCCTTAGGCTACGGTAATACTCTTTCTCTGCTCGCCCGTCAATTCTCAGGGTTTTAAGGAGGTTACTGTGGGAATCATTGGTAGCGCATGTACGCTTGCTCATGCACTTGTTTTCTTTAGTTCGTATAAATAATAGGAGGTTGGTTTTTTTCTTACTTCACGGAGTGTAGCAAGAGGGGGATTGTTACTATAAGGCCTAGAGAGAGATCTAGAGAGTCTCTTTAAGTCCCGTGTACATACCTACACGATATATCACTTTTGCCATCGCCGCTCCGCTACCCTGCTCACCAATCCGCTCAACACTTCGTCGGGGTCTCAGGCGGACGGGACAGCTGACTTCACTGGTTGTTGTGTGCAAATGCAACCCATATGTATGTTCATTATCTGCTCCTAATGGTCTTAGACTTCCTCCCCATACTACCCCAGACGAGTTACCTAACCTATCACTCTTGGTTAATCACTGTATTAAGTCCACCCCCTTCTGCGCAATAAACTGCTCGAGGTTTATATTCATCATAACGCTCGAAGTGCTTCCAAGTTAGGGAAGTCCTCACTACGCGATATCTCATTCACCCAGCGACCGCCCAAAAAGGACGGTTTCAAGCTGTTGCTCAATCACTGCGTAAGAAATGATACTAGCGACATCTCTTCTGGCGAAGGGTAAAAATAGAATGTTTCAAGGCGCAACCTGATTGAGCGGAGTACAAAGGAGGATGGGGACGATGTTACATCGCTTTACAAGGTGCAGTGAAGATGGTGGTACTGGGCTGCTGTTATTCGTTAGTGAGAGGAACACATACACTGATCGGGGCTGGGAAGATCGGTGTGGCTGTATTTCCGACGGTCTGATCTCAGCTGGACACCGCCTTGAGGTACCGAACGCGCGGCGGTGTAAAAGCACAAAGTCAGAAATGTACCCCACTCAATTAATTCGGCGGGTTTAGCCGTGTATGAGAAATGCAGTTATCTCTATGTTGCCTCTCGTTTCAATGATCGCTCATCTCCGCTGTCTGGTCGGCGATTGATTTTGACACACATAGCCACAACCCTAAGGCCAATAGAAATTATCCACCTCTTTCGCTAAAATATTTCAGCTGTTAACCATTTTCCACTAAAATCATTAGGACTTCCATCCGTTCATTCCATAGTGGCAGTGGCCACCACGCGGCCGCCCAAAAATATCCTTGCACTGCAGTACTTGGTTACAGCCCAAACGACGACAATCTGATCGCCGGTTGACTGCTTAGCTGGCGCTTTGCCGCATGTGCGGGCATCCACAGGCAGCTATCCTTCTGGTTTGGTATGTTTCCCCATACTCTGGGATAACGTTAGCCTTTGTTTCTAAGATTTGTACAGTATTGAACATAGAGTTTATTTTAGTGAAATTGGGTTCGAATGATTCTCGTAGGCCTGGGATAATGGGGAAGTTCGGAGCGCTTTGAAAGGTCTATCGCAATTCAAGTACTCCTCATAGGTGCTGTGAAATCTTAAGAGACATACTACATTCAAACTACACGAACACTGTAACGACCTACAATTCCACAATATCTGTAGAACTTACGTACAAAAGAAACTACAAAAGAAGATCGACTATCTTCGCTTATGCCACAGACAAAACAAGCTTTCGACATGTACCAACTCCATCCAGCATCGGCCAATCGGACGAACTGCGCCGTTAACTGAAGCAACCCCGAACCAATTAACAGCAACCGTTTGGACCCTCCACAACAGAAGTAGGTGAACGGTAACATTTTCCAATTCGTTTATCGGTCTGTGGCTTGGTTTTTGACATGCTTCACTGCAGCTGTCTAATCGTAGCTATCCACCCCGCTGCATCTCTGACGGCGGCTGAATCTCTACCAGTGACTTGAGGAACGAACTGTGACTGCTGAAAATATCACCCTATGGCGCGTTGTCCATATGTCTCATGTAGCAGACAAGTATTAATAAATCAGTGAAGGTGAATTGTATTATCGCCGCAGATGCGCGCCAGTTGGTGCTCGGCCGCAATGTGGATATCGATGAACTTCTTCATATATCCCAGGAAGAACCTGCACCAGCGTTTTCAGTCATCCAGTAATCTCCAGCGCATCTACAACATCTTTCACATCTACAACATCTTTCACATCTACAACCGAACGATGGCTTCAGCGACACCGTGTCAACGCAATTTGCAAAGTCCATCCTCATTTTTCCAAAACTCCAATCCAAGTCCCTCGTCATCAGAGTACACAACCTCCGACAGCGTCCTCGAAGATCATGTGTATGTTTGTGGCGGGTGCGCGACCAGGGCGTCGAAGCGGAATCATCGGCAACGGTTTTGGAAACTATTGGTGGGGCTCATGTCGCGATTTGTGATCGATATGGTATTATGGACAAGCTTCATCTCAGCGGTGTTTTACACAGAGCGGCTACAGGATCTGGGTCAATCCGGGAGGTATACGTTCAACGCGGTGAACGTGGGACTGCCGTTGATGCTAGGTCTGAACTATAATGCGGCGTTCCAAACGATGGCAGGGATCATGCGATGGAAGGTGTTAGCGAGTGGGCGGTTTACTTTCAAGGAGGTATGTGACTGCCCGCTCACGACCTAGGGTGTATTTGAAATGACAGTTGTTTACAGGCAGATCTGATTTTGAACTTGGATAGTTTCATGACCGTGTTTAAATTGGGCCTACATTGGGTTCGGGCGATATTTATTGCAGAGGAGGGCAAGCAGAGGTGTATCTATTCCGGAAGAGCATTGGCATGCCTGGGGTGGGTCTTGCTGGGTCTGGTGAGTGTCCCAGTCATATATCTCAAGAGACTCCTCGCACTAACAAACTCCGTGTAGGGGACCCAAACCGGTGTCGGGCTTCTCGGATTGACGATTGATGTTAATCCCGTCAACTGTACTGATAACGGTGAGGCCTCCAAAGTAAAACTCACGGCCGCATGGCCTCGTCTGGTATTGCCACCTGATCCCAACTCTGCAAACCATGTCTAATCGTTCTTCTCATAGATCATAGCGGCAGGTGTACTCCTCACCATTCACATAATCCTCATCAATATTGCTCTGTACTTCGGATGTTCAGTTGCATGTGGTGCCGGTTCACATCTTTCCACTGCTATTCTTCTCAAACGTCGGTCTCCCCGGCTCCACGGTTGCGTGGTTTCTGTGCTGATAATAACCAGCCGTCATAGACGTTGTTGATGCTGAGAAGAGGCTGCACAGCCGTAACGAATACTACAAAGAAGCTACATACCGCATCTCGTATGGGCCTACTTCCGGAGTATGGAAGTGTATGTTGAACCAGTCGGAGGAAGTCGCCGAGTCCCCCGTGTGAGTTGTAACATTGTTTCGGGGGAGGTGATGAATTGATGAGAAGTTGATAATGCAAAACCGGCTACCGGCTATGAGTCCTGAAGAGAATAGGGTGTTAGTTCATAGTTGCTCACCGTTTCCAATCGCCTTCTGACCTCGGCCCCAAGAAACATGAGAAGAAGTAAGATTACAACGGCCACACTATCTAGAGATGGTTTATAATATGCCTTGTGCTTGCTGCTAGACTTTCGACTTTGTTTGAATTAAATAGTAATCGCATAGATACGAACCCTGTTTCTCCGCGTGAGCAATGTTGGGGCATCCCCACCTACTCCCCTCGCCTGCGCTGTGCCTACACTTCCTCTAGTATAAACCACACGACGGCGACGCCAATTCTTGTTCCGTAACTCTCGAGATTTCACGCTACGCTCACCCGTCCCGCCTAGAGTCCACTCCGAATCTCCACCACTCGCTTCCATCGCATATTTCTTGTCCTAACTACTATAATCTGGTGAGTTAACGTGCACTCAAGTGAATGCTATTGGGCGCTTTCAAATAGCATTCAAAGTGCACTTGTCAACTCTGCAGGGCTTTCACAGTCAACTCTACCCATAGAATTCACGTGCCGGGGGTAAACTCAGCGATAGCTTTCGTACCCACAGAGGTGTCAACTCAGATCCTTCCGAGATCCCCTTCAACTTTGAACAAAATTAAGTCTGCTTCCACAACACATAGAGTCAAATGGATAATGGGAACCCCTTTACAAGTATCTAAGCTACCCACAACAAGCTTGGCTAAGCACAGAGAGCAATAATCTTAGTAGTGACCTCGTAGCATTGAATGTGCGCTCATCATCTCAGGTCGGTACATGTAATTTCCCTTCACTCACAATTCCTTATATGCTGATGTACCTGCGTTTTAGCTGATTGTATGTGCCTATGAACTCTCTGTGTTCTACCCCTCTAATATTGTTCGGGACAAATAAGGTTCAACTTCTGACTAGAGGAACAAGTTCAGCCTGGGAGAAAGTTTTAACTTCTGGTGGGGGATTGGAAAATCTCACATGGTCGCCCATAACTAGACCATGCCACATGTGATTTTATGGTGGTCTCCCTTGGTAGACCAGGTACCAAGTGCCAACTTCCAGCTGGAAGAGAGAGTTCTGCCAGGGAGAAATTATAGACATTCTGGTTGGAGAACTGAGTTCAAGGCTGGCAGGAGCTCACAACATCTGGCTGGAAGATTGACCACCACCTGGCTAGAAACAATTCTCAACGTTTTGGTTGGAGGATTGAGTAATTATCACATTGTCTTCCATAACTATATTATGCCTTATGCAACTATATGGTAGCACTCATGCTACGCTAGATGCCAAACTCTTAACCTCCAGCCAGAGGATGTCATTCTGCCTAAGAGACACACCTGACTTTCTTGTACAAGGATTTGGACAGTATGTCATGGTTGACTTTACCTAAATCATATTATACACGACATAAAGATGGTTCCCTCAAAGGAGATTAATTATAAAATGCTAACATCCAGCGACAGGATTGAGGGTCCTCTGAATGAACCGTTCAACCATCGAGTTCAAGGACTGAGTTTGAGGCTGGATACAAATGATCATCTTACTGCTGGCAGATTCAGTACTATTTGCCGAGAGGAAATTTTGAATGTTCCAGACTGAGAATTGTGGAAGTTATGCATGGTTATCCATAACTCGTAGATGCCATACGTAACTTTATGGTTTTCGTCTTGCTACACTCAGTGCCAAATGGCAATAACAGGCAGGAGGATGTGTTTCTCACCGAAAGAAACGTTTAACCTTCCACCCAGAGGACTTTCAAAGTTTCACATCATCAACGTAAACTGGATCATGACATATACGGCATTATGGTAGTCACTCTTGGTGGACCAGGTACCAAGCATCATCATTGCCTTGGAAGATTAAGTACAATCTGGCTTCAGGCAATACCAAACATTCTGGAGGGAGAATTGTGCATGTTGAACTTGGTTGTTCATTACTAGAACATGTGATATGTAACTCCAAGAATGTCCTCTGGCCATGTGAGGTGCCAAACTGGAAACTTCCAGCCACAGAATTTGATCTTCTGTGGAGAAATGCTCAACTCTCTGACCTGATGATTGAGAATGTACCACATTGTCAACTATCGCTCAACTATGCGAAATATCACTCCATGATGGTTCCTTTTGGTAGATGAGGTACTAACTTTCAACTGCCAGCCCGATTATTTAGCCATAACTGGCAGAAACTTGGAATTTGCTCATTGAAAGATAGAGTTTAGAGTATACATATAATGCCACCTGCTGGTGGGAAAGTTGATCAAACTTTGCCCATGGGAAATATTGACCTTTCAGTCAGAGAATGCTATTCTTCTGGGGAAAGTTTCAACTCCCAGCTGCAGAAATGAGCTCTATTTATCTGAGGCTTGAAATGTTCTAGTCACAAGACTGAGTTCCAAGCTGGCAGATGCTATCATCTTCAAGCTTCAAGATTCAACACAATTTGCCTATGAGCTATTGTCAACTTTCAGCCAGAGAACACCATGCTTCTTGGGAAAGTTCCATCTACTGTCCTGAGAATTGAGATCACCCATGCTGACTATCGAATCTTTGTAGACCAGATCCAGGTTCCAATCCAGGTCAAAGCTGACATTTTTGGATTGGATTGTTCAATGCACTCTGTAATTGCAACAGTTTCTGCTCTCAGTTAGAGAATGGTATTCTTTGTGGGAAAGTGTCAACTATTAGCTGGAGGATAACTTTTGGGCATACATAGAATTCCAGCTTCTGGCATGAAGAACCAGTTCTGATTTGAAATGCCCCAAATTTTGATTAGGAGTAAAACTATAGTATCAATCTTACAATGGGAAATGGGCTCTAATGGTGACATCCAGGAATATCGCTGATTTTACTCGACTAGGACCTGGAAGTAGTTTTCTGATATTATTTCCATACGCCCTCCAATACCTTCACTAATCATGCCCCATTGCCAGCGATGTCACCCGTCCCGTCCGACGGCCGGGGACAGTGGGCCGTCCCAATTCTTGCCAGGACGGACGGGACGGCGCCAAAACAGTCCGTCCCGTCCAACCATGTCAATGACGGCTAGACGGCCGGGGACCTGCCGGGGACGGCACAAGCCCCGTCCCCAGCAGTCATCCACCGTCCCCAGCCGACATCGCGCGGTTAGACTATATACTTGGATTAAACCCAATGAAGTCATGATAGCGTGCGGTAAAATAGATAAATACCGTGATGCAGTCTATTTATGTATAAAACCACAGTGCAAGAGCGAAAGTAAAGATAAATGAAGTGTTTACAAAGGTGGACGAAGTACCTGCTCAACATAGTGCTTATCAGCGACCTACCAAATCGCTTGGGTGATGATATCATTCAGGCTTGTGAGTGTCTGAATTCTTGGGTGACACAAGGTTTATTCTTGGAGCAACAGAGTCAGACATGGTTAAGATGGAGCAGATGCAGCATGATTTTGCTTCGAAGTCAAGAGATTAGATGTAACTAGTTTTATGAAATGTTGTAATGTACACTGCACGAGATCCATTGATGTCGGCAGATGACGGCCGGGGACAGCTACTTCGCCGTCATTGCCGTCCATCCCCGTCCTGCCTCAAAAAGACGGCGCCATGTCCGTTCTACTCTTGGACGGACGGCGACTTAGCAGTCCGTCCCCGTCCGCAGTGATCCCGGACGGACGGGACGGTTGACATCACTGCCCATTGCATCCTCCAATTGCACTGAAGTCCAGCATGCATCCAGATTGTCCATAAGTAAATATATAGATAGACTTAGATAGACAATAACACCATCTTACAATTTGGCATATTTTCTTGTAAGTGTAAAACACCAATATTAAATAAAGATGAATATGATAGAGGAAATGGCTTGAAGCAATGGAACTCCAAGAGTGACAGCTGTGAGACCACTACACCTGGATCAAAGTCTTCAGCTAACCTGCAAAGGACTCCTAACTGCACTCAAGCTGTTCTATAGCCCTGCATAGATTACATAGCTGTTCCATTATTTTACTGTCTGACAAGTCAATTTTTGTTGTATTTTAATTAACCTTCCAAGTGGCAGGTGCTTTCAGGAGAACCTGAGAATGCTTTGGCAGCTGCTGGAAGTACATTGGTAAACTGTAAGGTGTCCTGGGAGCATCTGGAGATGCCTAGGAGCACCTGAGAGCAATGATTCAACCAGTCCAGACGGACCGGGTCTGGGGTAGGGCTCAGTACGGTCCGGTCCAACCGTTAGGTCAGAATGGACCGAGCCCACAACTGGCAGTGTGGGACTGGACGGGCTTGGTCTGGACCAGTCTGCGCATGCTTGCAATTTCGACATTGTTTCTTAGTCAAGTACCACTGAAAACATGACTCATCCTGACATTTATCACTGCACACATCTGGATACACACGCTGGGTGAAATTATGACAGTTCTGACTGTATACTTGGTGCCATCGAGATATATTTCCCCCATTAAAAGACCGATACAGTGAAAAAATACCCTAAACCTAGACACTGTGCTGGACTGGTCCAAATCAGTCCAGGCCAGTTCAGTCCAGGTCCCGAAAAATTGGGGATTGGTTCCATCCGGGTCAAAAGATTTCTCGGACTGGACCTGGACTAGACCGGACGGTTTCAGTCCGGACTAGTCCATTGCTGGACTGGAGGAATCATTGCCTGAGAGGTTGACTGGAGTGACTTCAATGATGCAATAATATTGTCAGACAGTGTTAAATCTCGCAGATTGTCACCTTCTGACTGAAAGTTTAAAACCATCTACCTGGAAAACATTCTTAGCCACTAGTTAGAGAATGCCATTTTTCTTGGGAAAGTTTTACCTTTCATCCAGAGGATTGAACTCCACCTGGTAAACACTTAGAATATTGAGATTGGAGGACTGAGTTTATAGATTGTAGAAACTATAATCTGCTGGCCAGATGATTATTTACTACTAGCATGGGAGATATTTTCAACATCTGGTTAGTGAATGCCATTCGTCTGGGGAATGTTTTAACTACTGGCCGGAGGATTGCGCTCTACCACCTGAAGCTCAGTTCTTGCTAGTCATCAGACTAAGTCAAAAGCTGCTCCAAGCTATCATATTCCGGCTGCAAGATTGAATAATACATACCTGGGAGAAATTCACACCTTCTGGTTGAAGAATGCCTTTCTTCTTGGGAGATTTTCAACTTCCAGCTTGAGGATTATGTTTATGCTTGGATAGACTCCCAACTTCGGGTTGGAGGGTATAGGTCTCATTTGAAAAGTTCCAACGACTGAAAATCTGGCTATGAATATATGAAAGATGGAGAAGGAAAACTCCATGCTGACTGCCAATGCCGGAGCACAAATCCAAGTACCAGTGCCGAGCCCTCCTCCTCGGCATCGGCATGGGGGCAGGCGAGGCAGGCGGGGGCAGATGTGGCAAGGGGGCAGGCGAGGTCAATGCGGGTGGCAAGCCACCAGCCTCATGCCCGAGTCCACCAGCATCGCAGACTAAGGAAGCCACCGGGTCAAATCCCGAGGCAACAATGGATTAATTGAATATGAGACAAGTTAATGGGCATATGGCAAAGATTTCATAGTCAAGCTGGCGGACGTTTGTTTTAAATAAACATCTGGTCTATTCATTATTCCATCGCAGGTGAATCATGATGCCAGATGGAAATGCATATAAGCCGGAACAGCCTGGCGGCTGACCGAGCCTGAAAAGCCGTGCGGCCGGCCGAGCCGGAACAGCCTGCAGGCCAGCCCGAAAAGACTGCAGGCCGGCCCTGCCCTCATTTAAAAGCCGCCACTGACGCCTGCCAGGCCTGGCCTGGCGGCTTAGGAACACTGCACCTACACCAAGAGATTCCAACCCTGCTTCCCTACCGTTGACGGTTAGTTGCCTAGACGTCACTAACTCAAGGTTTAGCCCTGAGGCTCTCAACATCGGAAAGTGGCTGCCTTCCTGAACTTTCTCTTTAGGTTTACATAGTCCGCGGATGTGACTGCTTCTTGGCGAAAGTGTTTTGTAAAAGTTTGTCTCTTGTTTGTACCGTAAACTTGTATCTAGTCCAGTCAATCAACGCACTCATACACCTTAACACCTACGTGAGTTGTATGTGTCTCATTATCGTACGCGATATCAACGGCTGTCCATATTCTTTTTCTGGGCCGCGGTGCCTTGTCTTCGGTGGTACGGCTAATAACTCAGTTCTATATGCATTTTAGCCGCAGTGGCGGCTTCCCCACTTCGAGCACATGTTGAGGAGGCCCAAATAGACTGTCTCCACGCTTGACACTTCCTTTCTCTCTCAAGGTTTGCATTACAAATTGACTCCAGTGCACTGGTAGCATGCAGTTCACTGCAGCTATGAGTCGAGCGCAGGTAGTAACGTGGAGTAGAGAACTTCTGCCAATATAGAGTCGAGCGCATGTAAAACGCGATGTTGAGAGAGTATGGGGAGCAAATGGGAGTTAGAGTCGAGCGCGCTGGACAGCGGAGTCAAGCATAGCTGGGAGTCCAGGGCATCTAGAAGTAAAGAGTACTGGATCTAGAGTTTTGTACATATTGTAGACTAGAATTCAATACTTTTGCCTAGGTCGAGCATGCGCACTTGTTGTGTGCGGGGTGTGACCGAGCCGAGAGGTGTTCTTAGCCACGCTCACCAACTCATGTTTGATTAAGTCCGCGATTATGGCAATGATCACAAAGTGCTCTGTACAGGAAAATACTTAAATAGGCCCTCTTTCACTTTCCAGTCTCTGATTTACACTATCTCTAATTTTCATAGTGTGTTGTACGCAAATCATTCAAAAATGGGTTTTCCACAACTGTTAACTTAATATTAGAGATATCGTCAGTCAGAAACCAGGAGGCGAAAGAAGCTCTATTTATGTACATTTTGTGTATAGAACGCTTTGTCAAAGGAGCAAAACTCATGGACTTAATTCGGTAGGCGATTTTGGGTTTGATGTCAAGCCCAGTTTATGTCGCCACAATCAGCCACAGCAGGCAGGTACATATCACTAGGCAGTTTTCCTCAGTGCGACTGCCTCTCTATTCTAGAAATCTCGTTGGTAGGAGGGCTGCTGCGGGATGAGTGATGTTTGGTTATATCATTTCCGAGGTCCCTGCAACTGTCCATAGTTATCAAAATTGGTTAGAGCGGTACTTAAATTGTCACTTGGATTGAGAAAGCGTTTGTCCTGCAGGGCGGACAATCCCGGCAAGCCCCAATTCGCATTCAGTTTTTCTTGAGACAAATAGCACGAGTACTCATTTGCGTTACAACAAGCTTCGCTCCCCTCACGTAAGGGACCTGAAGTATCTCCAGTTCTGCGCACGAACACGAAGCAAACCAGGTGAAGGCAGGCAGAAGAAAACAATAACGAAGGAGGGTAAGACAATTTGTTCGGTTTGGCAGATAGCGGGCTCTACTTGGTAAGAGTTAGGAGACCAAAGGCAAGCAGCTAAAGTAAAGAGCACCACATCAAAAAGCCTCTAGATGCGTATTTGTGCTTACTGTGTTTTTTGCGCTAACGTTAGTAGTCCACTGTTGCTGAATTCTGAAGATACTGCAGAGCACTTTGATAATCTAATTCGTCCCTTGAGTGCAAACGCCTATTATGCTGCAATGCATCGATCGATATAGTGCTGCAGTTCCAGGGTAGGAATGTTACACTTTGTGCCATGGATATCTTGCTGGGTTTATCCCTCAACCATTGGTACAATCACAATGGATGGCTTGTGTACTGTACTTGGATCTAGTTGGATATATCTGAATCAATAACGACGCTAATGCATCGTTATGCTGATCGACAACTGAGGCGGAGGGCTGCAGAGGCTTGGCATTTTCTATCGGTCGTATAATATTAGGAAGTACCCTCCTGATGGACGCGCGGTATCTCCCGTTCTCGACATGGCGCAGCTGACGATTGAACTGCAGAAGACCTCTCTCGCTATAGCGGTGCTTATTATTCTCTGCTCTACCGGTATCTGGTACTGTATACTTTGGCCCAAGTCTGCGAGATGGCTTCATCAGCACTGGAACAAGCACGACCACCTTCACGATTCAAAACATGGAACCAGATCGACACTCGACGCATCCAGTACAGCAGCTGTCGCAACGGTACAAAATACAACCAAGGCCGAACCTACTCCGTACCTCACTATTCGCATATCCAACTTACCCTCTGGGGTTTCAAAACAAGACCTGGCTTCAGCATTGGAAGGGCTTTTCTCCAACGATCACAAGAGCGGTGATGGAGAAAATGTTACCGTTTGGTCTCTGGCCGCATCTACTTCCTATCATGACGCAAGCCGATATCAAATTGCGACAGTTACATTTCGTGAGATTCCGGATATTCTTCGGCCCTGCTTACACAAGACGGTATCATGTTGGGTATCGATCGAAGGGAAACGGTTGGAAATCAGTTTCGACACCCACTTTCTAGGGCTAACGCCTCTTAATAACTCCGGAAACCCGACGGTGGAGTAAGTTACTTTCTGTATTGGACCTTATTATTCAAGTGAATGAACTAAAAACGAGGCATTTCTCCAGTATTATCGCGGTAACGGGACTAGCCGGCCATGCTTTTGGCTCATGGAAGGCGCGCGGCGGTGAAAGGATGTGGATTCGCGATTTCCTTGAGCCGGATTTGCATAGTGACGGCTATTGCACAAGAATCATAACCTACGGATACGATTCCCAGCTAGTCGGGAGTGATTCTGATGCATCTATCCATGAATTCGCAAGGGGATTGCTGGAGGCGGCAAAGGACTCGCGACGCCGGCCACATGTACGTACATCTACTATGACTCATTTAAGCTTCGTCTTGAGAATGCTTATAATTTCTCGACCAGGAAATCCACCGGCCCATCATTTTTATGGCACATAGTTTGGGAGGCATTGTTTTGAAGCATGTATGTATGGGACGTGGCAAGTGCAATTGTATTATATACTGACTTTCTAGCTAGGCCCTCACGGAGGCCTCAAAAGGCGACGCTAACGACAAGGCAATATTTCAATCCTGTTATGCTGTCTTGTTTTTTGGAGTTCCGAACAGGGGTCTTCACATTACCCACTTAACCTCTCTTGTGCGAGGCCAGCCAAATTCCCGCTTGGTCGAAGATCTCGGCGAAAAGTCCCAATTTCTTCCCCAGATATTTAGGGACTTTCAACGAAATTTTATTTTCGAGGATGCTAAGATCTATTCATTTTATGAGACTAAAGACACCAGATCTATTGTGGTGAGTCTCTCTTTGGCCTTGAATTTTGATTGAATTTACTGATCGCTGCTACAGAACAACCCTGATACACTCAAGTGGGAGAGAATAGGTCCAAAGGTTCGCATGGTAACTCGCGACTCGGCGACATATTCGGGACCCAATGAAAAGATTTACCATCAGTTCAATATTGACGAGGACCATACAAACATGGTAAAGTTTGGAAACCGGTCCGACTTCAATTACCAAGTAGTCAGAAGCAGGATTACAGAATGTGTCCAGGACGCACCTCAGGCAATCAAGAGGAGGTTCTTGGACCCGAGACAAAGTGTGTAATTGAGGATTTCCCTTTGAAACTGCCTTTTCCGTCGAATCAAGATGTATTTAGTACAAGAAGCTGATAGCCATTTCCGATGATATTCAGAAACGTCAGAGGAGAATGAATGTCTCCGTTCATTAATACTAACCGGGTACGACCCAGCCTCAAAGGCCCCCCAAAAACCACCCCACCATGGCACGTGTGAATGGCTTCTCGAACAAAACACATTTCAAAAGTGGCGCTCTTCCGATAAAAATGGCTCCAAGCTTCTGTGGATATATGGGAACCCTGGAACTGGCAAAACGGTTCTGATGAACTATCTTCAGAGATACCTGGCAAATGATCCGCTATCGACCGTCGTTTACTTCTTCTTCAGCGACAAAGATAGAGAGAATTCAACCGCTGAAGCCATGCTACGGTCTTTATGTCATCAACTGTTGAGTCGTAACCCAGGGTTCTTTCAACATATTTTGCCTCAATATGACAATTTCCAACACGGTAGAGTGAGGAGATGGTCGGCGGATTCCTTGTGGCTGGTGTTTCGTGCAATCATGATCGACCCAGCGGCGTATTCAATATACTGCGTTATCGATGCCCTGGACGAATGCTTTGATGGCCCAAATCGGAATGACTATTGCAGGTCAGACCTTCTCAGAAATTTGCACGATCTGTACCTTTCACAGTCATTATCCACCTGTGCGGGTCGAATTGCCATCAGCAGCAGGCCCCTAACGCTTATTCAAGAAGTTTTACCAAATATCGAATTAGATATTCGCCTTGAACTGTTCATCAGAGCAGATATCCGGCAATATATATCTGACGAAGTGAAAAGACTTGCGCAGAAGTTCAAGTACCCAGCCGACTTGAGATCCGAGGTCGAAAAAACCTTGGAAGAGAAATCAGGCAATATGTTCCTCTGGGTATCGCTCACTGTCAACGAACTTGGCAAGCAGAATTCTCGCGCCGGTGTTCAACAACTCCTAAATGGTGTCCCACGCACCTTATTTGCTTATTATGAACATATTCTTGCCACTAATCCTTCCCAAGATGTCGACAGAGTGAAAAAACTCCTGATGTGGATTACGCATTCCGTCCGGCCGATTTATCTCGATGAACTGGCTGTAGTCATGGCAATAAGAGACGACACGGAGTGTATGTCTATGTTGGGCATTGAAGAATCTATACCTCTGAATATTGAGGTGGAGATTAGAGACTCCTGTGGCCCATTGGTTGAAATTATGGATTCGAAGGTGGTGCTTGTTCACCAGACATTGAAGGATTTCTTAACAACTGAGAGTGAAAAAGTGGGCATACACGATTCTCCTCCTTTCGAGCCCCGATACCATAGAAAGTATTACGTTCCTTCGCAGGAAGCGAATTCCTTTATCGTAAGGACCTGTTTATCTTATCTCACCCTCGCCGATCAATTCGGTACTAGCCACAACTCCGAGCTTTTGGCATATCCTGCCTCTTTTTGGCCGATCCACGCTGGTTCAAGTGCTCCCTTCGATCTCAGGACGAAAGAGGTGTTCCGCAAGTTTCTGGACTCTAACAGCTACTACTTTAGATTTTGGGTGAAATGCTGTTGGAACAAATACTTTGTTAATGAGGATTCTGCTGGCGAAACTTTCGACTTTATTAAACCGTTGTATGTTGCCTCGTACCTACATCTCGCACCGGTAGTCCAGCTTCTCCTGGAAGATGGAGCTGATGTGAATCACCGAGGTGGAAAGTATTTCACTGCGTTACAATGTGCAGCATCAAATGGCGGCAACATCGACGTCGTCAAGCTTCTTATATCGAACGGAGCAAACGTGAATGATCTGGGTGGTTACTACGGAACGGCAGTAACGTCAGCAGCCTTCAGCGGTAACAAGAACATTATATCTTTTCTGATAGAAAGAGGTGCAGACATACATATCCAGGAGGGGCACTTCGGATGTGCGTTACAGGCAGCAGCGTTACGAGGAAAAGCCGACATCATCCAACTTCTGCTGAAATATGGAGCTGACATGAGTATTCGATGCGGCGAATTCGGAAATCCGTTGCTCGCAGCAGCATGGGCCGGCCATCTGGATGCAATGGAATTCTTTCTAGACCAAGGGATGCACCCAGATACTCGCGGGCGACTCCGCGGATTCCCATTACAGGCGGCTGTTCGCAGGAGGCATATACAGGTAATAAAGAAGCTGCTGAAAAGGGGGGCCAGTATTAACCTTCGGGGTGGGGTTCACGGAAGCGCATTGCATGCGGCAATTGTCGAAGGAGATGCTACAGTGGTCAAGCTATTGATCGAAGCAGGTGCTGACGTGAACATCCCAAGCGACAACCATGGACCCGCTTTGCATGTTGCTGCGCTCAAAGGCAAGATTAGGATGGTTCAGATGTTGGTCGAAGCTGGTGCCAATATTGATGCGCGGAGTTCCAACAAAACTGCTCTAGATGTTGCAACTACGACACCTGTAATACGGTTCTTGATGGAGAAGGAGGGAAAGATGGATGACGAGAATTAGGAAAGTCCGCACCCACTTGGCGGTCTAGGTTGTGCTATTAGTTTGTGGTATAAATCATTCTATTAGTATTGTGGCTATACAGTGAGGGGGGAAGGTTAGATGTTTGCCGCGCTTTCTGATTTAATCAAGTTTGTCGAATGATGAATGTACTCTACATTGCCAATAACGAATTAGCGGTCCGGGAGGGATTCCGATAAGTAGACAATACCAAATCTAAAACAATCAGTGGTGAGCTGTACCAAATTGAATAGCTGTATAGCGAGAACCATGAGATGGTAATGGGATGTGATGCACGGTCGATCACCCCTAGTGTGAACCACGGGATGAAAACGGGACGGGAATTCCGCCCAAAAACCGTCCCGTGCAAGTGCTAAGGCGGTATTTATCTCGGCCCGGTAAGTGGGCGGTACCACTCACCTACCGTGCAAAAATCACAAAAATAGCCACTGCATGAAAATGGGTACTCTGATTCAAGATTGAACAGGATAGACTGGTAGAGCCTATGGAGGATATCATACAGATAGTAGACAAAAGTATTGCTGATATGTTTTTGAGGAGGTCAAAGCGCAGGGTACCGCAGTGTTCCTAAGCGGCCATAGCGGCAGCTTTCAAATGAGGGCCGGGCGTGGCGGCATTTCTTGGCGGACTAAGCCTAAACAGAATGTTTTGTTCGAAAGATTCTCTGCTGCCTTTACTAGGAAAGTCTCCAAAGCACGAAACATAAACCATATCCAACTCAATCATAGTAGCCCTGCCATTGCCGTATTCCATCCATCAACCAGACCAAGGCTTATGAAGGCCGATGCAGGCTTTTGAAATCGTGTGCATGCTGGGTGGCCGGGCGGGCGGCTTCTGACCCAGGCCGGGCCGGGCCGCCCTTAGCGCAGGCAATCAGAACGGAGGCCGCTAAAAAGCTGGCCGGCCGGCCGGGCCGCTTGGGAACACTGCTACTATGACGGCCCTGACTACTGGCTCTTTGTCTGGGGCCGGCCAGTTCAAGCCTTCCAATGTCGGGCCATTCTCATGCTCTATCCTGAGTACTCTGCATGTCGGTGCACCGGATGAGGGGTATTCGTATAGCTCCGTTATCTTGTTGCTGCAGGCATTTGCCAGTCTAGCTGTGAAAAGTTGTTGTCAGGAGTCTAACATTACAGGTGCGGGCATAAGCCCTGCTCCTGTTATTAGTGCCCACCAGGGAGTTGTGGCTAGGGCTGCCAGAGTGGATCTGGCGTGTTAATTTCGAAGAAGTTGGAGACCATCTCGCCTGCCTTCGTCTTTGGGGTCCCACCAGAGGTTGCTCCCATACAGAGTGACCAGTTTGACGCAAGTTCCTTGGACAGCTCTTATGCCCTCTGGAATAACCTTGTAAGTATTTGTAAAAGTGGTGCCAACGCAGTTCCACCTAATGGCAATTGAGAATGACAGGGCTTACAACATCCAAATAGATGCAACCCATGTATCACTTGACGAGACATCTCGACACAACATTTGTAACAGCCTCAGATACTGAAGTGCTACCCACTTGATCAATAACACAATTGTTGGCTAAAAGTTTGCAGCCTAAGGTGGAGTATGGTAGCTCTTACACTCAATAACTTAGCTAATATGGGTAATAATAATAATAACTGCGCTCAAAACAATAATTTGTAGTATCATGAACCGTATATAACATGGATTGCTATTGAGGTGGCAATGTGTGTGCCCCATGACCACATTGGGCATTTGGAGGTGAAGCAGAAGCAGTGGTCCTAAGCGGCCCGGCCTCCATTCTGAAAGCCTGCGGTAAGGGCAGCCCGGCCCGGCCTGGGTCAGAAGTCGCCCGCCAAGAAAAAGCCTGCAGGCCGCCAAGAGAAGCCTTCAGGCCGGCCTCCAGGAAAAGCCGGCCGGCTGCTAGGAAAAAGCCTGCAGATCGGCCGCCAAGAATAGGTTCCCATGCAAGTTTTCATAGATCCACGTAATTTGTGTGGATCCTCACGGCTGGGTGGCATCACATCCTCTCACCCTCTTCCAACGCTCCTCGAGCCAGAACCGCTCTTTCTCACGAATTCACTTTGGATGCCGGGAGAGGAGCGGCACAGTGTTGATGATGGGCTCTCTGCCTTCTAGCTCCCGCCATTTCACCACAACGGATGGCAAGGTTATGAACTTATGATGGAAGATGGCTGAGTTTACTTTGGTGGTTTTCTGAGTTTAAGACTTTAGGCAGCAGCAATGGGTGTCATTTAAACAAAATATGTTTATGCTTGTTCGATTGAACTTATACGTTGGCAAATGAAGCCTGCGGGCCGGCCGCCAAGAAAAAGCCTGCAGGCCCGGCCTTCATTTAAAAGCCGCCGCTAAGGGTGGCCCGGCCCGGCCTATGGAAAGCCGGGCTGGCCTGGCCGCTTAGGAACACTGAGCAGGAGGGGTGGGATGGATGGAGATATACGGATTATACTGGTTGGCTGGGAGACAGAAAATACACACATGGGGGAGACCACAGGGTAGATCGCCCCTAACATAATGTAAAACAGACTATCCACTATAATTGCAGCTGGTGCCCCACCTACTGATGTCGGGTTTTGTAGATCTGTGGAATTTATGTGGTTGCTCATATCTGGGTATTCTGTCAAACACTCTGACTATCTAAATATTCACCTTGCAGCAGAACCACTCATGTCTCAGTAATTGCATTTGGATGAGATGCAGTGAATGGTAAAATCTATGAAAATATGATCTGCGACTTCCAACTGGTACATTTCAACACAATGCAACCCCTCATGTGAGTTGAAGTCAGTATAACATGTTACAACTTTGAGGGAAAGACCTGGTCCAAGAGTATTTGCAAGCATGTGTATAAATGTTTAGGGTTGCCACCCCAGCAGATGATGTGACCGGGTATGCTGCCTCTAGAAGGAGACGGATGATGAGGATCAAGATACTGACTAATCGGCGCAATACATCTGGATACATGTGCAACAACACTGGGTCGATCAATTGTATTATTCAGTCGTGCTGTGGCAGAGGTAAGGTTCAACCTTTGTAGTGAGGTTGTTAGTCGGTTAGTTGTGGTCAATGCTAAATTTCCGACCCGAATGTTGGACTCTTTGGAATGAGTTTTACATCATCTGAACAGAAATTAGCAGTCTATTGAAGCCCTAAAATAATGCTCTGGGCAGATGTTGAAGCATTCCAATCAAGAATTGCATTCTCCGACCAGAAGTGGAGATGTTCCTTCAGGAAAAATGAACATACTCGAGCCGTAACTCATAGAGAAGTTGTTTTTGGGTCGGTGATCCATAGCATAATTGATGCGTGGCACTATCCGTTTGCGGGTAACCGGGTTTGTGACCACTAATGGGCCTGCTTGTAAAACACACATCACACAACCACAATCCAGCCAAATGCCCCCTGAATCAATAGAAACACTTGACATATGGTGATATTTAAGACAACACTTTTGTTTAGGTGTGAAACATAAAGCCGCATTGCAGTCCTCACACTTCTTGGTGGTCATCCACAACAACTTTAGTTGCTGTCACAAACACGCGGGTGTTCCGGACGGCTCGGACAGCTCTGACGGAACCTCATACACTCTGAAGGAGAATCACACAGTTCCAGTTGCCCAGGCAATGGGTCGCGTTGCATAGCATCAGCAAAATGTGCCTTAGTCATTGGCAGCCTCCAGGAGTGTCTGACAGGATGTGGTGTGGGAACTTAGATGCGTCAATTTCAGGAGGGTATCGGACCCTAGGAGGGCATTCCTGCCGGCCATCAGACTAACTGGGAGCTCGGGCGACATGTCTGGGAGCATCTCGAATCCGAGTAGACCAGTCTGGGGACAACAACATCTTCTTTGTGAACACTGCAGGCGCGCCTGGGAATCATAGCTACTACTAATGGTTCAACAATTTTTAAAACTCATCTATTCAGTTTGTATTCTCATCTATGTATCTATGTATCTATATAGCTACCCATCTACAAATGGTATATGTGGACTGGCGGCAGGCGGTGCTTGAGAGCAATTTGAGGTGCATCTGACAATGACGATTGAGTGAACTCGGAGATGCATTCAGAGACGGTGATTAAGAATATTCGTAGATGCACTTGGAGTCCATGAGTGAGTGAGCATAACGATGCATGTGGAGGCTGTAATTGTGGGACTTTGGTGCTGCACTTGGAGCCTGTGACGGAGTGATCTCAGAGATGGACAATGAGGCCCTGATCGAGCTAGTATGGATATAGACTTGGAGGCCGGGATCGAGCGAACCGAGAGATGCACTTCATCAGCAAAAAACATTTCCGTCCGGGCGGAATGGCTCCGTCAGAGTGGACGCGCTCCGTCAGAGCCGTCAGAGACACCCCGGTGGCGGATTACTCCGCGCCCGGCGTCAATACCACGCGTCGCGTTGCATATCGCCCTCCGATCGCCGTT
>Ga0307515_10003771_pt1 | contig 31756 bp, 19 predicted proteins | sample 17_EM_MG_FD_194513 | JGI IMG/M metagenome (GOLD analysis project Ga0307515, IMG submission 194513) | Populus trichocarpa ectomycorrhiza microbial communities from riparian zone in the Pacific Northwest, United States - 17_EM | ecosystem: Host-associated > Plants > Roots > Unclassified | place...
TAACTCTTTTCAGTTTTTTTTTTTACCATGCAAACTGATGTAATAATATTTTCCGTACCATTAATTTACTGTTTACCACACAAAATCAAAGTGAATTCACCTGTTTTTTAAAATATTTTTTATTTAAAAATATATTAAAATAATATTTTTTTATATTTTAAAATTTATTTTTGATAATATCACGTTAAAACAATCTAAAATATAAAAAAATTATCTTGAAGCAAAAAAAAAATTTAATTTTTTTTAAAATATTTTTAAACACTAAAACTTTGAAACTGATCCAACTCATGACTCATGTAAACAAATAACCTTGGTTAATTCAAAATATTATTTTAAAATTTTGATATTTTGAAAAAAAATAAAAATAAAATGATAGAAGATGTGAAAAATGACCAATGAGATTGACAATTATTAGTCAAAACACATATGGTGCCAAGTAATTGATCACACAAAACTGCCAAAGATTCATTGAGATTATCGAGGAAGTCTCTGCAGGCAGGATTTTTGCTCTCAAGAGAATCCTGCAAAAGATAGAACATGTTCAAGAGTGCTCAATTACAGAGGACAGCAAGGAGGCTTGATCTGGGGTAGCAAGCCAAGAAGAGAGAACAGAATGCCAGCTCAAACTGAACAAGCCTTTAGTTTACATTAATCGAAAACTCAGATTAACACCAGTTTTGATAAAATGCATATTCAGAAAAAAAAAAAAAAACTCTAATTAAAAGTACTACCTTAGTGGGCTCTTTAACATAATCCTCTGAGAAACCCATGCCCATTAAACTAAATGGCTTGAATGAACTTTGAAACAAAACATTGAAGGCAGCTGAGATTTACATCCTTTGGCATAAACACAGCTCAAGTAAGGAATAAACTCTAGTTTTGAGCCCGATTGATTAAGCAATGCCTACTTTGAATATTGATAATGATAATGATGTATAGAATGCATGCTAAGATCTATAGATATCTTAAGACTGTGTTTGTTTTTCAGGTAGCTTTTATGTTAGTGGTGAAACATGGTGAATAATATGTTTAATTTTTAAAAGAATTGAGTTTTGTGTTATGGGATCCACTAAAAAATTGAGTTCAAAACACAATTTTTTTTCTTACTGTTTGTAAAAAAGAAAAAAAATGACTTTATTTTTCAAGCTTCGAAACTAGATAGAAACATGAGATGAGATTGCAGCAATGAGGCAATAAAAGGAGTGTTATAATTCATGTAGTTGTTTGTAAAATTTTATATTAATGAAATGAAAATTAATGCAGTTAAAAATTAAAAAAAAATTACATGTTTTTTTGGTAATATCATTAGCAACATCAATTTAGATCATAATTTTATCCAAACACCTTACACATGTTTTTTATTATACATAAATTTCAACCACAGTTTTGCCAAATTTATATTTAAATCCAACTAACCACCATTAAACATATTTCTTTTAAATATATATTTTTTCAAATCATAACCACAAAAACTATCTAAAAAACAATGAAGTCTAAGACAAGTTTCTTTACCAGTTCACTCATGATATTGTTAGCGTCTGGCAACGAGCTTCTTATTGAATAGAATGATACGTAAATTCCTGCTCCCAAGTCCCAATTTTCAATTTCGGATTTATGATCCTCCATTGCAATTGCAAGCCTCCTTATCTCTGAGTGATCGGCTGCATCAAATTGAGTATGAAAAGAATTACAAGTAGCCCAAGACTTGCATAACTTCTCAGTTTTGGGCTATAGCCTATAAGAATCTGTTTATAAACAATTTACATAAAGCCCAAAAAGAAGACCCAAGTGCTTTTTCTCTCTTGTAAAGGTAGGATTGGGGGCTTCCAAATGATTGAATCCTAGCAGCCAACCAGGAGTAAACAGCATCACGATAAGAAACACGCAGCATGTGTTACTTAGCACTATAAAGACAAAAGCTTTTACCTGACGAAAATAATTTATGAGCAACTGAAGTTACAAAAATAGAATGAGCCTTTTGCCAATTTGCACATTCAAGATAGTGTTCGAGGGCCTTCGGGAGATCCCCATGGCAGCGGAAATAAACAGCCTGCATGCATGGCATGATCAATGTAATATGTAAAATGTCAACCAGGACAGGCATAAGGAGATGTTTTACAAGGGATTATAAATTCATTTTGGTATTCCTCGCCAAAGTGGAAACAGACAGATATAAAATTTGCTAGTCACCCCGATGAACTGTTCAAGTTAAAAACTGGTCAACCAACACTGGTCCTTGATATCACAGCAGGGGTATCGCAGAAAGCATGTTTATATCAGTTGATGTCATAAATGGTGAAAAGAAAAGAGCAGACAATTAGTATTGTATCTCTACATAAGAAGCTGGTTAATTAAGCCAAACCCATACAAGATGTTCAATAAGCTAGCTGGTGCAGGACAAATTTTGCTGCTGCAAAACATACAAGATGTTTGCCATGGTGTGTGTGGAAAGAAACACAGGGAAATAAATGGGCTTTTGTGGGAATGAAAGATGAAAATCAGACTTGAGCTCATAAAGGCAACCCTGCTTTTGAGGATTTTATTGAGTTGTGATTCATCTGAACACCATGTTCACAGTATCGAGACAATTTCTCGGATAACAGTAGCATGGAGATATGGATAATCATCACGCTGAGGCATGTGAAGGACCATATATATGGCACAATGACACTGCCCCATACACAGCAGCTGATAAATAAAACTCTGTTCAAACGTATTTTTTTAAATTTTAATTTTTTTTATTAAATTTTTTTTTAAAAATTATTTTAATATGCTAATAAACTACCATTGCTAACACAATCTTAAAGAACCCATGTTAAGAACTTCCGAAAATTACAACCCACGACAAAAGTACAAATGGCTAGTTGGACTCTATACCTGAAAAGTCATGCTCAAATCCAGGCCTGAAATAATTATACAACAAAGGTGCTGTTGGCCCAATCCAAGCTCTATATTTGATTACTTGGTTTTATGTTTTTTTTTAGGAAAAAATATTTTTTTTTATAATTTTAATATATTAATATAAAAAATTAAAAAAATTATTTTAATATATTTTTAATTAAAAAATACTTTTACGATAACATTTTACACCACATTATTAAATATATATTCAGGCCTTGTTTGTTTTTGCATTTTAAAAATACTTTTTTAAAAAATTAAAATTTTTTATTTTTTTCTTTACTTGAAATTAATATTTTTTTGGTTGTTTTAAATCATTTTGATGTGCTGATGTTAAAAATATATATTTTAAAAAAAATATTATTTTGATGCATTTTCGAGCAAAAAACACTTTAAAAAATAACCGCTCGACTTGTTTATTTTTACATTGTAAAAGTATTTTTGAAAAAAATTAAAATTTATTTTTTTCTTTCCTTCAAATTAATTTTTTCTTTGTATTTTTAGATCATTTTAAATGTAGTAATATCAAAAATAATTTTTTAAAAATAAAAAAATATTATTTTAATATATTTTTAAACAAAAAAATATTTTAAAAATCAACCATAAACTCCTAAATACAAATACTCCGTATAATAAACACTCAACCGGTCCAAGACATGGATAAACAGATCTTTGAGTAGATCAGCAGACCGGGCTGGTTTCAGAACCATGGTGTCCACTCCCGACAGCGCAACTCGTCCCTCTGCATTTCACGCTCAGATATAATTTAAACAGTCACCGAGAGCGAAGTCACTCCGCATTTATATTACCTTTCTTTCCCTCTCTACTTTTAAACCCCCTGCTGCCTGCATCTCCCTCTCCTCGTACTACTCTCTCTTTCTCTCTCTCTCGTAGGTACTCTATATTTTATTTTTCCTTGCTTCTCTTCTGTTCATTACAGATTCTTCGAATCTTTACTTCTTCTTCTTCTTCTTCTTTTTGTTTAGCTTCTGATTAACTCTTTGTTTATTTGCAGAAAGCAATGTCTGCTTTTGGCTCTGCCGGTACGGCTAATACAAACCCTAATAAATCCATTGAGGTAATTTCTTTTGACTGATTATTTATCTGTTATTGTTTTTAGTGCTTAATTCACTTTCTAATCTGCTTTTTCCGACTGATTATCTTGATTTTTTAGGATGATGACCGCATTTTTTAAGTGTGTTTCTTTGATTTTTGAGCTTGATTGTGGATTTAGTTATTTTTTCACGATTGTTTTTAGTAATGTAAATATAGTAGCAAAAAATTAGATTTCAAGCGTAATTTAGCTGTTTGAACACTTGAAATTGTTATTATTCAGACTCATTTAACAATTAAGTCTAAGCACTTATTTCTTGTCTAATTTTAGTTTGATGACCTGAAATCATTGATTACAGGTGTTACAGCCTCCTAGCGACTCGGTTTCGAGTCTCTCTTTCAGTCCGAAAGCCAACTTCTTAGTCGCAACTTCTTGGGACAATCAGGTTTGTTTAATGTTTTAGGTTTCACTATCTCGATTTTATGCTTCTTAAAATTTGCTAAGAGAGTTGATTGACGAATTGATTTTTGTTAGAAGCAAGCAATTTGTTTAACAAAAATATTCCATTATTTTAATGCTAGATGCTCGTTTTAGTTTTGGGTCATTACTTTCCTTCTTATAGTTTGCATGCTACTTACTTCCATTGTTTGTTTAAATTTAGAATTCATACCCGTGCTGTTTGAAATTTTTTATAGGTACGATGCTGGGAAATTACAAGGAATGGGACCACTGTAGGCAGTGTTCCCAAGGCTTCAATATCACATGACCAACCGGTAATGATCAAGTCCTTTTATTTACAAGCCCATTTATTGATACTGATATTCTTAAATCCTTATAATTCTAACACTCTGTTTACTTTTTTATATTGATATTGAAGGTGTTGTGCTCAAGTTGGAAGGATGATGGAACAACTGTCTTTTCTGGAGGGTGCGACAAACAGGTTAAGATGTGGCCTTTGCTCTCTGGTGGTCAACCAGTAACTATTGCGATGCATGATGCCCCTATCAAAGAGATTACATGGATTCCCGAGATGAACTGCTTAGCCACAGCAAGTTTCGACAAAACCTTGAAGTAAGATTCTTTTTTTCCTTCCTTAATGTTACTGCTAATTTGATTCATCAGTTTTTCTGCATGATGGCTAAATACCTCATTAGGTGTTCTGACTATCGTAAATTGTGAATGTTGCTCTCTTGGCAATCATTTGTCTCATTCTTTTTTTCTTCTTTTGCCTTTAGATGAGCAGAATTCAAATTTAGCATTTTGGTTATACTGTTTTAGTACTTAACAAGTTTGCATTTTGAGAAATCCATTATCATGCGTTCAAGTAATTTTTTTAGTTATGTGACTTCATAACAAAAGGCAAAAAGAAGCATGATCATGCAATATTTGCTGATCCTTTCTTTTCTCAATGGGACAACATTATTTGTTTGCTTGGTTTGAAGGTGTACCAAATTGCATGTGTAAACATTAGTGGTCCTAGGGTTTGAGAACTGGTTTAGGAGATGATCCAACATTTTGGAGCTTCTTGTGATACTTGTACTGATAAATGCAGTTCAGTTTGTGCTCTTCATCTTTGACATGCACCCTTATAACAAAATTACACTGGCTACTTTTTTATGTTTTTTGTTGGCTGTGTTTAGGTACTGGGATTTAAGGCAGTCAACTCCAGTACACACTCAGCAACTTGGTGAGCGCTGTTATGCAATGACAGTGCGGTATCCTTTGATGGTCGTTGGCACTGCAGACAGAAACATGGTAGTCTATAACCTGCAAAATCCTCAGGTAATGATTTCTGATGATCCTGAATTTCTAAATTGTTTTACTGAAATGCTGTTTCGCAGCCCCACAATTTTATACTGCTTTTAATTTTCTGCCAAAACAAAAATGTTCAACATGCGGGGGCTTAGCGTTTTAGATTAGTGATTATGATAGCAGTAGTCTAAGTTACAAGCTTACAAATGACATGATTTAACATGTGAGCTTGAACCTATCAGGTGGTTGTCAAGGCATTTTCTTGTTCTTTCTCAAAATGCCTCAGTTCTCTAAGTTGGTACTGCTTTAGAATAGCTCCAGAGCAGTAGGTACTCGAGTAAAAAGTCTTGGTTTTACATGACAGTGCATAAAGTGGAGGAGAATATATCACCACATAGGCATTGGTATCGAATTCTGTGGTGGTTTTGAGATGCATTACCCTATTTTTTTGATGAAAAATAGGATTATAAATGAGAAGTTTTTCTATGAAATCAGAACATTAAATGCAGCAGTGCCTTCCAATTTAACTCTACACAGGAACATCATTGATCAATATTCTGAGTTCCCTCTCTCTTGCCAGAACCATTTTTTTGTTGCCATTTTTCATTTTTTTCATTACTATTATTTTACCAAGTAAACTGCTTGTTTCCATGAGTATCATTCTTTAACGAGTGGATGTGTCTTGTTTCTTTAATTGTATTTCAAAGTATCTTTTTACTTGTTGTTTCCCTTTCTATTGAAAACATGCAGAAAAAAATGATAAATTATGTCTGCCATTCTTAGACTGGGATTTGGGTTTTTTTGTTACAAGTTCCTGTCATATCAATGCTTGATTTTTCTTATCCATAACTTCCGCTCTTACATTTTACTGCACAACAGAAATTAGATTTTTGTTTGGGATTTAAAAGTTCAAGGGTGTTTGGGTCCTCCGCCCATTAAGGATGAGATGATGTTTCCATATTATCATATATCCTATCCAGAAAAAAATAGTAGAAAATCATTACAAGGAACAACTTTTAGTTTTATGAACTACTGGTTTTGGTTCCAAACCTCTGCTTATTATTGTTATATAGTAATCTATCTATATTTGAGAACATTCTATTCTGATCATTTTTTTTTAAATGCCGCCAGACTGAATTTAAGAAAATCCCTTCACCCTTGAAGTATCAGACAAGATGTATAGCTGCCTTTCCTGATCAACAAGGCTTCTTGGTATGTGCTCACTATTGACCTTTTTATCTTTATTTCTTGAGGTGACGGTAATTAATGTTTGCGTGTTATAGACACAAGAGTGCACATCCATATGTGCAGAAACATAATTCCTCAATCAGTATGGGTGTTCTTTAGTTGTTTGAGTCCCAACTTTTGCCATTCATCTCATGATTTATAGCAGCAAGGATTGACATTGCATTTGTTTTGTGATCTGTTAAATGGAGCTACTTGAGACTAAAAATTCTTGGTGTTTTCCCCTGGGTTTTGTGCATATGGTTCTCCTGTTGCCAAGTTCAATTTATAGTTTGACATTTGGTTTTATGTTGTGCTTGTGGTATTTTTCTTGAGCATTTTCATTGGTATTCCATGATATTGTTATGTGGGGGTGAATTAGTATTTTTTTTTCCATCTCAATTTCCTTTTCAAATATGTTATCTTGTTTAGCAATTCTTAGTCATCTACTGGCTCTAAATACTTTTTGATGGAAACCGGGTTTGTTTTTTGTTTCATATTGCAAAGACTATTTCTTTGATCGTAGTGGTTAATTGTCTGGATTGTGTGCTGTGTTTCTGTATAGGTCGGTTCAATAGAGGGAAGGGTTGGTGTACATCATCTGGATGAAGCTCAACAAAGTAAAAACTTCACCTTCAAATGCCACAGAGATAACAATGAGATTTACTCAGTCAACTCCTTGAACTTCCATCCAGTAAGTTTTTTCATTTCCATTCTTGATATTACTTTACCATCAAAAAATATGTTTGGTAGGATGGTGTTGTCATAGAAAAAACCTTGATATCAGCAGCTTTAGTTTTATAGAGCTGTAATTCTTTATTAAAAAAAAAAACCAGGAGTGATCTGGTGAACTAAAGCTATACTCATCTGATTGGTTGGAACATGGAACTTGTTATGGCATATATGAAAACAATACAGCAAGGACTACCAAGCCTCAATCCCAAAATAGTTGGGGATGTACAGAAACCATATGTAGATAAACTATACTTGTTATGTTCGGATTCCAAATCTCATGCACTTCACTTTGCCATGTACACATGCAAATCTATTCTGGAGGATTGGGTTATTCTATAGGTGTCAGCATAGCTACCATAGTTTGACTTGAGCTGTATCGATAACTCTGTAGCGACGGTATATTATTACAGGCCTCGTTTTCTACCCAAAACTATCATGTATGGTGGTATATAATTGCTCCTGCTTTCTACATTCTTTTTTAGTGTATTGTAGAAATGTTTTTAGAAATAACTGGTTTCCTTGGTCACTTGTATTAGTAGTAAGAGAACTGGTGTAGATGGCCTTTGTTAGGAGATTTCTATGATCAGTGCATATAGTACTTTTTAACATGTCATCTCTTTCTTGCATGCCTATTACTCTTAACCGGGCCTATTGGCACTTAAAATATAAGCTTTTTATGTCATGCCTACACCCTACACCCTAACATGTACCCATCTTGTTTCTTCAGGTGCATCACACGTTTGCAACTGCTGGATCTGATGGTGCTTTTAATTTTTGGGACAAGGATAGCAAACAGAGACTCAAGGTTGTCTCCATAACTTTTATTCCAACTATTTTTCTAGTTTATTTTTGATAGATTAGCTGTATATTATTTTGTTGTAACATTGGCTTTCATGTTTATCTTTCCAAGTCAAAGCATGCAGTTATGTAATACATCTTTATCTGATTGCCAGGCGATGTCACGGTGCCCTCTACCAATACCCTGCAGTACATTCAATAATGATGGCTCGATTTTTGCGCATGCGGTGTGTACCGTTTTTTCCATTTTCTATAACCTGCGGTTATGTTCCTTTCAATGATCATTATCTCCATGAAGAGAGGCAATTTCTAGAAGTCTTATTAACTGCGACGATAAAGATGTCCCAAGCATTATGCCTAATGGCACTGAGATTCTTCTTTCTATTTTCTGTAGGTGTGCTATGATTGGGGCAAGGGTGCTGAAAATCACAACCCAGCAACAGCGAAGACCTATATTTATCTGCATTTACCTCAGGTCCATTCAAGTGAATTACTTTGAATTTGCATCTTGTATAGCTCAACTGAAATCCTCCCCTCGTAAAATGAGCAGGGATTTGATCATGCAATGCAATGGTGTTCTTTTTCACTGCAGGAAACCGAAGTGAAAGGAAAGCCAAGGGTTGGAGGAACTACTAGAAGGTGAAGTGTTGTCAATAGAGAAAATTGGCTGGCAGTTCTCTTTTGTTTTTTCTTAGTCGACAGGTGCTGTCAATAGAGAGAGTTTGGGTTAGCGATAAGAGTTCATGTAGATCAATGGTTTTCCACCCTCGTTTTAGGCTCCATTGATTCAGCGGTGCTGTTATATAGGAGTACGTGTAGTGCATGCCATGTTTGGTGCGTGTAGTCTTGGTGTTGCTACAGGGGCTCGATATATCTTTTTAATTTGACCAAATTCTTTCTGCATTTCCTCCCGTGCAGAAAATCAACAGCAGATTATTTCTTGTTTTGCTATCAATATGGTACCTTGAGTCTACAATTTGTTTTCTAAACAGCAAACAAAAATATATATGAATGGAGGTTTATGATCGTCCACTCCAAGTTTTAGCCCTGATTGGTATTTTGTGCGGAAATTTGAATTTTTTTTTTGTATAAAATTAATTTTTTTTTTATGTTTTTGGATCTTTAATATGTTAATGTTAAAAATATTTTTTTTAAAAATATTATTTTAAGAGTGAAACGAACCCAGAAATCTCTAAATTTCAATTGTAAAACTATGGAATAATTTTTTTTAAAGATGAGAGGCTTAACTAATTTTGTTATATCAAATGATATATATATATATATATATATATATATATTACTTGTAGTTATCATTACAAAGAGTGAATATAACAACACAAATAATGTTACGGGGCAAAATAAGCTCAAGGATTTAGTGCAATCCAGTGAGTGGAGATAAGGATGGGTGGACTGATCACCCATCCAGCTTTTTATCAAGGTTCGTAATTGCCTGCAGGATTACAAGAGAGAAGAAAAAATTACTCCCTGCATAGAAAATATTACCTTTTTGGACTTATGTATGATTATGATCCCAGCACGCGTTATCTTTCCTTTTTCTCCAAGTCACGAACTAAATACCTTTTCAAGCTTGTTGCCTTGTTAAATTCCTAGTCTTTTGGTGGAAATGTTCTGTAATGGATGTTGATATTTTAATCAAATTTGTTAAATTTCCTTCTTCTGTAGATTTGCATGCTGGAATGTTTCATTCTTGTTCCAAAAGCTTGCAACAAAAAGAGATCACGCTGATCACACTCTATGTATTTGTGGACTGAACAAGGGTCCTCCCCAGAGTGGTTGGAAACAACTTTCTTCATGGGTTCTGTCATTGTTTGTTGATTTTTCTACTTGCCAAAAGCAACATTTCTTCGTTTCTCTCTCTCTCTCTGTGTGTGTGTGTGTGTAGATCATATATGGAGGCTAGGAGGCCTGGCCAGCATCACGACTAACAAAAAAATAATAATTTATTGATAATAAACATGTCTTCATATCTATAGAGAACCACCCAAAGGAACAAAGTGTGGAAGCTATACGTTTAACATGTCATTCGGCACAGAGTCTTCATATCAGCATAAGAGTTCTGCGACGAGGATGGATATAAAATGGGGCAAAAAAGATTTTTCTCTTTAAAAAAAAAAATCAAATTTTGATGAAGCCATGCAATTGTTTGTTGAGATGCTGCTTTATACAAGAGGTCTATGTGTACAGATATCACGATGATTTTTATAGGTTATTTGACCATCATCACGCCTTGCTAGCTAGCTCTCCATGCATGGTTCATGACTTCTTGTCAAGGATCCAAGCTTAATTCCAACAATTAACTCTTACAATAATGCGCTTAATGGCAGCCGTGATCCTTGTGGTTTCGAATATTTCTACGGACCCGATCTTAATTACTACAATTAATTAGCAAATCCATGCATATATATTGGGTTTTAATAATATTTCGGAATTGTGAAAAAGTCTAATCCCTATATGTCTACTATCGTTACCAATTTCTAGTGGATGATAATGGTCAACGGTCAAACTTCTCAACCAAACAAAGTGTTCTTAAGGTCAGAATTTTGTCTTTAATTAAAAAAGCTAATGCGATTAGAGAGATGGATTATCTCTATCTTGAATCCAAAATATCAAGCATCCAATTGCATTTTCTAAAACTACAGGGATCTAATTATTTGTAGATTGACCCAACAACCCAATAATTTGTCTAGTCATAAATACCCTTGTCGAGATTAAATTAATTGTTTCATTTTATTTTTTAAAACTATAAAAATCAATTATTTCTAGATTGAATCAGTAACCTAATAATAATAGCCTTCACCTGATCATGGATACCCTTGTGGAGATTAAAAAGAAAGAAAAAATATCCGAGAACTGTTTTTTTCTTTCTTTCCCGGAAGAGGGTAGTTAGGGTTTAGAAGTTGAATAGGAGTACAAACATGGATTCTAGTGGTAAAATATTAAATATATGTTTGGTAGAGTAGTTGCGGTTGCTTTTAAAATAATTTTTCATACTGAAATGCATGTCAATGATTTTTTTTATTTTTTAAAAATCACTTTTGACATTAGCATATAAAAACGATCCACATATTAAATTTTAACAAAAAAAAATTAATTTTTTTAAAAACGCGGTTTGCACCGCGTTCCTTCTAAGTGTAACTTAAATGATTGCCATACAGAATCCACTCTTGGATTCAATATACATATGAATAATTAAGTAAAAATCACTTCTCCAGAATCTAAGCAAAATCGTCCATCATCATGAGAGAATTCCCAAGAAACATGACGCAAGGTATCATCTCAGCTTCAAATTCATTCAACATGCATTTGGTCTCCAAGCAAGGCAGAAGTAGGAAGTAGCTCCTTTTGCTTTGGCAATTTAAAGTGTTAGTAGCATCTACATGTGGGGATGTGACCTAACAGCAGATCGGAAGCAAAGCATGGGCAGACAATTGATGTCAACATCAATCTTTTATATATATATATATATATATACACGGTCAAATATAGCAGCTACTTAGCCTACAAGCCCAGGAGAGGGAGGGAGGGAGAAAAGGAAAGGGCATGGGCCTGAAAATTGCATGAAACATGGTTTGTCTCCACCTTCCAATACGGCAGATGGATCATATTCATGGATGGGAAATATGTTTAGCAACTGTGATGTGAGCCACGTACCGTTGTCTTCCAACTGCCACATTAAATTAGTCTTTGTTTTTAGTGTTGAATCATGCTTTTAATTTTTTGTATTTTTTTATTCATATTCTCGTATCATTTTCATATAATAATATCAAAAATAAATTTATATTATTTTAATATAATTTTAAATAAAAAATATTTTTAAAAATGACAATTATCATACTACCCCATACTACTACTACTAAAATATATTAATTGTGGATAAACTTGGGTATAAAGAAAGGTAGAGTCTCGCTTCAATTTTGTAGCTAGGGAGGTCTACAAGTATCAAAAGAGATGTGACTGGTTTAATGATCCAAAAAATTAGCTCCATTATTATTGCTCAATGTGAAGGTTCGTGGCCACATTATTAATCAGCATTGAAGGCAGATAATATTTTTACAAACAAAGTTAAATTGCACATGATTTATGATTCCATTTAATCGTCTCGAGTTGGACAAATTAATTACTAAATCAATTTAAAATGATATTATCTAAAAAAAATTAAAACAACATTATTTTTAATTTTTTTAAAATAATTAAACTAGTTTTGATTAGATCGATCAAGTCGTATATTAACCTATTAGATTATTCAAGTTAAATAACTCAACTCTAATTTTTTATATTTTTAAAATCCAACTCAGCCCAATCAATTAAATTTTAAATCGGTTTAATAACTTTGTTATAAATAGTTGTCATGATATTTAACATTCTTTTGAATTTACTTTGGGTTTTTGTTCGGTATATGGTGTGGCTTGATTCTTAAATTTAACTGCAAGTTTCCCTTCTGAACACATTGCAAATTGTAAATAAGCAAAACTCACAGAACGACAACGATTTATTTTTGTGAGGGTAAAGCTGCCGCGGAAGGGTTACCAGAAACACATTTTACTCCCCAGTGAAGATGATTTCTAAATCAAAAGAGGAGAGGAGGAAAAAAACAAAAGGGCTATGGGCCCACTAGCTCAATTGAGAACCGCAAGGCCGCAAAGGGCCCTTATATAAACCTCCATGACTCCCCCTTCTCCCGATCCCTCTCCTCAAGCTCTTACAATCTTCTCTCTCAGAACATTTCACAAACACATATCAGACTTCTAGATCATTTGAAACGTTTCTTTTCTCGATCACCATGACTAGACCACAACAGCGATACCGTGGCGTCCGTCAAAGGCATTGGGGTTCTTGGGTATCCGAAATTCGCCATCCTCTCCTGTAATTCCGCTTTCTTGAAACGTTCCTTACTCATTCTTTAACTACCAAGAGTGGTTTCTTTATCTGTCCAAAGAAAATTTAAAGAAACTTTTTTTCCCCTGGAACACACACACACACAAATCCCGTTTTTTATGTTGTTTTTCTGCACTAACGAAAGTTTTAAGTGAGCTTCCGGCTGTTTTAAATTCTGGTACTAAAATGAAACGTTTCGTGTATCTTCTGGACTGCAGGAAGACTAGAATATGGCTGGGCACATTCGAAACGGCGGAGGACGCAGCAAGAGCATACGATGAGGCAGCAAGGCTAATGTGTGGGCCAAAATCACGTACAAATTTCCCTTACAATCCCAATGAGCCACAATCATCTTCATCGAAGCTTCTCTCAGCTACCTTGGCAGCCAAGCTACATAAATGTCACATGGCATCTCTACAAGCAACCAAGAAAAATGCAACAAAACAGTCATATGAAGCACAATGCAAGAAGACATTTGACACTAGCCATGGCATTGCCGGAGAAACTGTCGAAACCGGCTCAAAATGGCAGGAGGGTAACTGGGCTGGCGAGGATAGTCAAGTAGGGAATGGTGATCACCAGCAGCATTTTAAGTCACTAGAAGCTCATCATATAGAGCAAATGATAGAGGAGCTGCTAGATTGTGGGTCCATGGAGTTCTGTTCTGCAGGTTCAACATGAGAGTTGTTGTCATAAGAAATAAGATATGTAGCAGCAGTTTTCTATTTGCTAATGAAACTTAATCACCCTCTTAATTATTAATTTTCAGAGTCTCTCGTCATAAAGATTTACTACATGTTAAATGTATAGCTCAGTACTTAAATATTTAAAGATAGATAAAGTAGCGCGCGTGGATGGAAGTAAATAAAGGTTGCAATCTGATGTGCTTTCACCAATTGTCTGATGATCTAAGGCATATGCTAATGTCATATGCGCACACAACAGAAGAAGAAAGAAAAGGAAGATGCAGGATCGATCGATGACATAATCTGGCATCATATGAAAGATATTGATCCCTTCTTTCTTTCCCTTTTTTGAGCTTCTCTGATCAGGTAAAGAATCCAAATCCCAAGGGTTCCAAAAGTCATGAGAGATCATAACACTTTCACTTCATTATACATCACTCCAATCTCCACCATCATGGTTTTTTGAAACTTTGGGATCTGAGAAATGCAGTAGGGTTTCTCTCTTTGCAGGAGGTTTCGTGCCTGAGACTATTTATTCCTTGTAATAATAATAAAAAAAAGACCACATACATAGAAAAAGATGGATTGCCTCCAAAATAACGTCTACAAGGGACTCGAGTTCTTATAGCATCTAACATTTAGGGTGATTAAAACATTAAATCCATGATGGTAGCTACTAGCTAATTGATTCAAGTTCCAATGCCACATTTCTTAATCTCAAATTAAGGCCCTAGCTATATATTAACGATTAGAAAATATCCTTCCAGATGCTGTTTTCTTGTCCCTTTTGTAACATTTAATTGTGTGTCCAAGGAATATATGTGTGAACATGTGCTGGAAAAGGACAAGTTCTACAAAAATTAATTGGAGCCCAATCATACAAGTGCATCGTGTCCCTCAATAAACATTCTCTTCGTCTTTGCCTGCTTTCTTTTTGCAAGGTGATAAGAGACTTGACAGGTTCGCTATCCTTCCAGCTTAGATCCCTTGATTTCTTCAAAAGCATCACCTTTTGACCAATACAAGCATCCTCACTTGCTAAAGTGATGAAAAAGAAGGAAGGGAAAAAAACATGCTTGTGTTAACTGATCAACCTGTTGTTTAATTTACTCCTTGTTTAGAGATATATCCTTTGACACTTCTTGATTTAATTAATTAATATATAGGAGGCTCTACACACTAGCTAGGATCAATCCCATATATATCCAATGGCTCTGACTTATGATATAAATTAACCATATCATATATATATATATATATGATCAGAAGCATATGTTTTTTTTTTGTTTTTTCCAAATTAAATCTTTATCAAGTGTGTGTTTATATATATATATATGTTATAGTTTTTCTTCGTATAAATTAAGCTCTTCCTTTTCTTTTTGAATATTTGATCAAGGCTGAGTACAATCCACGTCTGGGAAATACACTTTGCCTGTAACTTTTGACGGCTGATCTTGGAGTCGCTAAACTTTAATACATAGCCCTGCAAAGGGAATATATCAATCCATGCTTTTAGACAAGGGATCGCGATTTTCAATTCTATGGACCTACATGTCACTTCACTGAGCCATTAGAGTAATTTGATTGCTTTCAAGCAATAACTTTTATGATAAATATTACACTGTCAATCTTAGTCTATATTATTATTAAAATTAGCCCGATTTAGTGGATATATAGAACCCAGTTCATGTTAAGTTTAAAAAAACTAGGCGGAAGTCGATCGAGATAAACTTAAATGATTCAATAGATTAATTTACTATATATCTCATTAAAATATAGTTTAATTTTTTTAAAAAAATTAAAATAATATTATTTTAATTAATCTAAATCAACTTAAATTAATCTATCCAACTACTCATTACCCAGACATTGAACGGTCACAAGTTGAATAACTTTCACATACATAATACAAGACTTCCGTGTGAAGGTATTTTTTAGCTTGCACACGACCTTTTGATGTGGTCATTAATTAACCATCGGTTCTCTCGTAGAATTAGCATAAGCTATTTATAATAGTTTAATCACTCCATTAGATAATGATTAGAAAATATACTTAAGGGATAATCAAAGTTTTCGTAAATTAATCAAGGGATATATAGGCGATCGATCGAGGAACAGAAATGACTAATTCATAGTGACCCTGCAATTAATTTTAATTCCATTAATTATTAGAGAATTAATCTCCCTATTCACTGTTATGTTTACTCAAATTACTGACGTTACGCTTTCACTTCTTTTTTGAACGTCTACTTGCTTTTGCTCCTCTTGTGGAATGAATAATTTTCACCAAAATTAGTACTTGTGCATGGCATATTAAAATACTACAGTTGTTTGCATTAATGATCTTGTTTCATTCACTTCGAGATTTATTTTCTTAATCAAATATCGAAATAATGGTGGGATCCATTCGTATAATATAACCTCATGCTTCATCATTAATCATCATCTATTAGGGAATTGATTTGTCGCCCACAAACCATTCACCGCTAAAGTCCCAATAGCTAGCTAGCTAGCCCCTCAGCATTATCATGCATGACACTCTTAATTCGTCCAAGTTGTTTAATGACAAGTTTCCCTTTCCAATCTTCATTACATTCAATTTTATCCTACTGAAGATCTTAGCATAACACTCTCTCGTATCGGTTTGTAAAGGGCATGTATATATAGAAGAAATATTAATTTTGATGTGCTGAATGAATAAATATGTAAAGAACTTATTGCTCATATTCAATTCGCAAATGATTTTTTGATCATTTAAAAAAAACTAGTATATTTCATGTTAAAGAACCATCTCAACCCAATAGCTTAAGCTATTAGGTGACGTCCGAGAATATGATTTATATGATTCTCTAACACACTCCTTTAAGTGAAAGCTGTTTGGGCTTGAAATTAACTTGTACAGACTCATTTTATCTTGTACTTAATTTTTATAAAATAAATGAGGATGATGAGATTCGAACTCGTGACCACTTAGTCATTAAGGCTCTGATACCATGTCAAAAAATCATCTCAACCCAATAGGTTAAGTTATTAGATAAAATCTCAGGATATGATTTATATTATTTTCTAACACCCCATACAAGACCTAATAATTTTAGAATAAAAAACAAAATCTTCATTTCACTATTTTGTTAAATTTACTCCCGGTACATAGTTTTTTTAATACATGAAAGAAATCATATTTTGTACCTGTGGTAGACTGACGAAATTAATTATTACGTACACACAATAATTAATACAAGCAAGGTGATTTTTTCACCTTAAGATTGCTAAAAAAGCAGTCAAGAATAACGATCTAGTGCATGGAATCTCGTGTCCAAATCATGGGGGAGACAATCATGTGGGATTTATCCCAGTGAAAAACTTAATCATGACCACTTCAATCCCATGTTGAACTTTGGATCTGTTTTATCATTGGATTTAGATACTTGGAATTGAGTGAGCGCGCAATACAAAGATCCGCAAACTATTTTTTTCTTTAAGGTTGCTGGTGAAGTACTCCTGGAAAAGCCAAGGCACCCTCCTTGTCCCCCATGCACATCTTTTCTTTCAAAAACTTTCCTCGATGAATCGAAAAGCAATCAATGGCAGTAGAATGAAACGAACACGATAGAGTTCCTAGACAAAACAAAACCCAAAATGTTTGTCCCTATATTCCACCCCCATATTTCCTTCACATGCAAAACCATGTTATCCAAATAGTTGCATGCATGTGCATGTTGGGATTGCACATGGTTTTAGCCACACCTTCCTGTGGCGTAGGTAGGTTAAGGGGACAGAGAGATATACGTGTACCATCTCTCTCTCCACATATGGGCAGTACAAGGTCTAGTTTCTTTCTCTTTATTTAGTTAGATTGCAAATATTCATTAGGATCGACTACATTTTGTGTTAAAGTGTCTCCCCTTTCTTTGTTCCTTTTATATTTATCCCTTTTAATAACCTTTTCGAGCACACCCTTATGATCAGGAATATCGGTCGATCATTTGCAGGCACTTTCATTGATTTATATATATATATATTTTATCCCTATTCCGATTCTTCACATGGGCATGCAGCCCATGTCGTCTAATATATCAATGATGTGTCTCGCCGCATCAAGCAGCCACATTGTTTTTAGCTTACCCTCCATCGTATTCCATGGCTAAGAGGCAAAAGGACACTGCTTTTTGTTTCCTTTGGCGACACGAGTAAGCAACATAGATCGGCAATTGGGCACTGCTGCTCCTCTCCCTTTCTCACCTAACTGTAAAAGACAGCATGTAAGATAATTAGGATGCATGCATCTTCCTATAAACACTAATCATTATCTGATCTATGTGCTGATCTTACCTTGTTGCCAATTAAGATGATTTTGCTCATTCCAGGCTATATATATATATACAATGTAATTATATATAGCTACTGTGACCTTTTAGATTATATTTTTGTATTGAAAATGGGCTGCTAGCAAGCATGAACTTCACCATTGGCCATCTGCAGAACAACGTTAATAACATCATCGTACCTTATCATTGTAAGTCTAAAGTTAAATAGAATCGTTAATAGAAATAGGAAGATTGATTCTTCCTCGCAGGATATCCTTAATTCATTATCTTGGTGATTATTCTCTGAACATTTCACAAATTCTCATCTCCCACCTCAAACGAAAAGAGACAAAATGGAAATTCAAGATAGAAAAAATCGTATGGTTTCATGGGAAACTTGTAATAACATAATCACACACGCACCATATAAAACTTTGATCCCACCACATAATGCATCCTTTGCTCCCATGTAAGTTACATCAGCATCTTATTTTGAGAAATCAATATAACCCCATTAGACGAAGCTCATTTGAACGCGTGCATCCCTAATTGGGCTTGTTAAGAAAAAGAAAAAAGTTTTTCTGATATCTGTGATCAGTGAATGGGGCCAATGCCCCTTGATGGGCCTCGTGCATGGTTCGGCGTTGAAATTCCAAGCTAGGCCCACTGAAAAACGGAGGAAACCAAACCAATAAACGTTCGTCGCGTAGCTAAGACGATGAGCTTCATTGTTGAACTGTCATGAGACCAAAACGATGGCCTCCTGTGTCATTAATTTTGTTGCTTGAACACGTTTCCGGTATGTTTGGGGATTATTCCCATAAAACCTTCACCTGGCAGCTAAATTTCAAAACCCCGAAAACCATGGATCAAACGAAATCCCACCACGTGTCCCTAAAGCAACAAACCTTTCAAGAGTCGTACTACTGGTCTGTCATGGGAATAACCAGTAGGAGGCCGTGAGTATAGAGTAGGAAAATAATCTTGGGATGGATTCAAACAGTTGAAAGAGTAGAGTAGCTGGTACTGGTGAGGTGAGAAGTGTAATTTCATATTTGAAAACAAACACACTACTCGAAAACTGGAGACTGAATTTCACTGAACAACTTTGCTTATAAATTACAAAGTGCGTGATAGAGTCCTTTTCCCTTCTCTTTTTCTTTGCTTCAGTCAAATGCGAATAGCTACCTAGCTAGGTTTTTCCGAAGGATTGCGAGGAAATGGCTGACGAAGGCTACGACGACATCGCTGCTGCCACCACCGCCGACGGCATGGTGCTTAGCTTGCAGGAAATCAAAAACGAGAACGTCGACCTTGTGAGACTCCTCCTCGTATTTTTCACTTATAGTTTTTAATTAAGCCTTTGTGTAGTCATTGTTTTATATGCATGTACTGTGATATTGATGATACATTGTTCTTATTTGTATATCGTAACGATAACCTGTTTGGTTACGGATCTCTCTCTGTTTTCGTTTCTCTGCTTTCGTAATATAGTCGTGTTTGGCTACTCCATTTTTATAAGCTCTGCTGCTGCTATTTGTTACGTAAACTTACTGCCTCGGCTCTCAAAAAAATGTTTACGATATTCTGATATTCCTTTAACTGTTTTCTTCTCTACGATTTGGAGTGCTTTGCTCTTCGTTTTTAAGATATCAGAGTCCTGTTTTATGTGTTATTGTACGTTCAGGTTTTTGTTAATTTGCTATGAAACTGTTTCAAGTATTTTACATTGGTGTTTTTGTTTCCAAGATTTGAAGATCATCATCTTGTAAGCTGCTGTCATTATTAAAAAATGAGATGATCAACGACAAATCCGAAAAACATCGTATGCATGTTAATGATATGCAGTTGATGATTGAATATATAGAATGTTTGTATCGTTTAAAAGAGTGTGCCTCAGTGGCTAGTGGAGGAAGTAATTGATCATATACTGCTTTAATTTATAATCTGATTTTCCTTTGACGTACGAAGTTTAGATTTCTAGATTCTTTAATTCTTAGTTTTATCACATGTTCAATATTTCGCATAGTGATACTTAAAATAATTCATTAAATATAGCGGGGACATATTCTATTTCAGCAGACTCTCTCTGTGATTCAATTAGTCATGATTCATGAAGTATAACATGATAATTTGGCAGGTTGGATATTGTTGAGTATATTAATTAATTAAAATATCAGAGATTTATAACTTATTGGTTTTGCAATTTAATAACAGGACCGTATTCCAGTTTCGGAAGTGTTTCAACAATTGCAATGCACGAAAGAGGGTCTGTCTACCGAGGAAGGCCAGAAGAGGCTTCAAATTTTCGGTCCAAACAAGCTAGAAGAGAAAAAGGCAAAAACAATCTCCAATATTTCTTTGTTGTTAATTTTTAAGCTGTAAGGTATGGAATGACTGATAAGCTGGATTGTTTGAAACAGGAGAGCAAGCTTTTGAAATTCTTGGGTTTTATGTGGAACCCACTCTCATGGGTCATGGAGGGTGCTGCTATCGTGGCCATTGTCTTGGCAAACGGAGAGGTTTGTGAGCATTTACTTCTTTCTCTCTTTCGGTGTCTCTGATTTCTCAGTTGTAGCTGTTCGTAAATAGTTAAATTATATGTGAGAATTAATATAAATGCAGGGCAAGCCACCAGACTGGCAAGACTTTTTGGGTATTGTGGTATTGCTTCTCATGAACTCAACTATAAGTTTTTATGAAGAAAATAGTGCAGGCAATGCTGCGGCTGCTCTTATGGCAGGTCTTGCCCTGAAGACCAAGGTATGGTATTTCCACACCAGAATGTCACTCGCTCGATTAATTTGGAAGTCTGTAATTACTTAGATACAAAAAAGAAGATCTAGTACTTCCATTTTTTGATAATGTTAATAATTCTGTTTGCAGGTTTTGAGAGATGGAAGGTGGATTGAGCAAGAGGCTGCTGTCTTGGTCCCAGGAGATGTGATCAGTATCAAGCTGGGAGACATTATACCAGCAGATGCTCGTCTACTGGAGGGTGACCCGCTTAAGATTGATCAGTCTGCTCTCACTGGTGAGTCTTTGCCAGTTACAAAGAAGCCAGGCGATGAAGTATTCTCTGGGTCTACCTGCAAGCATGGTGAGATTGAAGCTGTTGTGATTGCCACTGGGGTGCACTCCTTTTTTGGCAAAGCTGCTCATCTCGTAGATAGCACCAATAAAGTGGGGCATTTCCAAAAGGTACTGAGCTAACTGGGGAAAAATTGTAGAAATATAATACTATTAGAGATGAGGCTAACAATTTAAGTTTTGAAGGTGAACTAGTTTTTTATATGGTATTAAAACTTATTGTCCAAATAACTCACCGCCCCGTTTTGAGTTATGCTATTATATTGCCAAAATTGTTCCATAATTTGAAATCAGCTCAAGAAATTATCAAGTAATCCTACAAATTGCTACATATTAAATACTACAGCTTATGTTTTATGAAAGCATACTTTTAGCAGATGTTTTATTTTTTGAAAGAACGAAACTTGAATTATAAGAATGTTTAACAAATCACTGACGTCTCTATTGCAGGTTCTAAAGTTTCATTTGTGAACTTTTAAGTATCTTCTGACTTTCTTCTTTTTTGTGATGGATTCTTGATGGTGATATGGTTTGATCAGGTGTTGATATCCATTGGAAACTTTTGCATAATCTCCATTGTAGTGGGAATAATCATTGAGGCACTTGTAATGTGGCCTATTCAGAGGCGCAAGTACCGGGATGGTATTGACAATATTTTGGTGCTTCTCATTGGAGGGATCCCAATTGCCATGCCAACCGTGTTGTCAGTGACAATGGCAATTGGATCCCACTGGCTTTCGCAGCAAGGAGCTATCACTAAGCGGATGACGGCTATCGAAGAAATGGCTGGAATGGATGTATTATGCAGTGACAAGACCGGTACCCTCACTCTTAACATACTTACAGTAGACAAGAGCTTGGTTGAGGTCAGTTTACAAATATATCATAAGCTAGAGCATCACTATTGAACTGACGTGGAATCTTTCAGTTTTAGGATGGAAGGCAGTCATTAAATTTATATGGTGTGATTATTTTTTAGGGAGTCATCCCTCCTAATTGTTCGTTCCTTGTTGGTTCACTGATTATTGATGCATTTGTTTAATTTTCAGGTATTTGTTAACGATGTTGACAAGGACACGTTAATTTTGCTAGGGGCTAGGGCCTCCAGGGTTGAGAATCAGGATGCTATTGATGCATGTATTGTTGGGATGTTGGCAGATCCCGAGGAGGTAATGTTACAGTTGAGATATGTCAACACTTCAAATTTCTTGCCTGTTTCGCACAAGCATTATGAGGGCACTAACATGCTGTGCTTCCTAACTTCAAATTTCTTAACAAGCTTGGCTAATAAAAAAGAGAAGGATTACCTTTGCGGACATTTTATTAAGGTGCAGCACAGCTATAGCAACACAATCTTCTAAATAATCTCGCTGAATAGAGAAAATGGATGAGATGATGACTAGTAGCATCATACATGAGAAGAAAGAAGTGGAATCAGACTTAAAATCACAAGTTGATCCTTGATATGCATTTGTTATTTAACTGGAGCTAATTTTGCTGCACTTTCATCTTACTTCAATCAAGCTTGATTTCCCTTGTGTGCAACTTGTCAGGAGACCATTACTCTCCACCTGATTGTTTACCTCATTCACCATGTCAAGTGTTAGGTTATTATGACCTTTGAATATAACTGAAAGCCTGACCGTGAGTTTATTTCACTCTGCAGGCCAGAGAAAGCATCACTGAGGTGCATTTCTTGCCATTTAATCCAGTGGAGAAGCGTACAGCTATAACGTATATCGACTCTGATGGCAATTGGCACCGAGTTAGCAAAGGCGCCCCCGAGCAGGTTATAGATCATCTATTGCCTTGCATTGTTTTTTTTCTTCTCTCCCTTTTATTGCACTATATCATTTACGGCATTTAAAATCTCCTAATAGATCATTGCATTGTGCAACCTCCGGGAAGATGTAGAAAGAAAAGCTAATGTCATCATTGATAAGTTTGCTGAACGAGGCCTCCGCTCTCTAGCTATTTGTAGACAAGTGAGTTCATATTCTCTTTTCCTCAGAATTGTGTATTGAAGTAATTACAGATACAAGGAACTCTATATGATTTAGCTGTCTTTTCTTTGCAGATTGTTCCGGAGAAAACCAAGGAAAGCCCTGGAGGGCCATGGGAATTTGTGGGCCTGTTGCCTCTCTTTGATCCTCCAAGGCATGACAGTGCAGAGACCATTACTCGTGCCCTCAATCTAGGTGTCAATGTTAAGATGATCACTGGTGATCAGCTAGCAATTGGTAAGGAGACTGGTCGGAGGCTTGGAATGGGAACCAATATGTATCCCTCTTCTGCCCTCCTTGGGCTGCACCCGGATGATTCAACTGCAGCCCTTCCTGTTGACGAGCTTATCGAAAAGGCTGATGGCTTTGCTGGCGTCTTCCCTGGTAATTGGACTAAATTCTACAGTTTTCAAACATGACTTATGTTGTTTACATCAATCTAGATGCTTCACTAAGTTTTTTTCTTATAATAAACAAAAAATACAAGCTCTTACAAGTTAAACAAAAATACAAGCTCTTACAAGTTTTTTTCTAGATGCTTCACTAAGTTTTTTTCTTATAATAAACAAAAAATACAAGCTCTTACAAGTTAAATCATTTATGAGCATCCATTACAAGGATCTATTCGGCATTTTGGAATTAGCTGGTGAGACATGGAATGATTTTATAAAACAATATATCAAGAGAGGTGGAGATTTTTTCATGTCGCACGCATAAACAACATATATTAAGAGACATGGAAAAAAATATTCCTAGTTATTTCATTGCATGCATAAACAACATATCAAAGAAATTAATTAATGATCAAACATTCAGAGCACAAGTTCGAGATTGTAAGGAGGCTGCAAGCTAGGAAGCATATTTGCGGGATGACTGGAGATGGTGTAAATGATGCGCCAGCATTGAAGAAAGCAGACATCGGAATTGCAGTGGCCGATGCTACTGATGCAGCCCGCGGTGCATCTGACATAGTCCTGACAGAGCCAGGATTGAGTGTGATTGTGAGTGCTGTGTTAACAAGCAGAGCCATTTTCCAGAGAATGAAGAACTACACCATCTATGCAGTATCTATAACCATCCGTATTGTGCTGGGTTTTCTGCTCCTTGCTCTAATTTGGAAATTTGATTTTTCCCCGTTCATGATTCTGATCATTGCGATACTCAACGATGGAACAATCATGACTATCTCCAAAGACAGAGTGAAACCATCTCCAATTCCTGATTCCTGGAAACTTAAGGAGATATTTGCTACTGGTGTCATTCTAGGCACCTACTTAGCTCTAATGACTGTTTTATTCTTCTGGGTTGCTCACAGTTCCGACTTCTTTTCTGTAAGAAATACCATGAACCTTACAACTAGCACATGATTTTATCATGCTGTTTATATTTCTATAAAGCATATGTGGTTTCAAGAACTTGTAACGCTTGTCCCTTGCTGTCAGCTCGTTACTGCTGTGCAGTTGTCTGTTGTACTGATATTGATTGCACACTGGAAATATTTGCAGGATAAATTTGGTGTTAGGTCCATCAGGAACAACCGTGATGAGCTGGCATCAGCTATATACCTGCAAGTGAGCATCGTCAGTCAGGCACTCATTTTTGTTACTAGGTCCCGAAGCTGGTCTTTTGTCGAATGCCCTGGTGGTTACCTTGCGGGTGCCTTTGTTTTAGCACAACTGGTGAGTTGTTTAGAACTTTTCATTCCGGGTTTTCTTTCTTTGCATATCGTGAAAGAACAACCCAGTGATGTACGTTTCTGGTTTGCCATTAAGATTGCAACACTCATCACTGTGTATTGCAACTGGGGATTTGCGAGAATCCATGGCATTGGATGGGGATGGGCAGTTGTTATCTGGCTTTACAGCATTATCTTCTACATCCCTCTTGATTTCCTCAAATTCATAATCCGCTACGCTTTGAGTGGCAGAGCCTGGGATAATCTCCTCCAAAATAAGGTCGGTGGAATCGTCTCTTTTTTCTATAAATCTTTTTATGTTCAAGGATGTCAAGTCTCATCTAGAAAACCTTCTCCCCTCTGTTAAATATTTACCTTTGTTATACTTGATTATGCAGACTGCTTTCACCTCAAAGAAGGATTATGGAAAAGGAGAGAGGATGGCAAAATGGTCTGCTGCTCAACGTACCATTGATGGAGTGCATCCTCCTGAAGGCTCGGAACTCTACCGTGACAAGAGCAACCACAGAGAGTTGTCTAGTATTGCTGAACAGGCCAAGATGCGTGCTGAAGTTGCCAGGTAATGATCAACAAAGCTTTTCCTGTTCACTAACAACAATTTCTTTCCTATCTACATTTGTATATCTTAATTCCACTCGTGATCTCTTCTGTTCTAGGCTGAGGGAGCTTCACACACTCGAGGGTCATGCGGAATTGTTGCTGAAACTCAAGGGACTTGACAATGAAACCGTTCAACAACACTACAGCGTTTGAATTAGAAAAGGTGAGCTTTTAGTAGGGAAAAGCGTTTGAAAGAAAGCACAGGAAGACACTCCGATTGTCTCCTAAATTTTTCTTCAACTCTTTCCTAATAAGGAAACCTACCAATCTAGCAACAGGAAAATTTTCGATCACGTTTGTTTGCTACTCCTTTACACCTCCTTGTAGAAAAATATTTTTTAAAAAATAATTTTTTTAAAATAAATTTCTAAAAAATAAATTATTTTTCAATGACAGTATTATAAAAAATAAGTTAGAAAATATTTTTCAATATTTAGCTATGTCATAAAAAATAAACTGGAAAATAACTTATTAATATTTTAATTTTGTTTCAAGTTTATTAAAAGAATGAGAACAAAATCTTATAGATAAAAAAGTTTGAGGATATAATTGAAAAAAAATCTAATTTCATAAATTATATCAGATAAAATAAATAACAATTAAAATAATAAAGACTAAATTTGACAGATAAAAAAATGATGATGAAGAAGATAAAAAAAATTAAAATTTCATAAATTATTTCAAATAAAAATAAATAGTAATCAAAAGAATAGAGACCAAATATGATAGATAAAAATTCTCAATTAAGAAAATGATAAGAAAAGACAAATAAAAAAAAACCAAAGTTGATATAAAATTAAATTAAATCAAATCAAATTTTAAGAGATAAAATGGAAGAAAAAAAGGATTTAAAACAAAATATATAGCAATTAAAAGATTGAAAATTAAATTTGATATAATCAACAAATAATAAAATATTTTTGAATTTTCTATAATTTCTAGAAAGTATTTTCCATAAAAAAAAATACTTATTTAGAAACTAGGTCAAATTTTTTTTTACTAGAAAGTATTTTCTATTAATTAATTTTCATAAACAAACATAAAAAAATTACAAAATAACCACTTTCTATAAAATAAAAAAGCTTTAATGTTGAAAAGTTTTGCCTGAAGGTCAGGCCATTAGGCCTTAGGGCAGGTGGGCTTCGCAATGGACTAGAGTTATGATTGTTAATTTGGTAAACGAGGGAGGCTGCAGGCGGGGTATTGGATCGCATACATAACCATGGTTATTTTTTCAACATTATACCGACTTATCCACTTGGGTAAGTTTTCATGAATAGTAATTATCAGTCTCCGACTACTAGACTACGAGAAATGCTAGCAACAGCCTCCGGCAAGAAGGAAAAAAAAAAAGAAGGAAAAATCGGAGTTATCGCAGCAAAAGCTTCACTTTTGTCGTCCGCCACCACGCAATTTCGTACTATTAATTGTAATTTATTACTTCTCCCTGGCCTTCCAAAGCTTCCATAACATTAACAGCCTCTACAAACAATAAAAAATCAGTTTATATGTGATTCGACTAATCTTATAAATTTTGAAGTTAACAACCATATAAATCTCCAGTAACCTTAAAGTTTATGAGACTCGAACTAGTAATCTCTAGACAGCAAATATAAAACCTGACCAGTTAAGCTACACCCCTCATGATTCATAGTTATAATTCCTTTTTCTCCTATCCTTGTCTTACACGAAAAAAAAACCTTTTATAAGACCTTTTTCTCCTATCCTGCTTACACATAAAAAAGCGGGGTGGCCATTCCAGGCTGCTTTGCCTGCTTTCCTCTGAATCTATCAGTTTTGGCTGCAAAAAGGCCTGCACTACTAGCAGGTCTAGCTATTTCGAGACCGTTTGTTTGCGTGATTGCTTCTACGTTTGAAGCAACCACAACAAACATTATGTTTGGTTACGTAAAAAACTCAATTTAATTTTGGTGGGGCTCATGATAATTCACGTTTTGCACGCGAATTTGGCGAAGCAGCTCCTGGCTGCTTTTTGAATTTCAGTGTTTACGTGCACAGTGCAATTCACTTGCACTGTGCACGCAAACAGTGCAATTCACTTGCACTGTTCGCATAAACAGTTTTTTTTTTTCGGTGTGTTTAATTTTTATACATTTTTTTAAAACAAAACTAGTTTAGAGTGAATTAAATTTACTCGCATTGTCATGTAAACAATTTTTTTTCCCGAAAAACTAGTGTAGAGTGAATTAAATTCACTCGCACTGTAATATCAAATCAATTTTATTCTTAATAATATTTTATCTAATTTTATTACACGCTCAAAAAATTATGAAAACTGTAGTTCTTGTCGGATGAATTTTATACGTAATGGAATTGTAGATGGTTTAATGGAATAATAAAAAATATTTTATATAAATTATTATTTATTTCATGAAGTAATAGCGATAGTTAAATCTACAACATTTAAATTAAAAACCATCAATATTAATATATATTTTTTAAAATTATTTTATAACCTCAATTTCAAAAGCATTCTTAACCAAACACATTAAACTACTTTTTCTTCAACCTCAATTTCAATCACAGTTTTAACCAAACACCTATTTTTTCAAACCAACCTCAACTAAAAGTACTTTTTATAAAACAATTTTTTTCAAATCACAATCACAACAGCTACCGCAATACCAAACACACTCTTCATACAACACAGAAACACGCACGATTTCTAAATACATTAGCAAACTTTAGTTTTACTGATACTTCATGCATAGAATGAGACCTACTTAATCTAACCGTAAATAATTATTTTTTCCTTATGCTGCTGTTTCCTTGTTAGACTTAGGGTCACCAAAACACTCCAACACTGTTGATGCTTCTCCTTCAATCTCCATTACAATCTTGAAAGGACCTATGATCTTTTCGGAATGAACAAGAATGTACCCAAAGGAGAAAAAGGTGACTCTAACAAAGATCACGTATATTTCTGTGCTTACATTTTGTTGTGCCAAGGTCCTTCCTTGAAACATTCAAATGAAGGATGTCTCCACTTGTTTGCAGCGAAAATCTCCAGCAATTGTGATTTGGCAGATATCTTTTGCCCAGCTAAACATTTTGGTAACAGATTATTAATGTCAATCTTTGAATTTCCAGTTCCATTTTTTTTTCTTAAAAAAAAATGGAACTTAATGAAAGAATCACTTCCATTGACAACTTTATAATCACCCCTTCAATAGATTTTCCAGACACTTTTGGTGGAACTAATTATTTGACTTTAATTAAAAAAAATTACCTGAGTCATTATTACTAGAGGCTTTATCATCAATGTTAATTTCACCCACTTTGGTTGTGTTCTTGATAATGGTGCTGGAGTCATCTTCAGTTTGGGTCCTGCCCTTGCACCTTTTGAAACATGCTTCATACTTGCCTTGTCTTTCTTATTAATCTGAAAAACCGGATGACAGAAAACGAAAAAAAAAAAAAAGATTAAGCATGAAGATGTGTGTGTGTGTGTGTAAACACAAGTACATAAATCAAGAACACAGCAACAAAAAAATTGCTTAATACCCATTTAAAAAAGAGAAGAATTGAGGGAGGTTTTTGGTTCGTTATACCCTGGGACAGGTGGTGGTGGCTGGATGTACAGGAGGAAGGTGCTTGAGAATTGAGATTGATGCGGAGCTGTTGTGGGAATTAATCACTCTGTAATTTCATTAAACCTTAAAAAATTCTAATTTATTTTTTAAATATTTAATTTTAAATTATTCTTTTTAAATTAATTTTTTTCTTATCAATAAGGCTTTCGTTAATTAATGAACTGTCAATTCTCCAACATTTTATACCTGTTGATCGTTCTCATTTATTTTTTTTTTTGTCATTATTCTAGTTCTTCTCGCTTATACATATTTTTTATTATTATTTTTTGGATTTTTTTATTTTTTTATACTTGGAGTTCAAAACCTGTGCAACAACAACAGTATAGGAGTCTGCACAAAGACCGTTTGTTTTTGTGGTTGCTTCTGTGTTTGAAGCTAACCACAGGAAACAAATATTTGGTAACCGCTGAAAACTCAATTCACTATGCATGGGTCCCATCAATTTTTACGTTGAAAACACAGGATCACTAAAAGCAACACAATGCTGCTTTCAGCCGTGGAGGGTGACTCCACTGTTCATGTGAACAGTGAAGCATGTCTCTACTGTTCCAGCCGGACCTAGTCCGGTCCAAAGCTAAATGCATTGAACCGGGTCCGACCCAGTAAAAAAAATTAAATTTTATTTTTTATTTTTAATTGTGTTTTATTGATGACGTAGCATTTGCAGAATTTGATCGCAATCTCAATTTTGTTCCTGATTATATTTGACCTGATGTTGTTGCGCGCTTAAGAAACCAAAGAAACTGTAGTCCTTGTCGGATGTATTTCATACGTGATGGAATTGTAGATAGTTTAATTGAATAATAAAAAATATTTTATATAAAATATTATTTATTTCATGATGTAATAGCAATAGTTAAATCTACAATATTTAAATTAAAAACCATCAATATTAATATATATTTTTTAAAGTTATTTTATAATTTCAATTTCAAAAGCATTCTTAACCAAACACATTAAACTATTTTTTGTTCAACCTCAATTTCAACCACAATTTTAACCAAACATACATAAATATCAAACCTCAACCAAAAGTACTTTTTATAAAACAACTTTTTTCAAACAATAAAAGTTACCACAATACCAAACACACTCGTCTATGTGTAAGCCGCAAAAATTTCACCCTGATCATCTGAAGTTTTTCACGCGTCTCATCAAACTCTTCTGATTCCCCGTTTGTAGGATCTTCAATCTGTTGGGATTGCGTATGAGAAACAGTTCCATTAGCACGAAGTTGCGGGGTTGCCCTGGGTGCAGGTTCCAATAGTGGTGCAGCGCGCCCAAGGCCAGCTGGACGAGAAGGGGGCTGTACTCAGAGACTTTGCAGATGAAGATGCAATCTCAGGCGTTGCTGGTGTTAGTTTGCTACTACTAGGGTTGAGATTTGAGAATAAGAGAATGTGAAATTTGAGGAAAGGAGAAAGGGGAATTTTTGTGACACAAACGGTATAGAGAGGAGAGGACTGAGAAGAGTCAATAATTTTTGTTAATTTTATCAAACTCGGTCCGAGTTTACTAATCAGTTTGACCAAGTTTACTAGTTTTTGAGTTTTTTTACCTAATTTCACACGTTATATCTGTGTTAGCTCGTAAAACCTTGCGTTTTACAAGTCAACTCGCGAGTTTGACAACCATGATGATGATTTTCAAATTATTCTTATTCAACAATTTTGTCGCTGTGCAGGGAAATAAAGAAGTTGAATTTCACAATACAAATAAACACACAGCTAAGCACAACTATTTTGATAGAGCAATGGCTTATGTATGCTTTGCAAAGAACAAGTATAAATCAGGTTGAGCTTCTTGTGTCTTTTCTCTAGTGATCCTCCAAACTAACCAGAATTTTCCATTGAAAGTGAAACAATATCACTCGGAGGCAAGCATTAATTCTATTCTCACATGAGCTTGGCAGGCCTGAGCTAGTGAAAAACTTGGTTTTATTCTATGTTTTAGGGTTTTATTTATATTTGTTTTTTAAAAAATCATGAAACAACCGTGTATTGAAGGTTTTAAAAAATCATAAATTTGATTGATTTAATCTATTTAACCCATGACCTCACCTTGAACCAAGTTAACTCAGATCAGTTCAGTTCTTATAACTATGGTGATATATATATATATAGTACTAAGAAAATCACATGAAGTCCGGTGATCCTACGCCGTTGGGAACTAAAGTCAAATATTTTCATCAACAACTTTGATACATCAGTGATTTCTCCACTGTTTTTGTCCAACGCATAATTCTCTTAATTTTCTTCCTTCCAATCTTGAATATCTAGATTGGCTATCACAAAAGCCATGTATATCAAAGAACAATCCAGGATATTTCAGAAATTACTGAGGAAATCTTAATATCGTATGATATGACCTCCCTAGTAATGGGGTTTGCAACTATGATTACAG
>Ga0307515_10003772_pt1 | contig 31750 bp, 4 predicted proteins | sample 17_EM_MG_FD_194513 | JGI IMG/M metagenome (GOLD analysis project Ga0307515, IMG submission 194513) | Populus trichocarpa ectomycorrhiza microbial communities from riparian zone in the Pacific Northwest, United States - 17_EM | ecosystem: Host-associated > Plants > Roots > Unclassified | place...
ATAACGGTTAAATTTAGAAAAGTATACTAGGAAACTTTTCGTTCCTTAAGCTATATAGTTTATCTTTCTCTAAGTAGTAACCTAGCAGTTTGGATTACTATATATAGCTTTAAGAAGTATAACTAGGCTTTATACTAAGTTCGGTTAAAGGGGTTTAATAAGGTTAGCTACCTCTTCTCCTAGTTAACTTAGGGCGTAATAGAGTTAGTTAGCTTTAGTTAGGTAACAGTTAGCGTTACTGGTTAGCTTATTCTTAAACTAGCTTAGGAATAATTAAAGCTTTTACCATTTATTAATAAATACTAGAAGGTTAGGTAACCGTTTAGATTATTATAATATAGTAGTTAGTTTAGGGTAGATAGCTGCTATAAGTTTAGAGCTCGCGTTCCACATATTTATTTCTAGAAATAGTATTTAGTTTTAAGGCCCTAACGTAGGTATCTTAAGTATACGGATTTCTTCTTAGAGGTCCTTAATTAACCGCTAGTATTATGCTTCTTATTTAGCTTATTAATAATTTAAAGTAGCTTAGTTTTATATAAGGGCGTTAGTAAAAGACTTCTATATCCCTATTAATTATTTTTAGAGTGTAAATATAATGCTGGCGGCCGTTATAGGGGCTTTAGGTTTGTTTTGTATATTAATAGTAATATAGGTAGTTAATATAACGTAGTGTTATAGAGTAAGTATAAGCGGCGATAATATATAGCAAGGTAGATATTATTAAGCTATATATATAAACTATATAAGAAGTTAAAACGTTATATAAAGAGAGAAGGTAGGAAATAGGAAGAAAGGGTATATATTATGGACTTAGTTACTTAGTTAATATATATACAAAGCAGAATAGGATTTAAGTAGTAGTCCTAGCAAAACTTGGCAGGATTTAGTAAAACTTAGTAGAACTTAGTGGAATATAGCAGAATGTAGTAGATTACCATTAGATTGCCGTAGATTGCTATTAAATTACCGTCTTATAGTTGGTCTTTAGTTCCTAAGTTAGTAAAAACAGGTAGACGTATATAAGGTATTATAGGGGTGTCCTATAACAATCTCTTTATTAATACTACTAGGAAATTATAAGGGGTATTTTATCCCTTACTCGGGTGTATTGCCTAAGGGCCGCTTAAGGGTAGCTAAGGCCTAGCTAAAGGCTAGGCTTAGTACCTCCTTATAGGCACCTTAGGCTTACAGCCCTTCCCTTCTTATTAGTTTGTCTTTATACTAGGGTATTACTATACCTACTCTTTACTATATTATTCTCTTCTATCGGCTCTTCTATAACTTATACTCGGCTTACTTACCCCCTACTATATACCGTTTTATATAATATCTAAGTGTTAAAACAGCTACCTTAATAGGCTTAACTCTAAGGACTAGCTTATAGATAGAAGTCTATATATAAAACCGTTAATTTAAATAACTTTACGTTATTGCGCAGCTCTTATTGCAATACCAAGCTCTTAGTTAAACGAGAGCCTGTAATTAACTAAACCCTTATTAATATACGTAGACACAAACCAGCGTAAGAAGGGATAGAATTTAATTATTAAATATACCGCCACTATGCCTTAAAATCGTGCTAGAATTAATGCGGATCTTATTTAGAAGACTTAAATATAACGTCCCCCTAAATAAAACAGCGAAAACACCTCCCCTAAAGCCTTAGCCGTTGCCCAAATTCAAGCCTCTCAAAATTGGCAATTGGGATAATTATGGCTCGCGAGCTCCAAGGACTTATTTTTGCTGCAGTATCTACAAAATACTATTCTGCAGAAAGGACGACTGCTAGAAGCCTTATATTAAGCGACTTAACTCTAAGGATTAAGCCTATATATTAATATACTATAAAAGTCAAAGCTTCGTATTCCTAAGTATGGGTACCAAAATTCAGCTAATCTAATTGGCTGGGCCTTATCGATAACTAACGCTAAGAGATATAGGGAATAGGCTTGGCCCGGGTGCTAGAAATAAGTCCTTACGTATACAGGCAGCAGCGTCTTATATACGGACGAGTATCTTTTTATCTAGCTTTAAGTTCAAGCAGTACTTCCATTTGAATAGTTGACGAACCATAAAATAACAAATGTGCTTCCATCTTGAGATCTGCAGCCCCAGGTGGGTTTTTGCCGAGGCGGTGACTAGGATAAGCCTGAACGCAACGTCTGATGGATGAACCCAAGAAACGAGTAGGAAGAGCTTCTATCGGATCAATGAATAGGCATGGCGCGGAATATATATGAGAGGCTCTATGAGGAAGAATCTATGGAGCTCAATCGCTCGAGAAGATCTCACAAGGTGGCCCGTGCATTGGCCCCGCCGAGCTCGAGAGACTGCCCGCCTACCAACAGCTTCTGTCCATGTCTTCTCTTCTCATATCGCACTTTCCCACGTCTGCCAGTGGATCAGCGCTGGGTTGTTTACTTCCGTTTTCTTTTCTAAATAAGTATGGATCCTTTTTCCGCCACAGCAGGAGTAGTTAGGATCCCCTTTGCTATTATCTCCCGATATGCCTTCATTACTAACGTTTAGGCAGATGAGCGTAATAGCGGCATGTCTCCACGCTGCAAAAGACTTATACGAACTGCGCAGTCGATACAGTGATGCATCAATCACGATAACCGCAATATACTCGGAGTCCATGATTATTAGTGCCTCGCTTTCCCAGGTTCAAGGCCTTCTCCTCCGCGATGCTCTGCAAAGAAAGCCTGATCTACGTTCTGCGTTCGATACTGCATTAACTGGCTGCATGGTGGTCTTCTCGTGTCTGGATGATGAAGTTCGAGGTCTGATCGGGAAAGCAGCCAGCGGCAGCGATTTAGACCGGATGGACAGAGTGAGAATAGTGTGGAAGGAGGATAGGATGAAAGAATTATTGCAGCAGCTTCGTGGTCAGCAGACGGCCCTCCTTCTACTTATTCAGGGACTGCAAATGTACGTCTACGCGCGCCGGTTATTCTATGTGAGAACTCAAGCTTGTCTAGGGAGTCGCTTTCGGACATCAAATGTCTGCTCAAAGACAACAGCGCAGTGTTAAAGCAAATAGCAACTCGATCTCGGTCGCTGCGTGCATATTACCCGAGAGTAAAAGTTCCCGACTCAATTTTTGAACTCGATCATAGTGTTACCAGTATATCCGATTCAAATTCAATTATTGACCAAGCAGAGTTTGCATTCGATGATCTTGTCGTAAACTCTAAGGCTTACAGGCGGGCATTGGCTCTAGCTTACGCAAAAGCGGCCGATAGCAGAAAAAGTACACGGCCAGTAGAGGGTGACTTAATTACTTTTAGCGATTCTGAGGATCCACCTGTCGAAGCTACAGGTCTGTCAAATACATTCGAGGAGCTGCAATGCCTAGATATCTCGAAGGCAACCCAAGCTCCAGGAATACAGAACGAAAATGGACAGGATCACTTATCGCTCCTCAATGATCTTGAACGAAATCTTCTCCCATTTATGCCTCCATTACATGGGGTTGTGGCACCAACATCATTACCTCGAAAACCACTGCCCCACAGCACAACCGTAGTCAATAAAGAGCATGAACGGGAGCTACACAGATCTCGAACCGTGCCCGACCCGCCTTATAATACTCTTGATGAGTCTGAGTCACTGGTGGAGAAGCCACCATTGCCACCCCGTCGTTCCGTTTCTGGCATGGGAAAAGCAAAGGTTGGAGAAACCTCGAAGAGCGGATCTGCTGCGCAAAGCGCTCGTCTTTCGGTGGTGATAGACGATTCATCTTCCGCCTTTTCAGACCCGTCCACTATATCCACCTCATCGATTAACTCTCCGCGCACCATTGCGGAATCAGTGACTACACCAGACTCAATACGAAGATCATCCGACCACTCGTCTAATCTTTCAGAACCACCCTATACCATGAAACTATGCGCTGCACCTGCATTCGCAAACGCTAAGCAATCTTATAATATATTTAACTCATTGAATTCGGTCGCCGAAGGCGTAAAACTGGTGTCCAGCAGAGAGATTGAACGCCATAATATCTGGCGTAAAATGATTCAATCCGAAATTCGTTACTCTCAAAACCTTGACTCCTTCAGGATGATATTCCGCGATCCAACCACCGCAGATTGGCCAATCCTTGCAAAACATCTTGAAGCTTTTGACATGGTTGATGACATTATTGAGCTCCATAAAGACCTCCTCTTGCGTCCGATGCAGTCTCAGATTGATAGCAAGGCCTTTGCTAGTTGCAGCCCCGAAATCTTCAAGAATTGGTTTGGAAAGGCGCAATCTACTTACCGGACTTACCACCAACGCTACCCGCATGCCGAATCTGCGATACGTTTGACCTTTTCCATGGATTCTAAGTTCCGTGCCTTTCTCGACGCTTTGGATTTCAGCATGCACCAGCCAAAGAGCACTTGGGATACCTTCCTGAAAGCACCTATGTCACATCTAGAACACTACATTACTATGCTAGACCGACTTGCAGTTATTGAAGGCGAAGGTTCGTTTGCAACTACTGAACACGAATACCTAGTGTGCGCTTCGCGCAACGTGAAAAGCCTCAAATCAACCTGTGAAGCTTTGGTAGAGAAATTCACGCATCGGGAAGAAGTCCAGACGCTATATCGCCGGATTCAAACCCTCGACTCTAGCTTCCTAGAACGATTGCAACTGGCTCAAGAAAATCGCAAAATCATCCATCAGGGGAAACTTGCAGTAAGAGTAAAGGGCAAGGGTCCATGGCATCCGGTGCATTGCGTCTTGCTAGACAACTACTTATTCTGGGGCAAAGTAAAGATATCGAAGCTGACAACTGGCGCCTCTGGTGGCGCTGAGAAGTTCTGGGTGTTAAAAGCGGTAAGATAGATATCTCAACGTTTTCTGTGATCCCGAGCTGAGATTCTAGCTGGCTAGCCACTCCCAATAGCAGAGTTGTCAGTGCAACTACCCGATAAGGATAACCAGTTTATGAAAGCAACCTTCATTGACGAAGTTCCTCGCGGTTCAACCCTGTACCAATTTTTCGTATACTCTCAGGACTGTATGCACACTCTCGGCGCATTTACTTTTCAAGAGCGACAGCCCTGGTTTGACTCAATCACTCACGCGATTAGCGCCAATAGGCTTTTAGCAAAAGGTCAAACCTAAAAGAAAGTGTTCCAAATCCGAACAACCAAAAAAAATTGAGAATGAGGTTTGAGAGATAAGTTCTTACTCCCCCACACATTCCAGATGTGAGTGTCTGAATGCATAGTATCGCCTAGCGTCTCCCCGCATTTTGCATGCTGTCGATCACTACTATATCCGAGCATTTACCCACATTGCATAGACGGACAATTGGTAGCACCGCTTGAGTTATGTTACACTGCCCGGACGCCCAGAGCTCGTCAGATCTGAAAACCATATTGCGGTATATAAAGCCAACTCACAGGTGCATTAATAGCAGTATTTGATGCATATATGGTTCTAATAAAGCAACCCCTTTTCTAGCCTCTTTATTAGAGCCGCAGTGTGCGCTTTGACAATGCCCAGTAAAATAAATGTCGCGAGTGATACTAGTACTACTAACCGGCATCAACGCAGCCTTGTGTAGTGTTAATGAATTTATATCCGAGACGTACGATTATACCGTTGTCGGTGGTATGTACTTAGATCCTATACTACGGCCTCCTTTTCGGCAAACTAACGTTATACGGCATATAGGTGGTACAGCTGGACTTATTGTCGCAGCTCGTCTTACTAAGAACCCCGATATAAAGGTCGGTGCTATAGAAGCTAGAGCTAACCGTATGGATGATTAGCAAATCCGCATACCGTATCTGTATCCGACATTGATTAGACGTAAGAAATACGACTAGTGCATAATAAGCGTTTTATAGGTAAAGAGTTTCCTCTACTAGCTTTAATATACTATAAACACCTTAAATAACAATAGCAGCTAGCCCGCGGCGGGTAATAAAGTCTAGTCTATACCACACGGCAAAGTCCTTAGTGGTTTAAGCGCAATAAACTACCTCATGCATATCCGGGGATCTCGGGAGGGCTGCTACGGCTAGGCCTCTCTCGGCAACAAAGGATAAGGGTAGGACGATCTCGTACCATATTTCCGGAAGTACCAGACGTTAGGCCTACCGGAGAAAACGCTAAATAACCCGAAATTTATACCTGGTGCAGCTATAGATAAGTATTATAGGACCAATGGGCCTATTTATACTAGTTTTAGCAACTTCTATATACCGCTTAAGGAAGACTTTATAAAAGCGGCGTATAATATAGGGGGAAACAAGAATGCCCTTATTAGCGCTTGGAGAGGAAACCATCTTAATTTCTATTTTAGCTTTAGTGCAGTTAATTAGACTAAAGATATTGGAAACTAAAGCTATAAAGTAACTAGATATCTAAAACCTAACCTTAAGCGTCTAAATCTAAGGGTTTTAACTAAGGCGTATACTATAAAAATTATTATATAAGGTAACGAAGCCGCTAAAGTAGAATAGTAATCTTTTTAAAATAGAGCCAATTTAGAGCCCTAGATTAGATCCGTTTCTATATTAAATTTAAAGTTATTAATTTTAAGGTTAGATTAAAGTAGATTTAACTTAATTTAGCCTCTAAAGCTCTAGTTTGCTAATCTAATAAAGTAGGGAAGTAGGGGGGTTGGGCTACTAAGGAGTTAGTACTTAGTATTAAGGCTAAATAGTACTAATTGGCTTCACTTTTTAGTATAGATTTAAGTAATTAATTATACTCTACCGCTTCTACCACTCCTACTACTTCTACTATTACTTCTATATCTATTACTTACTACTTTAGTATTTTTTTCCTTGCTACTATAATAGCTAGTATAACCTACTACCTAGCTATTTGCCTACCTCCTATATTTACCTATATTATTCTTACTATAAAAACTATTAGCCCTAATCGCGATAAAGAAAAGGTAGTAGAAGAGTATATTTAGTATAAGGCTTTAATAAAGACGCTAAAAGATATAAAGTAGTATATAATAGGCTTATATAATTGCCTTTAAGACAAAGCTTGTAAATTGCTACTATATAAAGATACTAAGCTAAAAAGAAGAAGGAGAGGAAGGCTATTAGGGGTTAAAGTAAATATAAAGGGGTTACTAAGGCGCTAGTCGTAAGCGAGCTAATAGCGATTTTCCATCCTAGGGATAGAAAATCCTAATTAGTTAGTAAAAATTAGGGTTGGTAGAATATAGAAGAATTTTGTAGGTAACGTGCCCTAGCACTATTATATTATCCCTTCCCTTTTAAAAAAGCCTACTCTTCGGTGTTATCTAAGCTCCTTATTATCTAGATTATTATAGTTATCTATCCCCTTTTCTTAGCACTTAATCTAGTTTTCTAATTTGCGTAATAGTCTAGGGAGGTTTAGGTAGGCTAAATAGAAATCCCATAGCTTATAGAGGGAGTACTTAAAATTAGATATAGAATACTATTCTAGGTTATTATTATAGCCTACTTTGCTTATATACTATTTTAAGATATTATAGATCTTCTTAACTAGTAGAATTTCTTTAAAATTTTATTCCTTATCCTCTATAATCTAGATTAGTAGTAGGGGGTTATTATACTACCTAGGTAATAGATTGTCTATAGCCTTTTATAGTATTACGAAGTAAGTATAAGCGACAATAATATATAACGAAGTAGATATTATTAAGCTATATATATAAACTATATAATAAGGTTAAGACGTTACGTAAAAAAAGGTGAGAAAACGGGAAGAAAGGGTATATATTATTAGCTTAGTTGCTTAGTTAATATATATAGAGTAAAATAGGATTTAGGTAGTAGTTCTAGCGGAACTTAGTAGTATTTAGTAGAACTTAGCGGAATATAGTAGAATATAGTAGATTGCTGTTAGATTACTATAAATTACCATTAGATTGCCATCTTATAGTTAGTTTTTAGTTACTAAGTTATATATATAAGGTGTTATAGGGGTGTCCTATAATAGTACCCCCCTTTAAACTTAAGCTTCTATAAGATAGGGTTATAGTAGTTTTAGGTAGAGTTTATAAAAGTCTTCTATAGCTTATATAAGTCCTATAGAGTTAATAGGTTTCTATAAGTGCTTAATAAAGCCTTTCTATTTTATAAGGTATATATATTAGCGCTTCCGCTTATTATACTTAATATTATTAATTCTTTTAACGAAGTACTTATTTTTACTATCTACTTTAATTAATAGGGGAGGGTTCTATATTTATTTAGGTAGGGCGTCTAATATAGGAGTAGTAAGGTAGAGGACTAACGTATAGAATACCAGGTAGATTTTAAATGTATTAGGGAGCTTTAGTTAGTAGGTGTAAGAGAAAATAACCTTCTTAACCTTATAAGGGCTAGCGTTCTTCTAATAAAGTTTCTTAATAGATTATTTTTTATTTAGGTTCCTTATATCTAGCTAAATAAAGTTACTAATTTAGTAAGCTTGTACTAGGGTTTAGTTTTTATTTACTACGGCTTTATAGATAGATTAGGCCTATATTATCTTATTAGTAAGGAGCTATTATAGTTTCTCTATCTTTTTTATAAATTTATTTACTTTTATAACTTATAAGGCCTAATAAGTTAGATAAGGGACATTCCTAAAGGGGTTAAAACCTATTTATAGGTATTATCTATAGTTAGCTAGAAGCGGGGAGACCTTTATAGTTTCTAAAACAAAATTATTTATAGTAAACTTAGTAAATATAAGCCAATTAATCTAGTTGTTCTATAAATATAACGTATATATTTAGATATACTATTCTATTATAGTATTTATATATTTTTATTTAGCTATCTATTTCTAGGTAATATATAATAAATAATAGTACTTTAATATAGAGTTAGGTAGTTAGTTCTTTTTAAAATATAGAGATAAATTAGCTACCTTAGAGATAATCGTTTTAGGGAGCCTATAGAGTTTTTATATATAATCTAGAAATAGTTAGGCAATAATAGGTATTAATATATTAGGGCAGGCGATTAAGTATTTTATTTTAGATAGTTAGTTTATAACTACTATAATATTTATATAGCCTTTATTTACGGAGAGATTAATAATAAAGTCAATTAAGATATCCTTCTATCTTTAGTCTAGAATAGATAGTGGCTTTAAAAGCTATTATACGTCTTATATAAAGCTTTATCTTGTTAGTAGATATAGCAGCTAAAAATATACCTTTATATCGTGTTATATATATTTAGCAGGTAGTACTCCTATTAGAGTTACTTTAATGTTTTTCTTTAGCCTAGGTAGCTAGCTACTAGTAAATTATATATATATTTAAGGAGCTTAAGCTTAAGTTTGTTATAGTTAGGTATAACTAGGTGGTTTTAGTAATATAAGCAGTCTTTATAAGCTTTATATTTACTTAGGAAGATTCTTTTTAAACGTCTAATACTATTTTACATTAGCTTAAGCGTCTCTTAGATAAACTTATTATTAAGGTATTTATTAATAATAATCTATTTAATTAATTAGTTAGTTATTTTAAGGACGTATACTATAAGATCTTTAGTAGGAGGGTTAAATAGTTTTAGGTAAAGTAGGGTCTAATTTTAATAAAAGCGCGCTTTTTTTAATACTAGCGCTTTTTATAAGCGTTAGGTTAGGGTATTAGGCTTTTAACCTTAGGTGCCTAGGCGGTCTATAGTTAAGAATTAGAAGTAAGATAAATATTTTAACTAATAGGCCTAATAATGGCTTATCTATTTTATAGTTATAAAATATTATAGATTTTTATAGTTACTAGGGACCTTAATTAAAAATCTAGCGCCTTCTAATTTAGGTTAGTATTATTTAAAATATCTAATAATAGCTAGCAATTCCTTATTATAAATTTTATAGTTATATTTAGTTAGGCGTAGTTATTTTAAGAAGTATACTATAGGGTATAATACTCCATTCTTATTACATTAAGATAGGATGCCTTTAATAATATAGTTAAATTAATTAGTTTTTATAATACTTATTTAGTTTAGGTTAAAGTATTAGAGTATAGGCGCGATAGTAAATATAACCTTTAAATAAGTAAAGGCCTCCCTATATTTCTTATTAAAGATAAAGATTTTATCCTTTTAGGTTAAAGCTATAAGGGGTAAAACTAGGGCGGAGAAGTTATTAATAAACCGTTAGTAGAAAGTAGTAAATCCTATAAAGACTTTTATATCCTTAATGTTTTTAGGTTCTTACTAGTCTATAATTACTTTAATTTTCTTTAGGTTTATTTATATGCTATTTATAAAAATAAGAATCCTAAGGTATAGAACTTCTATTTTATAGAATTTATATTTATTTATATCTAATTATAAACTAGCTCTTTATAGGGCCTATAAAATAAATATTAGGCCATAGAGACGCACTAGCCGTAACCGGCTTAGCGCAGGCAAGGCGCAGGCAAGGCGCCTACAAAACGTAGTCGCCCCGTATTAGAGAATAGCGGAATTTAGTTCTACAGTTCTACTTCATTAAGAACCAGATACTCTTTATATCCCGTTACTGTTATTATATTACTACATGCCCTAAGGACCTTGGCGTCCTAACAGTACTAAATTCTTATCCCTTTTTAGGGGTAGTGGCCTAATAACACAGCGGTTTGCGAAGGCCACGACTATATAGCAGCAACCCTCTGTTAAGAAGACGACCTATATTTATTAACTATATCACAGCCTATTGACCTAATGGCGAGACGCGGGCGTATTAGCGTAATGCGTACTACTAAGTCTAAAAAGCGGCCCCAAAATAATATAGGCGAACCTATATTATCCTAAATAAAACTAGAAGCTATAGGCGAAGGGGATATATAGAAAGAAATATAATAGCTAGAGAACAAGAAGCTATAACTCCTAGAGTAAAGAAAACTATACTTGCTTAGGGAAGAGGTAGAAGTGCTAAGACGGCGTTAACGCGGCAAGGCGACGTTAACTCCCGTTTTTAACCCATCTTTACAACCTTAAATAATCTTATTAAAGTACTTAGGGAGTAGCCTAATGTATTTAAGTCTTAAGCAGAGGGCTACTAATATGTTAGGCGCTCTATTAAAACGGGCCGTTAAGATAAAGAAGATTGCTCTATATTATGGTAAGTCTATATAAGAGCACCAAGACTTCCGCGATAGCTTAAAGCTAGTATTCCGCTTAAAGCGCGACGGCTTTATAAATAAGAATATTAAAGTCGCGTTTACTATATAATATATAAAGGGGACTAACCAAACCCTTTAGCTATAGTATAAAGATAACTATCTAGACATATAGTTTACCTAGGAGGAGCTTATAGAATTCCTACTTAACTGGATTAAAAGTCTTATTAATTAAAAACTCTATATAGCCCCAACCTACGTAAAGGCAATACAGCGAACTAATTAACTAGTAAACGAGTTTACTGTTTACCTAACCTCCTTAAAAGTATAAATTAATCCTCCTTATAATGCAAAGCATCTAATAATATATCTATTCGCGAAGCTGCGGCCAGAGCTACGGGTTGCTATTACTAACTATTAAGAATTCCCTTAAACTTAAGACCAGCCAGTTTCCCTAGCTACCCTATTAGAGGAAAACCAGAAGAGTATAAGCGCCCTATAGGGTAGAAGTAATAGGCGCGCCGCGAACTTAAATATAAAGACTACCTAGTTAGGTAACTTAGGGAAAGCGGACTCTAAAACCACCGCTGGCGACTTAATAATAGGGTAAAGCAATACCGCTAGGGGTTTCACTTAGCCTAAAAAAAACTACTTAAAATATAGGTAGCTAGGATATTAGTGGCGATAATATAAAGAGCTATAACGGAATTAACTACCGCTAAGTAACGTAAACGCTACCTCTATACTAGGAAAAGATAAGCGTCTTTAGACCTCCTTATAGCCGTAGGGTGCAAGCTCCCACTAAATTATAAGGAAGCTATTACTATTTTAGGTAAAGTCCTTTCTAAGCAGATCTAGAAGGAGACCTTAGTAATGCTTAACATTAGTGCCGAAGTAAATGTAATTAACTAGCGATTTGCAATGGAGTATAACTTTAAAACACTAGACGTGGAATTACCTACCTACTCCTAGTTAAACAAAACTTAGGCATATTACTATAAAGCCTACAAGGTACTATTACAAATAAAGGACAGCTGGGGTAGGATTAGGGAAGTAACCCTTATCTGCTATAAAATGGCTAACGCATCCCCCCCTATTACCCTAGGTATGCTAAGGTTAAAGAAGGCCTAACTTCTTATTAACTATAAGGCGAAGGCGTAGTAATAGAAGCTAGATAGCTTGTCCCTATTACTATCCCTTAACCCACTAGCGTCCTCCGCTATCGATAAGATGATGGTCCGTGTGTATAGAACACTAAAAGTTCGTCAATCTAGGGCTCTTTATTGGCTGAATTCTTATCGATAACTGGGAGCCAGAACCGGCGGGTTAAGGGATAAACCCCTAAAGGTTTCGCGGAGTCTCTCTAAAGGGAATCTAGGGTCTTTGCCCTAGTAATTACTAAATTAATACCTAGTAAACAAGATAACAACAGCTTGCCAGTCCTTCCCCCATAGTTAAAAAAAGCTAGCGATATCTTCTTATATAAGGAAGTAGGAAAGCTACCCTAACACTACTAGGGCGACTATGCTATTGACCTAAAAGAGGGATAGGAGGTCCCGTATAGACCGCTTTATAACCTCTTAGTTAAGGAGCTAGAGGTACTAAGGGAGTACTTAGATAACGCCTTAGCTAAAGGCTAAATCTAACTAAGTACTAATCCCGTAAGGGCACCTATCCTATTTATACCTAAAAAAGATAGGAAGCTGCGGCTCTATATAGACTACAAAGGCCTTAATAAGGTAACGATTAAGAATTGTCTTATACTACTATTAATTAGTAAAACCTTAGACCGCTTAGTAGGTTTTAAGATCTTTACTAAGTTAGACCTAATAAATACGTACTACTGCCTTCGTATCCGTTAAGGCGATAAGTAAAAGACGGCGTTCCGCACGTGTTATGGCCACTTTAAGTATTTAGTTTTGCCTTTTAGGTTAACTAATAAACTAGCGACCTTTTAGGGCTATATTAATTGAGCCTTATTAGGACTAGTAGACGTCTTTTATATAGTCTACCTTAATAATATTCTAATTTTCTTGGAAAATCTAAAGGAATACTAGCGCTACGTACTAGAAGTGCTATATAGATTGCGGCAATATTAACTATATATAAACCTTAAGAAGTACAGGTTTAGTATATAAAAGGTTAAGTTCCTAGAATATATTATTAGTCCTAAAGGCGTAGCAATAGATCCTAGCTAGGTAGAAGCTATTACTAAGTAGGAGAGCCCTTAATCCTATAGGGATATCTAGGTCTTCTTAGGTTTTACTAACTTCTATCGCCGGTTTATCTATAAGTACTTTATTATTACAAAGCCTATTACTAATCTCCTTAAGGGAGTAAAGAACGGCCGTAAAGCTAGGCCTTTTAGTTAGCTAGAAGAGGCGGAGTAGGCAATACGCCGGCTCTACAACGCCTTTATAACAGCGCCGCTTCTATAATACTATACGCCGGGCTTACTAACCCAGTTAGAGACTAATGCCTCTATATAAGGCCTAGCAGCAATTATATTATAGCTATTTAAAGATAGCCTTTAGTATCTAATAGCCTTCTAGTTTAGAAAGCTTTTACTAGTAGAGCGCAATTATAAGACCTATAATTAAGAACTACTAGCTATTATAGAGGCTTTTAAGCATTAAAGACACTATATTAAGGGGCTATTAAGCTGCCTAGAAGTGCTTATATATTATAATAATCTAAAGGGTTTTATAAAGGTAAAAGCCCTTAATAGACGGCAAGCCAGATAGGCTATAGCATTAGCTGCCTATAACTTTATAATTAAGTATAGGGTAGGAAAAACAAACCCCACAGACGCGCCGTTAAGGCGACCCCTAGGCGTAGGGGGTCCGCTAGAAGAAGACACTATACTACTACTACTTTAAAGGACTTTGGGAATACATGGCTACTAACCTAAGGTAAAAGTCCTATTAGGTGTATAAGAAAGCGAGCCTTCTATAAAGGTGTCGTTTTTACGGCTATAAGCTAGTAACCCAACAGCGGTACGCCTAGGCTATATAGTATTACGGTTCGACTAGGTAACCTATATATATGCTATTAAGCAGCGTATAATAAGGACCTAAGTTAGAGAAGCTAGTACTTAAGAGAGTACTTATAAGTCTAGTATGGAAATTATTATTAAGCTTATTAAAGGACTCTAGACTAAAGATAACTTTATACTATAAAGGCGCAGCAACAGCGTAAATACTGCGAGACGCCGTTAACGCGCCCGCTCGAAGCTAGTGTGGCAGTTTAATTCCGCTAGACTACTTTATTACCACAGGAGGTTATATATACCCCTAGACCTAGCAGTTTATATAAAGCTCCTATAAATCCACCATAATAATACCCTAGCTAGCCACTTTGGTAAGAAAAAGACCCTAGATCTACTCTTACGTAAGTACTACTAGCCTAGTATAACTGCGGACGTTATAAACTATATCTCTACCTATAATTTATGCTAGCGTATACGTATACCTTAATATGGCCCTTATAGCGAGCTCTAAGCGCTACCTTACCCAGAATAGCCGTGGTAGAAGATTATAATAGACTTTATTATAGGCCTCCCGCCTAGCAAATAAGGCGAGAAGGTATATAACGCAATATATATAATAGTTGACCGCTATACTAAGATAGCCTTATATCTACCTATAGTAAAACTATTACTATAACTAAACTTACGGATCTCTTTCTTAACGAAGTAGTACGCTGTTTTAGAGCCCCTAGGGGGATTATATCTAATTACGGCAGTATCTTTACTAGTAAGTTCTAGTCGGAGCTATACTTTGCTATAAAGATAAAACGTAGGCTAAGTATAGCCTTTTACCTACAAACGGACGGGTAAATAAAACGCTAGAACTAAACCCTAAAGTATTACCTCTGTATATTCTATAATAAAAAGCAAAGCAACTAGGCAGGCCTTTTATTGCTAGCTAAATTCGCCTATAATAATACTAAATATAGTATAACGGGTACAAGCCCGTTCTATACCTACTATAAGTTTTACCTATATCTAAAATATAAGGTCTAGGCAAACAATAGTAGTTCTATTCTAGCCGCCTCTAAGAAAATTAAAAGAATATCCCTTAAACGCGAAGCGCTAGCAAAACGCTAGGAGTACGCCGCCAAGGCGTAGGCGAAATACTATAATCGTTATTACTAACTATAGGTATATAAAGTAGGGGATTTAGTCTTACTATTAACTAAGAACCTTAAACTAAAAAGGCTAAGTAAAAAACTTATAGCACGCTTTATTAGATCTTTTAATATAGCTAAACTAGTTAGAAAGTAAGCATACCAACTATATCTACCTACGTCTTACTATATCCACCTAGTATTTTATATTAGCTTACTAGAGTTATATAAATAATATAAGGGCATTACTAGAGACCCTTTACCAGGGCCTATTAAGCTAGATAATTAAAAGGACTAAAAGGACTAATATAAGATAGAAGAAGTATATTAAAAAAAAGGGGATATAATTAGACCCTATAGTACCTAGTTAAGTAAAAAAGGCTAGCTAGAAGAGTATAATAAATAGGTCCTAGCAGAGGACATTAATAAGGACGTAAAGGAGATATATAATAGTCACTTTACCCTAAGGGGTAAACGGAAAAGAAAGTAGGTAGGAAAATAAAAAACTTTTAATTGTAATTGGGATTACGCCCTACTAGTAAGGCAATAACAGAACAATAGCGGAGTAACGGCAATACGCTAATAGAAATATAGATACTCTACAGCTCTAATAAATCCTTCCTCTCCTCCCCTTCTTCCTCTTCCTCCTCCTCTCCCTCCTTATCCTCCTCCTTATCCTCCTCACCCTTATCCTCCTCCTTATCCCTTATAATAGGAGGCATATTAGCCTATAAGTACTATTAGCATACGCTACGCCGGTAAAATACCTACGTTATAACACGTACTAAAGCACATATTATATTAAGAATCCCTTTAAGGGTATAACGGATGGCCTATAATTCCTACACTTAAAGTAAGGAAAAGTCTTTACCCTTTAGGCGCTAGCAGCGACCGTACTTGGCGCCAGTACGTACTAAGGCCTTAATATCCTTTATAAAGGACTTCTAGGCGGCAGCGACGCAAGCGTTAAGGTTAGTTATATCTCCGCCAGCAACCCGCTAGCGCTTAGCCCTATTAATAAGGGTAAGTAGCTTATTTAGGCGGCTATAGAAGGCCTTAGGGACCTAGCCTATTAGCTATTAGAACCTAAACTAATGTACTTAAACTTACTAGTTAACACGACTTATTTAGTTATTAGCAGTACCCGCAATTACGGTTAGCCTACTTACTATAGGTAGCCTACCTAGCGGTAGCTACGCGCTTAGCGTAGCGGAGGCAAATTAGTTTAAGTAAGGCTAGGGGAGCACCTTAAAAACGACGAGGAAGCTTAGATGGCGTCTAGTAGGGTTAATAACAGCTATAAGCTAGTATAAAAAATACTTATAAAAGACTCGCTAATAGGCGGACCGGCGGCGCTACGCTTGCGATTTATAATTAATTAGAAGTTAGGAAAAAGGCAAATTATAAGCTAAACAAATTAAAATAGAATTAGAAGGGAAATCTAATATCCTACCTAGATAGGAACTCCTACCTTTATAGATCTTTATAAGGTCCTATTATTATATTATCCTATTATTATATTGTCCTATTATTATATTGTCCTATTATTATATTGTCCTATTATTATATTGTCCTATTATTATATTATCTAATTTACTTAAATTTGTTAAAAACCTTTTATTTAGAGAAGGACAATAATAGCACTCCTATTGTATAATAGCGTCGGTTAAGAATAGCCGCTTAAGAAGAGGGGGGTAATTATTAGGCTATAGAGACGCACTAGCCGTAATTAGCTTAGCGCAGGCGAGGCGTAGGCGAGGCGCCTATAAAACGTAGTCGCCCTATATTAGAGAACAGCAGAATTTAGTTCTATAGTTTTACTTTATCAAGAACCAGATACTCTTTATATCCCGTTACTATTATTATATTACTATATACCCTAAGGACCTTGGCGTCCTAATAGTAAATTATTATACCTAAGCCTAACCCATACGGCCATATAAACCACTAAAAAGGTAGTAGTAGTATCTCGCGACTGGACGGGCTGCCGGTTAGAATATCTTATAAGCTCTCCAGCCTATACGTAACGTATAGGTAGCGTAAAGTATAATAACTACACCCCCTCCTAGGGCGCATATCCTTAGGCGCCTAGACTATAATAAATAGCTAGCCTTTTACTAGGTGGTCTTAGCCACGCAGCGCGTAAGCTACCTATAGCACCCTAGCTGCAATTATAAGGCGTCCCCGCTAGTACCTAAATATACTAGCACTATTAGGCTATAAGGTGACCTTTTAGTAAGTATATATAATACCTTACACTAACTGCAGAGAGTATAGTCGCTTAGGCTGTCCCGTACTTATAAATATTTAACCCCACACTAAATTAAATACTAACCTCTAAGTAGTTATAAGACATATTATTATACCTAAGCCTAACCTATACGGCCATACAAATCACTAAAAAGGTAGTAATAGTGTCTCGTAACTAGATGGGCTGCTAGTTGGAATGTCTTATAAGCTCTTTAGCCTATACGTAATGTATAGGTAGCGTAAGGCATAACAATAAAATTAACGTATTTTTAGTATTTAGTTAGGTTATTACTATATATTAGGATGTTGTTAATAAAAGTAGTATAGAAGATATCTAGGTAGAAATGTAGGGTATTATATATATAATGCTAAAATAAGCTTAGCGCATCTATAAGGCCAAATAGTATTCCTAAGTATTTATATAATTTATACTAGGTATAAAATATAGTAAGCTATTTATCTCCTTTAGTAATATAGAGGCGGTTAAATATAGAGATAATATTAAGCTTTATATAATAGAAAGCCTTATTTAATTAGTTTATTGTCTTTTATATTAACAGGATTAGATATTAGTTTTTAATAGTAATGGCGTTAAAAGCTTAGTAGTCTATATAGAAGCGTAAACCGTATTAGGTTTCTTAATAAAGATTACTAATACGGCTATAGGCGAACTACTTACTTTAATAAATCCTTTACTTAAGTTCTTATCTAGGTACTTCCGTAGCACTTAGAGTTTATTTTAAAATGTTTTATATAGGGGTCTAAATCTAGGCTACTTTTCTTTTTAAATATAATCTTATAGTTATATAATTAATATTCTAGTAGCTTATTAGCTTCCCTTTATAAAAATATATTTAGGCGTTTATAGTACTTTACTAATACCTTTATAGCAGGGTTAGTGTACTTTTTTTAGTACTAAGGCTTTTTTATATTACATATTATAATAGCGAAAATGATATATTTAGGTTTCTTAGCAAGTTAAGCTAATAAAGTAGCTCTAATTACGCGGATATCTAGGGTATTAAGCTTATTTAGGTTGTCTATAGTTTCTTATATAGTTCCTTATTTAGCTTTAGGTTTAGTATTAAGTATAAAGTTAGTATTAAATTTAGGTTCTTTAAGTATTCTTTTTTATAGTAGAATACTAGTTCTTTTAGTACTTTTATATATTAAGCTTAAGCTTCTACTTACTTTAGAGCGGTTAGCATAATTTTTAAATCCCTCGTAGATATTAGAGTTTTAGGGCCACTATATAAGTAATACAGCCTAAAATAATACGTTTACTATTAAACCTAAATACGTTAATATGCCGGTTAAGGGGTATTAGTGTAAACCTATTGTCTTATATAAAGATTTTATTAATAAATTCTATACTACTAGCTCCTATTATTAGGTGACAATAAGGAGCAATAAATGTATATATATTAGTTACCAAGCCCATTAAACCATTTAGTTTAACACTATACCTTTTTAGCCAGTCGCGTTTGTTTAGCTTAGTGGGCGATTATTATAGAGTGTTAAATTAAATACGGAGTTCTCTGTAACTAAGTTTGCGATTACCGTCTAGTTAGTAGGTTCGATCCCAATTATATACAGAAAATAATTTCGTTTAGTATTGGCTAATCGCGATGTAAGGTATACCTAGTCCACGTATAAATATCCAATTAAGGGTTACGGCCTATATAGGGTTCCGACCGTAGCTGCTAAAGGTCACTAATATATATAAGACGTCCAAGGCACGCGCGCGCCCCTAAGGGAGGTGTTATTAAGTAGGGGTTCTAATAGGGGCAACGTATACGTACGTTAGCGCCCGCGGTTATACGCTCCTAAGAAGTAATATATTATTAGATGACAATAAGGGGCAATAAACGTATATATATTAGTTACTGAGCCCGTTAAACTATTCGGTTTAACACTATACCTTTTTAGCCAGTTACGTTCGTTTGGCTCAGTAGGCGATTATTACATCTATATTAATTAGGACTTAAATGTTAACCTATTAACCTTTCTGCTAAAGACAGTAGTTAACGGTTATACTATAATACTAAGAGTTAGGATTTACAATATTTAATGCATTTAATAAGATTCTATAATATAGCTATTCTAAAAAGTAACTTAACTTTAGGATATACCTTTTAGTAATAAGTATAAAGGGGTTTTTATAGAACGTTAGTTATAGATTTATTTTTATAAGTGGTGCTTATTAAATACGGGGCTAGAACTAGGTATAAATTAGGGATAGTAACTAGGTTAATGCGGTAAACGACTATTAGTATTAGCTATTTATAAATTGTATTAAGGTATAGGGATAGAGTAGTATTTTAAAATATAAGCCTTATTTCCGCACTTAAAGTAAAGGCCTAGCTTAATACATTATTCTTATTTAAGGGACCCTAGTGTTAGCGACACAATTAATTAATATATAAGTACGGTAAGAGGGACATATAAGCCTATACAATTAGATTGTTTATAAATAAGGATCTAAAGCTAGACAAAGAAAAAGAGAAGAAGAGTAGCACTACTTAATATTTTATATAATCTTTACGTTACGTAACCGCAATCTACGGCAATCTATAGTAATTTGCCAGTACTATAATATTACCCCTCCCTTATAAAAGCCTGTCCTTAGGCTTTATAGTCTATATTATACCTATAAGGCGTTTTTATCTTTATACTCTTCTAGTAGCTTATTATCTTTATTATACTAGCATTCTATCTATTTATTCAAGTATTTTAGCGGTTTAGGTGTATTAGGATAATAGCTATAAAACTCCTAAAGTTTATAGGAACTATCTATAAAGTTCTATATAGGGTACTAAGTTAGGTCTAAGTTATATTCTTTCTAACTAATATAATACTTTAGCGTTTCTCTTACAAGTTTATAGGCTGGTATTTCTTTAATTTTCCATTTATTATAGCTATTAACTTAAATTACTAGGGGCGGTTTATTTTTTTTAAATCTAAGTAATAGGTTGTTTATAGCTTTTCGTAGCTTATCTAGTAAAAAAATTAAGTGGACGTTAATTATATCTAGAAGCTCTACTTTATATAAGTTGCCTATTTTTTTAAAAACCTTATACGGTTCTACTATCTAATAGTCTAGCTTATAGCTAGGCTATTCTATCTTTTGGTTCTTTATTATAACCTAGACTACATCGCCTATAGTAAAGTTAGGCTTACGCCTATATTTATTTGCCTACTATTTTATTAATTTTTAGGCTTTTTTAGGTTTATATAGGCTACTGTTTAGGTTTCTTCTAAGCGCTTAGCGTACTACTAGGCTTCCTTATAGGACAGTTTCTTATATATAGTCTAGAGTTTTCTAGTCTTTTCCAGTTAAAGCTTATATAGGGTAAGTAGCCTATTTTTAGTTAAATAGGGGCAAATCTAGTAGAGTTATAGGGTAGGGTTGCTTAAGTATAGTATATTAGGGGTAATGGTTTAGCCTAGTTATCCTAGAAGTAGTTAATAAAAGGCTAGAGTCTCTAGTCTAAATATTAATTTATAATCTCTATTTAGCCATTTATTTAGAGGTAGTATACTATAGAGAGCTCCAGCCTAATATTTAAGATCTAGGTAAACTTATTTTAGAAGGCTAATATAAACTACGACCTATAATTAGATATAATAGTATTTAGCGGTCTATAAATTTAGTAGACGTAATAGATATATAGTTAGGCTACCTCTTTAGTATTAATGTTTTTATAATAGGGGATTAAAAATAGGCGCTTACTAAAGCGGTTAACTAGAATTATAACTATATCGTATCTATTACGGTCTAGAGATAGTTTATAGATATTTATAAAGATATACTGCTAGGGGCGGTTAGGTATTAGAAGGGGTTTTAATAGTCCTAAGGTTTTAACTTATGGAATTATAGACCTATAACAGTTATTATAGTTCCATATATAACGGTTAATATATATTACTATTCCAGGCCAGTAGTATCGGTCACTAATAATTTTATAGATTTTTTTTTTTAGATAGGCTATAGAGACCTAGGTATGTACTTTAGTAATAAGCTAAGTCCGTAAGTTCTATTTTTTTACTACTACTAGCCGTTTCTAATATTTAAGTAATCCATTTTTAAGAGACTATGGGCTAGTATTGTCCTTTATCTTTTTATGGTACTTCTATAGAGAAGGGGCCGTACGGTTTATCTATAGCAGTTTATTAATAAAGTTGAGTTTTAAGGGGTTAATAGGATATATTTTAGCGCCTAAAGAGTTTATAATTAGTTCTGCTTTTATTTAGGGGTTAAGGTACTCTAGTTATAGTAATATCTGGATTTATAATAAGATCTTTCTAGCTTTCTAGCTATTTAGGTCTTATTTACGCCTTATAAGGGCGTTTGTATAATCAGTAGTGCCTAGCTTATATATAATTAGGAAATTAAATTAGAATAAGATCTCCGCCTAGTACGCTTACTAGGCTATAAAGGCCTTAGTTATTATAAAGTATTTTAGGGCCTTATAACCTAAAACTACCTAAATTAGCTTTAGGGTCCCCTTTAGCTATACGTGCTAGTGCTAAAAGCTAAATATAATAGCTAGCATTTCTTTATTATAAAGTAGTTTAGCTTAGCAGCTATTATAGTCTTTAAATAGTATATAATAGGGTGCTATTCTCCGTCCAATTGCTTTTAGGAAAAAACGCTAGCTGTAACGCTATTAGAGGTATTAGTTTCTAGTATTAAGGACTATTTTAAGTAAAAGTAAGCGAGTAATAAAGCGGAGATTAGCCGTTTTTTAAGCTTATTAAAGGCCTACTAATATACAGTGTTAAAGTAGAAAGGTTCGTCCTTTTAAGTAAGGCGGTTAAAGGGCTAAGTAATTCTACTATAGTTTTTAATAATGCGTCTATAGAAGTTATAAAAGCCTAAAAATAACTATACTCCTCTTACAGTCCGTAGGAGTTCCTATTAATTAACTATAGCTATCTTTTTTTAGATCTGCCTTAATTCTGTCTATACTAATAATAAATCCTAAGTACTTTATATATTTAATACTAAATTCTAATTTCTTAATATTGGCTAAGAGGCTAGCTTTATAAAGTCGTTATAAAACCTTATAGATATATTCCTTATATTCTAGCTTATTCTTAAAGTAGATTATAATATTATCTAGGTAGACTATATAGAGGTCGTTAAGGTAGTTAAAGAGTCTATAATTTATATATCGCTAATACGTAGCTAGTCTGTTGGTTAGCCTAAATAAATATACCTTATATTTATACGTTCCGTAATAGGTTTAAAAAAGAATAAGGTTTTTAGATCTAGGGTTTATCTTAATTTAGTAAAAGGCTTAATAAATATCCAGCTTAGTAAAGACCTTAGCCCTACTTATTTAGGCTAAAATCTCTTAAAGTAGGAGTAGTAGATAGCGGTCTTTATAGGTTATATTATTTAGCTTTTAGTAATTAATATAGAAATAAAGTCCTCTATTTAGCTTTTTTATAAAGAGAATAGGTAAGGTAAAGGGGACTTAACTAGGTTTAATAAAACTCTTATCTAGGTTATTAATAAGGTATTATTTAGTGACTTATTACTTAGTAGTAGATTACTAGTTAAGGGGGCTAAAGTTAAGTGTATATTCCTTACCTAGTTTAATTTTAATCTTATAGTTATACGGTTAGTAAGGTAGGAGTATATTAAATACTACCTTAAAGAATATATTTTTAAATTTCTAATAGTTATAGGGCAGTTTTTATTCTGCTAGCTCCTTATCTATAAGCTTACTTTCTTTTCCGCTAAGCTAGTTATAGACTAAAGTTTCTTTATCCTTAATTATTTAGTTAATTTTATATAAGCTAACTGTAAAAGTAATAGTATTAGGCTAAACTAAGTTCTAGTAGAATCTAATAGCGCTAATATAGCAAATATTAACTAGTAGGAGGTCCGTAGGTTTCCTTATAGCCGTTTACCGGACTATATTTTATAGTTTAGGGTTTATAATTTTTCTTAACTCCTATTTTATCTTCTATAAGTTATCCCTTTAATCTATTAGTTTAGTATAACGTCTAATATTTCTTACTATTATTTATAGCTATATAGGGCCTAAATTCCCTATAGGGAGCTTTACTAGCTTCTTACTAACTTCTTTAATTTTTAGTATAGGTAGTATAATATAAGTAGTTTAGGGGCGGTATAGTATATAGATCTATTACGGATTAAGCTGTATATTTTTCTTAAATGCCCGGTCCCTTCGCATAGAATTAGCCTAGTAAGTAGTATTTATCTACGGCCATATAAGGTTTTCTATTATAATAATTTTTTTTTATAACGAAAGGTGTTGGGGGTATAGTTTTAGGCTAAATAAGCTATTTATTCCGTATATTAAGTTATAAGCCTAAATAGGCTAGCTATTTTCTCCCTAAGATTATATTATAGCTTTTAAGGTCCGTAATAAGAAAGGGGATATTATATTACCTTTACTTATTAGTACGGAGGTAAAACCGTAAGATAGTTATAATAGGTGGCCCTATCTGTCCGTTATACCCTTAAATAGAAATTAGTTAACGTAGTTCTTTAAGGGGTATATTTAAAAAGTTAGCTAGTTCTATAGCGTACTTTATATTAATTTAGGTAAAGCTATTTACACTTAAGTTAGCTAAAGTAGAGGTTAAAACGTAATATTTATTACGGAATAAAGTATAAAAGATAGTATAGTTTTTTTTACTAACTAGCCAACCTAGATTAATATATAATATATTAATTCCTTTTAACTCTAAAGAGGAGTCTCTCTCTAAGGCTCCTTTTTTATAACTCTATACTATTTTTCTAAATTAATAGGACCTTACTTATCTTTACTGCTATTAGGCAGTTCTTTATAAAGAAGTCTTTTTAGCTATATAAAAAGCAAGCTCCTTAATTACTAAGGGCTTATCTATAGGGGTTACTATATATAGGCCAAGTATATACTTAGCCTGTAGTAGGACTAACTATATAACTAGCTACTAGATTAACAGTAGGCTAAATAATTAGGGCTATAGGAGTTACGGCCTATACTAGGGCACTATTAGCTGTTTTTTATAGCTTATAGTTTAGTTTAAAGGGTTCCTAGCTTTATACCGCTTAACGTATACCTTAATTTAATAAAGGCCTTAGTTAATAGCTAAGCACTAATTTATAGGTTCCTTTAGCGTCTATATAGTGGTAAAGACTAGTAATATAGTTTGCTGTAGGTCTAAGGTAAGCTTATTAAATAAGTCTAGTAGTAAATCTTCCTAAGAGATTTGGGCCTAGCTAGCTAGGTATAAAAAGCGGGTCTAAAAGGCTAAAAAAGTCTCTGTTATTTTTATGTTTAGGCCTTTATAGTTAAGGCAAGCGTTTTATATCTTAAAGGGGTCCTTATAAATAGAAGTTAGGTAGTTAATTATTTCTTTTTAAAGATAGAGAGGTCTGCTAAGTCCTTAGTATATTGCGGGCGTAAGTATATCTAGGTGTTACGGCACTGACCTAACGCATACTGTTTTATACTATCTTGTACTATTTCCTACTATTAGCTAGCCCACCACTAGCGACTTGGCGGCCGGCCCTACTATTTATATACAATATCCCCTTTCTACCTTCTTCCCCTCTTTATACTATAACGTAGTTATTTAGTCTACTTTATTGCAGCACTGTAATAGTTTATGGTATCTTTAATTTGCGCCCTATCGCGATTACTAATTCCCTATACCCTAGCTAATTAACCTCCGCTCTAGAGTAATCGCAACCCATACGCGCCCTTACTAAAACCGATACGTCCCTAGTATAGTCCTAGAATAATTCTTAGTTTTTACCTAGCGCCTAAATAGGCGACACTAATAACGCCAAAATAGCCGAAACCTAGAACCCCCGTAACGTTTTCACAGACCTCTTTATAGAGATATACCCCAATATCACGTAGATAATCCGCCGCTCCCTACTATACCCTAAGACCTTTAAGCCTAGTAAAGCTTACCTTACCCTTATTAACTATACTAATAAGTTCCTTAGTAATATTAAAGTAGGACTATAGTATATATATAATATAAACACCGCTAATAAGAAAGCTAACGAAAACCTTAGTGCTCTTATTGCTTCCTAGATAAAAACTATTAACTTTTAGGTAGAGACTATTACCGTTCTAAAACAATTAACCCCTATAATAATAGTAGTAACCTAGCAGAAAAAACGGAGATCTAAAGACCTGCTAATATTTAGCGGAAAAGGCACCCCGCTAGAACAATAAGCTAATTTTAAAACCTAGCATATTAAAATTAAGGAAGTCTTTAACCGGGACTAGGACTACTTTAACATAGTTTAGTCCTAGATCCTTTACATCTTAGATATACTAGAGGATAAGGCCTATAAGTTTATTAAGTAGGGCCTAGAGCTTATATATAAGAACCCAAATAATATATCTACATAAAAATGGCCTATTAAGGAAGATATGCTTAAAGACCTTACTGCCTACTATAAGGTCCTTAATATAACCCAGGTTGTAAAGAATAAGCTTAACCATTTCCCCTAGGGCGAGCGTAATTACTAGTCCTAGAAGGGAGAGCTTAATAAGCTAATAGTCTGCACTAAGAAGATAGATAAATAGAAGGTAGACCTACTCTAAAAGTTTATCTCTTTAAAGATAGAAGAGCTAGTATTTGGACTTACCTATAAAATTAATAACAATAACTATATAGGTTAAAGTAAGTAAATGGATATATTTGCTAAGAACCTCGTAAACTATATATACTAAGCCAACCTTAAAAAGAACGCTAACCACCGCCTACCTACTTAAGCCCCTACCCCTATGTTAACCTTAACCCTAGTAGTAACTAGAGAACCTATAGACCTTAATAAAATCTTAGATATAGAGTGTAAGCGCCGCGTTAATAATAGACTGTACCTTGCCTATAGCCTACCTGGCCACTAAAAGGATGCCTATAACCCCGCTAAGATAGTAAACCTAGTCCTAATACTACCCCATTAAATAACGCGAACTAATAACCGCGGATGTGGCAACTATAGAGTTTATTATAGATGCGGCGACTATAGAGCCTATTATAGCCGCGGCGGACAACTCCCCCCTTTTAACCCTATAGCTTAGTTACTCCAAACTATACCCTATATAGGAGCCTAACCCATTAACAACGCCTAGTATTAGCGACTTCGCGCTAGCGAATACGAACACAGCTATATTATTAGCAAGGTATTATCTTTTTATACTCCAACCGAAACTAAAACTAATACCGCTAGCTAGACGGACACTAAACCGCCCCACTAAGACAGCTCTATACCCTAGTTATTAAAAGGTAAACCCTTAAACTAAGTTGTATTTAAGGGTTTAAACTATATAAGGAGGAAGACAAAAAGATTAGGTCCCTGTTACTAGATTAATTAGTCCTTTTTATTAGTAAACTGCTACTTAATCTTAAATTAGTAAATAGTAATAAGAAATTAATCCTTATTTAAACTTAACTCTCCTTATTATATAACCTATACCCCTAAGTTTATATTAATATAGTAAGCTTAGTGGACTTTAGTAGTACTATAATAGTATTTGCTAACGTAGAGTTTATTATAAGAAAGTATAACGTTATAACTAAGAAGCTGCTAGTACCTAGGCTATTACGCCTCGCAGATAGTATCCTAACTTTACTTATTATAAACTACTTTACTGCCTAAATATTAATCGGCCTCTATACTAAAGCTATGCTCTTTTTCGTTACTAAACTCTCGCCTACTACCTTAATTATCCTAGGTATGCCCTAGCTTTAGAAGTATAAACCTCGTCCTAGCTTTAGGAAACTTAAGATCTACTTTAACTTAGACTATTACTCTAGGTACTACCTCCTATAGGGGATAACTAATGTTAGTAGGGACGCCCTATATAGATACTCAGCACTACTAAGCCTAGTGCCTAAGACTATATATAAAGCCCTAATAGTAGAAGACATTCCTAATAAAGGGGAGCCTATATAGCTGTAAAGAAATAAGATAGTGGAAGACTAGACTACCTTAGCACTTAAGACTAAAATAATGGGCTAGCTAGCCCTACCAAGACTAAGGAAGAAGGTCCGCTTTACGCCGCTACTATTAAGAATCTAACCCTAACCTAGGTACTATTTAAACCCTAGCTGCCTAACCTAATACCTAAAACTAAACCATATACTATATACGCACACTATAGCTCGCGTTATAGTAAGGACTAGCTATAGAACTACTAAGACCCAGATAATAGAAACCGCGCTATTATAACGCCTAACCTTATACCTATCTCCCGCGCGTACTATATAGGGCCGCCGCCTTATTTCCGCCCCCCTAGGCTAACTAAGCCATATTAGCCTAGCTATAGCACCAGAGAACTAAACACGCCCTAACCTAGACAATATTAAATGCACTTATACTATTAATTTTACTTAGTTCTATAAATAAAAAGACTTAAAGGTAATAAGGATTTATATAGCGGAGCTAGTAGAACTAGTTAAATAAAATAAGTACTAATAGCTGTTTAAAGAGCTGCCTATAGGCCTAATAGAAGTACTAAACCTATTAAAAAGGTCTTTCCGCTAGCTAGTAGAAGGCGACTATATAATAAAGGAAGCCCGTAAAGTGCTCCCCCCCTATTTTTATAACTTCCTTAAGACAAATCTAAAAACTAAACCCGAGCTTTTATGTCGGAAGATAGTTAACACTAATGTTAAAAAATTCCTAAAAGGCAAACTAGGATTAACCCGCAAAGATATTCTATAACGCCTACTAAAGGAGTTTAGTAAATATATTAAGCACTTCTTCCCTAAAAACGTAGATAAGCTGCCCCCTTACTAACTATAGGACTATAAAATTAAGATTACCCCTAAAAACTAGGCCCTATACTATAAAAATAGACCACTCTTACCTGCTAAACTTAGGTGTATAAAGAAGTGGATTAATAAGATGCTAGATAAGGGTTTTATTTGCAAATTAACCTTACTAGCTGCTATACTACTCCTCCTCACTACTAAGCCTAGCGGTAGTATACAAATCTATTATAACTACTAAGGCTTAAATATAGTTACTATTAAGAATTAATACCTACTGCTACTAATCCGCAAGACACTTAACGTACTTTATAGTGCTAAGTACTTTACTAAACTTAATATAATTACTGCGTTTAACCGGATCTAGATTATAGAGGGCTATAAGTAGCTTATAGCATTTATTACCCAGTTCGGACTCTATAAGATACTAATTATACTATTTAGCCTCTATAATGCACCTGCTATATTCTAAAACTATATTAACTATATTCTATATAACGCCCTTAACAACTACTATACTGCCTACCTTAATAACGTCCTTATCTTTTTTAAAACACGCGCTGAGCATACTAAGTATATAAATGAAATTATCCAAAGACTTGGCAATGCTAGACTTTAGATTAATATTAATAAGTCTAAGTTCTACTCTACTAAAATAAAATACCTTGGCTTAATTATCTTAACTAATAGTATAACTATGGACCCTAAGAAGGTATAGGTCTTATAGAAATAAAAGGACCCAACATTAATTAAAGAACTATAATAATTTCTTAGCTTTGCGAACTTCTACCAACAATTTATCTAAGGCTACTCTACTATTGCTATACCTATAATAAAACTCCTAAAGAAGAATATCGGATAGCTATAGGGACTAGAATAAGCCAAATCGTTTAAGGCCCTTAAGGGAGCCTTTACTTTAGCACTAGTACTAGCATACTATAACTATATAAAGAAAACAGTGGTAGAGATAGATGTATTAAATTGGGCTTTTAGCAGAGTCCTTTCCTAGTATAATAATAACGGAAAATTAAAACTGGTTGCATTCTTCTCCGCAAAGCACTCTACGCTAGAGTATAACTATAAGATCTATAATAAAGAACTCTTAGCTATTATTAAGGCTTTAAAGAAATAGCGTCCTAAGCTATAAGGGACTAAGGAGCTATTTAAAATTATTACTAACTATAAGAACCTATAGACGTTTATAACTACTAAGTAGCTAAACTAGCGCTAAGTCTAGTAGGCAGAGTTTCTTTTATAGTTTAACTTTATAATTATATATAGACCTAGCAGTAAAGCCATACTCCCTAACGCCCTAAGCTGGCTACTAGGAATAAGGCCTAAGGACGCCGATAATAAACGCCTCCGTTACTAAGCCTAAGTCGTTATACCGCCCTAGAAAGTTAACCCTATAATTTTAGAAGAATTACTATATAAGTCCTATAACTCTAATAATATAGAGTTTATAGTTACTCTAGACCCTAAAATAGCTAAAAGGTTACTAGATAAGTTAATTTAACTAGAATACTAGGAGAATAAACTTATAAGAGATATAGTAGCAGCCCTACATAATTAGAAAGCTCGCCATTAGCTAAAGAAGATTAGGAAATTACTTTATTGTAATAAGTTAGAATATAGTATTATTAACAGACAGATCTACTTCCGCTAACGTCTCTTTATCCTTAACACCCTAGGCCTCTACCTAAAAGTTACCTATTACTCTTATAGTAGTAGCCCCGCTAATTACCCTAGCCGGGTTAAAACTCTTAACCTCTTAAACCAAATATACTAATAGCTAGGAATCTCCCAATTTATAGCTACCTTTATTAAAAACTATACCCTATACTTTCGCACTAAAACCCCCTATTCTGCCCTACCTGATTTCCTAAAGCTACTAGAATTACCCGCTCGCCCGTAAACCAATATCTTAATTAACTATATTATAACGCTACCGGTATACTAACGCTATAGTAAGGCATATAAATATATCCTTATTATTATAGACCGCCTAACTAAAATATAATACCTTATTCTAGTAATAGGACTCTTAATAGAGGAGCTAGTTAATAGCTTTATTAATAATATATATAAGCTTTATAGCATACTAAGCACAATTATCTCTAATCGCGGTATATAATTTATTAGCGACTTCTAGCAATAATTAAGTAAACGCCTTAAGACAACCTTATAACTAAGCTTAGCCTAATATTTAGAAACGGACGGCTAAACTGAAATTATTAATACTGCCGTAAATAAATACCTTTATGCTTTTGTTAGCTTTATATAGGACGACTAGGTTAACTACCTACCGCTTACTAAGTTTGCTATAAATAACTAAGTTAATAAAAGCATAGGCATCTCCCTATTTTTTATAAACTATAGCTTTAACCCTTGCCTCGGAATTAAGCCTACTGGCCCCCGCCTATTAATACTATTAGTATAAGTAAAGAAGGAGTTCTTCCGCGTAGACTCTATGGCTAACTGCTTTAAGCAGATATTAATATAGCTTAAGGCCCTAGCCCGGATTTTATAGCAACGCTATAAAGATAATACTAATACCTATAGAGATAAGAGCGCGTTATTCTACAAAGGCGATATAGTTATAGTTAGCTTAGAAAATATAAAGATAAATAGACCTAAGAAGAAATAGGACGACAAATAGGACGGCCTGTACCCCGTACTCGCAGTATATTAAGGGGTAGTTATAGTAAACCTTCTAGACCACATCTAAGTAAATAAATCCTTTTATATATCTAAGGTCCGCCTCTAGGCTACTAAAGAGATCCTTAGCTAAGTAAATATTAATACCGTAGAGCGCCGTAATATATAAGGACGAGTAGTAGAAAAAGATAATAACGGCAATATAGAAGACAAATAGGAGTTTAAGAAAATCCTTAATATATATAATGAAGACTCTTAGGGCCTAACTTATAAGATTAAATAGAAATATTATAAGGATATAACCTAGCAGCTAGAGAAAGACCTAAAGGGTTATAAATAAGCTGTACAGCGCTTTTATAAGCAATACCCTAAGAAGCTAGGACCCTTAGACTAGGTATAAAATAAGGAAAAGTTACGCTAAGGTTACGGCCGACCACCAAATTAAAATTTATGGTAGTTGAGATGTTATAAAACTTTAACTAGCGGTTAAAGTTATCTAATTAGCCAAATTCCCGCCAAGAAACGCCATATGGATTAATTTAGGTGGCAGTATAGAGTTCTGCTGACCTTACTCACTAAACTAACTAATTAGGATTTTCTATACCCGGTATGGAAAATCGCCATTAACTTGGTTAAGGGCGGTAAGCGGAACTAATATCTTTGTAGTAAAAAATAGGCAACCCTATACACTGCCTATTTTTAAGTTATTTATTTAGTTTAGGGACTAAACTATTTAGGGGAGAGGAGTACTGTTACGGCACTAACCTAACACATACTGTTTTATACTGTCTTGTACTATTTCCTACTATTAGCTAGCCTACTACTAGCGACTTAGCGGCCGGCCCTACTATTTATATATAATACCCCCTTTCCACCTTCTTCGTCTCT
>Ga0307515_10003773_pt1 | contig 31746 bp, 2 predicted proteins | sample 17_EM_MG_FD_194513 | JGI IMG/M metagenome (GOLD analysis project Ga0307515, IMG submission 194513) | Populus trichocarpa ectomycorrhiza microbial communities from riparian zone in the Pacific Northwest, United States - 17_EM | ecosystem: Host-associated > Plants > Roots > Unclassified | place...
CCTATATACTACTAAGGTAAATACTTATGTTTAAATATAATGCTTATTACTTAATAGTATACATCTAGCTTATTTATTCGGTTACTTAGTAAGTCTATAGGTATATAACCTAGCAGAAGTATTACTGGCCTGCTAGCTGTATATTAAGTCTTTAATAGGATATTAAGTATTATAATATAAACCAGATATGCCTTTTTGTCTCTAGATAGTATAGTTAGCTTAGTTTAGTTGCTACTAGGTATTACTATAATAGCCGTCGCACTATTAGGTAATTAATCTTAGATCTTCTACTAACGGTCGGCTGTATATACCTTATTATATACTCTATTACCTTTTGCGTTAAATTAACGAATAGGAGAATAAACTATATTACCTTTAAATGGGAAATAACCAATTAGGAAGGCCACCACGCTAAGTATATTACGGTGGTATATCTTTAGATTTTTGCCGTATATATTAAGTTCTATAATTCGCTAGCTATTATTACTTATACCTTTAGAAATAGAATATAGTTTTATCTTAACTTCTTTTATATTTTAGTATAATATATATCCGTCCCTTATATTTTTAATATAGGGGTCTTATAGCCACGCGTTTATTTCTTTTACTAATATACTATTATATACCTACTAGACAACTTACGCCTATTCTATAGAGCTTATAAAAGAATAGAATATGTTATTACCTTTATTTATTCCATCTACTAACTAGCTAGGCCTTAGTAGGTGGTCGCGATTTACAGCAGACTGCTAATTAGAGTTCCCCTCTGGGTAGCTAAGTGGGGTTCCTATATAGCGGCCAGTCACTTTATAATAAGTTTGGGTATAATAAATATCTAAGGTAGAGAGGCTTGTTACCGCGTAACTGTGCGTTTTAGTGCTAGTTAGTTATTCTACCAGTGCTATATAGCTTAGCTCCTTTACTAATATTATACCGGTATTTCCTATAATGGTTAGTAAAGTATTATTAATAGCGGTGCTAGTTGCTATAAGGTCGTGTACCCATTATTCTATAGTAAATTCGTCGTCTTTATATATATCCGCTTAAGCCTAGATTATAAAATAGACATTATCCCGTTAATTAAGATAGTCTATACCTATAGCTTTATAGTATAGCTTATGTTATACTAATCCACCCACAGTAGAAATCGTGTGCTTATATTTAGGGCACTAGCGATTTATTAAGCCTATTATAATAGCAACAAATACGGCTCCTTACATTGTTATTAAGATTAGACAGGTAGGTTTGTGCCTAAAAAGGGTAGTAGTTATATAACTAATCTAATAGCCGCAATCTACGACGATCTACTAGCCATTTTAATAACTAACTATAACGGCTTACTCCTTTTAAATTGTAAGTTAAACGTATTAAGTAGCATATTATTCTAAGCGCTAGTAATATATAAAGTAGTATTATATCCTACAGTACCTATTATAATTAATTTATAACTGCTAAACATTTATAAACCTTTAATACCTATCCTTTACCAATACTATATATACCTAGTATAGCAATAACACAATTAGATAGTGTGTATACTATAGAGAAGGCATAATATAAGTCTACTAGTAAAACTCCTAAAAAGGATAAGCAGATTATATCCGGGTTTGGTATTAGTAGCGCTTATTTATACGAGATTAAAGGGGTAGTTAAGGATATTATAAATAAGGGCAATATAATATCTATACGCTTCCGAGACCGCATAAATTACGCCATTTAAAGTAAGATTATAGCTAAAATTATTAATTAAATCCTAGAGTTTAGTAATGCTCTAGTTAAGTAGACTAAGGAAGTAGCCTAATATCTCCTTACTTATACGTAATTAAATATGCGTAAAAAAGCTAGCCAGGCTAATACTAAATTGGGACTTTGGTATAAAGCTATAAATTCTGCTATAGGGTACCCTTATATAGAGCCTTAGGATGTATATTAATCCCTCCTACCTAAATATGTTAACAAATATAACACTTAGGGTCTTATAATCTATATATATCGAGATCTAGAGAATATACCCTAGTCTATAATTTATATAGACTTAGGTGCCAGCCCACTTTAAACTAACTCGGCGGAAGGGTAGATAAGTCTTCTAGATTTCCCTAAATTCTTTAATATTGCCTAGGATACTAAAGTTAATCTAGAGACGGAGGAGTTATAGGTAGATATACTAATAATTATATCAGTTCGGAATGTAGGACTTTTAAAATATATAATATAACAAACGCTTAAAGCCTCTAAGGATATAATTGTTTTCGCGGTCGCGAATATACGTAGTATATAGTAGTAGTCCTTATAGCTTTAAATCTAATACTATTTAGAGTCTTAATTATTTACTAAAAGCCCTACTTAAAAGGGTATATTAAAGCGATCTTAATTAAGCTTAAATATTAATTATAGGCAGGCAAAACGTCTTAGGCGTATTAACCCTCGTTCTTAGGTTATATATTCTAATATACTTCTAACTCCGCCTAATGCTGGTTATTTATAAAGAATATTTTCTATAACTAGAGGAAGCGCATTTAGCGGCAATCTACTATAGTAAATTGCCCTTTAATGCGCGCGCGTTATATTCTATTAGCAAGAGCATTTACCTTAGGCTTATCCACTTTATTTTACTCTTTACCTCTACTACCTTGACTAACTCTCGCACGGTACCTCTACGCGATATTAATTAGTTAATTAATTAGTTTAACCGCCAATTACTACTTTAAGCTGCGACTTATTCCCTAAAACTACGGTAATCTGCCTAATAGATTAACTTTTATAATTGGTTTGTCTTACCTACCTACTTTAGACTTATACCTTTACTAAGCACTAACTAGATTCTTCCACTTTTATATAGCAACGCTCTACTCCTTTTTTATTCCGTTTTAGTATTTTTATATATTATAATAAAGGACTTAGATATTATAAAGGGATAGAATATTAATACTCGTCGCTTTAAGGAAATTAAGAGATATAATCCTAAATAATATATAAGAGGCCAGGCTTAAAAAATCTACGTTTTATACTACTAAAGATAAAGTGCCGCGTAATTAGTTTATTTAAAAGATTCTTAGTAACTTACTTAAGAAGGAACGTGCTTTAAACAGCTAGTCTAAATAGGCTATTATTCCTTTTATATTATTCTAGAGAACTAATACCACTAAACGGCAAAACATTATAAAGTTAGAACCTAGAAGTTAAACATAATTTAAACCTATAATAACGCTGGCATGTATATTTACTTTTAAGCCAATCTCCAAATCATATAGTTTTACATTACTAAATAAGCCGTTCTTACTTGAAAATATAACCTTTTAGTTTTAAAGAATAAACCTAATTACCTAAAGCACTGTAGAGCTTTATATAGTCTATAAATTTTAGAAGGCAATATAGAAACTCTAATAGTTAAAGAAATTAGCTTCTCGCTATTTCAAGAGGTCGCAATATTAGTAGGTTTTATCTTAGATAAGAATAAAATTACCTAGCTTAACGTAGTCACTAACGAGGAGGTTTATATTACCTAGTAAGGGCCATTATAAGCCGTATTTTAGTAGTGTATACTATATAATAGAAGCAGAGTGGAATTTCTACTTAAGAGTACGGATTATAAGTCCCTTTAATAACATCTAGCTGTTTATATACTAATAATTACAGCTAAGCATTTAATTATAAAAGCACCGTGCTAATTACTAAATAAGTAGGGCATAAACCCTCCTAGAATTGCCAATACTTTAACCTACTAGTATTTACACGCTAAGGCCGCACCTAAGAAACGGTAGAAGATTACGCCTAAGCCAATCCGTAAGCACTTAGACGTTAAGTTTACTAATAAAGACAGCGAGAATAAGAGCGATGCTTTATCTATCTTATTAACACGCAGCGGTATTCTAAGTTTACTAAGTCCGAAGAAATATAGTTATAAAAGGAAGTAACCTACTAGAGGCATCTATATGTAAACTATAGCAAACTGCTGTAAGCTGCCGCAATAATCTAGTATTTAGCCTATGGATAATCCTAATAATACAGAACACAGTAAAGATAATCGCGATACTCCCTAGAGCAAAACTACTTTATATCCCTAATCAGCTTAGACTCTATATAATAATTAAACTCTATACCTATAAAAAGCTTTTAATAAAACTATAGAAACTAATACGATTTAAGATACTTTAGGTAAAAATGCGTTTAAGGATAATATAACTTAAGCTAAGAAGATATAGGCTATAATACCTATTACGCAAAGGTATAAGTATATAGTCATCTTAAATTAAACTAATATTAGCTCTTTTTAGATTTTAAGAGGCTGCTATAGCTAAAGTAGGAGGCAGGGTTTAACGAATAGAGTAGTAGATATATAAACGTTCGGCTAAGCTATACAGAGTTCCTAAAAAGGCCATCTTAGTAAAGAACCCGGTCCCCGTTCCTAGTAAATAGTGTCTAAATTTAAAGTTTAAATTATTCCCATATTAGCTACATGGCGTATCTAAGATATTCTATTAAGAGCGCACGTAACTAAATAGTAGGGTTTTTACTAATGTGTAGGAACTGGAAAAATCGTAACCGCGTACTTAACTATTGTCCTTAGTTACTATTATGCTATAAACCTAGATAAAGTGGCTACTAATTAAGCGGCTAGGAATGCGAATTAGTATTTATAAAAGGATAACTAGGCTAAAGACGCTGAGTGTCCTAGCTAGGACAAGATACCTTTTTTATACTTATATATAAATTAAAACGCTATATCTATAATGCAAAGACAGTATAGTGTAAATCTAGTTATTATAATTCCAAGTATAATTACTAGCTAGAGAGATAATTATATCTTATTATTTAAGAACTCTACACTTATAATAAAAGAGTAGACGCTACTACGGTTTATAATATACTACGAGACAGAAGGTATATCTAAAGGAATGACGCGACTAAACCCTTAGGAATGGCTTTAAATGGGGACTTTAGGGGACTAGTCAGATTATAATATAATAAATAATAGTCGGACTCTTATAGGTAAAAAGAAAACGCCCTATTTATAGTTCTTTAATAACCCTTTATAGAAGTATATAGACCGTTATAACTACGCTCTTTAGCAGAATCTTATAAGATAAGTTTTATAATAAAAAAAATCAAGAAACTTATATTAACCAATTCCTTTATTCTTAAAAAAAAAGTGGTACTGCTATACCTAAGATTCTTTACCTAGGCTATTTTTAGTATAGTAATAGAGAATAGTGTTATAGATATATGCTAGTTTATTATAAGCGCCCTTAAAGATATAAATTAGGCAACTACTTAAGCTAACCTAGCATTTTTAGAAAATATACGTCCGCGGAAGTTAATAAAATAGCTAAACTATAGACCCAATTTTTAAAGCAGGGAAGGAGCAACCCTAAAAGTGCCTTATAGTCTACGACATATAAAGAATTAATTAAGGTTAGTGGCCTAATTCTTATAAATTTTCTTATTCGCCGTAACCGGGATACTATTAACTTTAATAACCGAAAACTAAAAGCTGTCCTAGGCTAGCTCTAAATTTAACATATAAAGTATAATTATAAAACTAAAGAACTTAAATTCCTATATAGCATAGAAGGTGTAATAGTGTTAGAAATAGAAGAGGCATTTTAGCAGAAAATGGTCAAATAAGAGAAGATAGTTCTCCTACTAGGAAAAAACTAGTATAAATGGCTAGCAGCTCCTTAAGCAGCTACTTTGCGTACTATAATATAGCGATAACACCCGGGTTACTTTTATAGAAGGATAGATTTAATAAGGATCTTTTAGATAATAATAAAAATAAACGTCTAGTCTAATACTACACCAACGCAGTTAAAAATCCTATTAAAAGTATCTTGGATTAGAATAAGAAGGAAATTCTTTATAATAACGCGAAGTTTAAAACGCTTTTAGCTATCTATAAAGAAATTACAGCAGCACTATATATTAAAGGCTATTGTAGCAAATTTTTTATTTATTAGGGCGGTATATATGCTAGTAAGTGGCAAAACACTCTATTTTTTTACCTCTTAATAGCAGCACGCTTAACTGGAACTCTAAGCTAATACTTATTTTAGGCCTTAGTTGCTAAATATAGTAAGGATGCCGTTATATGCCTCCCTAGAGGAATACTACTAAAGTAAAAAGACTATATAATCTATAACTCATAAAAGCAGCTAAACGGATTATAAATTCTCTTATTATTTCTAAAGGCTATTACGAAGGGTATTACTATTAACGGCTTTCTATATTAAAAGTGGAATTTTAGATAAGCTTAAGTTTAAGAAAAATATAGATATAAATAAGCCCGGAAATTTAAAGAAGCAGCTAATGCAAATATTATAGATTATAGTAACGATATATTTTTAATCCTTTTAGCGCAGAATTGGGTAATATACTAGGTAGTTTACCGTAAATTCTTCTTTAGTAGAAGAAGTATAACAGACTATTATTTTTAGAATTAGGTAATATAGTAGGCAGTATTCCGCAGTCTTATAGTTAGTAAAAGGCAAATACTAAAAATTTTTTTTATAGAATTAAGTAATATACTTAGTAATGTATAGCAGTTTTACGGCTAATGGAAAGCATATACTAAGTTGTTTTTTATAAAACTAGGCGATATATCGGCAATATGCCGCAATTCTTTTATTAATAAGAGAAGTATACTATCTTACTATTTAAGGAACCGGGTAATACGCGGGTAATATATTACAGTGCTTTATTAATGGGGGGGGCCGCTGGTTTATAACGCGGGAACTAGGTAATATATAAGCCAATATTTAGAATACTTTACTTATAAGAGGAGCCTATTAGCTTATAATATAGGAACTAGGTAACGCACGATTAGGTATATCGTAGTGCTCTATTAATAAGCAGCATCTATTAGTTTATTATTTAAGGACCTAAGTAATACGCTAGGCTATATATTGTGGTGCTCTATTAATATAGTAAGTCTACTAGCTTATAATATAGGAGCTAGGCAATATATGAGCTAATATATTAGAATACTCTGCTAATAGGCGACACCTACTAGCTTATAATTTAAAGAATTAGGCAATATACCTAGCAATATACGGCAACTTTATGCTTAGTAATAGAAGTTTACTAGCTTACCGCTTAAGGAACTAGGCGGTATACTAGGTAATATATAGCAATTTCGCGCTTAGTAATGGAAGTTTGCTAGCTTGCCGCTTAAGGAACTAGGTAATATACCAGGCAATATATAGCAATTTCTCACTTAGTAATAGAAGTCTGCTAGCTTGCCGCTTAAGAAACTAGGCGTATGCTAGGCAATATGCGGCAATTTCGCGCTTAGTGATGGAAGTCTGCTAGCTTGCCGCTTAAGGAACTAGGCAATATGCTAGGCAATATACGGCAATTTCTCGCTTAGTAATAGAAGTCTGCTAGCTTGCCGCTTAAGAAACTAGGCGTGTACTAGCAATATGCAGCAATTTAGCGCTTAGTGATTAAAGTTTACTAGTTTACTCTTTAAGGCAGTAATCTTATTAGATTGGAGCTTCTAGCTAAAGTTATAATTAATATAGACTTTAAATCTAACCATTTAATTAGTAAAGTAGAGTAAATATAAAGTTAATATAGCTCTTAAAGCTCTAGATCTATACCTAATTTAAAATACGGTTAAGGAAAAATAGATTACTAGTAACTCTATACTTAATATAAGGCCAATTAGTAACTCCTAGAGCTCTGCTACTAACTCAGTGTCTATTAAGGGGCGCATTAGCCATAAAATCTAAAACACCCGCTTATTTTACTACTGTTTTCTTTATACTAGTATACGGCTTGTTCTAGATATATGCCCTAATTGCAATACTATAGTCGCGTTTATATGCCTTATATAATGTTATTATCTTAACCTTCTTAATCGCGATAAGCTTGTTTCTAGGGGGTTCGTATAGAAGGTAGGTAAAGATATAGGAAACGCCAATTATAGAGAGGACGTTAGTTAAGGAGGAGGCTCCATTACTATACTAAAGTAGGGAGTCGCGATAGAGGCCTAGTGGCAAAGAGGGGCTCTTTTAAATTACTTACTAACATTAATTACGCATTAATATGCGAAGTTAAATCTAGAGCCTTATTCTAGAGCCTTATTAAACAATTAACTTAATTACAGATTTAAATAAGCTATAGTAGTAGCCGCCACTAATTATAAAACGGGTAATACTAAAAGGCGTATAGATTAAATAGTTATAATATAGAGGCGATTTGCAACTAAATAGTAAGGAGCTTTAAGCTCCATATCCCTTTATTTAGTAAAAGAGACTTTTTATATTAGGCGCTTTAGGCGCTCCTACTTAGGTTAGCATGCTATAGATACCCTAGCTAATGTGATTTTATTAGCAAGCCTTACTAAAACGCGTTAACTTATAATGCCGATAAAATGCTATAAAAGGCCACCACCTATATATATATTTGAGGAAGTTAGGCAAAATGTCGTAATATATAATATTATAACTGTAGGTTTCTACCCTTTCTTTATTAACTAGCTGCCAATTATATAGGATAATCCTTTATTAAAGTCTTCCCCTAAATTACTACCACTTATCCGCTTTATACGTATTCTTAACGTTAATAAGGATAAGCTTCCCTCTTAGATCTTACTACTAAATACTATCCATCTATCTATTACCTACTTTCTATATTAGAACTAATTTCCCCTTAACTTAATTATATACTAGCCCTTAACCTATTTTTAAAGTAAACGTTATAATAGTATATATACTAATAAGGAGTTATAGATATCTTATACTAATCGGTTATTACAGATAAATAAAAACCCTAGGTATGTAACTACCCTAACTAAGCGCACTAAGCGTCCCTATATTAAAAAGGCGTTACTAAAGAATAGAGATAGGACTATTAAGCTAGCTCTAAAGCCGCAAAAGAAGAAAGCGGCGGATAGTTGCTAAAAGGAGATTAAAAAGTTTTTAATTAAGTAGGAGAAGAATGGTAAGGTAGCTAAAGCTATAAAGACAGCTTAGCTACCTATTAAGAAGCCTCCACTAACCCATTTTATCCTACCGGCCGCTAGAAATGCCGCTATATATAGTCTAGAGAGAACCGAGTTAAATAAAAACAGCGCCGTGGAGATAGCTATTATAGAAACTAGAAAACTATAAAGAGGGACCTCTTTAATATTATAAGTTAGACAATTAGTCGCATAAAGGAAGGATAGGATACTTTATAGACTGCGTTACCTGCTAATTACTAGAATAGAGAGTTTAAAGACGGAAATTAAGGAACTTTAAAAAGCTAAGAAGGCTTAAAATATATCTATTGTTAATCTAATCTAGGACGCCTAAGTAATAAAGTAGGATTATCTCTAAGGTTATAAAACTATATTTATAACTAACAAAAGCGCATAATATAAATTAAAGAAAGGTAATGTTTTAAGAGCTTTTAGTAAAGGACCAGCTTAAGGTTATAAGGAAGGACGTACTATATACGCCAAATAAGGTATATTAAGTGCTATAAGTGGTTAAACAGTTTAACCAGCGGCTGTTTAATATAGAGGATTAATTAAGGGCGGTATAGGAGGGCTTAAAGGAGGCTATAGTAAAGGCTTAATTAGCTTTACCTAGTCTCCTATTAAAAAATAATCTAAAATAATACGTAAATTCTATACTTAGCTAAGTTATTACCTTTTTATATTAGAGGTCTAGTAGGATTTATAAGGTTTAATAAACTAATAAGTTAGTTTAGTTCTTAAATCTTAAAGATTATAACTATATAAGATTTATACTACTTAAGGCAATCTACCACAAAATGCCGCTAGACTTGGCATTCTATATATTTACTAGAACTTCTTAATTCACCTTACTATTAATAAGCATTAGATAACGGTAATTTACCTACTAACGTTACTGCGAGAGCACTTAACTTTAATATCCACTTCGCCTAACTCTTTACCTCTACTACCTTAACTAACTCTTGCATAGCACCTCTACGCGATATTAATTAGTTAATTAATTAGTTTAACCGCTAATTACTACTTTAAGCTATAACTTATACCCTAGAACTACGGCAATCTACTTAGTTAATTAATTCTTATAATTAGTTTATCTTATCTACCTACTTTAGACTTATACCTTTACTAAACACTAACTAGATTCTTCCGCTTTTATATAGCAACGCTCTACTTCTCCTTTATCCTATCTTAGTATCTCTACGCATTACTATAAAGGACTCGGATATTATAAATAGATAGGAAATTAATGCTCGTCGCCTTAAGGAAATTAAGAAGACAATTTTAGATAGTATAATAGAGACCAGGCTTAATAAAGTTGTATTTTATACTACTAAAGATAAAGTACTACGCAATAACTTTATCTAAAAGGTTTTTAGCAACTTACCTAAGAGGGAAAGTATTTTAGAGAGCTGGTCTAAAGATGCCATTATTACTTTAATAATATCTTAGAAAACTAATACTATAAAATAGTAAAATAAGTTAGAACCTAAAAGTCAGACTTAAACCAAATTTAAACCTATAATAACGCTAGCGCCTATATTTACTCCTAAGCAAATCTCGGAATCACTAGGCCCTATATTATTAGGTAAGCCGCTTTTACTTAAAAATATAACCTTCTAATTTTAAAAAATAAACTTAACTACCTAAAACACTATAGAGCTTTATATAATCTATAACATTATAAAAGCTAATATAGAAACTCTAACAATTAAAGAAATCAGTTTTTCGCTATTTTGAGAGGTTACAGCATTAGTAGGGTTTAACTTAGATAAGGATTAAATTATATAGGTTAATATTAAATCCTATAAGGAGGCTTATATTGCCCAGTAAGGGGCATTATAAGCCGTATTTTAGCGATGTATGCTATACTACAGAAGTAAAGTAGAATTTATACTTAAGAGTACCAATTATAAGTTCTTTTAACAACATCTGGCTATCTATATACTAACAATTATAGCTAAGTATTTAATTACAGAAACACTATACTAAATACTGCGTAAGTAGAGCATAAACCCTCCCAGCATTGCCAATACCCCAATTCGCTAGTCTTTGCGCGGTAAGCCTATATATAAGAAACGGCGAAAGACTACGTCTAAGCAGACCCGTAAGTACTTAGAGTACTTAAATAATAAGTTCATTAATAAAGACACTAAAAGTAAGAGCAATGCTTCATTAACCTTATTAGCGTATAGCAGCATTCTAAGTTTATTAGGTTAGAAGAAATATAGTTATAAAAGGGAGCAACCTGCTAGAGTATCTAAAGGCAAATTACGGCAAGCCACTAAGGACGGCCGCGGCGGTCTAGCTATCTAGCCTATAGGGGGTCCTAACAGTATAGAGGAGAATAAAGACAATTATAATGCTCTCTAAAGCGCAACCGCTTTAGATCCTAAACTAGCTTAACTACAGGTTATAACTATAGACGATTTGGCTGGTAATACTATATAGGTTTCTATAGAAGACAACAACCTAGAAGAAGAGGCCCTTAAAGATATAATAAACGAAGCCGATAGGGAGGTAAAGGCTGCCAATTATATTAAGTAAAGGTATAGGCATATAAGCATATAAAGTACATCTTAAATTAGACTAACGTTAGCTTTTTTTAGATTTTAAAAAGCCGCTATAGTAAAAGTAGGCGGCAAGGCTAAGAGAATAGAGCAGTGGATATATAAACGCTTAGCTAAGCTATAGGGTTTTTTTAAAGGGGCCCTCCTAGGGAATAATATAGTCCCTATTCCCTATAGATAGGGTCTAAATCTAGAGTTTAGAGCGTTCCTATACTAGCTATATAATGTATTTAAGATATTTTACTAGGAACGTATAGAGCTAAATAATAGGGTTCTTATAGACGGCATGGGGACCGGCAAAACAGTAACCGTATACTTAACTATTATCCTTAACTACTACTATGCTATAAACCTAGACGAAGTAGCTACTAATTAAGCGGCTAGAAATACTACTTAATATCTACTAGAGGGCCACTAGGCTAATAACATTAAGTGTCCTAGCTAAGATAGAGTGCCTTTACTATACTTATGCGTAAATTATAACGCTATATCTATAGTATATAAATAGTATAGTGCCAGCCTAGTTATTATAGTTCTATATGTTATTACTGCCTAAAGAGATAATTATATCTTATTATTTAAAGACTTACTACTCGTAACGCAAGCGCAGGCACCGCTAAGAGTTGCAATATACTATTTAACGGCGGATGTTTCTCTAGGTATAGAGCAGCCGACTTTAAATAAGTAGCTAGAAATAGGAACGTTGGGAAACTAGACCGCCTATAATACTTTAAATACTTATTAGGCTCTTATAGATAAAGCAAAGACCCCTTACCTATAGTTCTCCAACAGTGTCCTACTACTTAAAAAGGGTAATCCTTTAGTTAGTACCCCGGCTGCCTTGGTAATAAGATTTATTATAATTATAATATCTAAATACCTAAAATAGCGTGTTATTAATAACTTCATAATTACCAGAAGAGTCTACTACTTTTTATTTAACGGTAAGCGAGAGGATAAAGATTAGCAGTCGGTTAAAACTATGTTTTTTAGTAGGGTTTTATAGGATAAGTTTTATAACAAGAAGAATAAAGAGACTATAGTTAACCAATTTCTTTATTTCTATAAAAGTACTATACTAAAACGCCTTAGATTCTTTATCTAGGCTATATTGGGGACTCTAATAGAGAATGGTATCGTAGATATATATTAGTTTATTATAAGTGGCCTTTTAGATCTAGATTGGGCAAGCGCCCAAAATAATAGCATTTTTAAAAAATGCACGTCTATTAAAGTTAAAAAAATAGCAAAGCTATAGAGTTATTTTTTAAAACAAGGAAAGAGCAACTCTAAATAGGTCTTATAGTCTACAGCATACAAAGAATTAGTTTAGGTCAGCGGAGAAATACTTATAAACTTTAAAATTCGCTATACCTTAAATACCATCGGCTTTAACGGAAGAAAATTAAAGGTTATTTTAGGCGAGCTCCAAATTTACTACCTAAATTATAAGTATAGAACTGTAGAAATTGAATTGCTATAGGGTATAGAAAGTGCAATAGCGTTAGAAATAAAAGAGGTATTTTAGCAGAAAATAGTTAAATAGAAAGAAGATGGTTCTTTTAAGGGCAACTAACTAGTATAAATAGCCGGTACCTCCTTAAGCACCTACTTTACGTACTATATTACAGCGACGACGCCTAGGTTACTTTTATAAAAGAATAGATATAATAAGGATCTGCCAGACGACGATAAAATCAATATATAAGCGAAATTTCACGTAAAATCAATTAAATCTCTTATTAAAAGCATTTTAGATAAGAATAAGGAGAAAATTCTTCGCGGTAATACAAAGTTTAAGGCGCTTTTAGCTATCTGTAAAGAAGTTATACAATTAAAAAACGTTAGGGGGTATTATAGCAAGGTTATTATTAGCACTAATTTCCTAACTATTAGGGCGGTATATATGGCAGTAAGTAACAAAACACTCTATCTTTTTACCTCTTAATAGCAGCTTACTTAACCAGAACTCTAAATTAATACTTATTTTAGGCCTTAGTTGCTAAATATAGCGAAAACACTATTATATATCTCCCTAAAGGAATATTACTAAAGTAAAAGAACTACATTATCTATAACTTATAGAAGCAGCTAAGCGGGATATAGATTCTTTTATTATCTTTAAAGGCTATTATAGAGGGTATTACCCTTAATAAGGTATACTTTATTATGCTTATAGAGCTTAATCCGTCCTTTAGCAAATAGGAACAGTTTATATACCGTATCTACCGAATTGGCTAAGAAAACCCTCTTATAATAGTATATATTTTATATAATACGGCTTCCTATATTAAGGTTAGAATTCTAAACAAGTATAAGTTTAAAAAGACCGCTATAAATAAGATACTAGACGTAGATATAAATAAGCTAGGGAGTTTAAAGGAGCAGCTAGTGGAAGTACTCTAGCAAGGTATTTTTAATATTTTAGCGCAGAATTAAGTAATATACTAGGTAATTTGCCGCAAAGTCTTATCTAGTGGAAGAAGTATACTAGGCTATTATTTTAAGAATTAGGTAATATAGTAGGTAATATACCGCAGTCTTATAGCTAATAGAAGGCATATACTGGGGGTTTTTTTTAATAGAGTAAGTAATGTTTCTTAGCAATGTACCGCTTTTTTACGGTTAATAAAAGGTATATTAGGTTATTTTTTATAAAATAGGGCGATATATCGGCAATATACCGTAATTCTTATATTAATAAGAGAAGTTTACTATCTTGCTATTTAAGGAACTGGGCAATAAGCGACTGGATATATCGCAGTACTCTAATAATAAGCGATAACTGCTAGCTTACTATTTAAGGACCTAAGTAATACACTAGGCGATGTATCATGGTGCTCTATTAATGTAATAAGTCTACTAGCTTATAATGTAGGAACTAGGCAATATATAAGCTAATATATTGGAATACTCTACTAATAGGCGACGCCTGCTAGCTTATAATTTAAAGAATTAGGTAATATGCCTAGTAATATACAGTAACTTTATGCTTAGTGGTAAAAGTCTACTAGCTTGCCGCTTAAAGAACTAGGTAATATGCTAGGTAATATATAGTAGTTTCGCGCTTAGTAATAAAAGTCTGCTAGCTTATAGCTTAAGGAACTAGGTAATATGCTAGGCGATATACAGCAGTTTTATACCTAATAACTAGAGTATATTAACTTGCCGCTTAAGGAACTAACCAATATGCCAGGCAATATACGGTAATTTTATGCTTAATAATAAAAGTCTGCTAACTTACCGCTTAAAGAACTAGGAGTATGCCTATTAATATACGGCAATTTTATATTTAATAAGAGAGGTCTACTAGCCTGCCCCTACGGTTACACTTCCTATACATTAGGAAATTTTTTTTAGCCACATTGTTGCGGCCGAAAATTAGGGTTGTGTGTTTATAGTAAATTGCTACAAAATTGCCCGCAAATTGCCAAAATTGCAACTTACGCAGGTTTTGCAGACCCCGATTTTCGCTTGCAATAATATAGCTAAAAAAAAAATCCTAATGTCTATAGGAGAGCCCCGTACTCTTACGTACACCTTACGTATAGCTTATGTCAGCTACGCGTAGGTATATCACCTCCTTACGCCCTCGACCCTTACAATTAATCGCGTAACGTCTTGTAGACTCCTTAAATACATACGCTTTGTAGCCACTACCACCGTCCTATAACAATTAGTAAGATATAGTTTCGCATTACTTTACTATCTATTAGCGCTTTAAACTACTAATCTTACTATTTAACTTATAAATTTAGGTATTATCCTTAAATTCCTTTAAGGGTCTAAGGCTCTACTACTAGCTCCCTCTAGTCCTATAGGCCTTTACTTTTCCTAACTATTAGCTATTTAATCCTATTATACTTAGCTTACTCTTTAGCCAATACCTAGTTTGCTTTTTATCTTTAATATACTATAAACACGTATTCTCTAGGCATTTCTACTACTACTATCCGTCTAAGTATTCTTCCGTAAGGAATCTTCCTAGCTAAAGTATTAAATCTCCTTCCTCTCAGACTTCTGCTAAATGCCAGCTATATATATACTTAGTATTTCTATACTATCGCTTATCTAGCGCCTAATATATCCTTATAAGGTATTTCCAATTCTTTTACTTTAGATTTTTGTGTATTTTATATATATCGTCTATATATACAATCTATAATAGCGTATAGTATACTAGGTGCTTTAGGTTAACTCTTAACTCGTCTTTATTTTTAAGTTTAAACCTCTACCGTACTAATCTAAACGTTATAACTTTATTCGTAGGTACTAAGATACGTCTTTCGCTTTTTTAGTCCTCTAATCGTTCCTCTAAATCCTTTAACGTTATAATTAAGGCTCCTTTAATATAAGTTATAGCCTTTTCTATAATTGGGTGGTTTTAAATAACTCGTTTATCTAACCATATATAGAAATCTTCCCACTCGTCGTTATATTATTGCCTATACTACTTTTAGTATAACTACTAAAGTATATACGGTTTATCTATAAGGAAGTATCTTCTTATTACTATATCGTGACAGCCTTTTATGTGTTGTTCTTTAAACCTAGTAGGGATCCCTAGATCCTCTTTATCTTCCAGTTTAGTAAGCTACTTAGCTCTTAGTGCGCCTGCCCTAGGCCTATTAATAATTCTTTATACTAGCGCTCTATCCCTTATATGTCCTAATATACTAGATCTCTTATCTAGTTTCTATTCTTACTATACAATAATTCTTTATCTAAATTCTTCTATAGTTTCTTTTAGTTTATGTCTTATAGATAGATCCTTAAAGTCTTCTTACTTCTTAATCTTAGTATTAACATTTTAATCCTTAGGCCGAACACTGCGTTCTCTTAGTAAATCTTCTAGGTCTATATATCTGTCTCCTAGTCTAATCGCTATTTATACTACAAATTCTCTAATCTATAAAGAAGCCTCTTACCTCTTATTTATAGGTATCCTTATTTATACTCTAAATTCTTAACCCCTTTAATTCTTTAATCCTAAGCTTACTTCTATCTTAAGCTTTACTCCAGCCTTAGTCTAACTAGGCTTTACTAGTATTCTTATCTTGTCTTAAGAGTCTTATACCTTTAGGAAACTTCGTCCTAAGCTTATTTATATATTACTAAACTAAGCTATTACTCTGCTCTATTAGTTATTATCTATTATAGGTCCTTAAGCTTACCTTATCTCATCTTAAGAATCTTAGTCTTTTAGCCTTTTGCCTTTATTAAGTGCCAAAGTAGTTTACTATCCTACTTCTCTTATATCTTGCGAAGTGATAGATATTATGTCTAGTGGGGTCTTAATCCCTACTAATATTCTCTATTCTATAGTGGAATTATCCTCTACCTCTTATATAACATCTCTTAGGTCTATATACTCCTAGTAAGCTGCCTTTATTACTTTATTATTACGAAATATTTCGCCTATATTAAATTTATCGTCCTTAATATCCAATCTGCGAACTAGTTTATTAGTTCCTCTATATTCTGCTAAGTATAGCTCCTATAGCTAATAGCTTACGCTATACTTAGCGTCCTTATAAATTTGGTATACGTTATTATAATAAAACGTAAAACTTTTAATTAAATATTCTTTTGTTCCTTATAGCATATTATCGTCCCTCTATATATATATATTGTCTACTAGTCTCGTTCCCTTTACTATATAGTAATTCTAACTACTTCTATAGTCTTTAGCGTAGTAACCCTATTTTCCGTAATTTATATAAGCTCCCTCTTTAAACTATTTTTCTTATTATAGAGTCCGCCTAAACGTCTTCTACTATTAAGATCCCTGGTTTAGCCTCTGCTCCTTAAACCTTTAATTACTTAATCCTTATCCTCTAGGTTTCTATAATTTCTTACTCTATCTCTTATAGGCTTCTTTAGAACCACTTAGGTCTATTAGCTCTACGCCATACTATAGTTTTTAACTTAGCTTTTGTCGTTATATACTTTACGCCTTATATAACTATAGAACTCTATTCTAACCTCTCTTAGCCTATTCCCTTTAGTAGATCTAATTATTAATCTTAATTACTTAATCTATTAGTTCTCTTAGGGTGTCCGTATCTTCTATTAGGATAATTACGTCCTAGACTTTAGCCTTAAGTCCCTATTTATACTATGCTATAAGCGCCTTATTATTCTACTTTACTTACGTAGCTAATGTCTGGAACTATATTATATACTTAATTACTAAGGTTCGTTATATAATATCTTAGAGTTTTCTTTCCGCCGTAGTTACTGCCTCTAGGTCTTTAAATATTTATATAAGTCGTTCCGTAAACCTTTTTTAGCTTAAGAATATAAACCGCACCTCTTAATTAGTGGTCGTTATTCTATTTGCCTATATTTCCGTAAGGTAAGGCTTAAACCATTTAAGTGCCCTTCTTAATAGGAATAGTCCCGCATAGGCTATTCGATCCATAGGTATTAATAGCTTTACCCCTTCTTATATAACTTTAAAGTACATTTATATAAGAAATCCTTTAAGCTTTAATCTTTCTCCTAAGTATCTCTTAATTAATAGTAACTTAATCTTTACTGCTCCTATTCTATTAACCCTTTCTTCTAGCGCTGCATTGTTAGTTATTAGCTAGTTAACTATCTCTTATAGTTATCCGACCGTTATAGGTTGCTATAAGTTAGTGTCTGCCATACTGGTATCACCTAACCTTAAAGTAATTGCCGCCGTCGATAGCGTTATAGTGGCTGCTTTTAATGGCATATTGTTCGACTTTCTATATTTAATACCGTAACTAGGTAGTAATTGTATAACAGAACCTTATAGCAAGTACTACAATAGGCTTATTAATAGGCTAGGTGTATAGGTAGTGCAAATTAAAGTTAATAACGTAATAATAACTGGTAGAGTGGTTGCCTAACAGATTAACTCTAATTGTATTCTGAGAATTACTATAAGGAAGAAACTATCTAGGTAGGGACTAAGGGTCCTTAAATACATAACCGTACTCCTATAAAATCCTTCTTATACGTAATATACATATACTCTATCTACTCTGTTACGGATCCTATAGATCCTATAGATTATATAAATTACACTACGTGACCTTAGTTACCATTCCTCGTCACATAGCCCTATCGGATCTATCCTAGACTGTGCCTAAATTAACTAACTAGCTTCTTCCGACTCTTCTCTAAGTAGTCGTAACATCGTACTTAAAGCGTCCGTAATAATAAGTTTCTATATAGGCTTTTATAATATTCTAAAGTCCCTTAAACTAGTTATTCTTATAATATATTTATTACTTCTCCTTATAGGGCCCTTATATAGGAAAGTTTGGTACTTACTATACTTTATATATTATAGCCTTAATCTTTAGTAGTAGAGTTATATCTCTAGTAATATAACCCTTTTTAAAGAAATACTAGATAAGTTACGGAAAGCTATAAATAACCTATTACCTAGATAGAAAAATAAGCCTTCCCTACTAGTTTAAGTAAACGGTAATAATAAATAGGAAGTTAACAAAATACTAGCCTATAAGATAGTATAGGGAACGCTAAAATATCGTGTTTAATAGAAGGGCTACAATCTAGATTTAACCTAGTACCCTATATAGAACTTTATAGGCTGCCCCTAGAAGCTTAAAGAGTTCTATAACTAATACCCTAATACACCTAAACCCTTAAAGTACCTAGATAAATAAATAGAATACTAGTATAATAAAGATAATAAGTTACCGGAAGAATATAGGGACAAAAACGCCTTAAAGCCCTAATATAGCTTGTTACGGACCTTATATCAGCAGTAGTAGCACTATTAAGAAGAGATATAAACGGACTAGTAGTAAAAGTACGGGAGGTGCTAGAACCAGCCAAGCTATAGGATAAGGGGTAGCTAAGTTATATAATAGGACACGAGGCGAGATCTGTTAATCTATAGGATCTATAAGGTCTGCTTACGTACCTTATATACCTTATATACCTTACGTACCTTACGTACTTAAGTATTTCTTAGGCGCAGTATTATGTATTTAAAGGACTATAGTCCCTACCTAGATAGTTCTCTTCTTTATAGTGAATCTTAGAATACAATTAGAGTTAATCTATTAGGCAACCACTCCACTAGTTATTATTACGTTATTAACTTCTTATTTATCTATATATCCAGCCTATTAATAAGTTTACCGTAATATTTCCTATAAGGCTTCGTTATATATTCACTACTAAGGTTATAGTATTAATAAAGTTAAATAATATGCTACCAAAAGCAGTAGCTATAACGGCGTTAACGGCAGTAACTATATTGGGATTAGGTAACAACACCAGCATAGCAGATACTAACTCTTAGCTAGTTACCATTAGACAGCTATAGGAAATAGTTAATTAATTAATAGATAACAATAGGATACTTAAAGAAAGGATTAATGAGATCGGAGCAGTAAAGGTTAAGCTACTATTAATTAAACGATTCTTAGGAGAGAAGTTAAAGCTTAAAGGATTCCTTATATAAATGCACTTTAAGGTTATACAGGAAGGAGTAAAACTAGGAACGCCTATAGATTAAGTCGCTTATATAGGATTGTTCTTAACAGGAAGAGCACTTAAGTGGTTTAAGCCTTACCTTATAGAGGTATCCCTTCCAACGCTAGCATCTAACGAGAACGTAGTCTATGCGCGAACACTAGAATTAAAAGTACGCGTATAGTCACGGAGCCTTAATCTAATTGATTCTATTAGCTAGCTTTTATTAATAATAGTTAAACGCAAACCAGCGTTGGAAGGGATAGGAGTATAGTATAACGACTACTAACTAGGAGGTACGGTATATATTCTTAAGTTAGAATAGGTTCGCGGAATACCTAATATAAATATTTAGAGACCTAGAGGCAACCACTATAGTAAAAAGAAAGCTTTAAAACCTAGTATAAAGGACTTTAGTAATTAAGTATATAACATAGTTTTAAACATTAGTAATATAAGTTAAATGAAATAGTAAGGCGCTTATAGTATAGTATAAATAAGGACTTAAAGCAAAAGTCTAGGATATAATTATCCTAATAGAAGATACAGATACTCTTAGGGATTTAATTAATTAAGCAATTAAGATTAATAATAGGATCTACTAAAGAGAGCAGACTAAAAAAGGTTAGGATAGAGTTTTATAGTTATATAAGGCGCAGGGTGCATAATAATAAAGTTAAAGTTAGAAACTATAGTATAGCGCAGAGCTAATAGACCTAAGTAGTATTAAAGAAAATAAGAAATAAAATAGAAAACTATAGAAACCTAGAGGATAAGAATTAAGTAATTAATAGTCTAAGGAGCAGAAGCTAAACTAGGGATCTTAGCAGTAGAAGACATTTAGGCGGACTCTATAGCAAGAAAAATAGTTTAAAGAAGAAGCTTATATAAATTATAGAAAATAAGGTTATTTTATTAAAGACTATAAAAGTAGGTAGAGTTATTATATAGTAAAAGGAATAAGACTAGTAGACAATATATATATATATAGAGGGATAATAATATACTATAAGGAACAAAAGAATGTTTAATTAAAAGTTTTACGTTTTATTATAATAACGTATACCGAATTTATAAGGACGCTAAGTATAGTATAAGCTATTGGCCATAGGAGCTAAAATTAGTAGAGTTTAAAGGAACTAGCGAACTATCTTATAAATCGGATATTAAGGACGATAAATTTAATATAGGTAAAATATTTAATAACGATAAGGTAATAAGGGCAACTTACTAGAAGTATATAGACCTTAAAGATATTATAAAAGAGGTAGAGGATAATTCCACTATAGAATAGGGAATATTAGTAGGGATTAAGACCCCACTAGATACGATATTTATTGCTTTGCGAAATATAAGGGAAGTAGGGCAGTAAACTACTTTGGCACTTAATAAAGGCAAAAGACTAAAGGCTTAAGATTCTTAAGAAGAGATAAGAGACGCTTAAGATTCTTAAAAAGAGATAAGATATGCTTAAGAACCTATAATGGATAATAACCAATAGAGTAAAGTAATGGCTTAGTTTAGTAATATATAAATAAGCTTAGGATGAAGTTTCCTAAAGGTATAAGATTCTTAAAATAAGATAAGTAAGATTTAAGATTTTTAAGATAAGATAAGAACACTATGGAAGCCTAGTTAGACTAAGGCTGAAGCTAAGCTTAAGAAAGAAGCAAGCTTAGGATTAAGAATCCTATAGGATTAAAATTTCTAGATATAAATAAGGACTATTAAATAAACTAAGATTAAGAAGTAAGAAGACTTTAAGGATCTACTTATAAGACGCAAACTAAAAGAAAATATAAAGGAATTTAGATAGAGAATCCTTGTATAGTAAGAACAAAAGCTAAACTAGAGAACTAGTATACTAGGTTATATAAGGGACAGAGTACCTATATAAAGAATTACTAATAGGCCTAGAGTAAGCACGCTAAGAGCTAAGTAGCTTACTAAACTAGAAGATAAAGAGGATTTAGGAATCCCTACTAGGTTTAAAGAACGATATATAAAGGGCTATTATAATATAGTAATAAGAAGATACTTCCTTACGGATAAGCCGTATATACTCTAGTAGCTATACTAAAAGTGGTATAGACAAAGGCATAATAATAAGTAGGAAAATCCCTATATATAGTTAGATAAGAAAGTTATCTAGGACTACCCTATTATAGAAAAGGTAATAAGTTATATTAAGGGAGCCTTAATTATAACATTAAAGGATTTAGAGGAATAATTAAAGGACTAAAGAAGCAAAAGATGTATTTTAATACCTATAAATAAAGTCGTAGCGTTTAGATTAATATAGTAAAGGTTTAAACTTAAAGATAAAAATAAGTTAAGAGTTAATCTAAAGTACCTAGCATATTATATATTATTATGGATTATATATATAAATAATATATACAAAATATATAAGAATCCAAAAAAAAAGAATTAGAAGTACTTTATAAGGATATATTAGGCGCTAGATAAGTAATAGTATAGAAATACTAAGTATATACACGGATAGCATCTAGTAAAAGTTTAGGAGTTAGGAAACTTAATACTTTAACTAAAAGGATTTCTTATAGAAAAATACTTAGATAGATAATAGTAGTAGGAATACCTAAAGAATACGTGTCTATAGTATATAGAGGATAAGAAATAAACTAGGTATTAGCTAAAGAGCGAGCTAAGTATAATAGGATTAAGTAGCTAATAGTTAGAAAAAGTAGAGGCCTACGGGACTAAAGGGAGCTAGTAGTAAAGCCTTAGACCCTTAAAGGAATTTAGGGATAATACCTAAATTTATAAGTTAATTAGTAAGATTAATAGTTTAAAGCACTAATAGATAGTAGAGTAATAAGAAACTATATCTTACTAGCAGTAGTTAAAAAAAAAATAGGATTACCTTATAGATAGAAGGAATAACCTTACCTATTAGTTATAATTTTAGGATATTTAATAGCCTATAGAGGAGGGATTATTAACCTTAAAATAGGACCTATTTAGATAACTATTAAAGGAAAACAAATTAAGATATCTTTTAATATCCTACTATTAGGACGGGATAAGGCAGTATTAAGAATGCCTTAGTTATAGGAATATAACCTAAAGATTAATTAAATTATAGGTTAGGTTAATATTAGGGATACTTAATGCCGCAAAATATAATAATAAACTAAGATAATATAGTACTAAGTTGGAGTAATATATAAAGAGACTAAGCGAGGCTTAAGTTATATACTAATAAAATACTATAAGTATAGTAAAAAACTATAGAGCCTAGAAAGTAAAAAGCTAGTAGATTATATAGTATAGGATTATAAAATAAAGTTAGAACTAGGAATAAGTCTAAGGTTCTTCCTAACTTATAAGCTTACTTAAGAGGAGTTAAGAGCACTTAAAGAGTTTATTTAAAAAAACTTATAAAAGGGATATATTAGACTATTATAGTTATTAGTAGGTTATCTAGTACTATTTATACTAAAGAAGAATAGAAAACTTAGGCTATATATTAACTACAAATAATTAAATAGTATTACTTAAAAAGATAGGTATTATTTACCCTTAATTAGTGAAATTTAAGATTAGATAGGTAATATATAAATCTTTATAAAGATAAATCTAAAATAGGCGTACTATTAGATTAGAATTAAGGAAGGCAATAAATAAAAGTTAGCCTTTAGGTTAAAGGAAGGACTATATAAACTATTAGTTATATAATTTAGATTAATAAATATACTAGTAATATTTTAGAGACAAATTAATAGTGTATTAAGAGAATACCTTAATAATATTATTATCTACTTAATAATTAAGGAAGAATACGGGGAACATGTTAAATGAGTCTTAAAGAGACTATAAAAAGAATAAATACTAGTAGTAATTAAGAAATATAAGTTCTTTATAAGGAAGACTAATTTTATAGAATTTATTATTAAACTAGATTATATTAGTATGGATCTAAAGAAGATTAAAGCTATAGTAAGTTAGTAAGAACTAGAGAATATAATATAGTTAAGGTTATTTTTAGGGGTTTGTAATTACTACAGAAGGTTTATAGCATAGTAGTTAAAGAATATTAAACTATTTACTAGGTTTACAAAGAAAGAGAAACTATAGGCATAGGGAGATAAGTAAAAGAAGTTATTTAAGGAACTTAAGGAGTTATTTACCTAAGAGCTAATCCTTAAAATTTATTAACTAGAACTAGATATAGTTGTGGAAACGAATATATTAGACTTTATACTAGGAGCATATTTGCTATAGAAGCATTAGGATATATAGCATTTAGTAGTATATTATAGTAGGAAGATAATACTATTAGAGTTAAACTATAACATCTATAATAAAGAGTTATTAGGTATAGTTATAGCACTTAAAAAATAGAGGGCATTCTTATAAGGCGTAGAAAAACTATTTATAGTTAAGATAGATTATAAGAACCTAACGGGGTTCCTAATAATAAAAGAACTTAATTATAGATAAGTTAGATGGGTAGAGATGCTTATAAAATACTATTTTAAAATTTAGTATACTAAAGGCACTAAGAATATAAGGGTAAACGCGTTAAGTAAAAAGGCTAAACTATAAAATAATAAAAAACTATTAGGAGCAATACTTCGCAGAGATAAGAATAGATTAATTAGGTATAATTACCCTAAGCTAGCAGTAACTTAAGAGAATAGAGAATTAGAAAGAGTCTATAAGATACTAAAGAGCTTTTAGGTATAGAGAATTCTAAAAGCATAGCTAGAAGATCTATAAATAGATATATATAAAAATTAAAAAGTAAAGTATATCCTAAAGAGTATAGCAAAGTATTTTATAGAAGACTTTTATAAAGGAATAACTTAAGGACATAATAAAACAATAGGTTTAGTATTAAGACTTTAGGAAGAATACATTATTAACAGAATCTAGGGTATAGCTAGAGAAGTAATAAAAGAATATCTAGATTGCTAAAGGAATAAACTAATAAAGTATAAGCTATATAGAGGGCTACAACCTATTAAAATACCAGAAAGACTATAGGAGGTTATATTATAGGACTTTATTATTAAGTTACTAAAGTTAAGAGATCTTATTACTAAATAGAAGCATAATATAATTCTAGTAATAGTAGATAAGTTAACTAAATAGGGTTACTTTATAGTATGCATAGAAGAAATCTTAGTAGAAGATATTACTAGAATCTATATTAAAGAAGTATTTATAAGATATAGAGCACTAAGTAAAATTATATTAGACAGAAATCTAGGATTTATAGCAGTATTTTAAGAGGTATTCTTAGCGGAATAAGGAGTTAAAGTAGCAACTTTTATTATATATTATCTATAGATAGATAGTTAAATAGAAAATTTAAATTAGACGCTAGAACAGTATCTAAAATATTATATTAATTACATATAGAATAATTGGGTATTGTTATTACTAGTTATATAGTTTATATATAATATAACACTATAAGAAAGAATAGGCATATTACTATTTAAGGCGAATTATGGATATAAGCTAAAAAAATTATTATTACTATAGCAAGCAAAGAAAATAAGTAGTATAGTTAAAGAAAGGATAAAGATATTAATAAATCTTTATGCAGACCTTATAGAATTAGTAAAAAAGGTATAAAAAAGAATAAAAAGGTATTATAACGCTAAGAGATCTAAGGGACTAGATCTTAAGGAGGGGGATAAAGTATAGCTACTATACAAAAATTTTAAGAGTTAATGACTAAGTAAGAAGCTAAACTACGTTAGACTAGGACCTTTTAAAATTATATAAAGAATTTTACTAATTATATTTAAGTTAAACCTACTAGCTAAGATAAAGATCTACCCTATATAGTATATTATAATACTAGAGCTAGTATACGGGAATATTAAGCCATTAATCTATAAAGTAGACATATATAGAGGATAAGAAGAAGATAAATAGTAAGTTTTAAAGATTATTAGTTATAAGGACATTAACAATAAAATATAGTATAAGATTAAGTAGATAGGCTATAATAAGACTACCTAGGAACTATTATAGAATTTAAAGAACGCTATAGGAAAGGTATAGGAGTATTAGAAGAAAACGGGTTAGGTAATATTAAGAAGGAGCTAAAAATAAAGGGATTAGTTAAAGGTAATAGAAGAGCTAGATTACCTAGGGGATCTACTACTAGCGTATAAGCTGTTTCCGCCTCTCCTTAATTAGAATCCTTTTTAGCCTCCTTAGCCTTAAGCTTATAAAGACCTTACTTAACTAAGCAGTACTTTTTAGAGCGCACCTTCTTATAAACCTTCTTAAGACGGATTAATTAAGTGAACGTAGTTTAATAAAGCTTAAATATACGGCGCTAGGCTTTTAGGAGATAAGTAAACTCTTTAAAGGAATAATGGAGTTTATTATAAGCCGTAATAAAAGAGGCCTTAAGCTTCTTAGCCTTGGATTAAACACGAGACCCTATAATAAATTAGATAAGAAAGTCGGAGACTTTAAAGACTAATAAGATATATATACTTAGCGTTAGATACGGACTAAACATTACAGGATAATCGCATATTTAATTTTATGCACTTAGATTAAGAAGAAGGTTGGCGACTGGATAGAGCCGTAATTATAATATATACTAACTTCTTCTCTATATAACGGGAATAAGAAGGCATAACTTTACTAAGGGATAGGATTTTAAGCACTATATGGTTATAACAATCCATAAAAGAGGAAAAAGTTGCCTTAGGCATAATAAGTAATAATAAAGGTTATTAAATTAAAGATAGGAATGCTATACCTCTAATAAACAACTTAGAGATGGGAGATATCTTTAAGGATAAAGATAAAGAGGGGGGGATGGTATTACAGACCTTATATTAGCAGTAGTAGCACTACTAAGAAGAGATATAAATAGACTAGTGGTAGAAGTATAGGAGGTGCTAAAACTAGTTAAGCTATAGAATAAGGGGTAGCTAAGTTATATAATAGGATATAAGGCGAGATCTATTAATCTATAGGATCTATAAGGTCTGCTTATATACCTTATATACCTTATATACCTTATATACTTAAATATTTCTCAGGCACAGTATTATATATTTAAAGGACTATAGTCCCTACCTAGATAGTTCTCTTCTTTATAGTAAATCTTAGAATATAATTAGAGTTAATCTATTAAGCAACTACTCTACTAGTTATTATTACGTTATTAACTTCTTGTTTACCTATATACCTAGCCCATTAATAAGTTTACCGTAGTATTTCCTATAAGGCTTCGTTACACAGCTATCTGCCAAATTCTACTATATTCTACTATTTTCTGCTAGTACTATAAAATTTTAGATATCCAGAAACTTTAACCGCTGGTTAAAGTTATCTAATTAGTTAGATCCGTGCTAAGACTTTTAGTGGCTACTTTTTCTAGCCTAGTGCTTCTACTTAGCCTATAATCGCCTTTTATACTTAGTTTAGATATACTTATATTCCCTTTATCTCCTTATCTTATATTTTATAATCCTATGTTTATAAGCCTAGTACTACCCTATTTCTAACTAAGCCTAAGGGTAGACTTTTAAAAAGGGGGGTAATATAACAGCGCTATTATATATTACCTACTATAGTTATCACTAAAATATTGGTAACTCGCTTAGAGCTAAACGTCGCGTACTACCTACCTTATTAAAACAATATACCTCTTATAACTTTACTAATATACCTTTATATTTTATAAATAGGGCTTTATTTTATTGCCCTTTACTAGAGCTATAAAACTAGCTATTACGGCACTAACCTAATGTATACTGTTTTATACTATCTTGTACTATTTCCTATTATTAGCTGGCCCACTACTAGCGACTTAGTAGCTGGCCCTACTATTTATATATAATACCCCCTTTCTACCTTCTTCCTCTCTTTATACCATAACGTAGTTATTTAGTCTACTTTATTACAGCACTGTAACAGTTTATGGTATCTTTAATTTGCGCCCTATCGCGATTACTAATTCCTTATACCCTAGCCAATTAACCTTCGCCCTAGAGTAATCGCGACCTATATACGCCTCTACTAAAACTAATACGTCCCTAGCATAGTCCTAGAACGATTCTTAGTTTTTACCTAACGCCTAAATAGGCAATACTAATAATGCCGAAATGGCCGAAACCTAGAACCCCTGTAATATTTTTATAAACCGCTTTATAGAGATATACCCTAATATTATATAGATAATCTGCCGCTCCCTACTATTGTTATAGGGCACCCCCGTAACACCTTGCACACGTCCTCCTGTTTCCACCAACTTAGCAATTAGAGACTAACCGCGAAATGGCAATCTGACGGCAATCTGATGGCAATCTAACGGCAATCTACGGAATTCTGCCATATTCTGCTATATTCTGCTAAGTTCCACCAAATTCTGCTAAGTTCTGCCAGGACTACAACCTGAACCCTATTCTGCCTATGCACGTGTTAATTAAGCAACTAAGTTAACGATATATGTCCTTTCTTCCTATTTTCCTACCTTCTTTCCTTACGCAACGTCTTAACCTCCTTACATAGTTTATGTATATAGCTTAATAATATCTACCTTGCTATATATTATCGTTACTTATACTTACTCTGTAACACTATATTGCGTTAACCACCTATATTACTATTAATATGCAGAACGAACCTAAAGCCCCTATAACAACCGCTGGTATTATATCCGCACTCTAAGAATAATTAGTAGGGATATAGAAGTCTTTTATAGACGCCCTTAAATAGAACTAAGCCACTTTAAATTAATAATAAGCCGAATAAGAAGTACAATACTAGTAATTAATTAAGGACCTCTAAGAAGAAGTCCGCGCCCTTAAGATGCCTACGCTAGGACCTTAAGACTAAACGCTATCTCTAGAGATGAACACGCGGAATGCGAGCCCTAAACCTATAGTAGCCACTTACCCTAAGCCGACTACTATACTAAAACAATCCGAACGACTACTAGACCCCCTAGTATTTACTAGTAAATAATAAGAGCTCTAATTATTTCTAAGCTAGCTTAAAAATAAGCTAACTAGTAACGCTAACTATTACCTAACTAAAGCTAACCGACTCTGTTACGCCCTAAGTTAACTAAGAGGAGATATAGCTGACCTTATTAAACCGCTTTAGCCAAACTTAGTGTAAAGCTTAGTTGTACTTCTTAAAGCTATATATAGTAACCTAAACCGCTAAGCTACTGCTTAAAGAAAGATAAACCATATAATTTAAGAAACGAAAAGTTTCCTAGTATACTTCTCTAAATTTAACTATTACGTAAAAGAAATAGGCTGGAACGACTCCGTACTAATTAACAGCCTTATTAAATCTCTAAGCCCTAAACTAAAAACCTCCCTAATAGGCGTAGACCTACTAGGAGCCCTTAATGCCTGCGTAAATGTTATTAATAAACGATATAATAATATACTACGCCTAACACCGAAGCCCGCTCCACGATATAATACGGTAACCCCGTAAATGTTTACTAAGTTATCGTCTTAGCCTAAGCACCCTAACGCTATGGATATTGATACTAGGACCCTAGGGTACGCCCTACTAGGGTCCTTTAAATAAGAACAACGCATTAAGCTAGGCCTCTGCTTTAAATGTGGAAGTAGCTCTTACCTTTCTAACCACTGCTTTATCCCTATACCTAAACACAAATTATAAACGGCTAATACTAGTAGCCGTTTACCGCATTAATCTTCCAGTTACCGTCCCCGATTTCTACCTGGTTCTAGCCCTATATCTAATAAGCACCATTTATAAGGACAAAGCTATAGCCGATATCCTATAAGAACCCTACCCTAATTACCTCTAAAAGGAAGGTTTTGGAGCTAAGTCGCTCTCTAGGACGGCTCTACTATAGGATCTTATTAAACGTATTTAACGTCACGAACTCCGACTTTTGGGACCATAGCATAACTATTAACTACTGTCTTTGGCAGAATAGTTAATAGGCTAATACTTAAATCCTAATTAACACAGGAGCTAGCGGCATAGGATTTATTAATAAGATCTTTACGTAAGATAATGGTTTTACCCTAACCCCCCTTAACCGGTATATTAATGTATTTGGATTTAATGGCAAACGCACCGTCTTAGGCTATATTACCTACGTAGTATTCCTAAGACTCCAATACCTAAACTATAAAGAATTAATTAAACTTTTTGTTACCACCCTGGGTCACTTAGTAATCCTTAAATAACCCTAGATAAAGCTATATAAGGTAACTATTAATTAGGATAACCTTAAGCTTCTATTTACTGCCTCCCGTTATAAGCAGAAGTGCCTTATAACTCGCTATTTAGACCTAGAACTAAAATCTAAAAAATTCACCACGATTTACTAGTCTAAAATTTCCACGACTGTCCACCCTATACCCGAAGAATCTATTAGATTCTACTAACCTAGGAATTCCACTAAATTCTACTAACGTAAGAATTCCACTAACATCTACTAAGGATCCGAAAACTCCACTAAATTCTATAAGTTATTACTAAGTACTGCACCGCCCCAAGCTAAGTAAAAGCTTAAGCTCTATACACGAAAATACCAGAAGGACTAGTATTCTACTATAAAAAGGATTCTTAAAGAACCCAAACCCGAATCTAATACTAACTCCGTACCTAATACTAAACCTAAACCTAAATAAGAAACTATAGACAATCCGAGCGAGCTCGGCACCCTAGATATTTGTATAATTAGAGCTACCCCGCTAGTGTAACTTGCTAAGAAACCCGAGCATACGATCTTTGCTGTTACAATAGCCGATATTAAGAAGGCCTTGGCACTAAAGAAGTATATTAACCCTACCACAAAGGTACTAATAGAGTATTATTATCGCCTAGATGCATTCTTATAAAAGGAAGCCGATAAGCTACTAAAATACCAACTATACGACTATAAGATTATACTTAAAGAAGGAACTCAGCCCGGATTTGGACCCTTATATAGAATGTCCTAAAATGAACTCTAAGTGCTATAAAAGTATTTAGACGAGAACCTAAGTAAAGGATTTATTAGAGTAAGCTTATTGCCTATAGCCGCACTAGTGATCTTTATTAAGAAACCTAGCGGCGGTTTACGCTTCTGTATAAACTACCGAGCTCTTAATGCCGTTACCATTAAGAATTAATATCCGATCCTGTTAATATAAGAGACGCTAAACTAACTAAGTAAGGCTTGCTACTACACGAAGCTTAATATTATCTCTATATTTAATTATCTCCGCATTATAAAAGGGGATAAATGGCTTACTGCATTTCGTACCCAATATAGACTATTTAAGTACTTAGTAATACCCTTTAGCCTCGCAAACGCTCCAAGCTCGTTTCAACATTATATAAATAACACCCTATGCCCCTACCTGGACATCTTCTGTACTGCTTATATCGACGACATCCTAATATATAGTAATAACCTGACCAAATATTAGAAGCACGTTAACCTTATCTTATAAGCCCTGTACGGAGCTAGTCTATAATTGGATATAGATAAATGCGAGTTCTATAAAACGGAAGTCCTATACCTTAGACTCCTTATTTCTATAAACGGTATATAAATAGACCCGAAGAAAGTTGAAGTAATTATAAACTAGTAAGAACCCAAGAATGTTAAGGACGTAAGAGCCTTTATAGGATTTGCTAATTTCTACCAATAGTTTATTAATAACTTCTCCGCCCTAGTTTTACCCCTTATAGCTCTAACCTAAAAGGATAAAGTCTTTATCTTTAATAAGGAATATA
>Ga0307515_10003774_pt1 | contig 31744 bp, 37 predicted proteins | sample 17_EM_MG_FD_194513 | JGI IMG/M metagenome (GOLD analysis project Ga0307515, IMG submission 194513) | Populus trichocarpa ectomycorrhiza microbial communities from riparian zone in the Pacific Northwest, United States - 17_EM | ecosystem: Host-associated > Plants > Roots > Unclassified | place...
TTCATACCTGCTCGGATGACAAGGGTAATTGGTTGTTCCGTCTAAGCTCCTCAATGGCCCGGTGATTATAACGAAGGTCTTTCTTGCAACCAACGAGGAGCACAGGCACCTTAGGGGCTAAATACATAGCCTCAGGGATCCACTGCCAGGCCCTAGTATCAGTCTCAAATAATGTAACGGTTGAGGACGTGATATTGGGACTCGCTCTTTCCATCACGCTCGTCAAGGACTCAGGTGTGTCAATGGCGTAGCACATTAGAATGACACGCGAATTGGAGTACGACAAAGGCCGAAGGCGGTCGTAGTCATCTTGGTTTACTGTGTCCCAAAGAGCAAATGCGACTTGACGACCATGGAAATCCAAGTCCGCCACGTAGTATTGAAATACCATTGAAATAAACTCGTTTGGGAGCGCTCCAGTCGCATATACAGATAAGAGGGCGGTTTTTCCTAATTCAGGAGCAAAGGAGTGAATCCCGAAGGATGAAGAGAGAGGCACTGGGCCTATGGAGGTGATTGCATGAGCCAGGAGAACATGAGAATGCGTACCACACCCAAAGTCCCCAACGACCAGAAGTTTCCGCCTGAGATTAATCATTGCATTAATTCGCAACCCAATAGAGAGCAAGATATTTATGAAATCCTTGGCGCAGTCCAAGCTCTTGAGTAAATGGTTGCTTTGACGGGGTCAGAAAGGCGGGACTTGACCGGAATACAATGTAATGTACAACTAAACTAATTTTGAATATCAAGCGCTGTGATTGTACGATCCTGGATTATTATGGATCAGGGATCCACAGTCCAAAAAAATTCCACTTAAATGCTTACGGCCGGCTAGCTCAACCGCCGACTGCTCGCAGTTGTGCAAATCCCCTTTCTTTCTTGCTTCAGCATCCGGGCGAAAGATATGAACCACAGATCGCAATTGGTGCCTTCGCATTGAGATGAATAACGAATCAATGATCACCAAGATCGGGCCATGTCAACCCTGGGTTCAATATCTTAGGGGCCAATTCGAGCGGGGCGTAGTAATTCTGAACAAGGCGTCGTACTTCATAAAAACTGTCACTAAATGGATGGGCGTGGTGTTACCCAGCTTGACACATGGGGTATCGGACACTCAAATAGACCCCTTCTTGGTGGCTATATGTACTCTGACAAGAGCAGCGAGAAGAACATTGATGTGCAAACATATAGTTCATACTTTCGTCTCACGCTTGCGAGAAGGAAGTCTGGAGTGGCATATATGAAATAGAAGCCGAAGGTGATGCGAGACACTCCCGGTAACCTGTGGTATTCCAGATGGCTAATTAAACCCCTTACATTGTAGCGCTGTTTTGCCAAAATATCACGTCATGGGATGAATATGAGAATTCACCTGTACGGGGACAATACAAATACATACTGCTTGGTATTCACCAACGATGATCAGCCATGGGGTCCTGATTCTAGTACATCCCCTCAAGGCAGCTACAGATAAACTCATCGAGAAGCCTGAGTCGGGTTCAACTTTGGGGAAATGCTCTTCATATCTCAACTAGATACGTATGATTGGCTATTTGAAACTAACTGCAGGGCCCTGGAATAGTTCGGTCACAATGGTGTGACAATCCTCCCTTCACATATGTTCTCATTATCCTACATGATGACACATTTCTTTCGTTTTGGGGGCTTCACGCTGATGAGGGCGGCGCGAACTGCATTCTCAAATACCTCTCCGACGCCCTCGTTGGTGCGAGCGGAGCATTCATGAAAGGCGTGAGCCCCAATACTCTCCGCCACTGCCTGACCCTCCATACCAAATATTCGGCCAACGCATGTGATCATGAAAGGTGAGAGGATGGAAATGAAATGAGTGGCGAATGTAAGGTGAGTTTGATCGTAGCACATGAAGAGTAAGGCTACAACGTACTTGTTCAGGGGTCACCATGGTTTGACCATTCCGTTGAAGCATATCAATAGTCCGGGAGTCATTACGGAGATCCTTCTTGCATCCCACCAGTATGATAGGCGACCCAGGACAAAAATTTTGCACTTCAGGATACCACTAGGCCGGGAGTTGAATAAACTGGGTCAGTTTTGGATGGCGCATGTTGTGAGCAATTGATACCTTCATCGACACACTTTCAAGGGAGACCGGGCAGTCGATAGAATAGCATATGAGGATGACATGGGACCCAGGGTAAGTAATGGCTCGGAGGCGGTCGTACTCGTCCTGGCCGGCGGTGTTCCAAGTAATTAGCTCGACTTCACGGCCATCTAATCGGACCTCCACGACATAAGAGTCGAGTATAGTTGGCGTCCACGTCTTTGGGAAGTCTCCACTGGTAAAGACATGTAGAAGGCATGTTTTCCCTGGAAGGTCAAACCAGAGTTGAAGTATAATTTACGAATTTACAGAGGGTGATACAACTACGCACCACACGCCCCGTCACCGACAAGGACAGCTTTTTGTCTGACCGCCGCCATTGTACGTACCGCGGTATTGAGGTAATACGCCCAAATTTGAGAAGGTGGTCGGGAGCAGATTTTCATGGAAGTATTACTCGCGGGATTGTAGCGGGCGACCTGACGCTTGTCACATCCAAGCGCTACAACTGCCACTATATCGTCATGGCTATCGAAGGTCAGTTGCAAAAAAAGGCACAAATAGCTGCCGTCATCATGTGAAGTGGGGAGAAAAGCGGGACTTATAGTAGACGCCGTTGAAATTCAGGTCTCGACAGGGAGCGCGGCTTTGTGCAACTTTGAGCGGATAACCAAGATCTAGTGTTCCAGCTAACACCTTCGCGGGTTTGGTCGAGGGGGCCAAGGATAGTAGAGGAAAATATTAAGGTTGAGTAAACAGTGTAGCTAGAGACTAGTGCGGAAGTATGGGATAGTGCCGCCAGATGCTGCATGCCGCTGGCCATTGGAAGCGCCTGAGAATATGGGTATAAGAAATGGACTATCTTATCATTCATAATTAATCAATGATTTGTGCGATTTTGAACAGCCCCTGAGGTGTCACATTGGTGAAATGGTGCGTGTACCATCTCGAATGGTGGCGGATGCACCAAATCTGCTCAGCAGCATTTATACCTTATCAATAAAGTATATACCCCCCATTCTAAATTTCCTTGAGCGATTATGACCAGTCCCTTAACCGTATCAGGCCTCCGTGTAATTCATGCGGGCGATTTGCATTTCCCACAACGTCTGCAATTCGATTTGGATTGCGCGAAGTATTTGGTGGCCGAGTATCGTGGCCCACGTCATGCGTTCTAGGACCTGGGTGTAACCTTCAGCCTTCAGAATAGGCAACCAGTTACGCGTGCTCCCACGTAAGATGGCGACAACCTAAATTAAAGCAACAGGGTACGGGCGACCGCTATGGAGATGTCTGTGGCAAACAAAGTACTCAGGGTTGCCTCCATAACATGGCCTTCGATAATGATAACGGCTACCTTTAACCACCACACATATGAGAGAAACTGGATCGAAAGCGTCCGTGAATTTCGGAGTCGTAAATGCACACCAAAAGCACAAGTGTCAGGGGTGAGGGGGGAACATAAGATACATCATTGTAGAGAATTGGCATCACTATCATATCACGTCGGGCTACCACCACACCCAGTCAAGTGCAAAGGACGAATATTATATGGGAAACCGTACGGGAAACCACCACACGCATGGGATTGTCGTTTATTCGCCTGCAAAGAGACGGACAATTAAGTACGCCGACGAGCCGACGAAGCGGACAACTGCAATAATGTGGGGTTAGAATCAGTAATAGCAGTGTAGAAGATGGAGAGCAGTACGCACAAGCAAGTCCAGCAACAGAAAACAACACAAACGCCATGTACCCGGCGACGGTCGCCTGCGCGCCCTTGTCATCTGCTTTAGCTGCGGTCGAACTATTCAACAATGCCCGTCAGCCACCAGCCTACTGTGTGGGAGGGATCAACTACTCACGTAACGGCTGCTGCCAAAGCCCCATTCGTCAATGTCCAAACAAGCAGCACATTCGTCCTAAATGAGCGATAGTAATCCTCTTGTTTGGTGCTCGCATCACGACCCTGTTCTTCCTTGGGCGGTTTCTGCTGAAGGATGTGGAGTGCGTCTTCGTATGCGGCATTAATATCCTTTTGCTCCGTGGGGACGACGACTTCAACTTCGTTTTTGTTCTTTCCTGCAGCTTGGACGGTACCCAGGTCGGTTTGAACTTTGTTGTCACCTTTTGTACCCCAAGACACGTCGTGTACGTTTGCAAACTGCGAGACAAAGTGAATTAATAAAGGTTAAAAGGAACAGGACGGAGAGTGGGCAACGTACAGCGTAAACGTTGAGGACATTGATATACGACGGAGCCATGAGGATGTACTGGATGAAAGAAGTGATCATGTGCCAGGGTTCGAACTATCAAGGCCGCGTCAGCACGTTTTATTTGCCTCTCACCAAAGTCGGACTCACGAATAAGAAGCTGGCGATGAAGTATAACCCAGTAGTCGCAAGGAGCGAAATTACAATATTACGGAAGATAGCGTTGTTAAACACATCTTCCAGCTGTAACTGACCATCTGGCAGCGAAGCCTCAATGTTCTGTACGCCACGGATAGCGAGGAAGAAAGCGGAGAACTTCGAATCATCCAATCAGTATACACTATGCACCCTCCGATGGACAACCACACTCACCGTCATGTAAACGGTAATAATCGCAAAGCCTATGAACGCAAATGTATACCCCCACTTGGAGCCTTGTGGTCGATTACCGAGGGCAAGGAGGTAGCACATGACGAGGAGGCCGAGGTAGAGATAATTAAGGATAAGGTTGACAACACGGATTCCAGCGATGCCGAAGCTCTTGTCCTCCATTGCGTTCGCCAATATGTACTATAGCCGCCTGTCAGCAGGTCCTTTTCCTGATCAAAAGACTAGAAATGACTTACGAAAGCGACGTAATAGTTCCCGAGTGCAAACCACGAAAAGATCAGGTTGAACACTTGATAGGCAAGCTCGACATGGATCCACGCCTTGCGTACAAATGTATGTGAGGAGCGATAGATGTAGTGGAACTTGACGGTCGAATGGATGGCGGCAAAGAATGATCCGTTGAGCCAGCGACGGCGCTGGGAGATGAGTTCGGGCACTTGGTCGGGCACGTCGGTCACTGCGTACGCGGATTTGACGTAATGGAGGATCCATTGGCCGCCTCGTTTGGAGACAAGTTCCCAGCAGAGGATCTTGGAGGTACGTCAGAGGGTGAATAGGGTGAATACGCAAAGGGAGGGGGAACGGAACGCACTCGATCCTCGGCTAGGTACATGTTCGCTGTGAAAATGTCGGCCCCAGCACCGTGCTGAAAGAAGGACAGTATCAGTCCATTAGGCCCTCTCCAAATCAATGCGATCGTACGCACCATCTTTTCACCCAAGAAATACTTCTCCAAAGGTCCGTCTCCCATTCGATCGTTCTGGAGTGCAATATACCGGTAGGCAGAAAACGCGCCAGGCAGCACAGTGATATACCCAAAGATGCTCTCGAGGGGCTTATCCAAGATGTTGCTCATCTTGTACTCAAAGTTCTGCGCCGCAACGAGCGGATTGATGAGGTTGACGCCAAGTTTGCCCGTGAGGGCAACAATCTCGCCACACGCGCCGCCGACGTTTGAGTTGATGTCAAACGCCTTCCAGAGATGGTAGATGGATGTTGGGCCGGGCGTGGTACCCACGTCGAGGAGGATACAGACATTGGGTTCGAGCACGGGTCCGAAGGCACTGAAGAACCAGCGATGCGAGTTGATTTTCTTTTGGTTCTTTTCTTTTAGGCAGAAGACGACCTGAACAGGGCAAACGTCTTTCGTCGTGTTGATCTTGAGTGAGGGCGAGATGGAGACTGGGGCATCCAGAGTGAGTTAGTAGTAGTTGGGACGGAAGAATTGGTACTGACCTTGGGTAGTATACTCGTAAATGTGTGCCGTGACAGGTTTGCCGTTCACTGCATTCTACGTTCGCGGGGAATAAACATCATTAACTCCCTTCCGGCATTTGGTCCTTCGACTCACCTTGCCGACACCATCCTGATAACATCCCATAGCCGCGATGACTGACAACGTACGCGAATTGATCTTCTGGCGGCCATCGCTGACGATGCACACAACCACTTTTTTCCAGCCCTCCTTGCCCCAGGTCTTGGACCGCTCGCGCGTGCACAAATGCGCAACGTTACGGATGACGCCTTGCATGGTGCGCGTGAAGAGCTCCTCGTCTTCGTTGTACATGGTCATAACGATAAAGAGCTCGGTTTTTCGTGCGGGCTCGTACATCGCCGGGCGGAGGGTATAACCCTTTGTAGAAAGGTTACATCAGATGACGGCGATTTACGAGGAGAGGAAAGGGACGAGCGAAGACGGACCTCTGACTTGAAGTCGTTGGGATCGCAGGTAGCAGCAGTATAGCGCATAAATTTGAACTCCCGCTCGTTCTTCAAAGGGCAAACATCGAGTAGCTTGGATGGTACTTCGTTGTCGATAACGAGGTTTCCATGGAAGAGTCTGTCGAATGAATTAAGAAAAAGAGAAACTCAGCGCTACCGGGCACCAGACCAAGGAAGGAGAGAACGCACTCGTATCGCTTCTTGGTCTTGTATCTGCGGGGGACACGCTGGGGGATGTGCCCATAGCGAATATTGTTCTCGTCAAGCTCGGGAGCCAGGGTGGGGTCGAAGCCGCCGGGCATGGCATAGCTTTCGCGCATGGAACTGCCATCGACGGGGGTGACGGAACTCGCGCCGTCACGTCGAAGGAGAGGGATATCGCCTCCGTCAGCACCGTCGTTGGGATCGTTGAGTTCGTAATGGACCCGGGGACCGCCGGTAGCGGCAGAAGATGGGTTGAGGTAGTCGTTCTGGGGCTGTGGGAGAGGCGGGCTGGTCACTCTCGCCTGGCCAGGAAGGGGCGCGGGCGAGTTGTAACGGTCGGAAGGAGGAGTAGGTGCAGGTGCAGGTGCGCCGTAGGGTTGGTGAGGGTCGTATAGACTAGGGTGATTGTGAGAAGTTGGGGTGCTAAAGGGATCTGATGCCCCGATTACTTGGCCTGGGTTGGTGTAGAGCGAGTTTGGGTTGTCAAACGGTGATGGTGTGTGGGCGTGCAGGTCGTACGGATTCGGGTTATATGGATTCTCGTACGGATTCTGCTGACCGTAGCCCGAGCCATACCCACTAGGCGGACGGGGAGGCGGTGGTGGAATGCCAGATGGGTTAGGCAACGGCGGGGGCGGACCGGGGTTTGGAGGATAGTTGCCAGAATATGGAGTATATCTGTTTTCCTGCTCAAATGGATTGTCCATATTAGCTGGTATCTATATTTCTTTCTCGCAGTCGTGCGTTGTTATTGTCCCGATGGCTGCTCTGCCTCTCGTCGCCCTCTTCGTGCTCGTCTTCTTCAATACTCTCCTCTCCTGAAGAAAGGACTGATGATGCTGATGGACTGAGAAGCGTGGACGAGTCCAAAGCGTTGAAAACGACGGAAGCGCTGAGCGTCCATCCATTCCCATTCCCATCTATCAAAGAAACGCCCACGGTGCAACCCTGGCGTACGCGTACCTGTGGATAGGGATAGCTCATCACTGCCTCTGCCTCTTTTGGCTTGAATTATTATTATTATTGCCACTCGCTACTTGCTACTTGCTACGACGAAATACGCCCACGACGGATCGGATGCACCCAGGGCGTAGAGCGGCGGTCGCGGAAAGGTCCAAAGGTCTAAATATCCAAATATCCAAATGTCCAAGGCGCAGAAGGGCTGGCTGCCAATGCTACTACTATGCTACCATGCCGCTACAATGCTGCCGGCAAAATCCAATCGGTAAGCTGGCTGGTAAGCTGTACCCCCGAACGATATCCGTCGCCCGCAGCCCCAACTCAGCCACAGCTCAGCCCCAGCTGACCGATCGGGCAGCCGGCCACTCATCCAAAATCCGCATTTCCATATTAATATGCTCCATCTTAATCTCCGTAGTCGGACCCTTTGCTCTCTTTGTTTGCCCGTCTTGCAGTGTTTGGCGCAGGCGCGTAGGCACGCAGGCACACAGGCACATGCACAAGGCGATCTCGGTTTGAACCGGAACCGGCTACCCCTAAACCGATGCATCGAGTGACCAGCAACCATGGCTTCTCCAGACACGCCGCTCGAAACCCACGCAAACCGAACACCGATTTGGGTCACCGGTTTCCTACCTTCCTGCTTTCCCCGTCTCGTACGGAGAGGCTCCACTCTTCAAGATGGCGCATAAGGACTCACATCTGAAATTCCCTTGGCCACTTCCCCCTGGCCCACTTGACATATGGATTTATCAGTCACCATTGGAAGGCTGAATCTCTGCATATATACGCCGCTGGAACGTCTAGACCGGGTGCGAGTGATCGTAGTTTTGTTGCATTTTGGATCTCTCTTCGACGGCGAATTGTGTCGAGACCGTGAAGCGTGAGGGGATGACGACCAAACAAGATAGACCCTGTAAGTACGCCAGACAGCCTTGCTCACTGATATCTGCGATACATTACCGTTCCTTCACGAATATCTCAGTGGTGGGTACTGTATTTGCAGCGGCAGAGAAAGAACGCATGAACGAGAATAATTACATCGTCAATGCTCAATAAAAGGCGACTCGAAATTACAAGCAATCTCAAGGGTCATACCCTATCTCACCGGCTTCAAAACGTATGATTAAAGAAATTCTCCACCATCCGACCCGATGCCGCGGTTATTGGCCTACTGTGCGGCGGATTCTGAAATAAACAGTTGGTAAATAGTTGTTATGAGGGGGATATGGTCGGGTTTTGCTCCTGATAAAGCTTATAAACCCCTCTTCTATATTATGCGGTTGTTGAACCAATGTGTTGGTGAGTTGTACTGCATGAGTCTATAGCTTAAAGTATAACTCACTGCCTGGAAAAGTCTTAAATACCGTATAAGATCAAATAATACATTTATCTCACCCATAATAACCATTGCGATATCCGACATGGGCCAGCGGTCAGGATTATCGGGTCTCACTGGGCGGGCCGGGGTTCGACCCCCCGCGTCCGAATTCCGGCTTGGATGGTTCGCTCTTCTGATGGCCTTGCTATGGCGCGAAGGTATTGCGCGAAGGCCAGCATCTTCTTCCTTTAACCGGCAATATATGCCAACTATACTCTTTTTATGAGTATATACATGTGATGAACGTTCAGATTAGGACAGCGGGCGAGATGGCATTTGGACCTGATTGGACAAGCTAAGCCGTCTTGTCATCTGTGAATTTGTTCAATTTCTTGATAAATCATGCGAGTGTGCCATCTCCATGATTCCCGTAGGTTACGAATAAGCCACAGATATAGATCAGGGAGACATGATTTATCCCTGCTCATTTGCGAATAAACCTTTGGCGAATTAGCAATCAAATCTGTACAAAGACAAGGCATTTCTAGTATGAGCTTCTAACGAACATTCACATCTATTTGGTCTTCGAGAGATTCCAAGGATGCCTAGTTTCGGACTTGTTTCGATTAGCACACTTACCGAGCCGATTCGGTGCGACCTGTTGCTATTTGAGTAGGTGTTCGGTCTATACCTGGTTTTGGTACCGCAGCTGTTCTGTGCTCTTTTTCGACAGATGCATCCAAGCGAACAAACGCGAATCATAGATCGACCTCGATCCGCGGCGACCAGGCCGATGTACTGGGTTAGGTTGGAGTTGAGCTTAGTGCTGAAGACGTCCTGAGAGACTATGTCCACACCCTTAAAACCCATATTGTCAAATGTCCAACCTATTCAATACCGAATGAGATGAGATGAAAGAGCTCCTGGAATTCAAGCAAGGGTAGATTCTTATTATTTTTTATATCTACGAAGATGGGACACTCCGATTTGCAGTGTCAGATCGTTCTCAAAGATATACATATGGAGACTGTCCTCCAGCTTCTTACGAGGACGGAGGGCGGAGGATTCCTGGTGTTAGAAGAAGAGCAATTGGTGTGGCTTCAGTCTCTCCATACTCAAGCCTTGGCCGATTGTTTGGTTCCACTGGTAATTCCAACTTTTTTGTGTGAGTGTAAAATCCTGATGTTAGAGAGGTACATATCTACTCTTCTACAATATGTGCAAGTCTTTTTTGCTGACTTCAATTAAGACCTAAGACTCACTATTGAACATTGTGGCCCATTTGGACTCCTGAATAGCCCAGTTGCCGAATTATATAAGTGTTTCCTTAAAAAGGCAATACCAAAGCATTCGACTCAATCCCATTATCAATTTATCTGCGTTGCACCAAGAGAGTTGGGTCCCTTTCCATCACGAGCCTGTGAGGGCGCATCCCGAGAGCCTAATCAATGCTGATTGGGGTGTGGTTTGTGTTGAGTTGAAATAATAGTGATTTAATACAAAACGGCTGTCACTGTATCACTAGTAATGTCTACTACTACAACCCTCGACAGAGAGTAAGTTATGAAGTGCAGTCCTGCTAATACAGCGGACATTTTTGGCAATTGGCTTCCAGTAATAAATAACCAATGAGACGGCATACAGCTTCAATATGTTTTTACGAACATTTTGGGAGGGTTTTTGACGAAAACTGTTGAACACGTGCCTTTCGCCCCTTTGCAGGCAGCTGGCCTGATGAGGCCGAAGGGGCGGATGTGGTACATGAACCTGATGTGGTGCTAGATGTTTAGGAACAGTCACTTGACTCTCCAGCTCATTCGAGGTGTCTTCACAAATGACTCCAGGGAGGAGCTCCTTATCAGTGGATTAAACCTGGAGATTGCGGTGCGGATAACGCGAACCAACAGAGTATCATCCTTGGGAATGGGCCAAACTGGACGAACACGAGGCGTCGTTGGGACACAAGGGAAACTCACGGGAATCATAAGGCAACGTACCATTTATGCTCACTCCTCATTGCATTCTCCCTGCTGCACATTACCTGAGGAAGCAAACATACCTACCAGCAAATCTGGAAGATGTGTGTTTGGAATTACAACACGCTCACGCAGGAAGTCGATTTTCAGATATTACTTGTAGGCGAACCAGATGTCGGACGACAAGGAATGGTTCCTGGGGCTTGGTACTACAGTTTCACAAGGAGTGTAGAAGCAAGTGTATTCGGCAAGGTAGCTCATCGGAGCCAAGAGGTTAGGCTTGTCGACCGTTCGAGCGAATGCTTCGAAGGGAAACGTGCTCGAGAATATGAAGAACGTATATTTGATGCAGTGGCGATCTGCTATAACCCTTGTTCGCCAAGGGAAACCTTTGAGCTGACGTGGACCAAGGTATGTCTTATTTATGCTCCTTTCTTGATGCCCCAAAATAATACTCGTTCTGGCGCGGAATGGTAAACACAGTGGCTACCCGAGATTCGCCATTTCCTGCCCAGTACGACACCTATCGCCTTGGTCGAGGTGGGAAAGGGGCAATGTGATGTCATATCATCTGAAGAAGGGAAGCGGGTTGCAAGGCTGCTACATGCGTCGTTTGTTCAGTTCCAGATTGGGGCTCCAGAGAGCGCCATCGACGAGCTTGCGAGGGCCGCTTTCCAGCACAAGAACAGAAGAGTCAACCGAGCCGGTATAGCTCTTAAGGCCAATGGTACGGCCTCTGTCTCTTCTCGTCGCGCTAGATTCCGTTTCTTCTGAACGATTTGGTTGTGCCTTTGTAGGACGAGGGCGGGGTGTAGAATTTAGGAAGGAGAGCGGAATGGAACGATACCCACTCGTAAATGCCCTATTTAGTATCGGAATACCCATGTACTCACCAACTTGGTTGTTGTGTGCCATGTCCTATTTCCTATTCATATTATTCATGAGATATATGTGCAGCACATATTTATTGTACAGCCTATTGTGAGCTGCCATCGACGTATGAATTAATCTAGATGGGGGGAAGGGGGAAAGAAAGTGTCCTCTGGACTGAGAATCCAGAGTATCCTAGGAGTCTACTAAATCGGGGGTCATAGTGCCCACCCATGGCTGAACTTGTCCACCAGATCAACCCTGCAGTTGGCTGGTTGAGATGTGGTACTTATCTCTCATATGGTGTTAGAATGTACCTGGTTTTCTGATGTTGTAGCACCCACTCCATTAAAGAACAAGGTTGAGCAGGGTGCTTGATTTAAGGCAATAGGTGGCTGAGAATGATTAAGTTCTACCCTCAAGAGGTGATTGAATGGATATACAGTACCACTTGATATGGCGCTGCGGGCCTTCAATGGTGGTCCCGATGTATAAATAAAACGGAAAAATGTAAAAACCTTGGGCGAGTGATGTAGTGGTTATCATATTTGTCTTACATTCATGAATGGACACAAAATGTCGCCAGTTCGAACCTGGCCTCGCTCATTGGCTTTTGTGCTTCTCAAAATCTTATTGTTTTGGTGTTCGCCCATCGTTTGGTGAATTTCATAATTCATGGTTAGATGACATAGTACCAAATTGAACTGAATATCGTATAAGACGAATCGATCGAGTAAATACGTCGAACAGAAGGTGCTGGAGTGTGCTTTAAACCTCATAAAATGCACCCCATTGTTTCTCCCCAACGCACTCATCGACCTTCTTGGCTCAATTGCGCCAGGTAGTCTGACAGCTATCAACCAAAATCTATCAGGGCCTTCTTTTCCACCAACAAGGACGCCACTACGCACCTTGAGCGCTCCCGTCCGCAGGCTCTCGCTAATGTTTTGCACATCAGGATTAGCGAGTGCGCGCTGGAGAGCGTCACGCGCGCTGGCGCCTAAATTCTGCAGGTTCTCCTCACTGAGGTAACCCCCGCCAGCCGCAGACGACGATGCAAGCACTGCAGATTCTTCGTCCTCATCGCGACCAAAGTATTGACTGGATGAGATAGACGTCGCGCCTTGGAAAGACTGGAGGCGGGTCTGTGCCTCGGCGCGCGCGTTAGGGTCGTACGAACCGCGTTCGAAGTACATGTCCGAAGATATGGCTATACAGAGGGGATTGGAGTATAAGTAATGTCTAAGAATCAACAACGGAGAACCAAATCGTACCCTTTTGGTTCCCGAACTTTTCTCTCGCAAACATTGTTGTGTCTTCCACCGTAGCGATCTTCTTCGGCTTGGGTGCAGAAGCAGAAGCAGCAGCGGCAAGGTTGATCTTCCTTACGCCCATACCCAACCGCTCCAGCTCGGCATTCTGAGATTCTTCCTTCTTCCGCTGGGCCTCGGTAACACTTCGAGGTGTCACGTCTGGGACCTTGGCAGAAGACGCTGTGGCAGAGGCGGGTGGAGATTTGGATATGATCTCCGCAGCCTTTTTCCGCTCCTCCACCTCGATCCTCTCGCGCTCTTCTTTTTCCTTCTTCACACGCACCTCTTCCTCTTGTGCCTTGCGCGCCGCTTCCTCAAACGAGACGCCGGACGAGACCTTGGCTGCTCCGAGACCTTTCTTCGCACCGAGCTTACTACCTAGCCCACTGGCCCTTGTCGCACCAAGCTTGCTGCCCACACCAGTGGGTGTGGACGTCCCTGAGCCGGAAGCGGCGCGTATGCTCGCACTGCTGGTCGTGCGAGGGGCTGCTGGTGTGGGTGTGAGCGTTCGGGTACCGATGACTGGCGGAGGTACGGGCGTCGAGGGTTTTGATACTTGCGGAGTACTCAGTTTCGAAGTGGTGGCCGGTGTGGACGGTTTGTCCCAACTGGAGAAGAAGTCGTCGTCCGCGTCCGCTGAAGCGCCATTGGGCGTGGGCGACGCGAGGGCGGAGGGGTCAGTCGATGCGGTGCCTTCGACGTATATCCGGTGGGGGAATCTATTCCAATAGGCTGTCAGAAATAGGGTGGGCGGGAGAGAGAACGTAAGGACGGGACACGCTGTAGAACCGCTGGTGACCATCGTGCACACGAAGCACACAATTAGTCTAAGTTGTGGATCGGCAACAGCAGAGGAGGGGGGCTCCGGCTGCCTTGAAGGGTGGATTGAGAACCTATCCGATGTAGATGAGGGACTTGAAGCCCCTTTGAGTCGAGAAAAATACAAAGGGAAAGAGACTGTGTCAAGATCCACTGGCCCTCGAAACGACTGCCCATCCTATTATTTCATTTGTGAAAGGAAGAACCCACCTCTCCGCGTCTTCTTGAATCCGTCGTTCGAGCTCCTCACGGTAGAGCTTACCCTGCCGACTGGAGTACTTCTTTTTAGTGTCCGAGTCGTTAAGGAGAGCGGTGCCGCCTTGTCTAGTGAAGAACTCGATCATCGAAGCGTTTCCGCCGACTTTCATGGTGCGGAGTTGGTGAAGTTGCCATGAGTCAAGGTTGGTAGATCTATTGGTTCGTATGGATTAGAACGTGGACGTAGGCGGGAGACGAATGGGTCAAGGACTGGGGTAGATGCGAAGGGTCGTGCAGAATGCATGAGAGAGTGATAAACACACCGTACGAATGATATGTGCACGCCCATGTTACGGTGTATGGAGGAACAGTCGAGACAGATGTACACGCCAAACGTGACACTCGCCCAGGTTGGGTTTCGCGCTTGACAGTCGACACATGCCTGGAGGTTAACAGGAACGAGTAGGAGCACAAAGGAGATGAGCGAGCTGGCTTGAGAGGCAGGAGAGCGTAGAGCGTGCAGCGTGTAGCGTGCAGCATAGAACGAATAGTCGACGTGTCAGGAAAGGAAAGGGAAGGCTGACCTTGTTGGCCTTTTGACTTTTGAGGACCTTGAAGATCTCTTCCGTTTCCTGCTTCGTAGGTTCCATCTTCGTTGGTGGTGGTGATGGTGGTGTGGGTGGTTGAGGTGGTAAAGCCTAGTTTGGCCGTGTTTGGGTATCTGTATAGGGGCCCCAGTGACAGTGACTGGTAGCGTTTGTATAGTAAGCATAATTTAGTATAGTATTAGCGATCTGTCATTGGAATCGGTTGAGCTGCTTTATGCGAGGCTTGGCTCCGTTCCACCGCGTCGTCGCGCGTCAGGTCTCCGGGATACCCTCCGGTCCCTTTCCAATCCGATCCCCCATTACTCGAGATCCCATCTATGCTATTTCGGCTCCCCTCCGCATCCGCCGGCAGGCATACGCAACGTCGCCGGCACACTCGTCCCCATCCTCATCACCTCCAACTGGTTCAAAATGGAACAGACGACTTCGTAACCTTGGAGTAGCTATTGTAGTGGGTGCTGGTGTCCTATGGTGGGATGAAAAGTATAACGCACGGACTTTGAGCCGAAATTTTCGAACTATTTGGCACGGGGTTGCTATCGCTTTGGACTACAAGTTCGTCCTTTTCCTGTTATAGTGCTTTACTGGTCGATATGCACTCGTGCTCTCCCAAAGGGCGAAAATGTGCATTTGATATGGCGTTGCAGGGAAGGAAGCGAGTGTGGGACTGCTACTGATCAGAATAAATTGATAGGCTAAACTTTAATCCCGACGACCTGAACAGCATAAACTCTGTTCATGAGCGCGCTGCCGCACGATTATTGGCTGTCTGCAAAAAGAATGGGTGCGCACACGCTTTAGGCTTCTACCATGCACTATTCTGACTATAAAATTACCTCCAAGGGGTCTCTATGTTAAGATGGGCCAAGCAATTGGCATCCAGGCCGCAATTCTTCCAAAACCCTGTATGTCTCTTCTTTTCACTATCATATCCGCACTCCGAACTTCCCTCTGGGGTCTCTACCCTCCCACTCATCAATTATTGATCAGCCTCTTTCGCCTCCGCGCACCAGACCACGCCTTAGCCCAGCTCTTTGATTCTGCTGAACCCGTGCCCTTCCAGACGATCCGGCAAGTGATTCACTCCGAACTAGGAGAGTGGCCCGAAAGTCTCTTCATTGAATTTGACGAGAAACCTCTTGGGAGCGCCGTAAGTCCCTCACTCTCTGTCCCATCCCTCATTACAATACTCCCCCATACTCACTCCTAATCATAAACACTGACCGGCTCAATGACAGAGCATAGCCCAAGTCCACCGCGCAGTTCTCCCTTCGGGTGAAACAATTGCCATAAAAGTCCAGCGTCCCGACATCCGACGACATGCCTTCTGGGACCTGCTCGCCTTCCGTATCCTAACCATTCTCTACGAGCGCGAGTTCGACTTGCCCCTCTCCTTCGCCTCGGAGTACATCTCAGAACAGATCCTCAAGGAGACCGACTTCGAACACGAGCGGGACAACTTACAGCGTATCCGCGCGCTCGTGCTGCGCGATGGAGCGGGGATACACCTCAATTGGCTGCGCAAGCTGCTCAGTGCGTTGGGGTTCACGGGGCCCCGGCTGTCGTTGACGGACGGCGAGCTGGAAAATATCGACTCAAACAACTGGCGCGGGAGCGTGTATGTGCCGAAGGTGTACCCCGCCTTTAGCACAGGCCGTGTACTTACGATGGAGTATATCGAAGGCGCAACCCGTATGACTGACCGGGAGACGATCGAAGGCCCCGGTATGGGTCTCAACATACGACTGGTTATGAATACGGTTTGCGAGACGATTGGACGACAGATTTTCCGGTGGGGTTTTTTGAATGCTGACCCGCATGTAAGTCGCCCTCGATTTTGCGTTATGAACTTTATCACCGCCACGTATCGGTTCTGAACGTGCACTTCTACTAGCCGAGTAATGTCCTCGTACGCGTCCACCCGCTCTCTGCACACCGCAATTCGACTTCGTCTACACCCTCACCTGCACGCCTCTCCCACCGTCACCAAATCATCCTACTCGACGCGGGACTGATGATCTCTCTTCCTCCGCACCTCCGGTACGAATACTGCGACCTCTGGGGTTCGCTCTTTCTCGGTAATCTGCCACGCGTGGCAGAGATCTGTCGTCTGTGGGGCCTTGGTGCGGGGAGCGAGGAGTTAATCGCCAATGTGGTGCTACTTAGGCGACCTGGGGCCGGGAGCAAGAAAGGGACGGGCGTAGCAATAGAGAAAAGAAGTACAGGGGAGAGAGTTAGAGAGAGAAGCGTGGAAAAGAGGACGGAAAAGTCGCCTGAGGAGGTGAAGGCAAAGGAGCTGGAGGCTCAGCGGGCTATGAAGGCCAAGTTGAAGGCGTTTTTGGAGAATTACGAGTTGATTCCTAAGGTATGTATACCCTCTTCTATTTTCCCTCCACATCCTAATGCTGTTCGGCGGTTTTCAGGAACTCATTTTCATCAGTCGCGCGATGCGCACCACCCAAGCGAATAACCAAGCGTTAGGTGCACCCGTGGATAGGATCAACATTCTCGCGAGGGAAGCGGCTAAATCCTTGCGAGAGATAATGCTCAATCCGAATTCCCAGGTTCGACATCGACCTCGGCCAGCTGGGGATGAGGATGGGGTATCCAAGGGAATAGGAGAGAAGGCGATAACACCTACTCAACGCTGGATTCGCTCTCAATGGATGTACATTCGCATCCGAGCAGCGATCGCGGGGGTCGACGTATTCTTCTCCCTCGCTGGACTTGTCGACGTCGTCCTGTCGTACATGTGGAGTTACGAGAAGGTGTACACACCCCTCCAGTCTGGGATTGGAGGGGAGATTGAGGAGCGAATGAAGGACATGGCAAAAGAGTTTGGTCTCGAGCTAGACGACAGCATGCTCGAAGGGTAATGAGTAGATTATACCTCAGTGATGGCTATTATGATAATAGTATATTGGCTTTGAGTCTTACACTTTAGGGGTATCCAGTGGCGATGGGATCGCTGCTGGTGCGGAGCCGGCAGCGATCCGTGATTTGGACCAGGCCGGTTTTGCGGCCGACTCCGTCGGCCCTCCTCAAATATATACGGGTGTTCCGTCAGAAGATCGCAATTTGTACCTACATTTACTCCAAGTGCCTGGACGGCCGACGACGAGGACCAGTCTCAAGTCGTAGCAGGCACCTCGGTTAGACGGCTGCTCAAGCAACCAGTAGCGTACTGCAGCGTACTGCGGCCATCTGCGGTATTATATAAGACAAACGAGAACGACAAGACGGGGATGTCGGACGCGCGCGCGTCGGACGCGCGGGGACCCGAGCAATACCGCAAGACGCTGTCCACAGCATCTACCATCCTCGGCCTCACTCTCTTCACCGCTTTATGCATTTCTCTGTGCATCCGACAGTACTTCGTGACCAGAAGCGGCTGCCCTTGGCCTTGGTCATCCAGCCAGAGACAGGATCCGCACACGAGTGTAGAAAGGCGCATCAGTAGCAGTAGGTCTAATGGCTCATGAATATAAACTTTGGTTTTTCTTATATTATGATGCTCATGAATCGTTCCCTACTCTCACCTTCAGGCGAAGACGAACCCCGAACGATTGCCATTGGTGGCAGAGCAAAGAATTTAAGAATACCTCTTATGTGGGACGCCCACATACGAGCAGACGGACTGCTAAAAGTCGATAAGACCAAAAACGAGACGGCCAAAAGACCAGAAAGACCACTTGAGAGTGAGCTTGCGAATTTGCAGGTACGAACACTGCTCAGCAAACCCTTGCTAGTCCCTGCGGGTACTCACGTATTTTCTACGTGTGTAGCCTGTTTCTGTCCAGATGCTTACACCCCATGCGGCTGGGCCATTTACCCCAGTGCTCCGTTCGCCGGCACCTGTAACACCACCACTGCCACCCCAAGCAACACCAAACACCACCCTGTCTCCGTCAAGAGCGGTCCGGATCGCTCTCTATACCCACAGGGCACTGCCCACCCCTCGATTTCAGCGACAAGCTTCACCACCAGACCCCAGCCCCGCAACCCCACACTTACATCCTAGTGTACATACCCCATTTTCTCCAGCGTCCATACCGGCAGGTTCAAACCCTCAAGAATATCTTGCACCAAACCCATCGGAACTGTCACCGAATCCACCTTTAGCCCCAATGCTTGCGCCCCACCCTCTCCAACTTACCTTCATAGTCACCCTCCCTGACCCCTTCTTCCCTACTCACCTCCCTTCACCATCCTCCTCGCAAACTCCTCCACCCCAAACTGTCTCCTCCCTCTCGCCCCTATTCGGCATTCTGACCCCACCACCTAATTTCCTCCTCCCCTCCCTGATTGTGCCTGCCGAATCTCTGGCGAGTTGGTGGGACCTCCCCGACGAGCTCTCGGGAGGAGCAGGGAACCGCATTCTGGGGTGGGAACCCCGCTTACGAGAGGCGCAGGAGGCGAGAGAGCGTATCAGCCGTGGGGACGACGTGCCGTTTGCGCTGCGATGGCATGCGAGAGCAATTGGGCGGAGGGTGTGAGTTGGGTCTCTGCTTCATCGCCGCTTTCTGGGCTATGATCCTTGTTTTTGCGAGAAGGGGTCGATGGATGATATGGAGCAAATTGTTCGAGGGACATCAGACGCGCTATGCGCTCTGTGTATTATTTACGGTTGTACAGTTCCCTCCCCAATTACTATTTCTGGGTTTCGATCTTTGCACGCATATACCAAACTGCCACCACATGTAATTAGCACCTCCGTTACATTTAAACCTGAGAAGACTGACTGTGAAATTTCTTTCTGAGCACGCCACCCGAGTCTAGGAGTTCCTTGACGCAAGTCGCTGTCTCAGCGAAGATGCACATACCGTGGTGGTCCTTGATGTATTTCAACTTTCATCGGTGTCGACCTCGACAAACGCTACACTCAGGACTCGTCAATATGAGCTCCGTCGCTAGGGATGAGAGGCTGGGAATATTTCAGGGTAGACCTGGACTTGACTGATAGCTTCTTTAACCGCATAGCCGATGCTGGAAGAACAAGAAGGGGACGCATCTCGTACGTCTTTATTTGTCCCTGGAAGAGGGCGAGGGGTTGTCGAGGCAATCTGTCACCCAAGTTGAACTTCCTTCCGTGGGTGGAGATACGTGAATGCTGATTGTGATTGTTAGGGTATTCTCCAATTTGAGAAGACTGAGAATTTTGTGAAAGAAGTTTCTGAGAGCTACCCAAAACCTACTTCATATCAGATAAAAAATATTCAAAACAGGTCTAGTGCTATTGGCGTGCCTCTCAGGGGTCATCGGCGATGTTATCTCCGATTTCTCCTATTTCTACCCACGTCATCGCCGCCTTTTTAAGGCTCTCAACTCGCATCAACTGCAACTTGCGCTCCTCCACTCCTATCAGTCGTCTCCCTCATCGCTGTCACAACGAGCAAGTTCGTCTCCGCCTTCTACCTGACCATATCGTCCAGTGGACCTATGTGCGATGCTGCCCTCATCACCTCCTACACACTGCCATCTCACATCTATCGCTGACAGTAAGACGACCGGTCAAACCAACTCGATCATTGGTACTGTCCAAGAAAGTGTATGGCTTGCTGGCCCTCATTAGTCGGCGGTGCCGCAGCTTACCCTTTCCCGTTCTTTATTATTAGATCGGCACCGTGATCGGCATGCAGCGCTTGACCGAGGCAGGAAAGAAGAGGCATCAAAAAGGCGAAGCAAGGATTCGCGCCACTGAGTACGTCTTCTGCCTATCTAATTTGGTATATGCTCACTAATACTACTTTAGAGAGCTTGTTTGTATGCCCAGGGGACGCTCGACCGCACCGTCGGAAAAGGTTCGTTCTTCTCCTTTCTCATCTGATTTGATCCAAGACCTCAATTCCACTATAGATGTCGGCGCCATCACCAGAGATAAGGTTCAACACGGTACTTGTCTTTCATCCTTCAGGTTGAGTGCCATGGCCGATCACTTCCCAGCTTCCGGCGCCATGCAAGAGGCTGCAGCAAGAGACCAACAACCCCGTCTCGTAAGGACACTCGCCGTCGCGCACAGTCCAACCTGCTTCTGCAAAGTGCTCATCCCTCATCGTCTTTCCCGCCATTTCATTCACCTCGCCCATGTTGTATTATGAAAATTAAATAGCCGAATTGTCAGTCAGACACGGTTGGAAAGTTCCTTTTATTACGTATTATACATGAATATACGACAATGCGATCGTTGAGGAAGGGTCACTTTTGGAACTGTTCTTGCCTTAATAATACATCAGAGCCTCCCCCGAATGGTGGTCCGTGGCAAATCACTTCAACAGGGGGCATGTAGCATCCGAGCGAAGACCGACGGTCATCCCTCATTCTCGGTCTCTATTGTCGGAGCTAAATAGTATTAGGCTCAGTACGTGAACAGCGAACTGTAATGTATTAGATACCTAAATAGTATTCTACGATACTTTGGTCAGAACTGTACATAGTAACTGTAATACGGATAATGGACTTACAGGCTCAGTACGTGAACAGCGAACTGAGCCTATAAGTAAGTCCGTTTGCGAGCGGGATTTATACTAAGTTACCCATAACACAGGCACAGACACATTATGGCCATCCGTGAATCAACGGAAGGGAGGGAATGCCCGTATACGAGAAACGCGTAACCAGAACGCACTAACGGATATTATACCTAGGCGAAGGCACAGAGCGCCTATTTCGGACATCTATTTTGTCACATGTGTCTGGTGATGCTTCAGTGCCATACGCACCAGCCATAATTTGATACGCTTTTTGGCTCTCGTCTAGATCAGCATACGGAGGCGTTTTGACTTCCGACACCTGACTCAACGGGGGCCGCTCGTCGAGGACAACCACCTGTAGTAGACGGGCTGCGTGATTTCAGTGCCCGTCACATCGCGTGCCTCCCCGCAATGAAAAGGAGACGGGTTTCTAGGGTCACTCAACGAAAGCTGCATTCACAAATACGGGCTCCACGCAAGGACGGCTTAAATACGGGTCCCCAGTCACATTAGCGTGTTCCTGTTATGGAATGGGATTTGGCGGGTGAATATGACTTGACGAACGCACGCGTCGACGGAGTGACGGATTCATAGTACTAATATTTAATGATCATTAGCCTTTGATTGAATAGTAGTTAGCCATAAACAAGCAAAGGACCAGCAGTGCTGTGGTTTTCAATGGTTCATGAGAGAAAAGAATATAGAAAACATCTAGAGGTCTGAGTCTATACACGAAGATAATCCTGTGAGAAGCCCATTTGTCGCAAAACAGGGGACTCATGGAAGACGAGGTCGCGCTTCAACAATCACAGAGCATCCCGTACACCTTTATACAAAGAGCTGCAAGGACAGAATGGTTAGCACTGCGCACTGTTGAAAATTTGGGGCCAAGCATTTCCAAAGACAAAGTCTTCAAAATCAAGAGAGACTGATCGAATGTTGGAGGTAAGAGGGATTGTAATGAGAGCGGGTGAACGGAGGCCTTTACGACAATCCAGGGGTACCCAATAGAGTAAGCCGCCGTCTGGGTCTCTGACCCAACCCTGCGAGTCAGGCCGTGAACAAAAATGAGCAAGGAGCGGATTCCGAGGTGAGGATGGTTGATGTGAAAATCGCCTCGAGACACGGACGGTGTTGCCACTAGATCCGGCGGCATCCCATACTCGAATCGTATCATCACGAGATCCAGATGTGATGTGCCGCCCATTGGGAGAGTAGGCGACAGAGAACACACTCTCGTTATGCCCCTCCAGAGGTTTGCCAACTGCAGTACCAGTTTCGGCATCCCAGATTCGAATCGTATTGTCCCATGATCCAGAGACGATGTGCCCCCCATCAGGGGAGTAGGCAACGGACAACACACCATTGCGATGCCCCTCCAAAGGTTCGCCAACTGCAGCACCAGTTTCGGCATCCCAGATTCGAATTGTATTGTCCCATGATCCAGAGACGATGTGCCGTCCATTAGGAGAGTAGGCGACAGACGACACACCCCCGCTGTGCCCCTCGAGAGGGTCGCCAACTTCAGCGCCAGTCTCAGCATCCCAGATTCGAATCGCGTCGTCATAATAAGATCCAGAGATGATGTGCTGTCCATCGGGAGAGTAGGCGACGGACCACACGCTGTCGCGATGCCCCTCCAGAGGCTTTCCAACTGCAGCACAGGTCTCGGCATCCCAGATTCGAATCGTATTGTCACCAGATCCAGAGATGATATGCCGTCCATCGGGGGAGTAGGCGACGGACCTCACGCCTTCGCTATGCCCCTCCAGAGGTTTACCAACTGCAGCACCGGTCTCGGCATCCCAGATTCGAATCGTCTTGTCATCAGATCCAGAGATGATATGCTGACCATCGGGAGAGTAGGCTACGGACATCACGCTGTTGCTATGCCCCTCCAGAGGTTTTCCAACTGCAGCACCGCTCTCAGCATCCCAGATTCGAATCGTCTCATCACCAGATCCAGAGGTGATGTACCGTCCATCGGGAGAGTAGGCGACGGACATCACGCTGTCGCTATGCCCCTCCAGAGGTTTTCCAACTGCAGCACCAGTCTCGGCATCCCAAATTCGAATTGTCTTGTCATAAGACCCAGAAATGATGTGTCGTCCATCAGGGGAGCAAGCGACGGACACCACATGCTCACTATGCCCCTCCAGAGGTTCGCCAACTGCATCACCAGTCTCGGCATTCCAGATTCGAATCGTCTTGTCCCATGATCCAGAGATAATATGCCGCCCATCGGGAGAGTAGGCGACGGACCTCACTGCGTCGCTATGCCCCTCCAGAGGTTTACCAGCTGCACCACAGGTCTCGACATCCCAGATTCGAATCGTCTTGTCAAAGGATCCAGAAATGATGTACCGCCCATCGGGAGAGTAGGCTACGGACATCACGCTGTCGCTATGCCCCTCCAGAGGTTTTCCAACTGCAGCACCAGTCTCGGCATCCCAAATTCGAATTGTCTTGTCATAAGACCCAGAAATGATGTGTCGTCCATCAGGGGAGCAAGCGACGGACACCACATGCTCAATATGCCCCTCCAGAGGTTCGCCAACTGCATCACCAGTCTCGGCATCCCAGATTCGAATCGTCTTGTCATAAGATCCAGAGATGATGTGCCGCCCATCAGGAGAGTAAGTGACGGAGGTCACACCCTCGCTATGCCCCTCTAGAGGTGTGCCTATTACGGCACCAGTCTCAGCATCCCAGACCCGAATCGTCTTCTCCCACGATCCAGAGACAATGTAATGACCATCCGGAGAGTAGGCAACGGACAACACCCACTCGGTGTGCCCCTTGAGGGGCTCACCACTTATAGCACCCGTCTCGGCATCCCAGATCCGAATGGTCCTATCATCGGATCCTGAAATGACCTGCTTCCCATTGGGGGAATAGCATACGCATCTAATATCAGCGGTATGTCCAATCCATTCCAATGGAGGTGCTGGCCATGACGACAATCCCCCTCCCACCATCTTGATGGTCTTAGTAAATCTCGTGCTGAATGTGGTTGATAAATTCGAGCACAGGGGCAAGAAAGGTCGGGTTGAAAGATATGTGTGTGGAGCACTGATGGAGATGGGGGTACGAAACGCGATGATGAAACGGCAAACGTCCTGAATTCTCTCAAGAAGGGTCGGATTTCCATCCTACTACCAATTAGAATTACCCAGAATACAGGCTCCAGCTGGACTCACCTTGGCCCAGTAAATCACTCTTCGAATGCTCGGAGCACCCATTGGGACCATACCTAAAATGCTCAATACTTCAATCCAAAATAATGGACACAATTCTCCGAAGAATTCCTCCAAGCAACCCCACACCCGCCGATCATTATTATCGGGAGCAAAACAAAGATGGTTTGACCAATAAAGAGAGCTATATTGCAAGCAATCGGAGATATTCTCCATGATTCGGGATGGAAGATCTTGAATGTCCTCGTTGGCAAGTCGGGAATCTTCGAGCCCGCAGATATTGAAACGGAGTTGGCGAACCATTGTACCAAGGCAAGCAATTCCCAGCTGCATATTTGCGTCTCGGGGGTTCATTCGAGAGTCGCAGGGACAGTCGTCACTGACAAGGAAGTCTGATATCGATAAATGCCGGACACGAATCCCTCTATTCGTGCCTTCATCTCGATATAGCAAAGAGCTGAGATCATTCACCCACTTTGTGACGAGGATGGGTTCCACTCCTGCCAGCTCTGCAATTGTCTTCTCGCACAGAACGCGGTATGGAGCTACTGATAGAACGACTCCAATGAACCGCTGAAACCCAGCCTTGCTATGTACTATTCGTGAGTTGAGGATATTTGAGTAGAGGTCGTATAAAGGTTTCAACCCAGCATCAGCTTCTTCGGAGGTTGCCTTCAAAAACTCTATGGGGTTCGCACAACGCTCCAGGGCAAGGGCAAGGGTCTTGATGAAGATGAAGAGTCCATTCGCGCGAAAGAGAATTCTATCTAAGAGCGATTCTTCTGGCCAAGGCGTGGGGAGAGTCCATTGTTGGGCAACCAGATTAAATTCCGTTATGGCGAAGGTGCGCAGATCATGACCAGCTTCTTGATCTTTAGCCAAATCATATCGCAAATACGTCGACTGATCGAGGAAGTGTTGGATATCGGCTTCGGGTCTGCTGGTGATGATAATTTTCAGCCACGAAGCATGTGCGGGCGCGCTAGTGAGGAGCTTTAGAAGGGCTGGGCGACTGCGATTGTTGCCGCATTCGTCGAATGCGTCGATCACAAAGACCAGGGAATCGTTTGGGCGTTTACGAAGTTTATCGAGCAGGTGAAGGAAGAGTGAGTCGTTCATTGACTCTGGTGTCAGGTGTGGGTCGTTACGAAGATGATTTGCCGCAATCCTTCGAAAGGGGGGGAAGGTTTCCGCAAGCTTGTAGATGAGAGTCGGGACGACATTCTTGGGCTCGCTCAAGTTCGGATCATCCCTCTTGCAGAAAAAGGCCCCAGCAAGCTGCCTTTGATCATGGAGGTGTGCACAGATCGAGTGAGCTAACGATGTTTTGCCAATTCCAGGTAAGCCGTAGATCCAGGATGTATTGCTCTGGAGATCTTTCTCCTCCGATTTATTGGATACCCAATCTGCGATTTCTTTGAGGCAAGACTTGCGGGTATCGTTCATACAGCGGAGGGCCCGGTTATGGCCAGTCTCTATTGGTTTAAGACGCTTGAGTAGGGGCCCTTGCTCTACATAAAGCTACTGAAAATGCGCTCACGCGAAATTGAGACAATGTGTGCTTACCAATCTCCTTGACTAGGCACAGCGCCTCGATATCGACTGCATACAGGAAGTCTTTAATGACGTTTGCTAAATCTTCACCCATTTTTTCCATCATTTCTTTGTCGTTCGAATGAATCAGCGCATCTCCTGCTCGCTCTACGATATGATCATCAACGTTTGCGGAGTCCAGAAAAGAGACCGCGTACTGAATCGCCCACGCTTGATGTACTCGCATAGAGATTTGGCGATCTCTTGCATCACTTTGAACATTCGCAGCATTATATCAACCAAGATCTCTGTGTCTTCGCTGACGATTTCGTCTGCGACCTTGTCCGCCAAGGGTGAGACGCGCTTCAACTGATCCAACAGGCTCGATGGCATCTGGTCATATTTATTTTGTTCCTTCATGAGCTGAAGGGTCGAGGATTACCTCTGCTGTTGATACGCCAGTAGACATCACGAACCTCAAACGTGATTTTGGCAACACCGAGGACAGCCTTTGCGATCGGATCGAACTAAGGAGTGTCAACGTCTTGCTGGTTTCCGTATGGGCAGAGCTAACCTCAGCGAATACAGCGCCAAGTTGAATCCCTTTTCCTAAAGTTCTCTCCGTCGTTTTACTCATCAGTGGTTTGAATCCCTTCATCAAATCTTCAAGGTCTTGGAGCGACGAGCGTAGCGATTCCGTCTATACAGACACTGTTAGCTGGCTGAGGTGCTTGAGGTAAAGACACGAACGGTAGCATCCGCAGAGAATCGTAACTCTAAAGACACGTGGTGTTCTCCGAAGTCAACAACCCCTGCCCTTCTCTGTCAGACATGAGCGGACTAGTCGTCATCACGACTGACTCGGTATAATGAATTCATGCTTTGTGGAGCTCCAATACTCATCAGAGAGCCCTTGTAGGTCGATCACTTCGTTTGCCGGTCGGTTCTTCTTCCAAAACATATGACCGGTAATCCTTTGGATCTCCAAACGCATTTTGGATGTCGGAGAAATATCTCTACAAATACAGGCCCTTCAGTGAGGGTATATAAGCGAATACAAGGGACATACGAGTGTTGGACTGGCATCCAGGTCCGGTTCCCACTCTTCTGTAATTCTATCCCCTGGTCTCCCTCAAACAACTCCAGATGGTACTTCGAATCTGTACCACCTTGCAAAGTGATTTCTGTATGACGCACAAGATCAGCGGTGTTGACCCAGATTGGAGTGAAGCGCCGCACTATCTAAATGCAGGCTTTTCGGTGGTCAGACAATAATGTTGCGCTAGTGTCTGGGTGCTCACAAGTGGATTTCCTTGGCTGTTTGAGTGGCCATGTTGGTTTGACTTCGAAGGCTTAGAGTCAAGGATAGGGTGAAGGGGGAACGTGCAGCTGGGGCACTTGGAACGTGGGATCGGTGAGGTGGATTGCCGCTACAGCTGTCACATCGAAAGGTAAGCGACGACGTGCTTCGTTGGACGGGATTTGTAGTCTGTGAATGCGGCCCGCTTCGCTGTTATCAAGTGGTGACAAAGGGGGGCGAGATAACGGACATGCTCCCGCCGCGTGCTATGGAGCACGTTCCATAGCACGTTCAAAGCATCTGTGCCGGCGGTCCCACATGACGTTAACATGTACCTCCCTCTTTGGGATGGTAGGCCATTACCTGTTGTTTCGCCCTTCATGTCTTCCTTACTTACCGAATGACGTCCGAACAATAACAACGCCATTCGACCTTAGGCCAGGCCAAAGCCTCTCTCACCGCAATCCGGCCCCTCCTATATAATATACCACCGCAGTACGTCCGCTACCGCCTCTCCCACTCGTCCGTTCCCTCTACCAACACAACCTTGCTTGCAGACGATGCGAATGACGAGCGAGACTGCCCAACCAACCCAACCCGGCGTCTACCTGTGCTTTCCGACCTTGATATATCTGTCAATTTGGCTCACTCCACACGGCCCTCTCCCTTGCGCAGGGATGCATCCAGGCCTTTCCAGCCTTGTTGTGGATTCCCAAATTAATCTCTACCACGTTTTCCCCAATATGTCCACCTCCGTACTCAAATTGCCTCCTGGTTCGGCATCGGAACTTCCAATTGAAACCAATTTCGAGTCTGAAATCCAGCGCCTTCTAATCGTCCATATAGCAGCAAGTACAATGCACACAATATCTTACTTGTCTAGAAAATAAATATATTTCTTAATATCGACGATCCCGTCAGTCTGAATTGATCGAAGTCCATAACCATAGATTTCTCTCCTCAGCTGACCGGTTCTCCCGTTCTTAGAATCGAAGCAGATACCGCATGGCCCTTGCTTGACCTCAGCTCCGCCCTACGATACTGTTGGAGTTGATCTCCGACGGCATAGGCGGTCTTAAGCTAGCGACCAAGATTTGAGCAGTAACCACGAATACAATGACTCTGATGTTTGAGGTTCAGGGCAGCCCCGGAAACAACCAACCAGAGTGGAACTGACGACCTACGCCGTGAACGCCTAATGTGCCGACATTGCCCGACATGGTACCTACCCTACCAATGCATATTCACAACTAAACTTAGTGGGGCAAGGGGAGTGTATTTAGTATTGACAAGGGCATGGGGGAGCCCGGTCAGCTATTGAGGTTGTCCTATTGAAACCAAGCACCGCACGGCGGGCACAAAAACGGTCATTTGATTTGCCACAGGTACATTCAGATCGTGTGGGTTCATTCAGTAGCCAGTGGTTGATACGCCGAAGATACGCCGATCGATTGTCAAATGAAGAGTATGGTATAGACAACCTTTGTCTGGCACAAGATTAAGTACAAGTGAGTAGATAAGCTCTTTAATTCCTAGAGATGTAGCGATGTATGACCAGCATTGATGTGCATGATTCATGGATCCGCGGGGGATTTTGCTAGGATTGTATGATGTGTCCCTCCTCATGATTCACAGAAGCTTGTAGCGGTACAACCTATTTTTTTTCAGAATAACGACATGACCCCTGGTGGTTCCTGTGAAAGGTCGCATGAATATAGACCTTGTTCAGAAAGGGCCATATGAGGGCAGGCCGCAGGACGTACCAGGGCAAGAATGACCAATCACGGGGCGTTTGCAGAACATCGCGGCGACTGCATGGCGGTGACAAAGGTCGTTGCAGATATGCTCTGGGTCTCGGGATCGCTGGTTGCGCTTGCCGTGGGCTTTGCGGTCTGGGGAGACAGAGTGAAGGATATCGCGGCGGTGGGTGGAGAACCTAATCGTCGTGGGACGTCCTGCTTGGAAAGTGGAGGTAGATCGGGGTGGTCGGGATCGCGCTTGCTGTCGTCTGTGTGGTTGTGGTCTACGATAGTGTGTGCTAGACCGCTCTCCGTCTCCATCTCCGTAGAGGGACGTTTGTCCTTTGCATTGGCCAGGCCCAGGGGCCGTTCGGGGTCGTGTTTTGGACTTGATTGCTTCCACCAGCGACGTCGAACCAAGCGGAAGATGATCACAATGGCAAAAATTGCGATGAGCCCGGCGAGCAAGCCACCGACGATCGGACCAGTGAATGGTGATCGAGTTCGAAAGCGAGCCTCGGTTTCGGACATTAAACTCCGGTGGTCCGGTGGTGGTGGGAGATGGGTTGAAAGATTGCGTGTGTATTTTGTCGCTTGTTTGTTCCCGATTTTCTTCGGGGTTCATCCGTAACGTGCGTGACGTAAGTTACATGACACCGGTTCGGATGTGGCGTATTCGCGGGTTCTCGGAGGATTCGGAGGGGGGTTCGGAGGGGAGGGAGGCGCAAATTGTGCGAGGGCCATAGAAACGGACATTCTGAATGAAGAGACGCCCGCCGTTCGGCGGTTTCGTTGTTACGTGACGCTCCAGCCTCACTACCTGCTGCCCTTGCTGCCAACTGCTGCCGCTGTCATAACCCAACCCAAGGACCCAAGGCACCGAAATTCACTCGGTCGTTCTCTCGTAGACGACGACAGCGAATACAAGGCGTGGCCACTATTATCTGCGACCCAACCCAACCCAGATTCCTAAAATTCTCCGCCTAGACTAGCTGTATATCCAAATCCGCCGTCCTCCTCCTCCTCCACCCGATCCTCCACTCTCTCTTCCCTCTGGTCCTGCCTTATTTGTCCTGTTCCCTGCCTGGCAGTGCCATCCGCCGCTGCCGCCTTTCACCTGGATTTTCCTGTGTGCTGTGTGCTGTGTGCCGAATCCTTCTCGGACACACCCTTGGCTCTGGGCCTGGATCTACGTACGACTGCGTTTTCATCCAGTAACACAGCTGTGATGGTGAATGCGCAGTTGTCCATCATGAACGGCCTGAGTCAATCACGGCCAATGCTGTTCACACAATTCCACACAGCTGTCACTAAATGAGACGGCGTGGAACAACCACAGTACAGCGCACCTCTTTCTAAATCCACGCTGTCGCTACGGATCCTCGTCGCCAAGCTGGCCCTGATATACCGCTCCCGTCATCCCGACCTCCCTTGCCTTTTCACCCCTTTCCCCAGCCACGAGCGGGCTCTCTTGAACCCAACCTCTCTCCACTCTTCCATTAACCCTTCTTCTCTGGTCCACCATCAGTCGGCGGTCGGCGGGAGCCTCCTTCATTTTTTTCACTTCACCCTCCCACCACCACCCATCGTGGTCTCTTGCTGGACATTCCCTTTGTTTATTTTCGCTTATCGCATTAAGCGCAGGAACGGTCCGTCTTCTTGCATTTTCCTCCTTCTATTGCCCTCACATCTAACCCTGCGTAGCCTACTGCCTTTCGTAATCGCACACACCCCTCTCTGTCGGCACGTTCGTTCTATCGGAGATGTACTTCAAGTCTTTTGTACTTCTCGCTTTCCCTCTGCTCAGCCTAGCGGCTCCAATTCCTGTCCCGGTCGAGGAACGCCGGAGCTTGTTTCTCAACCTGCCACTACACAGGAGACTTATCCTCTTCAAGCGTGGGCTGTTCAATGAGGCGTTGACCTTTACCGATTTGGGCACACCGGTCGAAGTCGGTGTTGCAGTCGCAAACGTACTAAACGGCCCACAACAGGCCTGTAAGTCGGTCGTCCCTCTTATGAAATATCATCACCGTATCCATTCCCCCTTCACTCGAACCGCTACCTCGTTATGAGTCAGCCGGTTCACACAATTTTTCCCCAGGTGACAGTGCGAAACAAATCTTCACGGCAATCGGAGCGGGAGAATCAGATGAGGGAACCGAAACGATCGGAGATCGTGCTGTAGCAGGCATGAGGCGTATGCTAGGCACGGCCGGCGCGGATGACACGATGCAGAAAATTTTGGGCGGAGACCTAACTGCAGCGCAGATGGAGGCCCTCAAGTCCCTCATAGCCAACCCAGAGAAGACTTTAGGTACGTGTTCCACTTCCCAGTCCACCTTTCTATATCCCCCGTGTAAGATTACTGGAGATACTAATGTGAACACCGTTATTTCCAACGCAGCATCGCTGGAGTCATACAAGTATCTCCTCGACACTCAGTCTACTCTCCAGGCCACTGTAGACAACGTCAATGCGATTGGCGGTAATGATAAAATCCGCCAGGCAGTGCTGAACACCATCCTGCCAATTATGCAAAACATCGAAACGACCATTGACAAAATGGGAGACGACTTTAGCCTCCAGAAGTTTGACCCTGCTGAGTACGTCTTCTTTCTTATGTGCCTGAGACGGGACTGCGGAGGGGCTGACGGCGTTGCTTTTCTTTTTGCTCTTTTGCCGTCCAATAGTCAGAACAGCCTTTTACAATTAGTCTCCAACTCGTCCGACGCGGTTAACGACCTTCAAAACCTCAACGTTTCCTTTGCGACATCGACGACTGCGGCGATTAAGAATGTACAGACGGCGTTCAACGGCCTCGC